>JYMV01010321.1_pt1 | contig 11909 bp, 10 predicted proteins | sample 338911 | NCBI WGS metagenome assembly JYMV01 (sample SAMN03354496, study PRJNA234377) | hydrothermal vent metagenome | biome: Deep sea; feature: Hydrothermal plumes at the Eastern Lau Spreading Center, Western Pacific Ocean; material: Seawater | place: Tonga | collected 2009 | depth 2000 m m
AGTAATAGGAACAGGATATGTAGGATTGGTCACCGGAACCTGCCTCGCAGAGACAGGGAACGATGTGATATGTGTCGACATCAATGAAGAAAAAGTTGAGAAAATGCGTCAGGGGATAGTCCCTATTTACGAACCCCATTTAGACATACTTTTCGATCGCAATATTAATGCAGGAAGGCTGCGTTTTACCACTTCCTTAGACGAAGGTTTAGCACATGGCGATATCGTGTTTTTAGCGCTTCCAACGCCCGAAGATGAAGATGGTTCTGCAGATCTATCGTATGTTTTAAATGTTTCCGAAGAAATAGGAAAGAAAATAACCTCTTATAAGGTGATCGTCGATAAGAGCACCGTTCCCGTTGGTACTGCCGAAAGAGTCACCGAGGTGATCGCCAAGAACGCAACTTGCGAGTTCGATGTAGTCTCAAACCCGGAATTTCTACGCGAAGGTTTTGCAGTAGACGACTTTCTAAAGCCCGAACGAATTATTATTGGATCTAGCAGCGAGCGTGCGACTACGCTAATGCAGAAATTATACGGTCCTTTTGTGCGTTCCGGTAATCCGGTGATCGTAATGGACGAAAAATCGGCAGAGTTGACCAAATACGCAGCAAATTCATTCTTAGCAACGAAGATCACCTTTATGAACGAGATCGCGAACTACTGCGAAAAAGTGGGAGCCGATGTCGATAAAGTACGAGCGGGCATGGGAACCGACTCTCGAATTGGAAAGCGCTTTTTGTTTCCCGGAATAGGATACGGAGGTTCGTGTTTTCCAAAAGATGTAAAAGCCTTGCAAAAGGCCGGCAAGGACGAATCCTACGATTTCAAAATATTAAATTCGGTCATCGAAGTTAATCGCAAGCAAAAGACTATCCTTTTACCCAAAATCGAGGCTTATTTCGACGGCAATCTAAAAGATAAGAACATCGCTGTTTGGGGATTGGCCTTCAAGCCGGAAACCGACGACATTCGTGAAGCGCCTTCTATCGACATGATGCAAGCCCTACTTAAAAAAGGAGCAAATTTAACTGTATTCGACCCGGAAGCGATGGAGAACATAAAAGCCAAATTTGGGGAAACACTAACTTACGCCGACTCTATGTATGAAGCGCTTGAAGATGCCGATGCATTGCTTATTTGTACTGAATGGAGCATTTTTAGAACACCAAATTACAGTAAATTAAAAGAGTTGCTCAAGCAACCGGTAATTTTTGACGGTCGAAATTTATATAACGTTAATGATATGGAAGCAGAAGGGTTTACGTATATTTCAATCGGAAGAAAGGAAGCGAACACATGAAAAAGAGAGTACTAATTACCGGAGCCGCTGGATTTCTAGGATCCCACCTATGCGATAAATTTGTTGCAGAAGGGTATTCGGTAATTGGTATGGACAACCTTATAACAGGTGACCTGAAGAACATCGAGCATTTGTTCAAGAATGAAGATTTCGAGTTTTACCATCACGATGTTACAAAATTCGTACACGTACCGGGCAATGTAGATTATATCTTGCATTTTGCCTCTCCCGCAAGCCCTATAGATTATTTAAAAATACCAATTCAAACGCTCAAGGTGGGTTCGCTTGGCACCCATAATCTTTTGGGGTTGGCAAAAGAAAAAAAGGCTAGAATTCTTATCGCGTCTACTTCGGAAGTATATGGCGATCCATTGGTACACCCGCAATCTGAAGAATATTACGGCAACGTAAACACCATTGGGCCACGTGGGGTATACGACGAAGCAAAACGTTTTCAAGAATCGATCACAATGGCGTATCACCGTTTTCACGGACTCGAAACGCGTATCGCTCGAATATTTAATACCTACGGTCCAAGAATGCGACTTAATGACGGAAGGGTAATTCCGGCATTTATTGGTCAAGCCTTAAGAGGGGAAGACCTTACGGTGTTTGGAGACGGAAGTCAAACACGTTCGTTTTGTTATGTGGATGACCAAATAGAAGGATTATACAGCTTATTACTAAGTGATTATACGCTACCGGTAAATATTGGTAACCCGGACGAGATCACCATACTCGATTTTGCCAAAGAGATCATTAAACTCACCAAAACTGACCAAAAGATCGTGTTTAAACCTTTGCCAAAGGACGACCCAATGCAACGTCAACCCGATATAACGAAAGCAAAAGAGGTGTTGAACTGGCAACCAAAAACAGCAAGGCAAGAAGGAATGAAAAAGACCTTTACGTACTTTAAGAACTTGACCAAAGAAGAGCTGTTTAAAAGCGAACATAAGGACTTTTCAAAGCATATTAGACCGTAAGCATGATTTTTAAAAGAGGGAGATATTCAGGGTTTTTACGGCCAATTTCGTATGGAATAGATCTAGCCATTATTCACATTTTGGCTTTTCCGTTCTTCGGCAACAATTTTGAGTATCTCAACTATATCATATTTGTATCCTTAGCATGGATCATACTGTCGGTCAAGTCAAATTTCTACGAGATCTACCGCTTTACCCATGTTGCTAAGATCATGTCGTTGATCGGGAAACAAGGAATCGTATTTTTCTTGATCGTTTTCGCCTTTTTTGGCTATTACAACAACATCGAGAAGGACCCTATTGCTATTATCAAGTACTTTTTGTTAGTAATGCTTCTCATTACCGTCGTTAAACTAACGGTCTATTACCTGCTTAAAAAATACAGATTACACTTACGAGGGAATCTGAGAAGAGTTGTTATTATCGGCCTCAACCAAAAGACAGACCAATTGCGTAAGTTCTTTATCGATAATCCGGAATACGGTTATCAATTGCACAAGACCTTCGAATTACGTGGCCCTAATAAAGTATCGGTGGCAGAATGTTTCGACTATATTAACGAGCATAAGATCGATGAGATCTATTCTTCCGTAGCAGAGATCAATAATAAGGACCTGGTGAAACTGATCGATTTTGCCGATAATAATTTAAAGATTTTAAAATTCCTTCCCGACAACAAAGAAATTTATAGCAAACGACTCGATTTTACCTATTACGGTTTCCTGCCAATACTTTCGTTACGTAAGATCCCAATGGAAGAGCCATTCAACAAGTTGGTAAAACGCAGTTTCGATATTGTACTGTCATTAATAATCATTATTGGCATCCTTTCATGGCTTACCCCTATTTTAGGGATCATTATTAAGCTAGAGTCTAAAGGTCCGGTGTTCTTTAAACAGAAACGCAACGGACTGGATTATCAAGAATTCTTCTGTTATAAGTTCCGATCGATGAAGCCCAATCCTCTGGCACATTTACATCAAGTGCGCAAAGGAGATGAACGTATTACACGCGTGGGTAAGATCATTCGTAAAACTAGTATTGATGAATTGCCGCAGTTTATCAACGTGCTAAAAGGAGACATGTCGGTGGTGGGGCCTCGTCCTCACATGGTAAGTCACACCCACATGTATGCCGAACGTATCGACAAGTTTATGGTTCGTCATTTTATCAAGCCGGGAATTACAGGCTTGGCACAAGTAAGTGGCTATCGCGGTGAGGTAGAAAGCGACAAAGACATTATTAATCGCGTTAAATACGATATCTTCTATTTAGAGAATTGGTCATTATTCTTAGACATCAAAATTACTTTTCAAACGGTGTATAACGCATTACGAGGCGAAGAAAAAGCGTATTAAAGCGCTTCTATGCTTCGGAAGAATTCCGAGAACTGAGTATCAAAATCAAAGGCTTGCAATGCGCGTTGTTGTACCTTGTTTTTAGGATATACTGAAAGTTTTTCCGAAGAAAGTGAATTTACAAATGCTTGAAGCGCATCCATATCCTGCACCGGAAGCACCCATCCTAATTCGTGGGTAACGACTAACTTCTCTCCTTCACCCCCGGCATTGTATAACACCGGAAGCCCAAGTCGGGTATACTCAAAGATCTTCGAGGGTACCGAGCCATAAATACGTTTTACCAAAGGAATGAAGGCAACATCATGCTGTACTAGCAGGGTATGTAGTTGTTCACGAGATACTTCTCCGTGGTAGTGAATATTTGGTTTGTTCAATGCTGCGATCGCTGCCGCTTCGGGCCCGTTTCCATAGAGATGTAAGGAAACATTTTCAGAAAAGTCGATATGCTTGCAAATAGTGTATAGTCCTTGAGCGACGCCCAACAAGCCGGCGTAGACCAAAGTGATCGTAGTGGTGTGTTTTGTTTCTTTTGGTGCAGGTGCATCAAATCGAGGGAGATTTCGATACAATAGCATCTTTTTGTTGGGATAATAGGAAGAAACATGCGTTAGGATCTCTTTCGATTGCCCAACTACCAAATGTGCTTTTCTATAGCAAAAGCGTTCCATTTTTTCTAGCAAGCGATAATAACTTCCCTTTTTTAACAGCCCCATTTCCAGTCCGGCCAACGGCCAAAGGTCTGAGATATTCAATACGATCTTCTTTTTAAAGAGCCAAGCGAACCATACGGCAGTAAACCCTACAAATACAGGAGAATATTGTACAAAGACTTTAGGGGGAATCTTTCCGAAGAGAAAAAATAACGACAAGCTAAAAGCAAACGACAACATAGATAACAACCGAATAAACTTGTTGGAAGAATTACTAGGCCACACCCAAAGGCGGTAGATAGTAATGTCGCCCTTAGCTTCTTCTGCGTATAGTTTTCCTTTAAACGTAGAATAAATGCTTCCGGTCGGGTAATTAGGCAGTGGGCAGACCACAGCTACTTTCATTTTGTGGTTAACCAAGGCTTCGGCTAGAGACAGCATTCTGTTAGCTGCCGCTCCTTTTTCGGGAGGAAAATAATTGGTAACCAGTAAGATATCGTTAGTTGCCATGTAAGCTTAAGATATGATCTAGTATGCGCTTTGCCGCTTTCCCATCCCATTTAGGTATATGTTGCGACTTAGGCCAGTTTCCACTCGCCAATAATTCGAAGGCCGTATCGATCTTTTTTGGATCGTTGCCAACAAGCATATTGGTGCCCAGCTCACAAGTTTCGGGTCTTTCGGTGCTATCTCTAAAGGTAATACACGGTATGTTGAGGACTGAAGCTTCTTCTGTAATGCCACCCGAATCGGTTAAAACCGCTTTAGCGTGCTTCACAAGATAGATAAACGACAAATAACCTTGGGGCGATACATAATGCAAGTTCGGAAAGCTGAGGTCCGCATCTTGTAATATCTTTTGTGTGCGAGGATGAACGGGAAATACGACAGCAGCGCCCTTGGCGTGTTCCATGATCTGCGATAATAAGGCTGTAAAGCGAGTCAATCCATCTACATTCGACGGACGGTGCAGGGTAAGCACGAAATACTTGTTTTTAGACAACTTCAATTCGTCCCAAAAAGATGGTTGTTGCAGTCGGTTGAGGTTATGCAGCAACGTGTCTATCATCACATTACCAACAAAGAAGATGTGTGTAGTCGGTTTGCCAATCGATTTTAAATGATCGCTCGCCTGTTGGGAAGTTGTAAAAAAATAATCGGTGATACTGTCGGTCACAATTCGATTGATCTCTTCGGGCATTTTCATATCCCCACTTCGTATTCCTGCTTCTACATGTGTAACAGGAATATGTGCTTTTTTAGCCACGATGGTACAAGCCATAGTGGAGGTTACGTCGCCTACCACCAGAACCAGATCACAAGGATGGGCTGCCAATTCTTTTTCAAAACCTACCATTATGGCTCCGGTTTGAGCGGCCTGACTTCCACTTTTTACATCTAAATTGTCGTTTGGTTTGGGAATGTTGAGTTCTTCAAAGAAGGTATCGCTCAAATTCTTATCGTAATGCTGCCCTGTATGTATGAGTCGGTATGAAAGCGAAACCCCTTGCTGCTGTCGCCTCTCGATCTCGTGAATAATTGGAGCGATCTTCATAAAGTTTGGACGAGCTCCTGCGACAAGGGTGATTTTCATAGTGATGTGGGTCTATAGTAGTTCAAAAATAACAAAATAAAACGCTACGCATCGAGTAAACTAACGAACTGTTTCAGTTTTCCACGTGCGCTTCGGTCGAGCTGTTCTTTTCGCTCGAACTCTAATGTTAGATCTTTTTCCAAATACCGGTATAATCCTTTCTCTATTCGTTTTATCGCTTCCGAAGTGAGCGCACTTTCAGAAACATATAGTATTCTAAACGTATCGAGAGCCGTTTGTTCCACGACAAATTCTTTTACATTTCCGTCATCTTCGATCACGCTTTTGGTGACATAATAGAAGGTAAGTCCGGGCACCGATCTCCCGTCGGGTAATTTTGCGACATCATTGGTTCGTCCAACCAGCTTTTCAAGGATTGGCTTTTTAAGTGTACTGTCGGGATGCAATATTCCGGTATCACCAATATCGTAACGTATCATTGGATGTGCGCGATTATAAAGTGAGGTGATCACAATGCGACCGGGTGTACCATGTGGAACTATTTGGTCTTGATCATCAAGGATCTCGACCAATAAAGTTTCGCTATTTACTACCATTTTGCCGTCGGGATGCGTAAATGCGATAAGATCCAACTCACTAGCTCCATACTCATTTACTACGGGAACCCCCAACACCGATTCCAGCAGCGTTTTATCGCTATCAAATAACATTTCGCTTGTCGTAATGCAATATTGCAGGCTGGGACATACGGTGGTAAGTACTATGTTCTTTTTTTGAAGGAATTTGGCAAACAGCACGATCGCGCTCGTATAACCGTTGATATAGGTAAAGCGTTTTCGTTTGAATACTTTTAAAAATTGCTCCATTTTTTCTTCGGAAAGATCGAAGATTGGAAAACGATAGCGTTTGCTCAATCGGTCTTTGAATCGTTCTTTCACATACCCTTTTTTGTTTAAAGGGATGCCGTAGAACCGTGCTTGAAGCGATCTATTTAGGTCGAGACCGTACCAACTATACCGGTCTATAATCTCGGCCCAAGTAAGTGCATGACAAAAATTATCTTTTGCAAATATAAATGGATGCCCGCTGGAGCCCGATGTTTTGTTTACGTATGCGTTTTTATTGTTAAATCCGTTAGACAATCGTCCGGCCAAGGATTGTTGCAAATCGCTCTTTTGTAGCACCGGTACTTCCTCCCAGTTTAAGAACGATTCAACTCCTGTAAAGGATTGATAGAACTCATTTTCTCGCTGGTGGTATTCTACGATGTCATTACACAATTTGGTCACGTAGGTCGAGTAATCGTCTAGTGGAATCTGTTGGATCTCTTTCAACCGTTTCTTGGCTTCCACTATGGGAAAGCCTTTAAATCGCAATGTGTGTTCAAAAAGATTCAAAATAGATCGATTTTACGTTCAATGTAGTGATTCTCTGTTTTGTAAAAAAGGTATTGTGATTTTTTCCGAAGCAATCTAATGCATTACCTCCCTAAAAGCCGGTTTGTGTCATTGTTAACGCATAAAATTACGTTATTTTTGGAAGTGAATTAAAACCTTGCTTCTATGAATATTTTGATCTTGGGCTCCGGCGGTAGAGAACACACATTTGCTTATAAAATTGCCCAGAGTAAACGATGCGATTCCCTATTCGTGGCACCCGGAAATGCAGGTACAGCGACCATTGCAACCAATATAGCCCTTTCGGTTACCGATTTTAAAGCCATTGAACAATGTGTGAAAGAACACCAAATAGAAATGGTTATAGTAGGACCGGAAGATCCGTTGGTACAAGGAATAGCCGACTATTTTGAAACTACCGAATCATTGCAAGATGTGATGCTTATTGGTCCTTCAAAACGTGGTGCGTTGTTGGAAGGGAGTAAAGAGCGTGCTAAAGAGTTTATGGCGCAACACAACATTCCAACCGCAGCCTACGCAAGTTTTACTGCAGAAAGCATAGAAGCCGGAAATGAGTTCTTAGACAGCTTACAACCCCCTTACGTGCTCAAGGCCGATGGTCTGGCTGCGGGAAAAGGGGTATTGATCTTAGAGGATCTCGACGAGGCAAAACAGGAATTGGCGAACATGCTTACACACCAAAAATTTGGAGCTGCAAGTGCGACCGTAGTGATCGAAGAATTTCTAGACGGAATCGAACTGAGTGTTTTCGTACTTACCGATGGGGAAAATTATAAGATCTTGCCTACCGCCAAAGATTACAAACGAATTGGTGAAGGTGACACCGGATTGAACACGGGAGGGATGGGCGCAATTTCTCCGGTGCCATTTGCAGACCAAACCCTTATGAATAAAATTGAACAGCGAATCGTAAAACCGACCATCGATGGGCTCACATCTGAAAAGATCGATTACAAAGGGTTTGTATTTATTGGCTTGATCAAGGTTGGTGATGAGCCGTATGTGATCGAGTATAATGTACGAATGGGTGATCCTGAAACCGAAGTGGTGTTGCCGCGTATTAAAACGGATCTGGTCGAGCTACTTGAAAAAACATATAAAAAACAATTAAACAATATTGAGATCGAGATCGATGAGCGCGCAGCGGCCACTGTTATGGTAGTATCGGGCGGCTACCCTGAAGCTTATGAAAAAGGGAAAGAGATCGCAGGAATTTCCGATATTGAAGATTCGATCGTATTTCATGCGGGTACGGCGATCAATGTAGGGAAGACAGTGACCAATGGCGGGCGTGTTATTGCCGTGACCTCACTAGAAAAAGATTTCAAACAAGCGCTAAAAAAATCCTATCAGAACGTAGAAAAACTATCGTTCGACAGGATGTATTATAGAACCGATATTGGTTTCGATCTAGCTTAAGAACGAATGCGAGGTCGAAGAGCGATCCTCTTCGTTATTGTCATTAAACTTCTTTAATTGTATCATCCAATAAACAAATGCTACAAAACCAATAATCATTAATAACCAGGACATTATGTTCGCCAAGAACCAACTGTCGTAAGAGAGTGCTCTTAGGGCGTCAAACGGAATGAATAAAATATCTTCGGTAAATGATTGTATTCCTTCAAAAATTCCTTTCCAAGACATATCTTTATATTTATAACGCAAAAGTATAAATTACCCGCTATGCTTACAAGCTTTTTCGGTAAATCTAATCCAATTAATTTTGTAGTGCTTACTGTGGGACTTGTTTTGGGTTTCGTTTTAGGAGCGCTTCGCTTGTCTGAAAGCGTTCTTAGCTTTTCTACAATAGGTCATTATATACTGCTTTTACTGCTAAGTATATTCTCTATGTTCTTGTTAGATTTTATGATACGCAAGAACGACCTTACCAAACAAAATACCTTTGGCGTCTTTTTTTACAGTTGTTTTCTGGTCATGTTACCCATTGTTTTTCTGAAAACTGCCATTATCATTGCTAATGTATTTATACTGCTAGCACTACGAAGAATGCTAAGTCTATATTCTGAAAAGAACACCGAAAAGAAAATAATCGATGCAGCGATCTGGATCACCCTCGCTTCCTTCTTCTATTTTTATAGCCTTTTGTTCTTTATCGTCTTATTCGTTGCTATTGTACGTAAGTCGCATACCACGTACAAACACATGCTCATTCCCTTGGCAGGATTTACCGCGGTATTTTTATTGGTAACCGCATATTATTTTATAACTACCGATTCCTTTGCATGGTTCTACGAATGGAAACCTGCTATCGCAATGGATTTTTCTGCTTATAATGCCATGAAGGTCGTGCTTCCGCTCTCGGTAATTGCAACTTTATTTGTGTGGACCTCGACATTTCGAATGTTTAAATTGTCGTCAGTTCCGAAGAAAGAACGACCTAATTATTTATTTATGCTAGTCGTGGCATTTGTAAGTATTGCTGTGGCCTTAGCGAGTCCTGAAAAGTCAGGAGCCGAAATGTTGTTTGTATTTGCTCCCACTGCCATTATAAGTGCAAATTACTTGGAGCAACTCAATGAATTCTGGTTTAAAGAAGTGCTACTGTGGCTTGTTTTGCTGTTGCCACTAAGTTTTTTATTCTTGTAGTAACTACCTTCGTACAGATGATGACTTCGGAAAGAGCCTTGCTTCACAGCACAATTCCTATAATAAAAAATAATACCTTTGTGTAATTAAAAAATTGCGGTCTCGGCTGCGGTTTCAAACGGAAGTGTTTCAGAAAAAATTACAACATGTTCAGCGATAAGGCAAATTCAATATTTAATGAAGTGATCGATACGTATCACGAGATCAACAACGTAGACCAACCCTTTAATAATCCATACGACAAAGACAAAGAACTTATAGAACATTTGTTGTATCGCAAGTGCTGGATCGATACCGTACAATGGCATTATGAAGACATTATTCGCGATCCTGAAATTGACCCGGAAGCAGCCTTAACACTAAAACGAAAAATTGATGCTTCGAATCAAGATCGCACCGATACGGTCGAGTATATCGACAGTTACTTTCTAGAAAAATTTAAGGATGTTGAGGTAAAACCGGATGCAACGATCAATACTGAAAGTCCGGCATGGGGAATCGACCGACTATCCATTTTGGCATTAAAGATCTATCATATGAACGAGGAAGCCACTCGTGAAGACGCTTCTCAAGAGCACCAAATGGCATGTAAGGCCAAACTGGACATTCTCTTAGAACAGCGAGTAGACCTTAGCACTGCGATCAACCAATTGTTGGATGATATCGCTCATGGTAAGAAATATATGAAGGTGTACAAACAGATGAAGATGTATAACGACGATGAGCTAAACCCGGTATTGCGCGGAAAATAAAATAGGATTCACCACTTCCGGTGAACAAACTTTCTTATAGTAAACAAGGTATTCCTAATGACGAAACCCAAGCACATTTTGGTCATCCGATTATCGGCTTTGGGCGATGTGGCGATGACCGTGCCGGTCCTTCGTGTGTTGGCTAAAACCTATCCCGACGTTAGAGTCACCGTCTTATCCCGTCCGTTCTTTAAGCCGCTATTCGAAGAACTTTCCAATGTGCAATTTTTGGAAGCCGATGTGTATGGTACGCATAAGAACATTGGGTTACTAAAACTTGCAAACGAAGCCAAGGCTTTGGGTGTAACGGCTGTTGCCGATCTACACAACGTGATACGCTCTAAGGTAATTCGAAACTATTTGATGCTTACAGGGCTCCAAACTGCAGCCATCGATAAAGGGAGAACTGAAAAAAAAGCGTTAACACGCGCCAATCCCGATAAAAAATTGCGACCATTACGCAGTATGCATCAGCGTTATGCCGAGGTATTTCAGAAATTAGGATGTTCTCTCGACTTGGACCGGCACGAGTTTCCTCCTAAAAAAGAATTGAGTCCGTTACTGCATGAGCTCATCGGTAAACATGCTAAGAAACTTATAGGAATCGCTCCGTTTGCTGCGTATGAAGGAAAGAAGTATCCTCTTTCACATATGACTCAAGTGATCAAATCATTAGACGCCACGGGAAAATACAAACTGTTTTTATTTGGTGCCGGACACGATGAGATCAAACTACTTCGCGCCTTCGAGACAAAGTACAAATCGGTAACGAATATGGCCGGGAGGGTGTCTTTTGAGGAAGAATTAAAGCTAATCTCCAATTTAGACGGTATGCTCTCTATGGATAGTGCCAATGGACATCTAGCTGCGTTGTATGGAATTCCGGTGCTTACCTTATGGGGCGTTACACATCCGTATTTAGGTTTTACGCCTTTTGGCCAGCCAAACACCCATCAACTTGTTTCTGATCGTGGTGAATACCCGCTAATACCTACTTCCGTTTATGGGAATAAAGCACCAAATGGTTACGATAAGGCCATGGAGAGCATACCTCCCGCCAAGGTCGTGGCAAGGCTGGAAGCCATTACCAATAGCTAGTCCTTATACATCGTCGTAATCGATCACTAATTTTGCGGTGGTCGGGTGCGCTTGGCAAGTAAGTATTAAACCTTCGGCGATCTCGCCATCGGTTAGAATTTGGTTTTTACGCATTTCGGCTTTACCTTCTTTTATACGAGCAATACACGTACTGCAAATACCTCCTTGACATGAAT
>JYMV01025976.1_pt1 | contig 11909 bp, 14 predicted proteins | sample 338911 | NCBI WGS metagenome assembly JYMV01 (sample SAMN03354496, study PRJNA234377) | hydrothermal vent metagenome | biome: Deep sea; feature: Hydrothermal plumes at the Eastern Lau Spreading Center, Western Pacific Ocean; material: Seawater | place: Tonga | collected 2009 | depth 2000 m m
CTGTATTTTTTGGCTATTCTAGTAAGAGTGTCACCTCTATTTATTTTATATCTATCCCATTGAACAAGTTCTACTTCATCAAGAGAAGAAAGTTGGATAAGAAACCTATCAGACACTCCGGTAGGGAGTAGTAAGTAATGAGGACCACTAGGATCTGTAGCCCACTGGCTAAAGCCTGGATTCAGTTCATATACGGCTTCAGGAGTCATGCCGGCGAGATCGGCTGCCTGCATAATGTCTATTTGTCCTGGAGTTTTTATTTTCGTGAAATAAGGCCTGTTAGCTATAGATGGTAATGTCACACTAAATAAAGAAGGGTCTTTAATAAGTTCACTTAAGACCAATAATTTAGGAACATAAGCAGAAGACACCGGTGGTAATCTTAAAGACCAAAGGTCAGTAGCCATGCCCTTTCTTTTATTTTCCTTGATAGCTCTATTTATTCTTGAGGGGCCAGCGTGGTACGCGGCTATAGCCAATAACCAATCATTATCAAATTTTTGATGTAAATAGATTAGGAAATTAAAGGCCGCTTCTGTAGATGCAATTACATCTCTCTTTCCGTCATACCACCAATTAGTTTTCAATCCCCACTCCCTTCCTGTAGCAGGAAGAAATTGCCACATTCCAGTGGCGCCATAGAGGGATTGAGCATAAGGGTCAAATTCACTCTCCACAAAGGGTAGTAAAGCTAATTCAACAGGGATACCTAATTCTTCAGCTCTTTTCACAGTATGGAATAAATAACGCTGTCCCGATTTACTTAGTCTATTTACCGCATGTTGATTGCTTATAAATCTTTTTCTGTATCTATCTATATCCTCATAATCATCTGGGATTTTAAAACTGAGGTCTTTTCTTATTCTATCCCAAAGATCAAATGGCTCACTATCTATAACGACCTCCACAACTTTTGGAGCTGCATCAGCAATATCATCGTCTTCAGCAAGAATTAGATTTTTTGATTCAAGGTTTACACAAGCAATCAGCAAGCAAAAAGTAAGAATAAAAATCCTGTTACCCATGTTTTTCTCTTTATAAACTATCTTTCATGAAAAAATTATGCCAAATGTATACTACAATTAAGTATAAGACCATATGAACCGCATAGAAATTTTCACTGACGGGGCTTGTAGAGGCAATCCCGGTAAAGGTGGCTGGGGAGCTGTCATTAGGTCTAATGGCAAAGAAGAATCAATCTACGGAAGTAAAAAAGATAGTACAAATAATATTATGGAATTGACTGCTGCAATTAAGGCTTTAGAACATATACCCGAGAACTCTCGGGTAATTTTAACAACTGATTCTAAGTATGTGATGCAAGGAATTACTGAATGGATCCATAATTGGAAATCTAGAAATTGGAAAACAGCAGCAAAAAAACCTGTTCTCAATAAAGAGTTGTGGCAAAAGTTAGACGACCTAACCCATCTTCATTCTATAGAGTGGCAGTGGGTGAAGGGCCATAGTGGACATAGAGAAAATGAAATAGCAGATCAATTAGCGAACAAAGGCATTGATGAGATTTAGTTATGCTTAGACAAGTTGTTTTAGATACTGAAACTACCGGTATTGATTTTAAATCCGGCCATAGGGTGATAGAAATTGGTTGCATAGAAATTATTAATAGAAAATTTACTGGTTCTGAATATCAAACGTATTTAAACCCTGACAGAGATATAGATGAAGGGGCAGCTAAAGTTCATGGTCTTACTTTAGATTTTCTTAAAGATAAACCTAGGTTTGTTGATATAGCTGAAGAATTCTTAGAATTCATTCAAGACAGCGAACTGTTAATTCATAACGCAGAATTCGATGTGGGTTTTCTTAATAACGAATTAAAACTAATACCCGGTGAGGGTAAATTGCTTGAAGATATAACTGAGAAAATTACTGATACACTTCAAATAGCCAGAGAAAAACATCCTGGACAAAGAAATAGCTTAGATGCCTTAGTGCAAAGATATGAAGTGGAAGGATATGATCGAGAATATCATGGAGCTTTATTAGATTCTAAGATTCTGGGAGATGTATTTTTAGCCATGACAGGAGGTCAAAGTGACATCCTATTTGAAAATACAGCTAATATTTCTAGAGAAAATAAGTTTACAAAAGAAGAAAAGAGTTCTTCTGATAAGAAAAATACTTCTTTGCTTACAAAACTTACTAAAGAAGAAGACAGGGAGAACTTGGATTACCTAAAGAAAATGAAAGAAGAGACAGGTGTTGACCCCATTTGGTTAAAAGGCAATGAGTAAAGTTATAGGTAGATTCGCTCCTAGTCCTACAGGATCGTTACATATTGGAGGAGCCCGAACAGCTTTATTTGCTTGGCTTTACTCTAAAAGTCAGGGAGGAGAATGCCTCTTAAGGTTGGAAGATACTGATACCGAGAGATCTAAACAGGAATATACAGATTCAATCATTGAGAGCTTTAAGTGGTTAGGTATTGAGTTTGATGGGGAGCCTTTCTATCAGTCAAAGAATAAAACTGGACATTTAAGTAAGGCAAAACAATTAATAGAGGATGGAAAGGCCTATTATTGTGATTGTTCTGTGGAAAGACTCAACAAACTGCGAGCAGAACAACAGCAAGTAGGGCTTAAACCTAAGTACGACGGTAAATGTAGAGATTTAGGCTTAGAAATAGGTTCAGATAGTGTTATCAGGTTCAAAAATCCAAAGGAAGGCAAGGTGGGCTTTAAAGATCTTGTTAGGGGGGAAATGGAAGTAGCTAATGAAGAATTAGATGATTTAATATTAGTTAGAAGTAATAGCACTCCCACTTATAATTTTTGTGTTGTTGTGGATGATCTTGATATGGGTGTTACTCATGTAATTCGAGGAGATGACCATATTAATAATACCTTTAGGCAGATCAATATTTTTCAGGCCTTGGAAGAGAAATTACCTATATACGGTCATGTTCCAATGATTTTAGGTGAGGACGGCAAGAGAATGTCCAAAAGACAAGGAGCCGTTAGTGTTTTTGACTATAAGGAAATGGGAGTTTTACCCGAAGCGCTTTTGAACTACCTCACTAGGTTAGGTTGGTCTTATGGAGACCAAGAAATCTTTGAATTTTTAGAATTAATTGAGAAATTTAAAGATGGAAAGATAAATAATGCGCCCGCTACCTTTTCACTTGAAAAGCTTTATTGGTTTAACAAAGAGTACTTATCTAACTTGAATGAAAAAGATCTAATTTCAAGATTAATTCCATACTCAAAATATTTTCAGGAAGATGACTATTCAACTCAGGTTATTAAATTAATTAGAGAAAGATGTTCCTTACTCAGTGATTTTGAACAAGAGGCAAAATATTTCTATGAAGACCTAGAAGAAATAGACTCAGGCATACTAAGTAAAATCTTTAACGACAAAGCTATTAGTATTTTAGAGAAACTATCGCAAGAGTTCCAAGCCACGGATACATGGACTTCTGAAAACATTCATGAAGCTATAAATAGGACTATGAAAATACTTGATGTTGGAATGGCTGATGTGGGTAAGCCTTTAAGATTAGCCATAACTGGACGAATGAATGCACCTTCAGTGGATAAAATCTCAGAGGTTCTTGGCCAGGATAAAGTTGTACAGAGATTGAGAGATGTTCTAGATAAATTTCTATAAATATTTATCCAGAAACTTATCAATGTGGTTCCAGGTTATAGATCTAATTGAATCCCTTTCCATCAGCAGTTCATGATTCCCTTCTATCTGGGCTATGGTTATATGAGGAATAGTTTTACAAATAAGCTCATTTCTTTTTGGGTCAACTAATTTATCCTTCGTTGCGTTCAAAAGAAGCGTTGGGCAACCAATATCCTCTCCCCAATCGGATTTGTTAAACCTTCTTACTCTTTTAATTGATTCGTGGGCCCACGCCACAGTTATTCCGCCGAGGGCAAGATTTTCGTTGGCTCTGACCAGATCTCCACCTCTTTTGAACCTGAATTCATCTGAAGTGACCACATTTTCTTCAAACGGTATTTCATGCCAACCTTTTCTTTCCTTCCATTCCGGTTGAGGAAAAGGCGAGCTTCTAAATCCCAGCTTAGAGATCTCACCCACCATTAAACCTAAAACTTCCACGGGCTTAGGAAGTTTTAATGAAAGCATAGGAGCACATAGGATAATTAAATTAAAAATCTTGGGTCGAGCTTCTGCTTTTGAAGCAATCAAACACCCTCCCATGGAGTGGCCCATACCCACCCAAGGCCTTGGGCAAGAAGGGAGGTAAACACTATCAAGAATCTCTTCAAACTCTTTATCGTACAAAGAGAAATCTTCTATGTGGCCCAAATAAGGATTATCGATTAATCGATCTGAAAGACCCTGTCCTCTCCAATCAAACATAGCTATACAAAAACCTCTATCAATAAATTCTTGGATAACTTCGAAGTATTTTTCTATAAATTCAGTTCTTCCAGATTGCAGTATGATTGTCCCTACTGTTGATTCAGTGTTCCATATAGCCACACGAATTCTTACTTGATCCGAAGTGGTAAAGAAAAAAGCCTTACCTCCTTTAGGTGCAGTAAAGTTTTCTATTTCAGTTAAAGGTGCTTCTTGTAAACTTGTTGGCAGCGACATATCATGAGATAAATACGATATTAAACCTTGTTAATTTAACCATGAACCTTTTAAAGAGTCTCTTATTCTTTATAGCCTTACTAGTGTTAAGCAGGCTGATTCCTCATCCGCCTAATTTTACTCCGTTAATTGCAGGTGCTGTTTTTCTTCCTTTTATGTTGAAAGACAGGACTTTAATCATTGGCCTACCTATCCTGTGCCTTTTTATTTCTGATTTAATCATCGGTTTTCATAGTTTAATGTTATGGACTTACGGGGCTTTTTTAATTATTGGCTTAACGGTCTTTAATATCTCCAAACTTAACCTAAAAACACTTTTGGGTCTGAGTTTAGCGTCACCCACAATTTTCTATGTCGTTTCTAATTTTGGTGTCTGGTTAACGGCAGCAACTTACACAAAAGATGTAAATGGTCTTTTGGAGTGCTACGTTTTAGCTCTTCCTTTTTATGGTAATAGTTTAGTTTCTACATTGTTATTCTCACTTGTTTTCTTTTTGACTAGACATTTAGTAATTAAAAGAAGTAAATCTAAATTTATTTGAAATTCATATGTCTGAAGATCTTTACTTAGAACAATTAAAACTAGGACCTATGGAAAATTTTGTTTACATCATTGGTTCTAAAAGTACTAGAGAAGTGGCCTTAATTGACCCAGCTTGGGAAATAGATCGTTTGTTACAACACCTCAAACAAGAGGACTTAAAACTTTCTTCTATTCTGGTAACCCATTATCACCCAGATCACATAGGCGGAGGAATGATGGGCCAATCAATTCCGGGGATAGCAGAAATAATGGCTATAGAGCCAGTAAAAATTTATGTCAACAAATATGAAGCTGAGGGAGTTAAGAAAGTAACCGGGGTTTCTGATTCTGACTTACAGCTAGTGGATTCCGGAGATCACCTTCAAATTGGTGAGAATGATATAGAGTTTCTGCATACTCCTGGACACACTCCGGGCTCTCAATGCTTTAGCGTGAATAAGAATCTGGTATCAGGAGATACTTTATTTATAAATGGGTGTGGAAGAGTTGATTTACCAGGGTCTGACTCTGAACAGATGTACCATAGCTTACAACATCTTTGTTCTTTACCTGACGACACTATTCTCTATCCCGGACACCATTACAGTGAAGAGGAGAGTGCCACTCTGGCTGAAACTAAGAAACAGAACGTCTATCTAAGAGTTTCTGATATCGATTCGTGGCGCCAAATTATGGGTTGATTTTATGAACTATGAAGAAATTATTTATGAAACTAAGGGCAGCGTTGCATTAATAACTCTAAACAGACCTGATAAGCTTAATGCGTGGACTCCCAGGATGTGTGAGGAGCAAGCAGATGCAATTGAAAAAGCCAATCAAGATAAATCAGTGGGCGCGATTATCATGACAGGTGCTGGTCGAGGTTTCTGTGCTGGAGCAGATATAGATGAGACCTTCCAAACTAGGCTTGATGGCGAAGACCCTGGCAATGACACCGCAGGAGGTTCAGGCGGAATGCCAGCCGGAGTGGACTGGTTAAGCCTAGTAAGAAAATCAAAACCAATCATTGCCGCTGTTAACGGTCCTGCAGTTGGTATAGGTGTAACCATGATCTTGCCATTTGATATGATTATCACTGCTGAAACTGCTAAATTCGGTTTTGTCTTTATAAAAATGGGCATTGTTCCAGAACTAGCGTCTACTCACTTTTTAGTGAGCAAAGTTGGTTGGGGAAGGGCAAGTGAAATGATGCTTTCTGGTAGCCTGTACTCTGGCAAGGAAGCCCATCAGTACGGACTAGCTGAATACGTTGTTGAAGACCACCAATTAATAAACAAGGCTTTTGAAACAGCAAACCAAATGTCAGAGAATCCAGATGCTCAGCTCAGAATGATCAAAGAATTATTAACCGCAAATGCAGTAACAACAGATATTAAAGGAGCAGAAGAGTTGGAAACTAAACTTTTACAAGAGTGCTGGGAGAGAGAAGAACACGCAGAAGCCGTTAGCGCTTTTCTAGAAAAACGTAAGCCAAATTTTAGGTAAAAATCAGTTAAAAAAAATTAAAAAAATGGGTTGTAATTTTTTTCTATCGTAGTAATATCACTAGACCAATTTAACCGACCTGGAAACAACTCGAGACGAGGAAAGGAGAGAAAAATTGGTTAGAGAACGAAAGGCGAAAGCACTAAAAGTTAAAGCTAGCAAAAAAACTTTTAGACCACCAAGATAAAAAGAGAAATTTATCGAGGAGCTAAACAAGAATCTCAAGTTTAGACACTTTCGAACTCGAACTAAACAGAGCCTTAGCTTCAGACAAAAAATTAATTAATGAGGTTTGGTATTGCAGATCAAGATACCTGGAATGGCTATCATGGCAGACAGAAGCAAACTAGACCGAAGAGGAAGTTATACATTAAGATTCATGGGGAGAGTTTTGATTAATGATAGAAAGGTAGATTGATTGATATTAGTTACATAGAGAGGTACGTATGAAATATAAACTGTTGGGTAAAAGTGGATTAAAGGTTTCCGAACTCGCCTTGGGCGCGATGACCTTTGGAACTGAAATGGGGTTTGGTGTTGATAAGGATGAAAGTCGTAAGGTTTATGAGGCTTTTCGAGAAGAAGGCGGAAACTTTATCGATACAGCAAATGTTTATAACGGTGGAACAAGTGAAACATTTTTGGGTGAATTTATGCAGGCAGATCGGGAGAGGATCGTACTTGCAACCAAGTTTACGGGTGCTATGCGTGGCCGCGATGTTAATGCTTCCGGCAATTCGCGAAAGAATATGATGGATTCAGTCCACGCCAGCTTGAAGCGCCTAAAAACAGATTACATCGATTTATATTGGGCTCATTTCTGGGACCCAACAACACCTACTGAGGAATTAATGCGAGGCCTTGATGATCTCGTCTCCCAGGGCAAGGTGCTCTATGTTGGTATTTCTGATACGCCGGCATGGGTTGTATCCAGAGCAAACACAATTGCTGAATTGAAGGGCTGGTCTCAATTTGTCGGATTGCAAATTCGCTATAGCCTTATCGACAGATCTGTCGAAAGAGAACTGCTGCCAATGTCTCGCGCTCTGGACATCGCAGTGACGCCCTGGGGCATCGTTGGCTCCGGCATCTTGTCCGGAAAATACAATAAAGATGCAGCAACGGAAGGTCGGGCCAAAATGCGTGGTTCCATCGATAAACGTGCCTTGAAAATTACGGCTGAAGTCATGGCCATCGCTGAGGACATTGGCGCCAAGGCAACTCAAGTAGCGATTGCCTGGCTCAGAAACGGACCCGCTAATATCATTCCGCTGTTGGGTGCAAGAACCGTCGAGCAGTTAGAAGAAAACCTAGGATGCCTTACAGTGAGCCTTGACGAAGATCAGATGCAACGATTGGATACCGTGAGTGCAATTTCACCTGGCTTTCCACATGATATGTTGTCCGCCGGAAATGAAGCCCGGGCGAAGAGAATTGATAATCACAGAGACTGGTCAATGGGTGCTTCACTCTAGACTAACCTGTAGACAGAGTGTAATTTGTACAAAAGTTAATGTTGATTTAAGAAATCCGCTTTTAAAATAAAAGGAAAAAATATGATAACTGTTCATCACTTAAATAACTCTAGATCACAAAGAATCTTGTGGCTATTAGAAGAATTAAATGCCTCCTATGAAATAGAAAGTTACTCAAGAGATAAGGTAACTAATTTGGCACCGGAATCTCTTAAAAAAATTCATCCATTAGGCAAGTCTCCAGTTATTAGTGAAGATGGAAAAATCATTATTGAATCAGCTGCTATTACAACTTATATTGTCGATAAGTATGCACCTAAAGGGTTTGCTCCAAATTTAGAAGATTCAGATTATTATAATTATCTTGAATTAATGCATTATGCTGAAGGTTCGGCAATGTTGCCTTTATTGTTATTACTTTATTCAAGCTCTCTTGGAGATGCTGCTAAACCTCTACACGAAAGAATTTTTTCTGAAATAAATAATCACCTAGGCTTCCTTTCAGAAAGGCTTGGTGATGATGACTTCTTTTTTAGAGATACCTTTTCCGCAGTGGATACTATGCTTTCCTTTGTTTTTGAAGGTGCACAGATTTCTGGATCGCTCCAACCGTTTCCAAATTTGATTTCCATTTTAGAACGCTATCATGAGAGACCAGCATATAAGGTAGCTTTAGAAAAAGGTGGGGAATACAAACTGGGATAATAGAACCCAAGTCCTATCCATCCTGCTGCTGTTTGCTTATGATGTTTGGAGAAAACTTGAGTCGTTGAGTTTGGTATAGTTAGGTTATGAACGAATATAGAAGAGCAGAAACAGTTGCCTTTGCAGCTGGACTGGTGATTGCTTTATCCATTGACGTGATTATGAATGTACTTTATTCCGTAGGATTGGTGTGATTGTGAAAAGCCTTATCTTACTTCTAAGCCTACTGTTAGCGACTAATGCTTGGGCAGAAGCTAGAGGATTAGAATGCAAGTCTGACAGTTCATCTGTTGGAAAAGTAAACTTTGAAGAAGTCCACGATACCTACTGGTACAGAATTGATTTTGATAAAGGCAGAGTTTTATACAATTCAAGTAAACAGAATTTTTTAACAAAACTCGAAGATTTAATAGGAGATAAATTAAGAGGAGATACTTCCATTCTGTATTGGAGGGAAAATAAAAGTATCGAGGTGAGGCTGGATAGGCAGACTTTGATAATGACTAAGAAAAAATTAAGCTATAAATGTTCAGCTATGACGGTTGACCAAGTCGTTAGAAAGCGTGATACTTATTTCAAAGAGGCACTGAAAAAAAATAAAATCTAAACCCTAACTAAATTTCCCTGCTTCAATCGAACTTACATTTAAACTTCAAGTCTAAAGGTATATGAATAAAGCAGAGAAAATGTTCAAATCTTCAAAAGCAAGAAGAAAAAGGAAAGACACAAAAGAACTCAGAGATAAGCTAACCAAAAGAGAATTCACTCACTTGAGACACCTTCGAGAAAAGAATAAAAAAATAGAAGCACGACATCATACTTAAAAAATTTTATACCCTTACTAAATTTCCAGTTTTAAGATTCCAACTTATTATTGTAAGTACCAAGCTTAGTAATTGCACAAGGCAAAGCATTAATTAAAGGTTACAAATAAGGTGTTTCTTTTTATGTTTATTCAGTTATACTAATCAGGCGAAACCAAAAACGGGTTAGAAGGTGGCAACACCAATATAACAAAGTTAAAGTTTTTGAAGTGGAAGCGAGAGAGAGAAAACGGGACTATGCTCAGTCCCTTTTTTAATGCTTAAAAATAACACATGGGGCTATAACTCAGCTGGGAGAGCTCTTGCGTGGCACCTATTGTAGTAGTTCAAAGAATCCCTTTATAACAACACCTCACAACGTACAACTTGCTCTACGTACAGGGTTTTGGACTATATTTTCGCACGTGAACGCAAGAAGTATTAAGATAAGAGGATGTCTGAATTAAAGCACTTCAAAAAAACGGATTCCATAGAGAAAATAACTGAGACTCTTAAGTCTGATGGTGCTCTTGTAATTGACAATATCTTGACTGAAAAGTTTGTTAACCAACTTAGAAAAGAGACCGATCCCTATATGGAAGCCACCAACAATGGACAAGATGGCTTTGGAGGAAGGCTTACTACTCGTACTGGTGGCCTTGTGTCTCGATCAGAAAAATGCAGAGAACTGATTGAAGATAATCTTATTTTAGGTCTTTGTGATGAGTTTCTGTTGGACTATTGCGAGCGGTATCAACTTCATCTCACACAAATAATACGCATTAGACCAGGAGAAAAAGCCCAAGTCATACACAGAGACCGTTGGGCTTGGGGTAATCATCTGAGCCATGTCGAGCCTCAACTCAATACCATGTGGGCTTTAACTGACTTTACCAAAACCAATGGAGCAACAAGACTGGCAGTGGGTAGCATTAAATGGGAAGACAGACATGAAGTAACTGAGTCTGAAATCTCTAAAGCCGAGATGTCTTTGGGGTCTGTACTTCTTTACTCTGGTTCAGTTTTTCATAGTGGGGGAGCTAATGAATCGGATGAAGATCGCATCGGACTAAATATTACCTATACCCTAGGCTGGCTGAGACAAGAAGAAAATCAGTATTTATCCACTCCGCCAGACTTAGCTAAAAATCTCAATCCAAAATTGCAAAAGTTAATTGGATACACTCCCGGTAAACCTGGAGAAAATCCTGAGATAAGCACGCCTGAATATGCTTTGGGAAAAGGAGAAGGTACAGAGGGCATGGGGACACAGGAAGATTTAGACAGAACTAAGCCGAAGAATTGATTAATGAAGTTGGTAAAATAAAAAAACTACTCTTACCCTCTCTGCTTATAGTCCTCGTGGTAGGGGTTAGTTTAAAACTTGGAATTTATTATTTAATGTCTCCTTATCAAGAATGTATGGGAGACGACATCACACAAAAGCTAGTTCAAGTTCAGTCCTCTGCGACAAATAAGACTCCAGAAGAAGCCGATGTCTTTCTAAAAGACATCTGTAAACATTGGGCCAAAGAAACTAGATGGGATTGGGTTAAAGAAATTTGGAACGAACCCTCTGAGCCTGTTAGACCCTAACCTAGTTTCCCTGCTTCAATATCCCAACAGCTCTGCCTTTTTAAGGTTTGCTGATTTAAGGCTTTTGTACCCTTTTGCAGGGGGTATACTGAGGGTCTATGAAAGTTATTTTTTTATATGGTCCGCCTGCCTCAGGTAAGCTTACAATTGCTAAGAAATTAGCAGAAAAAACAGGAATTTCTTTATTCCATAATCATTTAACGTTTGATTTGGCTGAAGTATTGCATGAACCATTTACACAACCGTTTTATGATTATTGTGCGGACTTACGTTTAGATGTGTTTGGAGATGCCAAATTAGCCCACCAAGATTTAATTTTTACATTTTTTTATATACCCCCTGATGACGATAATTTCGTAAATCAAATTATCCATATTGCAGGAGAAGACAACGTAAAGTTTGTTAAAATTGAAGCAAGTAGTGATACGCTACTTGATAGAGTAGAAAACAAGGACCGAGCTAAATATTCTAAAATAAACAGCAAAGGTGTGCTAACTAGATATCTCAAAGAGAATAACTGGAACAAGAGCATAGAAAAAACCGATTCTTTAATTATAAATACTGATAATCTAACTCCGGATGAAGCAGTACAAAAGATTATTGAAGAATATGATCTTTGATTAAGCTAAGTTTCCTTGCTTGAATATCCCAACAGCTCTGCCTTCTAAGGATTTCTGATTTAAGGCTTTTGTACCCTTTTGCAAG
>JYMV01004550.1_pt1 | contig 11908 bp, 10 predicted proteins | sample 338911 | NCBI WGS metagenome assembly JYMV01 (sample SAMN03354496, study PRJNA234377) | hydrothermal vent metagenome | biome: Deep sea; feature: Hydrothermal plumes at the Eastern Lau Spreading Center, Western Pacific Ocean; material: Seawater | place: Tonga | collected 2009 | depth 2000 m m
AATCATGAGAATACGCTTAAAGCCAGCACGCTTTGCTGTTTTACTCCACACACTGGTTCCTAGGGCGAAGATAAAGGCCGAACTCGACATAATTGCCGCAATATGAAACTCAGATAACGCTGCTTCACGACCCAGTGAAGGTAGGGTTGTTAACATCACACTTTGGCCTATCGAGGTAGCGAGCAATGCACAAAACAAAACTCTAAAAACGATTGAAGTGGACGGTGTTAACACAATGAAAGCTCTTATTGATAAGGCATGGATACGTTGGCAATGTTATCACGAGAGCGTTGTTATCGCGCACTTTTGATCAAAAAACGCAAAAAAATGCCCGCTAAACGCGGGCTAAAATCAGAGGTATGTTAAGACCTTAAATGGTCTTAGAAGGGAGAGGTTGTTGCCAGTTGGCAACTTCCTTTCTATGGTTTCGCTGAAGTCACACACATGAAACACTCAACAAATCCAAATAAATAGGTAATCCACCACTTGTACTGACATCGTTAGTCTAAACTACGGTTAATAACCTATGCATTTTGTTTATGCGTGTTCTATGCCATAAGGTTAAATAATGGTCGGGATATCTTTTAAATGTCTATTTTATATTGATTTTTTTCGTATTTATTTAACATTGAGCTGAAATGATTCAAAGCGAGTTTGTAGCTTTTACATTGGCATGTGTAACGTTTTGCAAACACTACAGAAGTAGCTCAACTCAAAATGTCCTTGATCTTTTCACACAAATATAAGATTATCTTTATATAAGTATTTTTCTTATTTAAATTGGCGGAGCTTTCAGATGCCAGCGGCAATCATTGAAAAACTGTTGTTTTTATCTACACACAAAGCGAAATGGGTGTATGCAATACTCTTAGCTGTGGTGTTGTTTTGTGCATTTCAGATGCGATTGATCACGATTGATACCGACCCTGAAAACATGCTCGAAGAATCACATCCTGCTCGTGTATTTCACAATGACGTGAAGAAAACATTCTCAATGTACGATGCCATTGTTGTGGGAGTGATAGCGCCAAATGAATCCCTCAATAGCCGCGCTGTAAATGGTGAAAGTAAAGGCATCTATACGCCAGAAAGCCTAAGTGCCATCGACAAGGTTACTCAGCATATTTTAAGTATTGATGGTGTTATTACCCGTGATGTTATGTCGTTTTCTACAGTGGACAACATTACGCAGGGTGAGCAAGGAGAGCTTGTTTTCTCATGGCTGATGGCCACGCCACCAAAATCAGAGGAAGATGCGCAGCACATCGCAAGTTCTATCAAGCGTCTTCCGATGCTTTACGACACATTGGCCTCGTCTTCAGGCAATGCCGCTGCAATCTATCTACCTATTAAAGACAAGAATGAAAGTTACCGCATAGCTGAAGATATTAGAGGTTTTATTGATAGCCAGGTTGCAAAGCCCAGTAGTCAAACACAGCTTGAGTGGCATATCACTGGGCTTCCTGTTGCTGAAGATCAATTCGGTGTAGAAATGTTTGTTCAAATGGGCATTGCCGCACCCGCTGCGGGCTTGATGATTTTCATATTGCTTTTTGTGTTTTTCCGCAATATTACCCTTATTACTGCACCTATGGTGGTGGCGATGGCAACGGTCATTATTACCATGGGGGCGCTTATTGGTATGGGCTTTACCGTGCATATTATGTCATCGATGATAGCCATCTTTTTAATGCCTATCGCAGTAGTCGATTCAGTACATATTCTGTCGGAGTTTTCTGACAGGTATAAACCTGGGCAGCACGCAGACGAAGTAATTACAACGGTAGTCGAGCACTTGTTTAAGCCAATGATGTTTACCTCACTGACCTCTTCAGCAGGTTTCTTTTCATTAATGCTTACGCCTATTCCGCCTGTACAAATATTTGGTGCGTATATTGGCTTTGGTATTTTGCTTGCCTTTGTGATCACGTTGACCTTCATTCCCGCTTATATTTCGAGAATGTCTGATGCATCGCTAATCAAGTTACAACAAGCTCTGCACAAAGAAGAACACAACGGCGAAATTTCAGTTTCTTTGCTACAGCGCAGTATTAACCGTATTCGTCATGTTGCACTTAATTACAAAGGCGCGCTGTTAATGATTTTTGCGGTAGTATCTGGTGTTTCAGTATGGGGAATTACACAAATTCAAATTAATGATAACCCTGTGCGCTGGTTTAAACCTGATCATGAAATACGCGTTGCCGATCGCGCGTTAAATCAAGAATTTGCTGGTACATATAACGCCTATATTGTGATTAAAGATGTAACCAATAAAGACAGTGCACTGGACGTACTAAGCGCTGCTGCGTTACCCGAATCACTGAATGACTGGAAAGCGTCTACCATGCAGTTGCTTCGAAATGAAGCTGATAGTGAAGACACAGAAAACAGCTTCAATACTTTGTCTATGCAAATAGACGACGCACTATTTAGTGACCTAGAGATGGATGCTTTAGATGCACTAGACGCTCTGCTCACAAAAGTAGAAGCTATCAAAACCAGTAGCAAAACATTTCAGCAGCCAAGTAACGTAGCCGTGCTGTCAGACTTGCAAGATTATTTAAGCGAGCAATCGCTGGTGGGTAAATCGCAGTCTTTGAGTGATGTCGTTAAAGTCGTCAATCGCGAGTTGCGCTCTGGACAAGACAAAGATTACGTATTACCGAATACACAAGCAGCCATAGCGCAAACCCTGTTGCAGTTTCAATCTTCTCACCGTCCACAAGATTTATGGCATTTTGTGACACCTGATTACAAAGAAACCCTTGTGTGGTTGCAGCTCACCAGTGGTGACAATCAAGATATGACCAAGGTTATTAGCCTAGTCGATACGTATTTTGAAAATCACCCACTGCCTGAAGGGTTGGAATATCAGTGGGCAGGAAAAGCGTATTTGAATGTCGTTTGGCAGGAGAACATGGTTGCTGGCATGCTCGACAGTTTGCTTAGTGCCTTCATCATTGTTTTCGTGATGATGGTGTTGCTCTTTAGATCGCTAGTCTTTGGTATCTTGGCCATGTTGCCTTTGACGATCACTATCACCTTTATCTACGGCGCCATTGGTATTATCGGCAAGGACTACGACATGCCAATAGCGGTGCTTTCAGCTTTAACATTGGGTTTGTCTGTAGATTTCGCTATTCACTTTTTGGCAAGGGCAAAAGAAATTTACAAAGAAACCGGAAATGTTAATACGACCTTGCAAGCTATGTTTGATGAGCCGGCTAGCGCCATTACACGCAACGCGTTAGTAATAGCGCTTGGTTTTACTCCGCTGTTACTCGCGCCACTTGTACCTTACATCACAGTGGGTGTTTTTCTTGCCAGTATCATGTTTATTTCTGCGCTAGTAACCTTATTGGTGCTGCCCGCAGCAATGCTTTTACTAAAACGTTGGGTTTTCAAGGAGGCCTAATATGTACCAGATTAAAAAATTATTTTTGCTCGGTTTGCGTAACGCCGCGTTGGCTAGTGTTAGTTGCGTTTTCGCTTTTGGTGTATTGGCAGCACCGCAAGCTGGAGAGGGTGACAACACGTCTGTTGATGTTAACGCATTGGTTCAAAAAGCAGAGCAAGTGGCTTACTACGCAGGAAATGATGGCAGGTCGATGGCACGTATGCTGATTGTTGATGATCAAGGCAGAAAGCAAATGCGTCAATTCACCATTTTGCGTAAAGACGTATTGGATGGTGAAGGCAAAGACACTGGCGATCAACAAATGTTAGTGTTTTTTAGTCGGCCCACAGAAGTGGACGGTACGGTGTTTCGCGTTGAAAAGCACGCTAGTCTTTCTCAAGATGATGATCGCTGGTTATACCTTCCAGCACTAGACTTAGTGAAGCGCATTGCTGCAGGAGACAAGCGCACATCATTTGTGGGCTCGCATTTCTTCTACGAAGACGTTTCCGGTAGGGCAATCGCGCAAGATAGCTTTGAAATGTTCTCACAAACGCCATCACACTATGTGTTAAAAGCCACACCTAAAGCACCAGATACGGTTGAGTTTTCGCACTATGTGGTTGAAATCGACAAGTCGACCTATTTGCCTACCACTATTAACTTCTTTAAAGGGGAAGAAAACTATCGCCGTGTTGAAGCGGTTACGGTGGAAAATATTCAGGGCTTCCCTACGGTAGTTAGAAGTAAAGTGTCTGATTTGGTGTCAGGCGGCTATACCCTGATGGAGTTCAGAGGTGTGCAGTATGACATTGACTTACCTGAGGCAATCTTCAGTGAGCGAAGCTTACGCGTGCCGCCTCAGGCCTATATTAACTAACTAACTTGAAGAAGAGCCATGACGGTACACAGTGTCTTTCGCCATTTTCGATGTAGTACATTACCAATAGCTTCCTTGCTGTTGGTAAGTGTTTGCTTCAATGCTTTTGTCTCAAAAGCTGCTGCGCAAGATGCTGTGAATAAAGAGTTTGTGAATCAAGAGCTTGCAATCCAAGAAGCTATACCTCAAAAAGCTATATCTCAAGAAGCGGTGGCTCAAAAAGCTAATTCAAATGAATTACAGTCGAGCCAGTCATCTTCTGTTCCGCAGCAATCAGAACAATCATCTAATGATGAATGGGCTGACTTTGACACCTTTGATATAAGCGATACAAACGACGAACAGCATAGAGCCAGTGAGGCCAAAGATGAATTTTCTGATGCTTTCTCGAGTGATTGGGGGGATGCATCATGGTCAAGTGAAAGTGATACTAGTAACGTGCCCTCGCTAAGTGGGTTTGCAGAGATAGCCATTGGCAACCGTTTTACCAGTGACTCTGCACTAGATACGCGAAGTACCCTGCGTGATGCCCGTATTCAACTTCGCTCAGATTATAAATTGTCGACGTCTTCATTTTCAGGGAAGGTGGATTTCTGGTACGACGGTGTAAAAAGTCAGTGGCAGAGCCAAGTAAGAGAGCTGGCTTGGCAGGGAAGTTTAAGCAGCGTGTTCTCAGGAGCCGATGCAGATGGCCCTGCTTGGGCACAAGCATTTGACCTTAAAATAGGTCGACAAGTCCTTACTTGGGGAACAGGAGACTACGTATTTCTTAATGATCTTTTCCCGAAAGATTACCAATCGTTCTTTGCTGGTAGGGATGATGAATATCTCAAAGCGCCAAGTACTGCCGTGAAACTGTCTGGCTATTTTGATATTGCGAACATTGATTTGGTATACATGCCGGAATTCGAGCCGGATATTGGTATTACCGGCGAGGTATTCTCTTTTTATAACCCACAAGCAAAGCAAAATGTTGCGCCAGCATTTACCGTTAGTGATCAAAATCGCCCCGACAATAGCGAGTTGGCTTTGCGTATATACAGAAATATTGCAGGGGTGGAGTTTGCTGCGTACGGGTACAAAGGATTTACTAAACAACCCACGGCTTTTGACGAAAATGGACAGCCTCGCTACAGCAAGATGAATGCTTTTGGTGCAAGTGCCGTGACGCCATTGGGTAAGGGAATAGCGAATGCAGAGTACGTATTTTATAACAGTATTGAAGATGTAGACGGCACAAACCCTTTTATTGCCAATGATCAAAGCCGATTTTTATTGGGCTACAGTCAAGAGCTCGTGCCTAACGTTATGGGTGCTGTGCAGTGGTACACCGAATACACTCATGATAGTGAAGGGCTAGACAGATTATTTGACACGCCAGAAAGTGTTCAAGAGAAGTATCGCCACTGGGTTACTACGCGTCTTACTTGGATGGCATTACGCCAAACCCTTACCTTAAATGGCTTTTTGTTCTATTCGCCCAGTGATGACGACGGCTATTTAAAGACAACGGTTACTTATTCACCAACGGATAAATGGCAAATACGAGGCGGTTTTAACTTATTCAAAGGCAACCAGCCATTTACATTTTGGGGGCAGTTCGAAGATGCGAGTAATGCTTACGTTGCCTATCGCTACTTTTTCTAATATGCCCAAAACGCCACAACACACTTAATTTATATAAACTGACCGTGTTAAGAAGAGAGGAAATATCATGTCTCAAGAAAAGGCATTAACCGCATTTGCAGGCTTTATGGTGCTGTTGTCGGTTGCGCTTACTTATTTTGTACACCCAAATTTCATGTGGTTTACTGTATTTATTGGCGCTAACTTGTTTCAACAAAGTTTCACGGGGTTTTGCCCTGCAACCATCTTCTTTAAGAAGGTTTTGGGTCTTAAAAGCGAACGAGAGTTAGCTCAAAAATAATAAATGTGCTTCCTCAATACCGTCCGTTTAACCGCAAGGGATAACGCTTAAACGCATGGCGCGAAATTAAGTCAAAATCGCGCCATTACCGCTCCGATTGGCGTGCTAATATTATTGATTGCTTTTCTTTGTGTTACCACGACCCATACATGGGGTTAGGCAAAATGAATAAGGACACACCGACCTGCGGGAGAAGGGCATCAACCTCTGCAGATTCTTGCGTTACTCCGGCAAAATCTTCGATGTTATCGCCAATTTGCATAATAATATTGTGAGGTTTTGCCCATTTCGCCGTGTCGCTATTTATCGAGCAAATCGCAGTTCCATTGCTTAAATGCGCTCTTCTTCGATCTTTATCATTGATCATTCCTTTTTGCCCAACCGCTTCTTTATCGGCAGCCACTCTTCCAATAATACAGGTGTTGTCAGGAGTTAACGGTAAACCTAGCGCAAGCAAATTATCCCACGTATAGATGTCTAGGTTTTTGTTGCGGTTTGTGATCAGCGCTACTTTTCCGTTACGCTCAACCACTTCGTTTAGGAAAGCTGCTACACCAGGTACGAGGGTGGCTTCTTTGCGCATTACCCACTCATTCCAGCTTTGTGAAGAGTAGCCTAGATCTTGAGATTCACGCTCTCTTTGATATTGGCTGTTATCTAGCACAGTCTCGTCTACGTCCATGACAACGACATCACCCTCTTTAAACGCTTGTGGAAGTGCTGCAATGGCGCGTTGATAGACGAAGCTACTTAACAAGGGGTACTCTTTGCTCTCTGTCTGATAAACAACAGCCGGTGAAATTTGATGTGGCTTAGCCTCTGTCAAAGGTGTGGATGTCGTAGACGAACAGGCCGTTAGGCCGATAACCATGGTACTGAGTAAAAGAGAGTGGGCGATAGTTGACGATTTGGCTTGGAGTAGCAATGCTCTATTCCTTGGGTTGCGATTTTATAAAAAGATGAAAAAATAGAATACGTATTATTTCTAACAGTCTATGCCAACAGTACCATGTAGTTCTGCAATAGCATCGTGGGCATGTAGACTTTCTTGATGTTCTACTTTTACATGAAAGTGTGTGGCTTTGTAATACGCACTAAACGCATGATATAAACGCCTCACCGCATCCTCTACAAACATTAAATTCTCCGCATTTAGTCTGGCAAAAGCCTGCTCGTCCTCGCGTTTTACTGCTGTTTGTAAAGGCGTTCCTAGAGCATGTTCCGCTAAGTTGATAATTTCAATAAAGTTGGGAATGCTGTTGTCTCGCAAAGAAAGTGTTATACGTGCAAACGAGCGCTGTGCGTGTGCCGTGGCGATACTGGCTTGTTTTGATGCCAACCAAGTACTTACAGCATGTACACTTAACTTCTTCCCTTCAAACTCCTGTGCGAATGTCTGTGATAGTGCGCTTCGAGAAAGGGAAGCCGAGCACGGGCAAGTACTTGAATACGGGATACTAATTGTAATTTTCATTGCGTTTAGAGCGTTATGCCTTTCGACACAAAGAGTTGCTTTGTAACTTTGGTAACCGTAGGCGTCGCTGTGCAAAGCCGGTCGTAACACGGTAAGGTCGAACCCTAATGTTACTTCGGCCCTCTTAGACAGTCCTTCTTGTGAGTCGACAAGTTCACTCATTAATGTTTCAAGTGCAGACCTATGTAAATCTCGGTTGCTTAAATATTGTTGCAAAAGCGCGTAAAGCCGAGACATGTGGATCCCTTTCGCGTTGGGATCATCCAAGCTAACAGTTACATCGACTTTGGCTTTACTTGCTAATAGCTCGCCGTTGAAACCTGTGACATGAACGGGAATGGCGATATTAGACATTCCCACTCTATTGATTGGAACAGACCGTGCTTTGGCATTCTCTTTGGCGCTATCTTTGGTTATGTCGGGTAGTGTATTTAAAGGTGAAGTAGCAGTTTGCAATGTTTTTTCCAAAAAAGATGGTGCTTGAGATCAAGCAAATGCGGTAGCGGATTGCTGACGTCTAAAGCGATAATTAATAAAGTGTGTCGCGACAATAATCGAAGAAGCAAGTACGGTGAGGTAGACTTCCCCTGAGTTTCCCAAGAGCTGATGGCTCCATCCCTGTTCATGGGCAAACGTGGTTTCTAAAAACACGGGTATACCTAAAATCAGCATCCCCAAAATGCCGGTAGTCACTACCCATTTTTGTTTATGATGACCATAGCCAAGTATCAAAGCAAACAACCCAACTGGTAAGACAAAGAGTAGTAAAAACTGATGAAAGGCTTCGCCTTCTAGCATGGCTGAGCCTGCTAGAGAAGGTACGGCAATGAGTAGCAAGGGCGTTGCTAAACAATGGATAACACATAAGGAAGAAAATAATATCGCCAATCTATCTGATATTAGTTGTGTTTTTAACATAGGCTCTCTCCAGTGAGTATTGCTCATGAGTATTCCGACCTGGCAAGACAACAGAGTTGTTTCGCTTTTTGAATAACAAGCGAATAATGATAACACTCTAAATGTTATATTATAACATTTCAATTGGTTTTGTTTATTAGCTTCAGGTAGAAAACATGTGATACGCAGTGATATTGATGGAGGTAGTATGGTTGATTGGCTATTTGGCTGCTTTGTTCTGTTGAATATAAATGAGAAAAGAGCAGGTGTTTCCCGCTCTTACAGTCAAGATTTTTACTATGCAAAATCAAGCAAGTCAGTCCCAAAAAAGTTGTCTATCACGCAACGCCACTCGCCATTGGGTTGTCGCTGCATAACATAAAGTGCGCGTTTTCCTTCGCAGGGTAAAGCATTGGGTGATGCTTTGGGGACCAGATACAGCTTTGCTATGACTAACGCTACGTCACCCGCCTCTACTACTATTTCATCGCCTGTGGTAACAAGGTGCTCGGGCATAAATTTCTGCTGAAAAGACTGAAGTGCACTTACGCAATCGTGTTGAACAACATTGCTTTTTGACGCACCTGACATTGGTGTTGCAACCACCTTGGCGCCATTTCCATAGCAGTGAGTCAGTGCGTCGTAATCGCCCGAATTAACAGCCTCGTGAAGGCGATGTAAAACATGGGTTATTGATGTATTCATTTCTGTCGTCTCTATTTTTTGCCACGAGACGAGCCATAAAAAAACCCGCCTTGGCGGCGGGTTTAGTGGAATTCTTAATCACACACTAGCTTACCCGCCCATTCCGTAGAATAGCGAGAATAATAATTAGTGCGATTGTGGTATTGCTTGTGTAACTGCGCATTTTTAACCAACGTGATCTATATGGTTCTGAGTATTCAACGATGATGAATTGATGTCAACGTTTTTTACGCAACTGAACAACAATATACGGGGCTATACAGCTATGTATTAAGCGCTGCTACTCAGTCGGGTTGATTTGAGCATAGGAAGTTATAAACAACAAAGAACGCCGATACGAAGAAAGGCGCTGCTGCGCCTTTCTTTGATTCATAGTGGGTTACTCTTGGGGTATATTACTTTTACGAAAGTCACAAAAAGATGTGAACCCACGAGTAAGGCAATTAGCCGTTGAATGATCTATTGTATTGTTTAGCAAACTTAACCAGTGCCATACCGTTACAAGCAACTTGTTTAGGGCTTACTTTTGCAAGAAAACGTCTTTTTGCTTTGCTGAATTCTTTATTAGATGTCGCAGCTGCAATGCACAATTGGCTCTCAGTTGATGCATCAGAATTTTTGAAAATTGCATTAACATTTGTATGGCTAATCTCTTGCTTTTTATAAGTGCGTGCAAACTCAGTGATAGGTGTATTATTACATAGTACTTCATTGGCGTTACTAACATGTACGTTGTTTTCACGTAGTATACTTTCCAATGTACCCGTTGATTCAACTGCAGCCACACAAACCTTTGATAATTGTGAGTTGTCACTTGGCTCAAGCTCAAGTGCACTTGCACCAGAAGCGAAGAAAACAATTGAAAATAGTGGGGCGATAAACTTGTACATTGCAGTTCCTATTAAAAAGTGTGTAAAACAAAAAATAATCAATATTTGCGCGCATTTTATACAAATTGTTAGGTGTTTCAATTGAGTTAAACTGTTATTTTAGATTAGATTTTCTAATGTTTTTGCTGGAAGTAGTCAGGGTGTGAGCAGTAAGTTGAATAGAAATACAGAAAGGAAGGTTAACAGGAAAGTGATAAGGAGTGTGAAGTGGAATACCTATACCAACTGGTAACAGCCGATGATGCAATTTCCCTTGCCTCTGCGTTGGTGCTTATTGTTGTGTCTTTGTTCACTTCCTTAATGACAGCGATGCTGGGAATTGGTGGGGGCGTTTTATTGTTGGCCGTGATGGCTGGTGTGATGCCAGTGGGAGCGCTAATTCCTGTACACGGATTAGTTCAGCTTGGCTCAAATGGCAATCGCGCACTGATGACGCTTAAGTATGTCGACTGGTCCATGGTCAAGTTTTTTGCTCTCGGTGCTATTTTAGGGGCGGTATTTGCTTCGTATGTCGTGGTGCAACTGCCTTTGGTTATTATTCAATTTGCGGTTGCTGCCTTTATTCTATTTCTCGTATGGGGCCCCAAGCCTAAAGCGCAGGAAATGAGTACGATAGGAAGGGTTACTGCGGGTATAATTACTACGTTAATCTCTATGTTTGTAGGCGCTACAGGGCCTTTAGTCGCGGCATTTGTGCATCGCAATAACTACGACAAAATGCAGGTTACCGGTACTTTTGCCAGCTGTATGACACTACAGCATGGCTTGAAAGCGTTTGTGTTCACTTTCGTGGGTTTCTCTTTCTCTCAATGGGCAGGTCTTATTATCGCAATGGTCGCAAGCGGTGCTATAGGCACAATGATTGGACTTAAAATGTTAAAGCGCGTACCGACTGAAAAATTTATGCTTGCCTTTAAAGTGGTGGTGTCATTACTGGCACTTCGTTTGGTATGGCAAGCGATTGAAAGCCTGTAGCAGAGCTACAGGCTTTATAACAATTTATAAGTGATAGCTAATCGATAACTGCCACTCTCTGCCTGCATTGGGAACGCGTTCTCCAACAGGTAGTGCTGTGTTCATCATTCTATTAATACCTGCGGTGTGTGCAGCATAGTCCTTGTCAAAAGCGTTGTTTACCTTAGCAGTAATTTGTAATTTTGGCGTAAGTTGCCAAAGGGCTGAAAGGTGAATCAACCCATAGCCAGCAGTAGACTTCTCACTTTGTAACGCCGACACATGACTTTGCTTCCCGTTGAGCTCTGAGGTCAATTGAAGAGAAATGGGGGCATCGTAAAATGTCGAATGCCATTGTACGTGAGTGGTCAATTGCTCCGGTGCAATTCTAAATAAGGCGTCATCAATATCGTCACGGTTACCATGTTGAATGGTAGCTACCGACTGTACAGTAATATCTTCGGAAAGCTGCCCTGTAATGGTGATATCTGCACCTTTTATAACGGCATCAGTATTTGCCCATTGAAACGGTGTTTTACCTGACATCATTGTGGATACTGCATTGGCAGCGACATTCGTACTAGGTGCTCCAGCAATATAGTCTTGTATGTCCTGATAAAATAAACGAGGAGACATCGTCCAACCGTCATTATGGTAGTCGATTCCAAACTCAAGTTTTCTCGCAGTTTCGTGATGTAAATTGAGATCGCCAATGTAGTTAAAGCCATCAGCCATACCACCAGTAATACCCAATGGTAACCACGTAAAGCGTTCATAGCAG
>JYMV01008760.1_pt1 | contig 11908 bp, 10 predicted proteins | sample 338911 | NCBI WGS metagenome assembly JYMV01 (sample SAMN03354496, study PRJNA234377) | hydrothermal vent metagenome | biome: Deep sea; feature: Hydrothermal plumes at the Eastern Lau Spreading Center, Western Pacific Ocean; material: Seawater | place: Tonga | collected 2009 | depth 2000 m m
AGAGTGCTTTTCTCATTTTTTGCTTCCTCTTTTCATCACTTCCTGACCAAACTTATCCCACTAAACAAAAACAGAAAAGTGAGTGCGAGTAGATATGTGAGTTTGGTTTTCATACGATAAGAATACCGTATTAATGGAGTGTTGTGAAGTATTGGTGAGAGTGGATTACTTGGAAGTTGGTTTCCAGTTTTTTGCGAGTTCTTTGATTGAAAACCTTTTTATCGTTTTCTTGGATTTTCTCTTTATTTTGTTTATTTCTGCTGTATGAGATTTGATAGTCAAATGACCATAATGTTTATCCATCATTTCCAAAGAAGTCCCCATTTGGTCTTTTAGAAAAAATAATGGAACCCCTTCTGCTATTCGTTTGGTTGCGTAAAAATGCCGACAAGAATACCAAGAAAGTTTTCTATTGGTTTTATCAACACCACAATTTTTCATTAGATTATCAAATGTTCTTTCCGATAAGTTCCATTCATCACCTCTACTCGTTGTAAATATGAAGTCATTTGGTTTTGTAAATCTTGATAGTTTTTTAACTTTTTCCAAAAACTCGTGTGTATTACCAAAACCAATAACTTGTCGTTTTTTTCTGTTTTTAGAGTTTTCTGGTGGAACATATATTTCTACTGTTTCTTTTATTTCACCAGTATGTTCGTCCTCATATTCGTATGGTTCTCCAATATGCTTCCACAAACTTTGTCTCAACTCACCTAATCTCATCCCAGTATTACAAAGTATAAGAAACACATATTTGATGAAAGTGCGTCTATTACTGATATATGGATTTGTATGATTGAGATACTTTTTGGAGTTTAGTGTTCTTGTGATTTTTCTATATTCTTCATCTGTGAAAGTATCTCGTCTTTCTCTAACTATATTCAAAACTGGATAGTTGAGAAAAATAGTAGAAGAAACCAAGTTCTGTTTTATGCCCCACTTGATAGTTTGTTTCCATACTTGTATTTCTGCTCCAATTGATAAGTCAGTCAAACCTTTTACAGACTTTTTTTGTCTAAACTCTTCATATTGGTCTTGGAACTTGTTTCTTGGTATTCCACTTACTCTTGTAGAATTACCAAGAAACTCTACTATTGTATTTAGAAAGAGTTTGATACTTTTTAGACGACCTTTGGAAAGACGATTTCTTTGATTTTGTTGAGTTTGATGTGAAATAAACTTTTTGGTGAGATTAGAAACTGAAGTTGTGATTATTGTTTCACCAGAACCTGTGAGTTGTATGATTTCTTTGAATACCTCTTTTGCCTTTATTATTGCCAGTTCTCTATTCTTGGTTTTTAGACTTCTGCGAACATACTTTTTATCAGTTGGAGAATATATCTTCACCCAATACTGCTCTCCACCATCTCTGCGACGATAGACTTTTGCGTCATCCATCACATAAAAACTATCAAGTTCATATGGTGTGTTTTTCTTGGATTTATTTTTTACTTTTTTCTTTGTTTTTTTAGTCATAGAAATAGACCAAAAAAGAGAAGTTTTGTGATTGGATTGTGATTATGGAGAAACTAACTTACTGAAAAATAAGTATAGTGTGATTTGCTGTGATTGTCTATATAAAAACATAACTAATTGTTTTATATAGAGTTATTTGTGAGTTTGGTTTGTTTTGCACGAATCCTACTCTCATAGCGGGCTCAGTCCATTGAGAGGGGTTAAGTCAACCGGGAAGTTTTGTTTCTCAGCAAATGGTCAGCCTCGGCAATAGGAACGGCTCTGGGGGCAACACATGGGTCGTGACGGCCTTCAACACGGATCTCAGATTTTTTTCCTTTTTGGGTGATGGTTTCCTGCGCTTTGTTGATGGATGAAGTGGGTTTCACAACCAACTTAACAACGATATCCATGCCATTGGAAATGCCACCAAGAATCCCTCCGGCGTTATTGGTTTGAGTGGTAACCTTTTTGTTTTTCATGACAAAAATATCATTGCATTCCGATCCGGTCATGGTAGCGGTTTGGAATCCCGCGCCAATTTCCACCCCTTTTACTGCGGGGATACTCATGACTGCCTTGGCCAAGTCGGCATCCAGTTTATCGAAGACCGGCTCTCCCAATCCGGCGGGTACCCCCCTGGCAACTACTTCGACCACGCCCCCAAGCGAGTCGCCATTTTTACGAGCTTGCATGATGGCCGTCACCATTTTTTTGGCGGTTTTCGCATCCGGGCAACGCACGATATTTTTTTCTATTTCCTTGAAGTTTATGGTTTCTGCCGTGTGGTGTCCGATCTGCCGGGTAAACCCGGTGATGGTGATGTTATCCCGGGCCAAAAGTTTTTTGGCGATAGCTCCGGCAGCAACTCTGCCAACCGTTTCCCGGGCACTGGCTCGTCCACCACCCCGGTAATCCCGAAACCCATATTTCATGTCATAGGTGTAATCCGCGTGGCCGGGACGGTACAGGTGTTTAATCGATTCATATTTTGAGGAGTCGGCATCCTTGTTATTGACCCACATGGCAATGGGTGTGCCAGTGGTTATGCCCTTAAAAATACCCGACATAATTTGGATCCTGTCGCCTTCCTTACGGGTGGTTGTGACTTTGCTTTGACCTGTTCGGCGTCGGTCCAAATCTTTTTGAATATCAGATTCTTTAAGGGGCAAACCTGCAGGACAACCTTCTACCACCACGCCGACTCCACTACCATGAGACTCGCCCCAAGTGGTAATTTTAAAAAGTTTTCCGAAAGAACTGCCGTCCATAAATTTATAGGTCGAATGTAACGAAATCTGCCGGGTTGTTCCCGACAATCAGGACGTTCAATCGAGTGTTAAGGGTGTTAATTCTTTGAAAAATAAAGGCTACGTGCCTCAGGCGGGGGTGCGGGTGCCAAGGCCAGAAGACCTTGGTAAGTGGTTCCGGTGTTGATGTGACTGGGGTGGGGATTTTACCTTTAAAATCCCGTTTCAGGATTCCTTCTCTTCTTCAGCTTTTAGATTATTGTCTACCAGTTGTCTCAGTTCCTTGCCGGCTTTAAAAAAAGGCACTTTTTTTGAAGGAACCTCGACTTTTTGCCCTGACTTGGGATTACGTCCAATCCGGGCATTTCTTTGCCGGATTCGGAAACTTCCAAACCCTCTCAATTCGACTTTTTTTCCTTCCGCCAACGATTCGGTAATACTTGAAAAAACAGTATTTACTACAACCTCGGTCTGTTTTTTTGTCAGGTTGATCTGGTTGGCTACTCTTTCAACAAGTTCAGCTTTAGTCATTAAAAAGTTCCCCCCCCACCGGTAAACATTTTAACTGCCTCTTTGAACATGGAATTCGGGGAAGTATATCATTCGCTGAAATTAAGTCAAGCCCAATCTTTTAATGGGTTTACCCGTTTTAAAGGCCGGGTTTCGGTGCCCTGAAAAGTTCCTTTTGGGAGATTGGTACAACGGGGTATGATGGCTTGAATAAGGGGAGTGGAATAGGATTTGTTTGTAGGGGAAGTCTTGTAACCAATTGCTTTATTGTGGAAACCAGATATATTGCAGGCGGGGAAGGGATGCAGGTATTAAGGTTTCGATAAGCCTGCTGGAAAGTGAACTCTGGAGGAGCCAGTCGAAAAAAGGTGTTTTTTCTTTTTCTTCAATAACTCTGGGCCTTCCTTCGACACCGATTTTTTTTGCCAGGAGTTCGAGGGTTTTTTCGAGTCCGCCTATTTCATCTATCAGTTTTAACTTAAGGGCCTGCTGGCCGGTCATGATCCTTCCATCGGCAATCTCCTTGACCTCCGACACAGACAGTCCCCGGCCTTTAGCAACGGCCTGAACAAATTGCTGGTGTACATCGTCCACGACATTTTGCAACAGTTTTCGCTCTTCCGGGTTCATGGCCCGTAAGGGGGAACCCACATCCTTGTATTTGCCGCTCTTAATGATAACCGGCTTAACGCCGATTTTATTTGTTAGTTCCTCAATATTGCTAAAAGCCATCACTGCCGCTATGCTGCCTGTCAGGGTACCGGGATTTGCCAGAACGTAATCGGCCGCGCAGGCAATATAATATCCGCCCGAGGCCGCCACCGTTCCCATGGAAGCATAAACCGTTTTATGATCGGCCCTCAGTTTCATGATTTCGCTATAAATCTCCTGCGCCGGGGCAACCGCTCCCCCTGGAGAATCAATGCGCAGGAGGATGCCTCGTACTCCCGGATTATGACGATAGTCGGAGAGCTGGCGGACAATGTTTTGGGAATCCATGAGCATTCCCTGAATGCGGACTAGGGCAATTTCTCCGGAAGGGGATTTCCAGCGATCCGGCAACAAAGCAGAGCCGACGGCTACCAGAACCATCAAGGCAAGGAGTCCTGCTGAAAACCGTAAAAAGGATCTCAAGAAGGATCTCTGAGGTTTATTTTGGGTAGTAGGTTCCATAGTCAGGACTCTGGACCCATCCGGGTCCAGAGTTCATCAGGTTTTATTCTTCTTTAAAGTCATTCAGGTCCACCTGTTCTTTTTCGATTTGCGAAATGTCGAGGTTTTCCTTATAGGCTTTAATACTTAAAGCAATCTTTTTATTAGTGGTATCCACTTTTATCACTTTTGCCTTGATCTCATCATCCACTGCAACTGCGGACTCAGGATCATAAATCTTTTCCGAACTGAGCTGCGAAACATGGATCAAGCCTTCTAATCCGTCCCCAAATTCCGCGAACGCGCCGAATCCGGTCACCTTGATGATCTTGCCGCTGACTTCAGTGCCGATAGGATAGTTGGCCGCAATATCATCCCAGGGATCAGGTTGCAACTGTTTGACCCCAAGAGAAATCCGGCAGTTATCTTTGTCGATGCTGAGTACCGCCGAGGTGATCCTATCTTTTTTCTTCAGGACTTCAGAAGGATGCTTGATTTTTTTCCAGCTCAAATCAGAAATATGGATCAGGCCATCCACGCCGTCTTCCAGTTCCACGAAGGCACCAAAATCGGTCAGGTTGCGAACCGTGCCCTCGACTTCAGAACCAATGGGGTACTTGTCTTCAATTTGTTCCCACGGGTTGGGCTCTATTTGTTTCATGCCGAGTGAAATCCGTTTTTTATCTTTGTCGAGGGTCATTACGATGGCTTCCACCTCATCCTCGATCGAAACTATTTTACTCGGGTGCTTGACATGGCGGCTCCAGCTCATTTCGGAAATGTGGACCAACCCCTCGATGCCTTTTTCAAGTTCCACAAATACCCCATAATCAGTGATACTGACCACCTTTCCCTTGATCTGTGTATTGACCGGGTATTTGCTATCAACATCAACCCAGGGGTCGGCGCTGGTTTGCTTGAGACCTAACGAGACGCGCTCCTTTTCCTTGTCGTATTTGAGAACCATGACAGTGACTTTGTCGCCAATGGAAAACATTTCGGAGGGATGGTTGACCCGGCCCCAGGACATGTCGGTAATATGAAGCAGACCGTCAATTCCGCCCAGGTCGATGAACACTCCGTATTCGGTGATATTTTTGACAATACCTTCAATGAGGTTGCCCTCACTCATTTTCTCCAGAGTGCCTTCGCGTAGTTGTTTGCGTTGTTCTTCAAGGAGAATTCTCCGCGACAGGACAATATTGCCGCGTTTTTTATTCATCTTGATGATTTTCATGTCGAATTTTTCGCTAATCAGTTTTTCCAGATTGCGAATCGGGCGCAGGTCGATCTGGGAACCTGGCAGGAAGGCTTTAAGTCCTATATCGACGGTTAACCCGCCTTTGGCTTTGGCGATCACCACACCCTGAATGATTTCATCCGCCTCATAAGTCTTGACCAGATCATCCCAGATTTTAATTTTATTGGCCTTTTCCTTGGACAAGACAACATTGCCATTGTTGTCTTCTACCTTTTCAAGATAGACCTCAACCTCATCTTCAACTTGCAGGTTCTTGCCGTTTTCGGGGAATTCGGAAAGCGAGACCATGCCCTCCGATTTAAAGCCCACATCGATGGTGGCCAGCCCATTGGAAATGGCGATTATCTTTCCAATGATGATCTGCGAAGCTTTGAACCGGCCGAGACTCTCGCTGAAATAATTTTCCATTTCCTCATAGGCCGCGATCTGGTTGGGAGTTAATTCCTCCATTTCCTCCTTGTCATCGTTTGCCATTTGCTCTAGCAATTCTTTGGATATTTTCATGACCTGCTGATTCTCACTTTCTTTCGGGTTGTTTAAAGGTTGTTTATATTTTTTAAAACATGATTGGTGACTTCTTCAATGCTTAACCCTGTGGTGTCGACTTCCAGAGCATCTTCCGCCATGACCAGTGGAGAAATCTTTCGATTTCGGTCTTCATGGTCGCGTTGCCGGATTTCCTCGATTATAATTTTCAAATCCAAATTCGGATTTTTTGATTTCAATTCCTCATAACGCCGCCGACCCCGCTCATCCGCATCGGCGATGAAAAAAAATTTTTTGTCGGCTTGGGGAAAAACGACCGTCCCAATGTCTCGTCCATCCATAACCACGTTACCCGCTTCGCCGATCTGGCGTTGTTTGGCCACCAGAATCTCGCGAACGGATTTCTGCGCGGCAACCGTGGCAGCCCCTCTGCCTACCGTTTCATTTTTTAAATGGGCCATTGCGTTTTCCCCATCCACCAGCACCAATTGTCCATCAGCACTGGGAACAAATTCAATATCCAGGCTCCCGGCAATCTGTGCCATAGCCGTTTCATCGGCAAGGCCCATGCCTTTTTTCTGCGCGGTCCAGGCCACGGCCCGATACATAGCACCGGTATCGATGTATCGGTAGTTCAGCCGCTTGGCGACCAACTTGGCGACAGTACTTTTCCCACTGCCTGCTGGTCCGTCTATCGCGATAATCATTCCTTTAGATTACGTTAAGCCGGTATTTGTTCGCGGCCATAAATTCTTCTTTCAATGCCTCCCCGTCTCCCTTTTCGATAGTACTGCGGATTTCATCCAATTTGTTCTGGAACCGGTCGATCAGGTCCAGCGAATGGTTGCGGTTAGAAAGGCAGATATCCCGCCACATTACTGGGTCGCTGGAGGCGATCCTTGTGATGTCTTTCAGTCCGGCGCCTGAAAAGGCGGTGACTTCACGGTCGTCCTGGGTTCTCAAGGCCCCAAGCGTGTTCATCAGGGCGTAAACCACGATGTGAGGCAAATGGCTCACCGCTCCAAAAACGAAATCGTGTTCTTCCGCAGATAAGTTGATGACTTGCATTCCCACTGCCTGCCAGAGCGCGCTGATTTTTTCCAAAGCCTTATTATTGGTTTTCCCGGTCGGGGTAACGATACATTTTGCGTTCTGATATAAATCCGCGGTGGAAGCTTCCAGTCCGGAGTTTTCCCCTCCGGCGATCGGATGCGACCCAACAAAATAAACGCCTTCCGGAACCAATTTTTCAGCCTCCTTGACGATCGGCTCTTTTACCGAGCCGACATCGGTGATCAGGGTGCCGGGTCGGATTTTTGAAATCATGTTTTGAATCAGCGGAATGATGGATGTGACCGGTGTGCAAAGCACGACCAGGTCCGCATCTTTCACTGCCTCTGCCAAATCCGTGGAGCAATGATCGATAACCTTCAAAGCCCGGGCTTTTTCCAGGTTTTCACGGTTTCTGCCATATCCCGTAATCTCTTCCACCAGGCCCCGTTCTTTGCATGCCCTGGCCAAAGAGGCCCCCAGCAGGCCAACACCAATAACGGTCATTTTCCCAAAAAGTTTCATGCTTGTTCCTTTTCGGGGTAAGAGCCCAGCACCCGCAAAAACAGGGCCTGTTTGCTCAATGTTTTTAAGACGCGCTCGACCGTCTTATCTTCCACGTGGCCCATAAAATCAACATAGAACAAATATTCCCAAGGCCGGTTGCGCAGGGGCCGGGATTGTATTTTCGATAAATTGATTTTGTTTCTGGCGAACAACTGCAGGGTTTTGAGCAAAGACCCGGATTCATCGGCGATGGAAAACATGATGGATGTTTTATTCTTTTTGGCTCTTTTTGCCTTGTCTTTCGAAATGATTAGAAAGCGGGTGTGGTTTTCAGCCCGGTCCTGAATATTTTTCGCGACAATTTTTAATCCATAAACCTCCGCGGCAAGTTCTCCGGCAATGGCAGCGGAATTTTTATTTTGTTTGCTCAATTGCGCCGCCTCGGCAGTGCTGGAAGCGGGGATCTGCTCAACCCCCGGCAGGTTGCGGTTCAGCCAGTTTCTGCACTGGGCGAAAGGCTGGGGATGTGAATAAATTTTCTGAATTTTTTTCCGGTCGGCAAGGGGAGACAAAAGAAAAAGCCCAATGGGCAATCGGGTCTCATTGCAAATATGAAGCGGTGAATCGACAAAACAGTCCAGAGTCAGGTTGATAACCCCCTCAATGGAATTTTCCACCGGCACGACCCCATAATCGGAATTGCCCAACTCGACTTCCGAAAAAATGGTTTCAATATTTCCGCATGGATTGAAAGTGCAGGAATGGCCAAAATGCCGCACGGCCGCTTGATGGCTGAATGTGGTTTCCGGCCCGAGAAAAGCGATCTTCAAAGGCTTTTCCAAAGCCAGTGTGGCGGAGAACAACTCACGAAAAATGGATTCAATGGCAGGGGCAGGAAAAGGACCTTTGTTCTGGTCCTTCAGCCGATCAAGGATAGCCCGCTCGCGGTGGGGAACATGGTAATGGTTCTCTTTCCCCTGACGGGACTTCTCATCGCCGATTTTCTGGGCCAACTGGCCACGGCGACTAATCAGCTTTAACAGCTGGTCATCAATCTTGTCAATCTGCTGGCGCAGATCATCTAACTGGGACAAAAAACAGATACCGCCTTTACTAGGATTTCCCGCAATCGCTTGATGGGATGCTTGATAATTTCATAATCCAGCCCTAAAATGCAAGCAAAATTTAGAAAAGTTGCAGATTACTAGGCACCCCTTGGCAGGGGAGGCAGTTAGCAATGACTTTTTGAGCCGAGATAACTCTTGCTCGCCAAATAAAGCGATTGCTCGTTGGCTCCACGCCCAGTGGGATTTTGAGGTTATGAATTATGATATTGCTTGAGTTCAGTATGAGCCCTATGGATAAAGGGGAAAGCGTCAGCGAACAGGTTAGCCGTTCCCTTAAAATTATTGATGAAAGCGGTGTGCCCTATCGGCTCAATCCGATGGGAACGGTGTTGGAAGGCGAGTTTGATGAAGTTATGGGGGTGATCAAACAATGTTACGAAACGATGAGGAAGGATTGCAAACGCATTACCTGCGGTATCAAGATCGATTACCGGGAGGGAAAATCGGGCCGGTTGGATTCCAAAATCGCCTCCATCGAAAATAAGTTGGGAAAAGAAATGAAGAAGTAGAAGCGAAAACCTTTTATTATTTCAGTTGCATTAGTTTTTTTCGGATGTAATGCACGACAGCGCGGATTTCTTTTTGCGTGAGGTTCGATCCCCAGGGCATCATGGCGGTGCCTTTTCTTCCCTCAGTTACAGATTGTATCATTCGTTCTTCTGTCAGTTCTTTTTTCGATTGCTCTGCGGTGAAATTTTTTGGTGGTGGGTTCAGCACGTTGGCCGCAAAGGTCTTGCCATCGCCTTTATCCCCGTGGCAGGCCTGGCAATGTTTGTAGAAAATATCTCTTCCTGTTTCCAAATTGGCAGGGTTTGCGTATACGTGAGGCGCCCAATGGATGAGGACCCATAACAGGGCGATTCTTGCAACTTGCCTGTTCACTATCTTACATCTTCAAGTTTTTCGATCAACAGAGTCTGGATCATGTGTTCCTTTAATTTGCGGATCACCTTATTGAAGTCCAGGTGCGGATTTTTCAGGGACACATAAAAAACATCAATCGCCCGGTCCCCCTGGGTGGAAATCTTGGCCCGGTGAATCCGGATGCCGAAATCTACAAATACAGTGGAAACTTTGTAGAGCATACCAATATGGTCCCGGGCTTCAACCCGGATTACGATGAATGGATTGTCCGTCGTTTTTTCAACATGCACCCTAGGGACCATGGCCATCTTTTTCTGCCCGCCCACGTACCGAGTTCGGGATTTCAACAGGTCCTGTAAACTGATTTCCCCGGAAAACAGCCGACTCAAGGTATTTTTAATATCTTTCCAGATTTCAAAGTCATCAGCTGTGCTGTTGGTGCCTTCTTCGACTTGTATCGAGACAATCACCATTCCATCCTGTTTGAGATAGAAATGCGCACCAAGAATGTTCAGGTTTTTGGCGGTGACGGTACCCACCAGTTTTTTGAAAGCCTCACTTCCTGTGGGGCAACAAAGGGTCAGGTTATGGTAGTTCCCTTCTTCACGGAACTGGTGATGCAGAATAAACAGTTTATCCTTAAAAGACCGGATGAGGCGGATATGAAGTGCCACCTCTTCGGAAGAGGCGGTCATCAAATAATCTTTGGGCATTTGGCGAAGATGTTCTTCAATATCGTTTACAGGCAGTTCCCGATGCAGGGCTTTGAAAACCCCGACCCGGGTGGCCCGGGGTTGCTGTTCCAGGGACTTCGGGTTTTCCAGGTATTTCAGGGTTCTTTCATATAACTCTGAAAGCAATATCTTTTTCCAGGCGGTCAGGGTTCCCGGAGCCACCGCCCGCAACTCGGCATAACTGAGAAGGTAGAGTCCTTTCAACTTTTCCAGGTTTTCAACTGTGTTTCCGAATTGCTGGATAACCCCAGGTTGGTGAATATCCTGATGCAAGGCCGTGTCGATCAGGGTGTAAGGATTATCGAGAAAGAATTGCAGGGTTTGGGCATCCGCTTCTTCCAGGTTCAGCCTTTCCGTAAGGGATTTCAAAAATTCATGGTGGCCCAATTCGTCATTGGGCATTTTTCGCACCGATTGAAGAAGAGCCGATAATTTCAGAACCCCTTTCGCTGGGTAATTACGGTACAAGGCGGACAGGTCGGTGGGATTGGTGATGCTGGTAATGACCAATTCATCCAAAAAGCGGATGACGCGCAGGGAATGTTCATCGGCGGTGTAATGATGATAGAAGTCATGGTTCACCTTACAGTGTGCAAGGCCGAATTCCGGCAAGATTTGTTCAAGAATGCGAGTTTCGTGCATCAGTCGCAGGATTTTTTCTGCGGCGTCATCGTCCAGAATGGAAAACAGGAAATCTCCAACCTCCTTGCCCTTCATGAATTGCGCGTTAACGAGGTTTTTGTTCAATCGCATTTGCCGACGGAGCTTGAAATCCGGCATGACCTGATGTTTTCTGCACAGTTCCAGCGCCGTCAATAAAAGGGATTTGTCTTTTTTAAAATCCTCTTTCGTATCACCCTCGTAAATCAGGGAGGAATCTGAAATATGGAATCCATGCCCTAAGGACTTTTTGGTCAATGAGGAGATTACTTTTTTGAGAGACCTTTTGGGTTGCCGGCAATGCTCGAAAAGGTTTTGGGAAAAATTATAGATATTTGTGGCGTGTAGATAGTAGTCGCGCATGAACTCTTCAACGGGTTGGCCATCGGTGGAAGACAGGTATCCCAGATTGGCCGCCAGTTGTTTCTGGATGTCGAAAGTCAGGACATCGGTTTTTTTCTCGGTCAGATAATGCAGTTCATTGCGGACTCGAAGGGAAAAATCAACCGAATGGTAGAGCGACTCGATTTCCGGCCGGGACAGAACATGGGTCTCATTGATTTCACGAAGCGAGTGGCATCCGTAGCGCACGGCGGTGGCCCAAAGGGCGTTGTGGTAGTCCCTCAATCCCCCCGGTCCGTTTTTAATATCCGGCTCCGGATGACAAACTACCCCCTCCTCCTGACCGTGCCGGGTGTATTTTTCTTTCAATTTAGAATTCAAAAATTGTTTTACATTTTTTTGTAAAACATTTTTATGGATGGAGTTGTAGAACTTTTCATAAGTGCTTCGGTTGCCAATGAGAAACCGGGTTTCGATCATAGAGGTTTTGATGGTCAGATCCTCCCGGGC
>JYMV01040520.1_pt1 | contig 11907 bp, 3 predicted proteins | sample 338911 | NCBI WGS metagenome assembly JYMV01 (sample SAMN03354496, study PRJNA234377) | hydrothermal vent metagenome | biome: Deep sea; feature: Hydrothermal plumes at the Eastern Lau Spreading Center, Western Pacific Ocean; material: Seawater | place: Tonga | collected 2009 | depth 2000 m m
TAGTTTTTATAAATATAATTGTCCTATTATGTGTCTTTACGTTCTGAGTTCCGTGTTGTGTCCTATTGTTGTGTGTCGTTACGTTCTTAGTTCCGTGTTGTGTCCTATTGTTGTGTGTCGATACGTTCTTAGTTCCGTGTTGTGTCCTATTGTTGTGTTTCTTTACGTTCTTAGTTCCGTGTTGTGTCCTATTGTTGTGTTTCTTTACGTTCTTAGTTCCGTGTTGTGATGTCCGTTACGATTTCCGCATAGAAAGGAGGTTCGGTTCGTCTTTAACTCCAGTTGTTTGTAGGAGGGCTTGTATCTTATTTACGTTATTTGTGTTCGCTTGTGTATAGTGGTGTCCAACACAAATTGTGTTGTGTTTTTATTTTGTTTTTCTTTGTCTTGTGTACCTAATGTTGCTAGTTTCTCTGGATTGTTCATTTTTGATTGCCCCTTCTGTATTCTCTAACGTTTATTAAAGTCACAGTGAAACATTAAATAATCTTTACATTAACAAACCACATGTCCATGTTGTTTAACTGAATAGTTAGATATGTCTTATTTATCCATATAATTTCTTGTCTATCTGACAATTTAGTTTAATTACAATTTAGTTGTTTGTAGGCGGGCGTATGTCCTATTTACGTTATTTGTGTTTCTCTAAGTATAGTGGTGTCCAAACACATATTGTGTTGTGTTTTTCTTCGTCCTGTGTCTCCTATGTCTCTGAATTGTTCATTTTTGATTGCCCCTTCGGTATTCTCTAACGTTTATTTACATTATCGTGAATAAATTAGATGCATACGCTTTATTGCTATCACTGGATCGCTATCTCTGCTGTTGGAGTATTAGTCTCTGTGATATCATCAACCCAGTGATCGGTGCTTTAACACTGATTATTATTATCACATATATTTCTGTTTAATCTTACCAATCCATAATAATTCAGTATATTAAAGCTACGATCCATCTCCCTCATCCACAGGTGACCTTTCCCGATTTTGGTTATCCAGTTTGTCCTTGGTTTACTTGCTTTCAAAGACTTTTAATTTTTTCCTGACTATGGACGTACATTTGTACTTGATAAAGGTTATTCCGAAAACGTGTCGTCCGCACTAAATTAGATATCTACATTTGTATTACCATCACTGGGTCGATACCTCTGCTGGTGGACTATTAGTCCTCGAGGGTATCATCAGCCTAGTTTTCTATGTTTCAGTACTGACATGGTTTATTAGATATATTTATGATTGAAATTTACCATTCCTAAATGATATAATTTACTAAAAATAAGGTCAGTCTCCCTCAGATAATGGTAAAATTTTTGGTTGTCCTGTTTATATTCATTGGTTAACTAGCTCCCAACATTTTTAATTATTTGGCTTTCTTTCTTTTTACTATGTACGTATCTAATGAAGTTTATTCCAGAAATGCGTTGTGCGTACTAAATTAGATATCTGCTTTTTTTATTAGAATAAATAGTTTCTATTTAACATTCACAATCAAATGGTTTAAGAAGCCAAGAGATTGGAAAGCCAAATAATGTATAAATCTTTAGAAGCGAGTTAACCAACAGGAGAGCAAGAAAAAGAAAATCGAAGGGTTTAACATGAAAGCCAAAATCACCATAAATAAAATAATTGCAAAATAACAGTTGTATGACAGTGATTGTATTATACTTTGATAGCGTTTTTTTCTAAATTGTAAAATTGAAAATGAAGAGACAGCTCTCTCATAATATATATTTTACAAACATGCTATACAATATGTTGTTGCTTTTTTTTTTAAACAAACATCATAGATTTCATTGAGAAATAAATGTTGTAAGAGTGGGTTGCAATTTATCGCATACAATCGTGAATAAAGAAAGTGAAATTTTATTACCCTTTAAAAGAACTATCATCAAAGTTGAAAACAATTACAAGATTTTTCACTTAAAGAATAAATCCATTCTACTTAATCAATAGAACTAACAAATTTATGTTACATCTTGATATTTTGTACAACTCTTTTATGATCAGGCATAAAATGATTTTTGAAAAAAAAAAAATTCTCCAAATCAAATAAAGTTTTGAAAATAAAAGTAATTTTAGTATTACCAAGAAATTCCAATATCAGATGGAAATTGATTTCCGTAAAACAAATATAAACAGTCATGGTTTATTGAACATCTATTTAGCATCCAATATTGAAATATTAGAAAATACCTGGATAAGTTAGAGAATAATATTTAACCATATTGAATATTAAGTATGATGAATTCTGATACATATTGGTCTCGATCCGATATTAGTCTGAATTAATTATTACCACACAATATTGTCTTATGAAAAGTGAAACGTAAACCATTAAATAGTCACGTGATGTGACGTAGATTGTAGCGGTGGGTGTGTTTAATTTATACATATATATATGATAGTATTAAAGCCTTAATCTTTACAGTTATATTGACATCGGACAGTGAACAGAAAATATGGCTTCACTAACTTTCCCAGCCTTAGTTTTAGCAGCTGTATTTATATTACACACAGAAACTGCGGATGCAAAGGTAAGTCTTCTTTTTATTTCATTTTTTAAACTTAGAAACTAGTTTTAATTCTTTATTTATTTAACGAGGATAGGCTAGATCCAATGGATACGAGCGGTTTTCCTTAAAACTATTTTGTTTTCACAGTTTTACTTTCATATAGTTTAATGTGGTCGTGTTTTTTCTTGAGACTAAGGAGTTACGTCATTATCAAACCTAGAAATTTTTCAACGTACAAACTAGTTTTTTTTATTACAGTTTTACTTTCATATATTTTAATTTAGTTGTGTTTTTACTTGTAACTTAACAGTTATTTTGTCATTATCAAACCTAGAGATTATTAAGATAGACTTTTCTTTTGTCCTGCATTTTTCACGTGCCTGTGCCATATGATGTAATTGCAATGTTATGTTACTTTCCATCAAATGAATTGATAGTTCTCTTTAAATATGCTAATATAGTAAATAACTTGCTTTGAACAATAAACATTTTAGGAAAATGTGAAATATGTTGGATTTTGCTGCATTAAGATTATCTATATCTATACAATCTGATCCAACAATACAAAAAAAAAAGTTTTATTTTTAGTCGCGCATATAAAATAATAAAAATAAGCTCTAATGAGCTTTTTACCGACATCATCTACTCTAAAGTTATATACAGCATGCTTTCCAGAATTATGAGACGATTCATATTTTCTTAACAACATCTAAAATTATAATGAATTAAAGAACCGCAAACAAAATTTAAAATTTTACGAATTTAATTTTTGAATTACATTTTATCACTCTAAAGCACCGTTTTGATTACTGCCGACTACAGAACATTCTGAAGGATTCATTATAATTTAGATTTTGTCGCAACGAAATGAATAAGGAATAACAAACACAAATAAAATAAAAAACCCAATTGGTTCACACCAGATACAATTTTATTTGTATTAACTGTGCGAACAATCGAACTAAGAAATTGCTTTTGCTGAAATTAAACCATTAGATGTAATGACAAGTGTCAGCCACGCTGGTTAGTTCATTTATGATAAAATGTGTCAAGCTTAAAGAAAAATGAGGAAAGGACAACTGCAGAATTTCAATGCAATACCCGCATTTTTATTTAAATGAATCGATATCCTTTCTGGCGACTATGAAAGCGGAAGTAGACATTAAGTTTAGATATCGTGTAGTTCAATGCTGACTAAAACAAAAACAAAAAAATACAAAAAAAGAGAAGAAAAAACACCAAGAAAAAAACTAATATATAATATATATAGTGATAAAGTTTGTCAGTGACTTACTACAGGTCGGTGGTATTCTCTGGGTACTCCGGTATTCTCTGGGTACTCCGGTGTCTTCCATCAATAAAACTGACCGCCACGATATAATTGAAATATTGTTGAAAATGTCGTTAAACATCATAAAAAAAAGCCCCAACTTAAATATATATTTATTTATTTATACAAAAAAACTAACAACAACAACAAAATAACATAATATATTATTTAATTCAATGACAAAAATTTAATTAAATTATCTGCAACTTATATAAATAAAATCCTACGTATGAATTCTAAATCACCTCAGATTCACTTGATTGTTTTTCTATGTGGTAAAATCTGTTTATATGAATTGTCTACTTCTCCTAAATTAATCACGTTCTTAGAATGGTTTTCAAACGATTGAGAATTTGTCTGCATATATAATTCTATTTAGAAACATGAAGATTGATTTTGGAAGGGTTATTTTTTTTTCATTATTTAATTATTATGGTATTGATTTATTTTAAATAAGATAAATATGTGACAAGTGTTGCGGCAATTTTATTTTGTGAATTATATAGATTCTGCAAGTTTTTTGAAGGAAATAAATATATAAAGTTAAAAACGTAGCTATAGTTACTGAAAATCACAATATTCACACGAACATATAATGTGCCGTCGTGGCCGTGATCGTACTGTAGTTGAATTTACTAATACCTATGCAATCAGTGCCTATCACCGCTGATGTTGTGAGTTCGAGTGCAGATCAGGGTGAGGTGTACAATATTTGCGACAGGTCGATGGTTTTTTCCTGGTCCTTCGGTTTCCTCCACCAGTAAAACTAAAACTAACCGCCATGATATAAATGAAATATTTTTGAAAGTGACGTTAAGCACTATTTCATAATATTCACACGAACATATAATTAACCTGGTGACACTCATCTCAGAATTTATCTCTGTATAGTGTGGTCCGTCTTAAGTAAGTGATGAATTATATATATAGCTCAATAAAAATTAGTTAAGCAGATTTTATATTTCATTGAAGAAGTGATTATTTGCATGTGTGAACGAATTGCAATTTCTCTTCCCCTAATGTAACTAAATCAGCGAAGAAAATGAATATTACTGAATTAGAAATTGACTACCGATAAATAGAAATGACAACTCTTGTGAAATATTTTTAGAATTCAATCTCTGTATAGCTTTAATGTTGTAAGATACACCTAAATAATGGCTTCTTGTCACAAACCAAAAACAAATAGATTTATTCTACTCCATATCGACAAAGTAGTCTTAATAAAGTACTTCTTATTAGTTTTAATCTTACATACGTTGGCATGACAATCGTCATTCACTTCTTTGTGTCATATATCATACTTGGTTCAATGTCTCTCTGTCGTCGGGACGTGACGAATAGAATATAGAAAGTAAACAGTGTTTTTGTTATATCCCAGAAGCTTCTACCTTCAATTGGCATTCAGTGACCGGACTTTCATACATAATAAGAGCTAGACGAGAGAAAAAACCCAATACCACATGTTCAATAGAAAATGAAGTAAACGTACAATGCATTCAGTGACCAGACTTTCATATTGAATACTGAAGAGTTAGACAAGAAAACAAAACAAATAACACAGTTTCAATAGAAAATGAAGAACACGTACAATGGGTATCGATACAAGAAAGAACAGGGGAGAAATAGATGAAATATTAGCTGATTATCATAAAAAGATATATTGTATTTAATAAGATAAGTTGATAACGTCATAATTACAACCGTCATATAGAGGTCAGTCGTCATAAAAAATATTAAATCAGCCAGAGCGCAGTCGCCATAGCATATATAACGTCATATAGAGCTCAGTCATGACTTGTATATAAAATAGATTCATGTAGCTTGCTTTCTAACATTTATACAAATCAATAAATATTTCATTTAGATTGCTACAAAAAAATAACAAAGACATTGTATGAAAACAAACAAAACACAGAATTTGTATGAGCGTAAGAGAAAAAGACAAATGAATTGTTTTGAAAGTAAACAAAACACAAGGAATTTGTACGAGAGTAAACGTTGAATGATCATTATCGTATGTAGTTACATTCTAAAATTAGACATTGAATAGCGTAAAATTAATACCTCTGTTTCCTATATGGAAATGTTAAACCGTCTAGCTTGCAGCGAAATATATTTCTGATATACAACTAGTTAATTATTTACATATTCCATATTTAGTTTATGTTCCTTTTATACAGTAACGATCTGTTCAACTTAAAATTCAAATTAACTTGAAAAACAAAAATCTTGTCCAATATTTCGACTTTGAGTGAAGGTTATTCCAGAAACACGTCGCGTACATTAAGCTTAATATCTACGTTTTTATTACGTTAGTTTGGGAACAGATATGTATTTGCCTTTCCTTTTCCTGAAAACTGTTCTATTCAGCTTCAAAAGCATAGATAGTCATAGACCATATTTCTATGATCGCATCAAAAACGCTTGTAAGAATGATACCAGAATGGTTCTGACGTAATCCCTTCCTTTGGTCTAAGAAATTATCTGCTGTTGTTTTAAGAATACCCCTCTTTTTGTTCTGGAAAACAAGAGCAGAGATTTTCGGCGACCCAAGTAAGTGATCGGGATAGACAATGAAAACACATTATGTTCAGACATGAAAGCGATAAAACAAAACAAAAACAAGAACAAAGACTTGGTAATAACAAAAATCCACAACAAAATGGAAGCGATTAGCTAAAATAAACAAATCCCGGTCCAGTAATACTATCTGTATTCATTTTCTGAACCACGCAATAAAAGTGTAGATATCTAATTCATTGCGCATGACCGGGTTCTGGTATAAACTTCATCAGGTACGCTGAAAATCAAAAGACTGGAAAGCCAAATGATTTACAGTTTTTGAGAGGAAGAAAATCAAAGAGTCTAAAAGGCTATGTTAATGTCACCTATGCCTGATGCAGGAGAACTTTAGCTTTGATAATAATTACATAATTTATTAGCTGGACATTTAGATAATAAATATATTTAATCTAATAAACCATGTCAGTGTCGACACTCTGTCTACTGGTAGGATGATACTCTTGGAAACTAATCGTCCACTAATAGAGGTACCAACCAATTATGATGAATTCCCCTCATTCACTTATGTTGATTTGCCTCATCGTATTTATTATGGAATAGACCCCATCGAGCACTTCCACACTCAAATATGGTATGCTGTGATCGAAATGATCGAACTTCCAGTTTGTACTAATACATCTTAGTGCGTAATCTGATAATTGAACTATGCATAAAGTCAATGATTTTTAAAGAATCGTTTCATCTTATCTTCCAAAGCAGTTTCAGAAGATACCAACATCTCGTTGAAAAATATTCTGTCACATGCATACAAATCACGAGAGATGTTATTATGAGTTAAATTTTGGTTCAAAGTTGATCATTGTATCACTGTATTCTGACGACATTGTCTACAGTCCTATATTTATATGACGTTTAAGGCCACCGGCATTCTTTTATAGACCTAGTATTATGTATATGACAACTTCTGTGTCACGAAGAATAAATTATGCATCAAGTTCAATATTATAAACAACGCTCTTCACTAAGTTATATGTGATTTATACAATGTATGTCGATAACAAATGCCTGATCGCATTATTTAGCAGAGTGGAGGTTTGTGTCCATAACACTAATTTAACCACATCACGTTTTATTAAAGAAAAGTCTGAAGATACCAAAGAGGTAATCAGAACCAGTAAATTGAAGAAGAACAGAAAATACAATGGCCAACAGAAAAGGGACAAAAAGGACAAACACCGATCTACAAAACAAAACACAGAAAACTTAAGATCGAGCAACACAAACACCACTAGAAACCACCGGAGTGAACCCAGGTGCTCCGGGAAGGTAGCTAGTGTATGCGCCAATCCAAAAAATTAAAAGGTCATGTATATGTGTGTAAAGGGTATCGATTTTTTTACTCTGTTTCTAAAGTTGCAGTTTCATTTAAGTTCTGGATATTACGATGAGATGTCATATAATTGTAAATGTTCTTATGAAAATTACATTCAGATGTGTCTCGTAATTTGTTTTGTCTTGATAAACTTATTTACGGGATTACATCATATATAATTCATAAGCCATATGATTTATATTATAATTTGTCTACACACAACCTGCATTTAAGCTAAGTTAAAATGTTGTAATTTCTATTTTTCTCAAGTTTTCCACAAATATAGAAAACTAGCATATAAACCTACAAGCCATATATAAGGATAAGGGAATCATCAATGCAAAAGAACTGTACAAAATGCCAAAATTAGTAAAGACAGCAAAAACAAACAGAATAAGAAGTTCTACCAAAAGAATAAACGATCGGAAGCTAAACAATGACTGAGACAAATCATTGAAGCCATGATACACCGGAGGCCTTTCCGGCGCGCCTGGTATATGCATTGGAAATGTTGCACAGTTGGTATTTGTCGTACCATTTCGTAACTTCTGGGTCTCGTTCGGGGTTTTCCCTAAGAATTCATTAGTAACTGTAATTTTCGTCACTCAGTGGTGTTGTTTTGTTTACATGGATTTGACCCTTAACCTCTAATTGACATTTTACACGTACTTGTTTTTTGCATGTAATAATAAAAGCTGATCAGAAACAACATACATTTGTGTATTTCCCAATTCCATCGGGACTGTATCGTCATTAATATGTAATAGAGAGTAAAACGTTCTTAATTAGAAAAGAAAATTATCAGTTATTGTCCGTAAATTCCCGCGGTGATAATAAAGTACAAAACTGCAACAAAAATTTACGAAAACAAATGATCAAGAAAACCATCCAATGAAAAAACAAGTAATTAAGGCAAGAAAAGTTTGAAGATACCAAAGGAGGAATCATAATTCATATATCGAAGAAGAACAGACAACACAATGGTCAAAAGAAAAAGTACAAAAGGACAAACAACTATCTACAAAACATACATATAAAACTAAAGATCGAGTAACACTAACCCCACTAAAAACCGGGGGTGAACTCAGGTGCTCCGGAAGGATAAGCAGTTCCTGCTCCACGAGTGGCACCCGTCGTGTTAATCTAGTTACAAAACGGGCCTGTTTGAAAATAGAATATGCCCCTATTGATCTTCCACGAATAGCTGGGACGACCCCGCTTGACTTATAATAATATGTCATTGTAGTTGTTCGTCTATTTTTCTATTTTCACCTATGACAGAAACTGTCTTGTCATCAACTTATAGCAAAAGAGGGTGTGTTTTCCACTCGGCGTATGACAAAAATATGCCACTTCCCTTCTGAATCTATCACGAACAAGCTGGCCAGTTCTCCTCGTACATAAACATACTTCAATGTTCGTCGCTTTCCTTATCATAAAAATGCGCATAGTTCTCTGTAAAACTTTATCAAAAATGACCTTTTCTCCCGACCTCTAAAACTACCACAAACAGGTATGTTCCTCGTCCGATCCAGTGATGTTTACAAAATATTTGTCTTTTTCCTCTATTGAACTATTTACAAAAAACAACCCATTTCACCACCACTCGATCTAGCAACTCTAAACTCGCTCTGTTCTTCTTCTGACCTTTCACAAAACTAGACCCACCCTATTCCCATCTGAACCTTTCTCAAGCTGATAAGTACCACGTATTCTGACCCAATTTCCATGTCAAAATGGCTATGAAGGAAAATATGAGTATTATGCGGGAGATCATATTATCCTCATTACATTGTACGCGGTAGTTATATTACTGATTACATTTAAAACCAAACAGAAGGGCGTTTCATTCAACTTTTACATTTCTATTTGTTTCAATTAAATGTTCATTTCATGGAAATTAATCTATTTCATAAAGCGTTCCATTCTGTTAGAAAATGAAATTACAGCCACAGTGGAAAATCAGAATGGGAAAGGCTGATATCAATGAAACGTTACTTCTTCTAAAAGAAACACTAAGCATCTTAAACCGTCTACAATGTCCATTAAAACAAGTAATAAATGTCCTGCTATCTATGTTTAGCCAATGTTTATTTTAATTTAATCATTTTATAAAGATACAGTAGCATTGCTATGTTTTAAGTACTATGTTAAATTTGATACGTTTATATGCTAGGATGGATAGATTATTGGGAAGTAATTTTCATAGAAGATTCCAGGAATTTTAATAATCCTGTTATTCTATGATTTGTAGGTTCTAATTCAAACTGTGACGCTTTTGTAGCTTATTCTTTTAATAAATCATTCTATAATATGTAAGTTCTTATCAAATGTACGCGGTTTTTTGGTGTGTTTTTTTGGCTTTGTTTTTGTTGATTTTGTATTTGATTTGTTTATTTAATTAATTTTTGTTTTTGTTTCTGTTTTGTTGTGGTTTTTTTTTGTTTTTTTTTTTTCAATGTGTTTATCTAATATATTAATTACCTGTTATTTTAGATTAAAATTATAATGCTACCCAACTAATATTTTTGTAGACATTACGAACATGATCGTAGAGAATGATTAACCTGAATACTGTACTGTTATATACTAAATCAATGCCTTATGTCTATATACAATACTTAATGCTTAACATGAAGACATATAAAGTTACGCATCAACCTTATTTGATTCTGGGAAACATTTCAATTACATTAATAAGGAATACAACTGCCAGATGGTCAATATTTGGATCGAGAGAGAGAGAGAGATGGCGAATACATAGTGCACAAGCTAAAAGATGTCATCGACCAATGAGACAACCCTGATACAAAGGCAACCGTATTTAACCCGCAACATTGTTTTTTTAGTTTTCCTCCTAGGAAGTCATATGTCCTGGTCTTTTTATGTTTAATGAGTTGAGGTGGGAGATGGTGGTTCAAAACGTTGATATTGATCTAATTGTTGACCATTATTGTTTAATATTTCTTTTCATAGTACTAATGCAAATGTCAAAAACAAACAAACAAAAAAACAAAAAACAAAAAACGAATTAAATTGATAAATTAGTTTTCATATTAGTGTAAAAAAAAAAAGAAGAAGCAAAATCCAAACAATATATATAGGTAGTTAATATGTAGGCTTGTGGATAGTTTAGTTATCATTTTGTCTAAATTTGTCGAAATATTATACAGCAATCCAACAAGTCATGTATATATAGTACATACGTGTTGACAACGAAGTAAACGTCCAATGAAAACATCAATAATCTAAATCTTTCCGTAGTTCACCATCGGTGTTTAGTGGGGTTCATCTTACTCGATCTTTAGTTTTATGTGTATGTTTTGTAGACCGTTGTTTGTCCTTTTGTACTTTTTCTGTTGGCCATTGTGTTGTCTGTTCTTCGTCGATTTACCGATTCTGATTACCTCTTTGGTATCTTCAAACTCGTCTTAGAAACTTTCCTTTTTTAGCTAGCCTTTTCAATAACAAGTATCAATCCATATGTCTCCCTATTTTTCTTACCCATAAATAATACCAGATAGTGGTGGATTAGTGAATATTATTTATGATTATAAGAAACTCTTTTTCAATATCTGCCTAGCTAACCTTTTCGATTAAAAGCATTAATCCACATTTCTCCCTATTCCGCTTACACATAAATAATACCCGATAGTGGTGAATTAGTGAATATTAATTATGATTACAGAAACACAGGATTGTTATATCCTGTGTAAATCTCAAAGTCATATCACTGTTATCATATTATATCAACAGTAAGGTGGCTAGAGAGTAATATAATGTGAATAATTTATAAGATCATCCCATATCCGACATGTATGTTGTAATTTAGCTGTCCCTAAGAGAATTGAAGTATGACAAAGAGTTCAGATTTTAGATGTAATATACAGTAGATCTACCTATTATTCTTGTGTCAATATTTAATGGCAAAGTGTGTATTAAAAAACGTACCAACCATTTTTGGAATAATCTTCAGCGGGTATGTTCATACTTAAATAAAATTGGAAAGACAATTATTAATGGAAAAAAGTCTTTGAGAGTAAACCAATGAGTGAAAACGTAGATATATAATTTAGCGGCAACGAATCGTTTCTGGAATAATCTTCATCTTCCTAATATTCTTGTGTCAATATTTCCTGGCAAAGTGTGTACTAAAAACGTAGATAT
>JYMV01020738.1_pt1 | contig 11905 bp, 13 predicted proteins | sample 338911 | NCBI WGS metagenome assembly JYMV01 (sample SAMN03354496, study PRJNA234377) | hydrothermal vent metagenome | biome: Deep sea; feature: Hydrothermal plumes at the Eastern Lau Spreading Center, Western Pacific Ocean; material: Seawater | place: Tonga | collected 2009 | depth 2000 m m
CCGACTACGTCTGCAGCGAGGATAGCGGCTAGTTTTCTTCGGGGTTTCGATTCACTCATGGTTCTTCAAACTTAAAAAACAGGAGTAATAATATTACAGCTCCGACAACTGGAGAGTATACATCGGTTTGAATGATCTTAAAACACAAAAAACATTTCAGAGTCTATCATTGCTGCGAAGAATTTGCTCGTGGAAAAAGTCATAGTTGAAAGATACTCAAATTAGCTTGTTATCCCCACAATTCCGGTGATGGTGGGTGAACAATACTGCCGTCATATTTAAGCGGAAAAGGTCTGTCTTCATAAAGATATAACGGTGCATCAAGGTCAACTATTTTTGCTCGCTGAGCAATTAAAAATGCCGGCGCGATTCCTAGTGAAGTTGCAGACATGCAGCCCACCATTGTCCGAAAGCCCTTATTTTCAGCCGCGGTCTGCAAACTCAGAGCTTCGGTGAGTCCTCCGGTTTTATCCAGTTTAATATTAACGAATTCATAGAGTCCCACTAAACGATCAAGGTCAGCGGTGTCGTGACAGGATTCATCGGCACAGACCGGAATGGGATGGTCCAGTGTTTTCAAAACACTGTCGTTATCTGCGGGAAAAGGCTGTTCAATCATTTCTACTCCAAGCTGCTTTAATTCTGGAACATAACGATTAAAATGTTCCGGAGTCCAAGCCTCATTCGCATCAACCACCAAACGTGTTTCCGGAGCATTTTTTCTGATTGCTACCAGTCGTTCCAAGTCGCCTTCGCCGGTGAGTTTTATTTTTAAAATTGGTCTTTGGGCATTTTTCAGCGCGACGTCACCCATTTTTTCCGGGGTATCTACACCGAGCGAATACACAGTTGTTACGTTTTCTGGTTCCGAAAGAGTTTCCTTTCCCAAATGCAGAAAAATTTCCGGCAGTTCCCAGACCCTTTTTCCGGCAAGTTTTGCTTCCAAATCCCAGAGTGCGCAATCCACTGCATTCCTGGCCGCGCCTTTTGGCATAGTTTGCTGCAGTTCTGTGCGGCTTAAACCGTTTTCCAGTTGGCTTCGAATATTTTCAATCAGCATTTCTGACTGAGAGACAGACTCTTGGTAGTGTTCAGTCGGAGTGGCTTCACCCCATCCTCTGCAGCCGTTTTGTTCCAATTCAACGACAACTGCATCGAAATTATCGTCACTTCCTCTTGAAATTGCAAAAGGTTCCTCACTCCAGTTTTCAGTTTTGACGGTAAGTTTTCGGCTAGACATAGAATATTTTTTGTTCTTTAAAAGTTGATGTTAATATATATCTTCCGGATCTTCCTGAGGACGTGCGCGCCAACGACGGTGCATCCAGAAATATTGTTCAGGATATTTTCGGATCACATTTTCGAAAGCAGAAGTGATTTTTTGGGTTATTGCCAGCGTATCTTTTTCCTGTTCTCCAGAAAGATCAAAAGTAATGCGCTGAAATGATATTTCTAAATGATCACCGACATAAGGACATGTTACTAGTACAACCGGACTTTCCCGCAACAAATGAAAGGCGGCTGTTCCTTTGCTGGAGGAAGCAAGTTTTTCAAAAAAGTTTACAAAAAGATCAGATTTATTGTCGTTTTGATCGATCAGCATTGCAATGATTTTATTGGCCGCAAGTGCTCTCCCCATTTGCAGGGTGGCTCTTTTACCTTTATCAATAGTTTCAACTCCAAAATTGGCACGTGCAGTATTTTGAAGTTCGTTGGTAAGCGGATTGGTTTGCCGTCCGACATACATGGTAACGGGGTACCCCAGTTCTGCCAGGGCCGGTGGAATCATTTCCCAATTGCCAAAGTGTCCGCTGATCAGAAGCACGCCCTTTTTTTCTGATAAAGCTTGATCCAGTATTTCCAGATTATGACATTTTGCGATTTCTGAGGTACGACCTTTCCAAGCATCCATGTGCAAAACGTCCATACAAAAACGGGCAAACCATCGGTAGTTTGCACGTGCAATTTGTTTCCGTTCTACAGTTGAGAATTTTGGAAAAGCGAGCTCCAGATTGATTGCGACTATACTCCTGCAAATGCGCAAACCATGATAAAGTAAGCCATCAAGCAGTATTGTACCACGCCGCCGCGTTTTTTTTGATGCACCTTTGCCCCAACGTTTTAAGCTGTTGAAAAGGGTAAATTCAAGGCGGTGGCGAAATTTGAATGTTTCTGGTGTAAGTTTGCTGTTGCTATCTGACATTTTCAGATTGAGAGATTTCGTGAATCTTTAACAAAACAATAACAGATTCAGCCCAACTTGAAAACCAGAATACTCTTTTTCAATCCTGTATGTAATGCTTCTTAAACTAATGCAGAAAGCAGTCTGGACTCGATATTTTGATACAAGTGTGTCATTTTATATCTAAGAGTTTGTCACTATTACAAGCAGAAATATAAATAATTTATTATGACTATCGATTGTCTGCACATCGAAAACTGTCAATCAGTCAGCAGAGTTGCGAACTATTAAACAATTGGAAAATCATCATGTCCTCACTGGATGGTAATATTAATATTTGTATAATAATACATGAAGAAAACAACACCTGATCCCAGCCTTATCCGGAACTTCTCAATTATTGCTCATATCGATCACGGAAAATCCACCTTGGCTGACTGTTTAATGAAAGAGACAGGTGCAGTTTCAGAACGTGAAGCGCAAGAGCAACTGCTGGATAATATGGATATTGAGCGTGAGCGCGGGATTACAGTTAAGTCGCAGAGTGTGCGCTTGAATTACCTGGCAGAAGACGGAAAAGAATATGTCCTGAACCTGATTGATACTCCCGGACATGTTGATTTTACTTATGAAGTCTCCCGGTCTTTGGCAGCATGTGAAGGAGCATTACTGGTTGTTGATGCAGCACAGGGCGTGGAGGCGCAGACCTTGGCCAATGTTTATATGGCCATTGAAAACGATTTGGAGGTGCTGCCAGTTTTGAACAAAATTGATCTGCCTACAGCAGAACCGGAAAGAGTTTGTCAAGAAGTTGAAGAGCTTATAGGCTTGGATACCAGCATTGCTGTCAGAGTAAGTGCTAAACAGGGAATTGGCATTCAGGAAGTCCTCCAGCAGGTAGTGGATTTTGTGCCGCCTCCAGCAGGCAATCCAGACGCGCCATTGAGGGCATTGATTTTCGATTCATGGTTTGATTCCTATCTTGGAATTGTCATAATGATCCGGATCATAGATGGTAAAGTGCGGGTTGGTGATAAAATTCGCTTTATGGCAACTGCTAAAGAGTTTGAGGTAGTTCAGCTGGGAGTATTTACTCCTTTTCGTGAGGAGTGCTCTGAACTTGGGTTGGGGGAAGTCGGTTTTTTAAGTGCCTCCATCAAGACGATTGGACACACCAGAATTGGAGATACTGTCACAACTGCAGAAAATCCCAGTCAGGAAGCGCTTGCTGGTTATGCAGAAGCAAAGCCGATGGTGTTTAGCGGTATCTTTCCGGTGGAAGGAGAACAATATGAAGAACTTAAAGAAGCTTTGCGTAAACTGGCTCTGAATGATTCTTCATTGAGTTATGAATTAGAAACTTCTGCGGCACTTGGTTTCGGTTTTCGCTGCGGTTTTCTGGGACTGCTGCATATGGAGATTACCCAAGAACGTCTGGAACGGGAATTTGATTTGGAACTTATCACCACTGCTCCAAGTGTTGTTTATCAGGTTCATCTCAAAAAAGGTGGAGTTATCCGGGTGGATAATCCATCTAAATTGCCGTCACCAGTGAAGAACCGTATATTCGAGGGCGCGTCCTGACTCCGCAGGATTATGTAGGCGGAATTATGAAACTTGCCCAGGATCGGCGCGGTGTGCAGACCAACATGGAGTATCCTTCACCAAATCGAGTGATGCTTGAATATGAACTTCCTTTAAATGAAATTGTCCTGGATTTTTATGACCAGCTAAAATCTATCTCAAAGGGTTATGCTTCTTTTGATTATGAATTGATTGAATTTCGCAGAGGTTCATTAGTTAAATTAGATATTTTGCTGAATGGTGAAATAGTTGATGCTTTGTCATTAATCGTACCCCGAGATAAGGCTCCCTACCGTGGACGTGCACTGGCAAAAAAAATAAAAGAGTTTATTCCAAAACAAATGTATGAAGTTGCAATACAGGCAGCAATAGGTGCAAAAATAATTGCACGTGAAACTCAGGGTGCGATGCGCAAAGATGTAACTGCAAAATGTTATGGTGGTGATATTACCCGCAAGAGGAAACTACTGGAAAAACAAAAGGCCGGGAAAAAACGAATGAAGCGGGTAGGTTCAGTAGAAGTTCCACAGGAAGCATTTATGGCAGTTTTGAAAATTGATCGATAATCAAATTTAATTATGTACAATAATATAATATGAGTCAAATTCGCCTCACTTCCAACCTTTCAACAAACAACGAACAAGCATCAATTGATCCTCAAAAGGTTGCTTTTGCTGAGTCAGATATCCGCAGCAAATTGCTACGTTTGGACCAGGCATTATATGTTGTACAAAATGGAGAGGCTGTTGGTGTTTGCCTTGCTGAAGACCTGAAAGACTCTGTAGCCGGCACTTCGATGTCACTTTTATCACATGTGGAACTTCTGCATGTGGGGCAGTTGGGTGACCCGGAATTTATGCGGGCTTACGGTATTAACATGGCGTACATGACTGGAGCGATGGCTAATGGTATTGCTTCAGAGGAGCTGGTAATTGCCTCCGGAAAAGTAGGATTGCTAAGCAGTTTTGGAGCTGCAGGCCTGGTGCCGCCCCGTATTGAAGAAGCAATCAACAAAATTCAGCAGGCTTTACCAAATGGGCCATATGCCTTCAATCTTATCCATAGTCCCAGCGAAGATGCAATAGAACGCGGAGCAGTTGATTTATTTTTAAAGCATGGCGTGACAACAGTAGAGGCTTCGGCATTTCTCGGGCTGACACCAAATATTGTGCGTTACCGGGCTGCTGGTTTACGTCTCAACGCACAAAATCAGGTTGAGATTAGAAACAGGGTTATTGCTAAAATATCACGGACAGAAGTTGCTTCAAAATTTATGATGCCTGCACCGGCAACAATTCTTCAACAATTACTTTCAGAGGGAAGTATCACGGAAGAACAGGCTCGTCTTGCAGCAAATATTCCAATGGCAGACGACATCACTGTTGAAGCTGATTCTGGAGGACATACAGATAACCGTCCGCTGATTTTACTTCTTCCGACAATTTTAGCATTGCGAGAACAAATACAGGCAAAATTTGGTTATAACCAGCCAATTCGCGTAGGAGCTGCGGGTGGAATTGGAAATCCGGCTTCTGCCCTGGCCGCCTTTATGATGGGTGCAGCTTATGTAGTGACTGGTTCAGTCAACCAGTCCTGTGTGGAAGCTGCCGCCTCCGCGCACAGTAAAAGCCTTTTAGCCCAGGCAGAAATGACAGATGTAATAATGGCTCCGGCAGCGGATATGTTTGAAATGGGTGTGGAATTACAGGTACTTAAGCGTGGTACCATGTTTCCAATGAGAGCAAAAAAACTGTATGAACTATATAAAAACTATGAAAGCATCGAAGCAATTCCGCAAGAAGAGCTGGAAAAACTGGAGCAGCAGGTATTCCGGAGTTCAATTGATGAAATCTGGCGGCAAACGGAGGAACATTTCAATGCCAGAGATCCTCATCAAATTGAACGTGTGAAGGATAACCCTAAGCGTAAAATGGCCCTGATTTTTCGTTGGTATCTTGGTTTGTCTTCTCGCTGGTCAAACTTTGGTGAGCAGGGACGAGAGTCTGATTACCAAATTTGGGCCGGTCCGGCAATGGGTGCATTCAATTATTGGGTTAAGGGCTCATATTTGGAAGAAGTATCTAACCGGAAAACGGTGGAAGTGGCCTGGCACATTATGACTGGTGCAGCATATTTGTATCGTCTGCGTCTTTTACAAATTCAGGGAATATGGCTCCCACCTGCCTGCGAAATGTATGTACCTCAGCCTTTTTCTGTTTGAAACTAACCGACTAAAAGTACAAGTTTACCGGAAAGCTTTGCAGAGGCCCGACGCTTTTCATGTCTTGTGTTCTTTATCGGAGGCATGATAGATTTTAATAACCGTTTTAGCGGTTATTTCTTCCCAATTAGAATGAAAAAATAGAGGAGGTGTGAGTATCAAAATTGCTGTTATGACCATGAAGGGTGGGCAGGCCAAGACCACTCTTGCAATCAATTTAGCCTCTCGTATTGCCAAAGCCAGACGTGAAGTACTCTTGATTGATTCAGATATTCAGGCAAATGTCACCACCACTTTCAAACGTGACCACCATTGTAATCTGGCTAATGTAATCTTGGGAAGAGTCAGTAACTTTGAGTTTATCGAGCTGGAACGGCACCTGTCATTTTTTCCATCTGGGGGGGAGGCAATGGTGGAGGCCTCAAGTTATCTAAGTCAAACCCGTTTCAAAGATGCACTCTTCAAAAACCTGCTGTCATCAATCAATCATAAAATAGTGATCATAGATACGGCACCCAGTTGGAGTGACGTCAGCCGCAATATTTTGATGTATGTTGACTATGTAATTGTTCCGGTAGTAACAGATTATCTTGGGTTTAGTGGTTGTGACCAAATCATGTCCTATATTGATGAATTCAAGGAAAGCAAGTTGGGTCAATGCAAAGCAGAAGTACTTGGAATTGCAATTACCCGCTCTCAACCAAGGACAAACCTTTCGCAAACAATAACTGAAGGACTTCGGGAAAGGTGGTCGAATTTGCTGTTTAAACGGGTGATTGAAGAATCTGTTTCCATTCAGGAAGCACCTGCATTTCAGCAAAATATTTTTGATTACAGGAAGGGTCGCACCCGCGGAGCAGAAATGTACGACCAGCTTTGCAGGGAAATAATGCGTCGGATCATCCAGAGACAGAAGGATTCTCTGTGATTATTGACTTTCTACAAGTTCATCTGCTTTAATTTTCTATTGGATATTCTATAAGATTATTCCTGCGGTCTTGATGAACGCAAATCAGGTTAAAACCAGGCCTTCTGATTCTAAATTATCATGTCAAAAGCACTAAAAATTAATTTAAATTCACAACGTGAAATTCGACAGGAAGGTGCACAGGATCCTAAATCGATTCCGGCAAGTTCAACTCTGCCGGTTGGACGGATCAAAACCGATTTTTTCCTTCCGGAGTTAAACTTGGACACTGTAGAGGATTCTACCGAAAAAAGTTCTCCTCAGGTGCAGAAGGTGGTAAGCCGGATAAATAAATTTATTGAAAATATTGCTGATGATTATTTTTTACTTGGGCTGCATTTAATTTCGCTGCATTCTCTGCTCAAGGAATCTAAACTCAATACAGAGCAAATAAGATCCTGGTATGCAGAAAATATTAATATGCCCTACTCTTCTGCTATGCAGTGCCGAAAGGTGGCAGATGTTTATTCAGCAAATCCGGAACAGATCGGACGGTACACTGCTTCCGGAGCATATCTTTTGAGCAGTTGTAAAACTCCGGAAGAACGTGAAGAGATTTGGCAGGAAGCGCGAGGAGAAAAGTCTGCGCCGAGTATCAGAGAACTGCGGGAGACACTGAAGCGGGTACGTGAAAGACAGGCCCTGGAGCAGCTGGAGCTGGAAGATGTAAATACTGAAAGAGAAAATTCAGTGAATAAATTCCGGATGACTCCAGATAAAATTCATATGTCTCTGCAAACAATTTCGCATTACTGTGATAGTTTTGTTGCTTGCGAAAAACCTGTGGAACAGGCTGAAATGCGTGAAGTTCTGCTGGACTCTCTGCGGATCTTGCTAAAAGATTTGGAGGAAACAGTTTAGTCCTCTGCACGGTTTTTGGAAATATTATCCAAAAACATAACTGCTGCGAAACCGACTCCCATCAGCAGAATTGAGATCCATAATTCCGTATTGACTAACGGCCAGACGTTTTCTTCCCGGAGAACATGTTCTTTACCCCGTATTATTTGACTTTCCAAAGTAATTTTCCAGGGCCAGACTTTCCGCATTGCACCAATCATGAAGCCGGTGAGAAGGGCTAATGTGAAATCATGCCAGCGCTCAAGTCCGTAACGTAAAAAACGTGAAAATCCTATAATTCCGATTATGCATCCAGCAGTGAAAATGAGGATGATTCCCAGATTGTCCTGAGCAAATGGATTCCTTAAAGCTGATGTGATAAAAACATATTTTCCTAAAATCAGCAGAATAAACGAACCGCTCAATCCCGGAAGAATCATGGCACAAATTGCAATCATTCCGCTGAAAAAAATATACCATGGTTCTTCCGGAGTATGCAGCGGAATCAGCCCGGTAATTCCGTAGGCCAGCAGAGTCCCTAAAGCTAAGGCAGGGAAACTGGTAACACGATTATTGATAGAATGGCCTACCACCAAAATTGAAGCAGTGATCAAACCAAAAAAGATGGACCACGTAGGTACCGGATGTTCTGTCAGCAGGTAGTGCATCAGGTGTGCAGTACTGATTAAGGCAACCGCAATTCCTGAAACCAGTGTGATCAGGAAACGCAGATGGAGTTCTGCCAATGCTTCTTTGAAACGCAGTCGGAGTGCTTGCCGGAATAATTTGCCATTAATTGAGGAAATTGCTGTCAGTAGGCTGTGATAAATACCAGTTATAAATGCAATAGTTCCTCCGGAAACTCCCGGAACAATATCAGCAGTACCCATTCCCAAACCTTTAATAAACAAATTTAGATGTTCTGCAACAGTTACGGGGCCGGGAGAGGCCATCCATGATTCAGTCCACGTAGTTGGTCTGGTTATAGTTGAGGGATCGTTTTCTTTTGAAATTTCTTTGGAATCGGGAGGCATGAGGTGATTAATATTTTACTTAGACAAGATAATGCTTTTTACTGTCTGTAACGTAAAAATGATGCTGGTATGCTTCATCAAGTATTTTCCAGAACTCCTGGTCAAACTCTGAATCCTCGAGTTTTTTTCTTAAACCCTGACAAAAATGAGTCAACTGCCGGGAAGATTGAGCACATTCTCGTAAAAATTGATTTGCGAAAACCTGAAGTTCCCACACTCAAATCTAACAGAGGAGCGTCTTTTTCATGTTGTTCAAAAAGTTTAGTTGCAAGCTGATCTACCAGATAAAAAAAGTCCTTACCCAGTACATCAAGCGCTCTTCCTTCGTCTGGCCCGAGTCTCTGGATTAAATTTTCCTGAAAACTCCTGATGACCGGTCTTGCAATTGTTTTGTCTTCCAGCATTACTTTTTTATATCAGAAAAATCTGAATGAGGTTTGTAAAAGGCCTTTATATACATCCTGCAAGAATTATGACAGCAAGGATTCTTTTATTGGAAGATGAATTATTGACCGGCGAAAGCCTGGTTTTTGCACAAAATAATAGTGCACAGGAATGGGAAATATTAATTTTTTACACTTGAAGTAAGCCGACTTTTTAACCTTGAATGCTGTGGCGGGACCTGACTGAAGAATTTAGTTATTTAACAATGAGCAGAAGAAATTCCGGAAAGCATTGGCAACTAAGATTCAGCGTTCATGAACATTAATCAAAACCCGAATCAAGGCTGCGTAGCTTAAAAAAATTGAGCTACTTTTTGACGTACAATTGAGCGTTTCAGTTTGCTTTCATATTTATTCTGCCGACTTTCCTCTTCCTCCCAACTTGAAGTTGTAGGAGCACCTGAGATAAGAATGTCCTTTGCTTTTTTTTCTGCATCTTTTGCGCGCTCTATGTCAATTTCATCAGCGGTTTCGGCCAGTTCTGCCAGCACCCTAACAATGTTCCCTTCAACTTGGGCATAGCCCCAGTGAACACCAGTGTCTTTCCGCTGCTGTTTTTATAGGACATTATTCCGGTATCCAGCGTGGTCAGCAGAGGAATGTGTTCTGGCAGGATCCCTAATTCACCTTCAATACCAGGCAGGGTCACTGAATCTACATCCTCAACCAGCACTGTACGATGAGGTGTTACTACTTCAAGACTGAGTTGATTGGCCATCAGTTGTCATTGCTTCTGAGCTCATTAATTTTTTCTGTTGATGAATAACCGTCTTTATACCATCTGTCACCTTTTTAGCTTTTTCCTGCACTTGCTCAATTCCACCAACCATGTAGAAAGCCTGTTCTGGAAGTTCATCATGTTTTCCTTCAAGAATTTCCTTGAATCCCCGTATTGTGTCTTTTATGTCCACATACTCTCCAGCGGTTCCGGTAAATGTTTCTGCAACAAAGAAAGGCTGCGATAAAAATCTCTGTACTTTTCTGGCTCGGCTCACAACGTCCTTGTCTTCTTCAGATAATTCATCCATGCCGAGAATTGCAATAATGTCCTGTAAATCTTTGTAGCGCTGCAACAGTATTTGCACTTCGTGTGCAACTTTATAGTGCTCTTCGCCAACAATATCCGCTGCAAGAATCCGTGAAGTAGAATCAAGAGGATCAACTCCAAGTTCAGTAATCGCACGGCTTAAAACCACGGTTGCGTCCAGATGCGAAAATGTCGTTGCAGGTGCAGGGTCAGTCAAGTCATCTGCAGGAACATAAACTGCCTGTACAGAAGTAATAGAACCTTTACTGGTTGACGTAATCCGCTCCTGCAAATTCCCCATTTCTGTGGAAAGAGTAGGCTGGTAACCCACTGCAGAAGGAATACGACCAAGCAATGCGGAAACTTCTGAACCTGCCTGTGTAAAGCGGAAAATATTGTCGATGAACATTAACACATCTACAGCTTCTTCATCACGGAAATATTCTGCAACAGTCAAACCTGTCAATCCTACACGTGCACGTGCCCCGGGAGGTTCATTCATTTGTCCGAAAACAAGGCTGGTTTTGTCCAGCACACCGGAATCTTTCATTTCGTTCCAGAGATCATTCCCCTCACGTGTACGTTCACCAACTCCGGCAAATACAGAAAACCCGCCATGCTCTGCGGCAATGTTCCGGATTAGTTCCATGATCACAACTGTTTTGCCTACACCTGCACCACCGAATAAACCGATTTTACCGCCTTTGAGAAAGCTCCAGTTACGAGCATTTGTGCTTCAGTTTCCTGTTCATCAAATGCAGGAGCATCGCGGTGAATTGACCAGCGTACATCTGTCTTAATCGGACCGGCTTCGTCTACTGGATCGCCTGTTACATTAATGATCCGTCCCAGCACTGCTTTCCCAACAGGTGTAGTAATTGTTTCACCCAAATCCTTCACGTCCATTCCACGGGAAAGACCGTCGGTTGATCCCATTGAAACAGTACGTACAGTACTTTCTCCAAGATGCTGCTGCACCTCGCAGATAATTCGTTCGCCCTCTTTTGGCTGAATTTCAAGTGCTGTGAAAATTTCAGGGAGGTCTCCGGATTCAAATGCCACGTCAACGACGGGTCCCATCACCTGGACGATCTTACCTGTGTTCATTGTTCCCTCTTTGTTTTAGTTTGGTGGATAATTATTTTCTGTATTATAAACTTTCGGCACCGCTTATAATTTCGATCAACTCTCTAGTGATCGCCGCCTGTCTGCTTCGATTATAATGTAATTGTAATTTTTCAATCATTTCTCCGGCATTCTTGGTTGCTGCATCCATTGATGTCATACGCGCAGCATGTTCTCCGGCGATTGTATCAAGCCAGGAAACATATACCTGATTCTGAACATATTTTTTTAGCAGCGTTTCTAAAATATCTTGCGGAGAAGGTTCAAATATTATATCCCGCTCATCTGCTATTTCTGTTTCAGGCGGTGTTATTGGCAAGAGTTGTTCAATAACTGGAACCTGGGCAATCACACTCACATAATGATTGTATGCAAGAATGACCTGATCTAACTCGCCGGCTTCAAAACGACTGGTAAATTCACTCACAATATCACGGACAAGAACCAGCTGTTCCCCCGGAGAAGTCCCAGTATGATTAGCC
>JYMV01001830.1_pt1 | contig 11904 bp, 13 predicted proteins | sample 338911 | NCBI WGS metagenome assembly JYMV01 (sample SAMN03354496, study PRJNA234377) | hydrothermal vent metagenome | biome: Deep sea; feature: Hydrothermal plumes at the Eastern Lau Spreading Center, Western Pacific Ocean; material: Seawater | place: Tonga | collected 2009 | depth 2000 m m
AAATCTCAAGTATCTATTAATATACATATTAGGGTCATAATTAAATGCTTGCAGGCGGAAGATATAAAGAATAACTTTAAGTGTTATGACAGAGACACAATCTGGAATAAAAAAGCTTTATTACTCAATCGGTGAAGTCAGTGAGTTAGTAGATTTAAAGCAATATGTATTGAGGTATTGGGAAACAGAATTTTCCATGCTTCGTCCTCAGAAAAACCGTGCGGGTAATCGCAAATACCGAAAAAAAGATATTGATTTAGTTCTCAAAATAAAAAATCTTCTTTATAATCAGAAGTACACAATTGCCGGTGCCAGGGAGATATTACGAGGCGAACAAAGAGGCGATATTGAGACTAAGAGTGATATAAATTCTAATGATTATAGAGAACTCCTATCCTCTATTAAAATCGAGCTTCAAGAGATCCTTGAACTACTGTCTCGTCATTAGTGTATATAAAATTCAACTAGTAAATTATGTACTATAATGTTATTATTAGGAGGCTAGTGTATTATACAATTAATTTCAAATGTCATTCGGGGCGTGGCGCAGCCCGGTTAGCGTGCATGAATGGGGTTCATGAGGTCGCGAGTTCGAATCTCGCCGCCCCGACACTTTCTGTTCCAATAAACAGCGATTAACATGCCCAATACAGTTAGTTTAAACAGAAACCTTATCGACCTCGAATACGCTGTCCGAGGTCCCCTCGCTATAAGAGCAGCAGAACTTGCTAAACAGGGAAGGGATATTATCCTGTGCAATCTCGGAAATCCTCAAGCTTTAGGTCAAAAACCTATTACATTTTACAGACAGACACTCAGCTTGTTGGAATATCCGGAAGCTATCATAAATGAGAGAAAAAAAGGAAATTTAATCTCTAAAGATGTACTCAATTACACTGAAGATTTTCTTGCTAACTGTAAAAGCCTTGGTGCTTACACAGAGAGCATGGGTCCACTATTTATCAGGGATGCTGTGGCCAGTTTTATTGATAACCGTGATGATGTAACCAGTTCTTCCGGAGTGGTATCAGATTCGAATGCTATTTTCCTTACTGATGGTGCAAGTGCAGGAGCACGAAATATTATTGAATTATTGATCGCCGACTCCAAAGATGGTATTATGATTCCCATTCCACAATATCCACTCTATTCAGCTACAATTAAAAGATGCAGGGGAGTTCAGGTTAATTATTTTCCGGATGAAGATAATGACTGGGCACTTAACCGTGACATGCTGGACGAATCAATAAAAGGAGCACGGGAAAAAGGTGTGAATGTTAAGGCGATTGTCGTTATTAATCCTGGTAATCCGACAGGAGCAATACTGGACGAAGAGAGCATAAATGATGTTATAAAATTCGCAGGAGAAAATGATATTGCTATTATAGCTGATGAAGTTTATCAGGACAATCTATATGGAGCTGAGTTTATATCATTCGCGAAAGCAGTTGGAGATAAGGATATCCCACTCTTCAGTCTTCATAGCGCTTCTAAAGGTTTCCACGGTGAATGCGGACATAGAGGAGGCTATCTGGAGGTGCGGAATCCACCTAAAATTGCCGGGAGTGATGCTCACTTCAACACTATCCTGGTTAAGCAAGCTTCAGTGAGTCTTTGCTCAAATACCGTAGGTCAGGCACTACTCTATATGGTGGTTAATCCTCCTCAAAAGGGCGATGATTCTTTTGCTCTTTTCGAGAAAGAAAAGAGAGCAGTGCTGGATAGTCAGCTTGAAAAGGCAACCATGATCAAGGAAGCTTTCAAAGAGATGGACTCTGTTGAATGTTTTGGCAGAATAGGAGCACTTTATCTTTTCCCCCGCTTGAACAAACTTCCAGATGGGAAAAGCGATTTTGACTACTGTATGGCTCTTCTTGAAAAGACAGGGCTTAGTACTGTAAACGGTGGTGGTTTCGGTCAGAAAAAAGGAACTCAGCACATGCGGATTGCTTTTATCCCACCGATTAATTTGCTCCAAAACGTTCTACCTCGTTGGATTGAGTTCCACAATCAGTTCGTTAATTCTAATTGACTTATAATACACTAATTCTGGAACATCTTCCCGGGATCTATGTACAGAAGAGTGTTAAATGCATCTACTAACACCATAAGCAATTTGAGCCTTTGAGAAGATGGATAGTCAAATATTAATCGTTATCATCATATCGTCATTGGTTGCAACCCTTGCAGCTATCTCTCTAATTAGGAGGATTAAGAATCGTCTAAGCGTTAAAAGTATAAAAAAGCCTATTCCAGAGACATCATCTACATTCTTTGTTGAGGATTCAAAGTACAACGGAACTTTAGCCATGGTGGTAAAGAATGTTTTACCTCCTTCTATGAATAGAAATTATAATTTGTCGAATAACCAGGCTTTGAAGTTTAAAAGAAAACGTGATGATTTGAAAATAGACGGATGGGTTTCCGATGGTCACATTCGGGGGGAATATCATGAGGTGGGTAACGAGCATTATTATGTCTATTCACAGCCTATGCGAATAGGTCGGCGTGGTATTGATCTCGATGATTATCTCATTAATTCAACTGCTGGCGAACCCACTCCAATTGATTTAATTAAAAAGAGTAAAGTTTAACAGTTGTTGACTGGTTATTGATACTTTTTACAAGCAAACACTCAACCAGTAACCATTCACCGATTAATAATTTCCTGTCTAAATTCTTTCCATGTCTGAAGATTTACTGATTGTTGTTCCTGTTTTCAATGCCGAAATGCATCTTCAGGAGTTTTGTGATGAATTACAATCTTATGCACAAGCTGATATTTTGTTTATTGATGACGGCAGTACAGATGATACTCAAAATGTTCTAAAACAGATCGGTATTAACTACTTAGCTCACGATCAAAACTTGGGAAAGGGTAGAGCACTAAGAACAGGGATGAATTACGCTGCAAAGTTCAATTACCGATACATCCTAACCTTAGACGGAGATTTGCAGCATCCACCTGAGCAGATTCCGAAGTTTATCCAAGAGTCATCAAAAGATGTAATTGTTATCGGTCACCGCTCGGATTATTCCAATATGCCACTTCACAGGCGCTTTTCTAATTTGATAACATCTCTGCTAATCTCCATTCGGACAGGTAGACATATTATGGACTCACAATGTGGTTTTCGGCTATATCCTATGGATTCTATCCAGAAAATTGACTTCATCGAAGACGGGTTCCAGTTTGAGAGTGAAATACTTATTAAAGCTATTTTAAGAGGATATGGAGTAAGTCATGTAGAAATTCCGACGATATATGGAACCGAAAAGTCATCTATGCGAAATATCCGTGATACTGTTAAATTCGTCGCCATGTACTTCCGCAGTTTTTTTTGGTAAAACTTAATGAAGTGGCTTAGAAAACTATATGATTGGGTATTGCATTGGGCTGAAACACCCTATGCTGTCCCGGCACTGATCACTCTTGCATTTGCAGAATCATCCTTTTTTCCTATCCCAGTAGATGTTTTACTCATTGCAATGGCTCTATCACTGCCCAGGAACTCTTTCCGTTATGCTGCATACACTGCAACATTTTCTGTATTAGGTGGGGTGGCAGGTTACATTATCGGTTATTATTTTATGCAATATATCGGAAACACTATCATAGACTTTTATGGATATGCAAATCAGTACGAATCCTTGGCTAAGACATTCCAGGAGCACAATTTCATCGCCATTTTAGTCGCTGCATTAACTCCCATCCCTTACAAAGTGTTTACTATAACCGCTGGAGCTACGAATGCTAATTTTGTGGAGTTTATGACAGCTTCTATATTAGGACGATCACTCCGCTTTTTTGCTGTTAGTGCACTTATATATTACTTTGGCGAAAGAATCAGGGATTTTATAGATCGTTATTTCAATATTTTAAGTATAACCTTCGCCATACTTCTCGTCGGTGGATTTGTTTTAATTAAGTACCTCTTTTGATTGATGGCAAGAAAGAATAGCACTATATTCACGAACTTCAATACGGGGTGTAGCGCAGCCCGGTTAGCGCGCGTCGTTCGGGACGACGAGGTCGGGAGTTCGAATCTCCCCACCCCGACTTAACCATGACAGAAACTTATGATATACCTCGAAAGAGTAAATATATACTTATAACTCTCGTCTGAATGTCCCAATACGATCACAAAACTATCGAATCCAAGTGGCAGCTCTACTGGGAAGAAAATAAAACTTTCCGTACTGAAGAAAACTCTGACCGCCCAAAGTACTATGTGCTTGATATGTTTCCTTATCCGTCCGGACAAGGACTTCATGTCGGGCATCCCTTGGGTTACATAGCCACTGATATTGTAGCTCGCTTTAAACGAATGAATGGGTTTAATGTACTTCATCCCATGGGTTGGGATGCTTTTGGGCTGCCAGCTGAACAACATGCTCTCGAAACCGGGACTCATCCTGCTAAGACAACTGCTGCGAACATTGAGAATTACCGTAGGCAGCTTAAGATGCTAGGATTTTCCTTCGATTGGGACCGAGAAATTAATACGACAGATCCCGACTACTACAAATGGACACAGTGGATATTTCTTCAGCTTTACAAAAAGGGATTGGCTTATCAAGCCAAAGTTCCGGTTAACTGGTGCCCTAAGCTTGGTACTGTACTTGCAAACGAAGAAGTCATCGATGGCAAATCTGAAAGGGGAGAACATCCAGTATTTCGAGTGCCAATGCTGCAATGGATGCTCAAGATTACTGAGTATGCTGATAGACTCCTTGATGGATTGGATGACCTTGATTGGCCGGACAGTGTAAAGGAATTACAACGCAACTGGATTGGCCGATCTGAAGGTGCTGAAGTGATCTTCCAACTCCCCTCTATCGAGAAGGAAATAACCGTTTTTACCACTCGGCCTGACACCCTTTTCGGCGCAACTTATATGGTTCTTTCTCCTGAACATTCCTTGGTTAAAGAACTCACTTCTCCTGATAAATTGAAGGAAGTAACAGATTATATCGAAAAAGCATCACGCAAGTCAGAACTCGACAGAACGGAATTGGCTAAAGAAAAGAGTGGAGTATATCTTGGTGCTGATGCAATTAATCCTGCAAACGAACAGGAGATTCCCATATGGATTTCCGACTATGTACTTATGAGCTACGGCACTGGAGCAATAATGGCTGTGCCGGGTCATGATCAGCGCGATTGGGAATTTGCTAAATCTTTCGAATTACCCATTATTGAAGTAGTATCCGGCGGCAAAATAAATGAAGAAGCATTTGTAGATAATGTAGATGGCATATTGGTTAATTCGTCAACTCAAGATAACTCATTTTCACTAAATAATTTAAAAGTTCCAGATGCCATTAAAATGATTTCTGACTGGTTAGAAGAGACCGGAAAGGGTAGAAGTGCGGTAAATTATAAGCTTCGTGATTGGCTCTTTTCTCGTCAGCGTTATTGGGGGGAACCTATTCCTATTCTACATGATTCTGACGATAATACTGTTCCAGTAAGCGAAGAAGAACTGCCTGTGAACCTTCCTCAAGTGGAAAGCTATCAACCTACTGGAACAGGAGAGTCACCGCTAGCAAAGGTCTCTTCCTGGGTAGAAGTGAATGAAGGCGGTAAAACGTATCTCCGTGAGACAAATACTATGCCTCAATGGGCAGGCTCATGTTGGTATTACCTCCGTTTTATTGACCCACACAACAAAGATGCAGTATGGTCAAAAGAAAAGGAAAGTTATTGGATGCCAGTTGACCTTTATATTGGTGGACAGGAACACGCAGTGCTTCATCTTCTTTATTCTCGTTTCTGGCATCATGTCCTTTATGATCTAGACCTTGTTAGTACAAAAGAACCCTTTACTCGACTGTTTAATCAGGGAATGATTCAAGGGGAAGATGGTTCGAAAATGAGTAAATCTAGAGGTAATTCTATCAATCCGGATGAAATAGTAGAAACTACTGGTGCAGATGCGCTTCGTCTTTTCGAGATGTTCATGGGACCATTAGATAAAGCAAAACCGTGGAGTACAACAGGTTTGCAGGGTAGTCACCGATTCCTGAAGCGTATATGGAGAATGTTCGACAGTGAAAATGGTGGACTGAAAATTACAGATGATGATCCCGCAGAAGACAAGAAACTCTATAAACTTCTCCATAGAACGATTATGAAGGTAACAATTGATATTGAAAATCTTAGATTTAATACGGCTATATCAGCATTAATGACTCTTGGAAATAAAATGAAATCCAGAATGTCGGTTTCTAGGGCTAATGCTGAAACATTTATTCTCATGATAAGTCCATTTGTGCCACATATTGCTGAAGAAATTTGGCGACGGCTTGGACACACTGAGACGATAGTTTTTGAGAATTGGCCTGAATATAATGAACTTCTAGCTAAGGAAGATCTCACAAACATAGCCGTTCAAGTTAATGGAAAACTTCGCGGTGAATTTCAGATTGAAATTGATATCGATGTAGAAATTATAGAGCAGATGGCCAAAGATTTACCTGAAATACAAAAATGGACAGATGGAAAAGAGATACTGAAGGTAGTAGTAGTTCCTAATCGGGTTGTGAATATTGTTATAGATTGATATTATATCTTAAGAATAGAAAGAGACATAATATATATTATCAGCGATTATGCATTAATTTATTGTGGAGATGGTTTCCTTACAATTGATTGTTTAAATCTCAATAAACTACCCTTTTCCCCTAGTAGTAACAGTGTATTGTCTTTAGACATCTTGTAATCAGGGTCAGGATTAAGTGATGTCTCTCCTTCTTCATCTATAATGCCAACAATCAAAAGTTGAAAATTCTCTCTGATATTTGAATCTCTAATAGTGACACCGTGAAATTGGCTGATTGTTGTCAGGTTTATTTCCTCGATCAAAAGGTCAATGTTGTGTTTAGGTGCAGTGATTTCCACTGTGTCCTCAACATATGGAGTTATGAGCAGTTCAGCCATCTTATGACCTCCTGCTACATACGGGTTGATCACCTTATTTGCACCTGCTCTTTTCATTTTGGATACATTTTGGTCTAGACTGCAGCGGCTGGTGATAAACAAATCTGGGTTTAGTGTTCTAGCAGTCATAGTAACAAACAGATTGTCAGAATCATTACTGAGGACTGCTACCAAACCTTGTGCCTGATCTATGTGAGACTTTTCTAGTGTTTCATCGGCAGTAGCATCACCTTCAATAAACACATAACCTAATTCGGATATTATAGTTATTTTTTCGTTATTATTCTCAACAATCAAAAAGTCAAGTTTCTGGCTGTTGAGCTCTTCGCAAATGACTTTACCCATACGTCCATATCCACACACAATAAAATGATTTTTTAGTTTTGAAGCACGTTTCTCCATTTTATTCCTCCTGAGAAGGTTGATATTCAGAATTAATTCGGTTGCCTGACTGAATGCATAGAATACAATTCCTATGCCAAATGAAATAAGAATTATTGTCCATATCTTGGCATTCGGTGTGAGTTCTCGGACTTCATCAAAACCGACAGTGGACAAAGTTATTACAGCCATATAAATGCTGTCTAAAAAAGACCACTCTTCCCCGCCTAGAATTTTGTAACCGCTCGCACCTATTACAATTACAGTTACAAATAAAAGAAACACTCGAGCTATTCGGGACATGCCCATTAGATTTGAATCTCCATTCCATCGTAGGCTAAGTCCACCGGTCCGTCATAAAATTTCTCAACAGAAGACTTAATATCTGTCCCCATTACCTGAGGATAGAAATGAGTGAGCACAAGACGACCGCATTCAGTTTCGGCAGCGATTTTTCCGCACTCGCTTGGTGTCAGGTGGCCTTGTATTTTGCCGTCATCAGGAAATGAACATTCGAGAAGCATAACGTCAACTCCCTTGGCACTTATGATAAGCTCCTGGCAGTAGTCAGTGTCTCCTGAGTAAAATAACTCACCTACATTCCCATCCGTGAAGCGGTAGGTGATACTCTGCTCAGTGTGTTCAGTATGGTTACAGTCGAATGAAATATTATCAATGGACGAAGAATCTTGTGATATTTCCTCGATGCTTACTTCAAGATTCTCAGGCATCACCCACTGCTCATAAATATCCATGAGGCTGCGGAAATAGTGCTTAAATCCGACTGGAGCCGCTATCCTGAGTGATGCATGTTCTGCAGCTCGCGGATCGTGTTTAAGCGCAAAAAGTAAAGGAATAAGGTCAAATGTGTGATCGGGATGAAGATGGGAGTAACAGATTCCATCAATATCAAGATAGTCCAGTCCAAAATCAGCCATTTTCCGCAATGCTCCTGAACCTCCATCAATGAGAATGCCGGTATTCCCGCTTTGCAGGAAATAACCGCTGTTGCCCCGCTCAGGGATAGGAATAAGAGTTCCGCTGCCGAGGACTGTGAGTTTCATGTTACAATTTACTCATGAAGAAGGTAAAAGGGAATCTCTTGACACATTCAACATTATTATCTGATAAACTCCGGATTCAAAACCTCCTCACTATCGTTCTTAGGAGAATTTACCAGCGTCGAAACTCTATTGGATAAAAGTTCACCTTGGTAAGAATTTAATAATCCTACAGCTTCCGTCGTCTCTATGTTCCCTATCCAGTTGTGCTCCTCTTCCGGATTAAGTATCGCCGGCATGCGGTCATGAATATCTCTTATTATTGAACTTGCAGGCACTGTAACAATGGAGAACGATTTTATTACTCTATCATTCGAAGACTCCCACTCTTCCCAGATTCCGGCAAATGCAAACAGGATCTCATCTTTTAATGTGATTCTGAAAGGAATTTTACCTTCCGGTGTTTTCATCCATTCATAATAGCCGTCCGCCAATACCAGGCATCTCCTCTCCTTCAGTGCGTACTTAAAAGAAGGTTTTTCTGTTACGGTCTCAGCCCTGGCATTTATCAATTGATAGCCAATCTTTTCTTCTTTCGCCCAAAAGGGTATTAATCCCCACTTGAAGAACTGGACATTTTTCTTATCAGAATTCGTAATTACCGGAAGCAGTTGAGAAGGGGCGGCATTATAGCGTTTTGAATATTCCCCTTTATCTACTTTCGCTCCAAAACGTTTTTCCAATTCTTCCGCATCTGACGTTATTGTAAATCTTCCGCACATATTCTTATCCTGTATTAACAGTTAATATATTACTCCACCTTGTTGTATAACAGGGAGAAAGCTGCTCCTGCCGAAGCCGCCACTTCCTGTCAAATCCCTGGACGGCGTACCTTACCACATCTCTCCCCATTGCGCCGTTTATCTTATCCATGACTTTGGTCATGCGCCGGTCCTTCTTTCTGTCCATGACATCAAATAGAGCTTGCTGAACCTGATTCTCAGGCACAATCCCGGTCACAATGACCCCCGCCTTCTTGTACTTGTATCCAGTTTTGTAAATAGCCTCCAACCCTTTGATTGACTGCTTAATGATTTCAGCAGTGCTGTTACTGGGGACAGATAATTTAATGACTTGGTAGTTATTGTACTGGGAAAGTTCCGGCTTAAACCTGTTTGTGTTTATAAACACGGATATAATGCCGGCACAAGATGTCTGTTTACGGAGTTTTTCAGCACATCGCGTAGCATACATGGCCACCGATTCCCGTAGTTGAGCAATGTCTTCCACCATAATGCCAAACGAACGAGATGTACAGATGGCTTTCTTATCCGGTCTCACCGACTCCAAAGGCAGGCAGGATAGACCTTTAAGCTCCCGTATCATGCGTGCGCCTGTGACGGTCAGGTGCCTTTTAATCCATTTCTCGTTTGCGTTCCTGAATTCAAGAGCGGTATGAATATTGTGCGATTTTAAGAAAGCGGCATATCGTCTGCCGATACCCCAGATATTTTCAATGGGGAAGTGGCTCAGAGTGTCTTCTGTTTTCTCGTCGTTCAGTATGAACACGCCCACATCCTTTTTTTCTCTCTTGGCGATGTGATTAGCCACCTTAGAAAGTGTTTTGGTTGAAGCAATTCCGATAGAGATCGGGATGCCTGTCTGTCGCATAACCGTATCTCTGATTTTCCGTCCGTACTCTTGCAGGTTGGTATGAGTAAGCTCAGACAGGTCCAAAAACGCTTCATCAATGGAATATATCTCCATCTCTGGGGCGACCGTTCCCAGGGTATTCATCACACGCTGCGACATATCGCCGTAGAGGGCAAAGTTAGATGAGAATACGGTCACATTGTTTTTCCTCAAACACTCTTTTATCTTGAACGCCGGCTCGCCCATCTTGATACCCAGCGCTTTGGCTTCATTAGATCTGGCGATGACACAGCCGTCATTGTTGGACAGAACGATTACCGGTCTGTTGTTCAGTTTCGGTGAGAACACTCGCTCACAAGAGGCGTAGAAATTGTTGCAATCTACAAGAGCAAACATACTATTTCGGTTGGTGGATGGTGTAAGTAACGACTCCCCAAACCTGAAAATCCATATTTTCACTGATCTTAACCGCTTGGTAGTGAGAATTTTCGGGTATCAAGTAGATCTCTCCGTTTACCTTTTTCAGTCTCTTGACAGTAAATTCTCCATTAATCACACAGACGACCACATCATCATTTTCAGGCTCCACGGACTTATCAACAATCAGCAGATCGCCATCATGAATTCCTGCATTGATCATGGAATCCCCTTTGACTCTCACATAAAATGTCGCTGCAGGATGCTTGATCAAATATTTGTTTAAGTCTAAAGAGAGCTCAAGATAGTCATCTGCCGGCGACGGAAACCCTGCAGAGACAGCGGATGCGTACAGAGGGACTTTGATATCAGCCGTGGTTGCCGAGGAATAAAAATCTAACGTGCTTGTATTGTTTATTCGATATAACTGCACTGTTGTGTCTAATACTTCCTGATGACTCCAAGCACAATACCGCCGATCCTGAAGTCGTCATTTGGGGAGACGTGTATAATGTTATAATCCGGGTTTTGGGGATGAAGCTCAATACCATCTTGTGCAGGGTAATATTTTTTTAATGTGGCTTCATCATTAACGTAGGCCACGATCGGATCACCCGAAGCGGCTGTGTTTGTCTTTTTGATAATGACGAAATCGCCGTCTTCAATATTTTCACCGTTCATGGAATCCCCTTTCACCCTGAGCACATAATTTAACGGATGCACAAATGATGACGGGACTTCAATCATTTCCCGGGTTTCAATGGCTTCCAACGGAGTGCCGGCTGTGATTAGACCCGCCAGTGGAAGTTGATGGCCGGGCCTATCTTCAACAACCGTAAGGGCCCGTTTACCGTTAAATCCTTTTCCCTGCCGCAAATGACCGTTCTTAATCAGCTCGCGAACGTACCAATTCACAGTACCCAATGAGTTAAACCCTAGGCCTGTTCTGATTTCTTCAAAAGTCGGCGGCTCCCCACTGCTCTTTGCGAATTTTCGAATGAAATCCAAGAATCGTTTTTGTTTCTTCGATAGGATCATAGAGATTTTCCTTATATTACTCGTATGTTACTCGTATGTATTTTACGAACTATTTTATATCCTGGCAATAGGCAATGATACATACAGTCCGGAAAATTCTGTGGTTCTTCGTATAATCAATTATCTTGAGATTTAACAGAATAGATGTAATATATCACTGTCCTAATAACTGCGAGATAAAAGAAAGAAGATCGACAATGAAAAACATATCTATAATCACTCTTTTGTGTATGGGAACATCTTTATTTGCGCAAAATCTTCCATAGCATCTCTGTGGGTGGAGAAATTAAAATCAGTAAAAACTTTATTTATAGTTCAGGTGATGATTTAAAGACATATCCTACCCTTGGAGTTAAATGGGAGTTTTAGATCTGTACTTACCAATCGGTTTAGCCCTCTACTTTATAAACAAAAAACCCTGCTGCTGCGGGGCTTGATTATTATGCTTTTGAATGCCAATAAGCAAGTCCA
>JYMV01028719.1_pt1 | contig 11903 bp, 7 predicted proteins | sample 338911 | NCBI WGS metagenome assembly JYMV01 (sample SAMN03354496, study PRJNA234377) | hydrothermal vent metagenome | biome: Deep sea; feature: Hydrothermal plumes at the Eastern Lau Spreading Center, Western Pacific Ocean; material: Seawater | place: Tonga | collected 2009 | depth 2000 m m
GACTTCATTGTTTGTCAATTTTATAGCGGTCAAGGAAAAGAATTTAAAAGATGATTTTGTAGAAGAATGGTCAAAGGTTTTTAAAGAAAGTGAAATAGTTGAATTGTCAGAAAATGAAGAAGGAGAAAATAAAAACTGATGAGAACAATGGCTATAATTCATTGTTGTAGTTTAGTAATGCTATAGACAAATAGGAATACAACAAACACCTGGTTAAAAAGGCGAAGATCGGTTACAAGTTTACTTACGCTAAAATGCGTTGCATTTCTGATCCGCGCCGTAAACCTGGCTAACAACGAAATTATAGCCGGAACCGTTACAAGCAATAGCGCCGGACTAATGGACAAAAGGACGTGCTCACCAAAATGCAGGTTCACTTGTTACTAGTGTATGCGCCCTCAATCTCGGGCGGTATAATATCATTTCAACCAATGCGTTTAGTAGACCATGCCCAGACATATTACTCTCATCTTATTTTTATGCCTATTTATACACTGTGAATTCTTAGTAGCGCAAGTTTCAGATTCGCTAAAAGAGCGAGGTGTGGAACTGGGAGTACGGGTTAACACTATTCTGGATTTCAATAGTGATAGACTCTACACGGATTCGGGATTTCAACCTTTTACATATCAACGGAATCAGAAAACCAAGTATTATTATACAGGTGTATCAATAACGGATAATAGACCGAACGGAATTTTCTACAGAGTTAGATTTAACTATTTCTACTACAATAACGATTACAACTTCCGTATGGATGATGCTAACGGAAATTACTCTGTCACGAATGGAAACTACTCGACCAATGGATTAGAAATTGCCCCTGGTACTGGCAAATTTTTAACTCATAAGTTTTTATCCTTTAAATTCGGGATTGAAATCCCTTTGTATCTAGCGGGGCAAGGAAAACAACAGGAGAGCCAAAAAGACTTCTACGCTGCTGGCGGTAATGATGAGCTAAAGGTCTTTGTTGACTATCCCAAAGGGGCATATAGTCTAGGACTGGCAACATTTATTAGTATAGAATACAACTTTTTGAATGGCTTTGCGGTTGCATTTGAAAACTCTAGCGGAATTTACTATCTCCAAGCTAAAGGTACTTCTGCGTTCAAATATGAATATTACAATACTAGCGGACAGTTGTATGATACTCAAACCAGAGAAAACAATATTAACGATAAAGGATATGTTAGTGACCTGTTTAACGCTTCTCTGGGAGTGTTTTACAGGTTTTAATTGGATATGACAGCACTGCTGGCCAATACTACGTGCTCAACCGGACCGAGTGACTAGACAGAATCTGGACGGCGGCGCTACTTGCGTGTAACAATGGCTTTGTCGCCAGGCCGGATCAACTCTCTGTATACCAGTACTTATACAGGACCTTCAGAACGTTTGTGTATCTTTACGAAAACAGTACATACCTTTTAAACCGCCTAACCGCCAGCCTCCATGAAACATTTCCTTTTTTGGCTTTTTTTCGCTTTTGCCACTTTAGGCTTCTCACAACAAAACATTCTTATTGTTGATTATGCTAATAGTTTTTCTAGCGATCAAAATGCTGGCAGTGGTGTTTATAATAGGCTTACCGCAACTCAAACGTCTGTTACAAGAGTAAGTGCTATGCCTGTGGCAATGATTAACGCTCAAAACTACGAAGCGGTTTACGGCGATACTGATAATGAGACCGGTGGAGCTGCAATTTACACCAGTGATGGAGGTACCATATTGGTTAGTACTTGTCCAGGTAACTTAGTTCCAAATCCAAGTTTCGAATCATACTCCAATATTCCAACTACACTAGCTCAATATGGTTATGTTGACTTCTGGAGCAACGCTGGGGGATCTATAGGAAGCCCTGACTATTTTCACCTCAGTGGACTGGCCAATGTAGGTTTACCGAACGCCGCATTTGGAACTGTATATCCGAGAACAGATAGTGCAATTATGGGATTCTTAGTGTATGTCGCTTACAAACCAAATTGGAGAGAATACATAAATGCTCCTTTAACTACACCTCTAACTCCTGGAGTCACTTATGACATATCTTTTTATGTAACAAACGGTGTCAATAATGGCGATTACTTAGGCATGAGCAGTAACAACATTGGAGTTCATCTTTCAGTTGGTGCTGTTACTCAAACCGGAAGTCAACCCATGGGCATTACACCTACATACAATAACCCTGACCCATTTTATGATTCTACTTGGGTTCAAATGTCTTTCCAGTACACACCAACCACCGCCGTTGATTACATAACATTTGGGAACTTTTTCGATGATGCTGCTACAACTGCAGATACAATCGATGTTGTTGCTCTATGGGCTAGTTCTTACCTTTTTATAGATGACATTTGTGTCACTCCTGTTCTGATCTCATTAATAGTAAGCAATGGAGGTACGATTTGCATTGGTGATTCAACTTTACTAACAGCAGCTAACTCAAGCACTGGCTACATTTGGGTGGATTCACTGACATTCACCCAAGTACTAAGTACGGATAGTTTTTATATGGTTAGTCCAACAGTGACAACCACTTATGCAGTTTACAATGCAACCGACACGGTGTACACAACCGTAGAGGTCTATGACCTACCTATTCTTTCATTTGTAACAACGGATGAAACTTGCGAAGATGAAGATGATGGAGCTGTGAATTTAACAGTTACTGGTGGAACGTCACCCTTCGCTTATTCCTGGGACGATTTAGGTTCTAGTAACACGGAGGATCTTCTGCTTCTACCACCAGGAGTTTATACGGTGATAGTAACTGATGCTAATCTGTGTATCGCTTCTGGCAGCACCATTGTCCAGGCTTCTACTCTGGATTGCGCAGATCCATACATGTTTATACCCAATATATTTTCACCCAATAACGATGGTGAAAACGATAAGCTATTTGTATTAGGTGATGATATTACTGGAATACTGTTCATCATATATGATCGCTGGGGAGAGGCAATATTTGAAACCACAGATATCTCCAGAGGATGGGACGGCACCTTCAATGACCTTCCTATGAACGAAGCTGTTTTTGTTTACTATGTAAAAGCAACTTTTAATAATGGTGATTCTATCGAACAAAAAGGCAACTTGACCTTGGTTAGATAATGTCTAGATCAAAGCGAACCGTGTTTCACTGCTGCTGTTGATTTAAGTATTTGCAGTGGACAAAGTTATTTTTGCCAAGGAGCCAACCAAACAGCTGTTGGATATTATCTGGACACCATACCCTCCTTGTATGTGGGTTGTGATAGTATATTGATTACCAATCTTCTTGTCAGTCCTCCTGATTCTATATTAGTTTATTCTACTATCTGTAAAGGGGACAGTATTTTGCTGGGAGGGAATTATCAATCCACCACGGGCATATATTATGACACATTAGTTACAAGTTCTGGTTGTGATAGTGTTCTCTCTACAGTTCTTGCTATTAGTTCTCCTAATTCCATTCAAGTCACAAAAGATACTAGTATAATGATAGGAGAAAGCATAAATCTCTTGGCTTCAGGTGCTAGTTTCTATTCATGGAGCACGGGTGATATAGGTAATATAATAAACGTATCTCCCATACAAACCACGTCCTACTTTGTAACCGGAACTAATTCCCAGGGTTGTGAAAGTATAGGAATAGTCACAGTTACAGTAATACGGGAATATAATGTTTATGTCCCTAACGTCTTTTTGACTAGCAGTAGTCATTTGGAACATAATAGATTGTATGTGTATGGAAGAAATATTGAGTTGTATGAATTTGCGATTTTTGATCGTTGGGGAGAATTGGTTTTTGAAACAGATGACATTACTACCACATTACGGCAAGATGGACTTTGTTGCAGATATGGCGAAGGATGGGATGGCACTTTTAGAGGAAAAGCACTAAACGCTGGTGTATTTGTTTATAAAATTACTGTTTCCTTTATTGATGGTACCATCATCAGTGAATCTGGTAACATTACGCTACTTAAATAGAAACACCAGCTATATACGATAGCAGAAAACCACAAAATAACTAGTTTGACTTACGGTTATTAAGCGCGGAGAGGTTAAGTACGAAAGAATTTACTTTTGAGAAGAAATTCAATCACCGGGATAAGTTTAGCTCCATAATCAAAGGAATCTACTTGGATAATGACGGTAAACTTCAAATGAATATCGAACTAAATAATATAGCAGTCATAGGCCTTCTTATTGGATACCTCTTTTGTGGAATTGTCATATTTCAATCTGGAAGTCTAATTTTCATAATCCCAGTTATTATTTGAACAACAATGTGTTATTTTACGGGATGGATATTTTATTTTATAGATTTAAAGAAAACTAAATTAGGATTTGAAAAAATAATAAAAATGGCCAGTGCCTAACACAACCTAAAGCCAATTTTGGCTGACACGTCTATGGATTCTTAAATGAATCCAAAACATGTCTTTAGCCAAACCGTTGGGCATAACTATTAAAATTGAACAATATTTACAATTAATTCAAAACTTAGAATCATGGGTAAATTCATCACTTTTATTTATGGGGTATTAGCATACCTTATTTTCCTTATTGCTTTTCTTTATTCAATAGGATTTGTAGGCAACCTTATAGTTCCAAAATCAATCGACTCTGGAATAGAAACTGCTTTTTTACAAGCCTTTTTGGTCAACGCAATTTTGTTAGGCGTATTTGCAATACAGCATAGTGTAATGGCAAGACCTGCATTTAAAAAATGGATTACGGGTATTATTAGTCCTGCAATAGAACGGAGCACCTATGTTCTTTTGTCAAGTTTAGCACTACTTTTAATTTATTGGCAATGGCAACCAATAACCACAGTTGTCTGGAAAGCCGAAAATGAAATAGTTGCCATGATTTTAACTGGGATATTTTTCTTAGGGTGGTTTATTGTATTACTATCTACGTTTATGATTAATCATTTCGAGCTCTTTGGTTTAAAGCAAATTTTTGATAATTTGAAAAACAAACAATCACAATCCACTACCTTTCAAGTAAATTTCTTTTATAAAATAGTGAGGCACCCAATTATGCTAGGTTTTATAATAGCGTTTTGGGCTACACCATTAATGACTGTTGGGCACTTGATTTTTACTGTAGTAACAACTATATATATAGTCATTGCAGTGAAGTATTTAGAAGAAAAAGACCTCAAAAAGACGCTTGGTGAAAAGTATGAAGAATACCAGAAGAAAGTACCAATGTTTATTCCTTTTATGAAACCCAGGAAATAAAAAATGATCTGAAAGAGTCTTATTTGTTTCTTAATTTAGACAAACTATGCCTTGTATGCGGCTATATGGTCTAAACGCCCACACATCGCATACACAGGCCGTTGGTAAACATTAGAGATTTAATTTATCAGCTATGGGCCTAATGAAAAAAACAAAACTTGAGATAGTTGTTTCGTAATGCACTAATAACCATATTAATTCTGTTGCTCAGTGAGCAACTTTACTGTCAAAGCAATTGATCATTATTTAGAAAATGGAAATATGCTCAAGAAATAAAATTAAGAGATGCCAGCAATACCTGAAGCATTGCATAAATTATTTTAGCCTTAACGTTGAAACACCTGATTGAATGCACGATATCAAATCATCTACGCTGTTATTGGCTGTCTTGGTGTTTTCGCAGTGCCAGAATCCGGCCAATCAGCCAGACTTAAATGAGAACCCATTTAAAGTAGAATTCCACATTGACATTGAGGAGGAGGAAATGAAATATTTCGATGCCAGCCGAAAGGAAGCAAAGGAAAAATCATTGCTTCAAGAAAGTGGCAAGCAATACAAAAAAGCATCGTTTACCTATCAGGGAATGTTGTATCCAGTTAAGTTAAAACTAAAAGGTGACATGGAAGATCATTGGGGAGGGGGTTCTTGGTCAATGCGCATCAAAATGCCCAAAGGTAAATCTGTTCTTGGATTGACTTCATTCTCGTTACAAGCCCCATATACAAGAGAATATTTAAATGAATGGGTATTTCATAAAATGCTTAAGGAAGAGGGTATTATGGCATTAGATTACCGATTCGTTCGTGTTTATTTGAATGGCGTCGACATGGAATGCTATGCCATGGAGCAGCATTTCGCCGACGATATATTTGCTACAAATAAGGTAGATACAACCGTTGTCCTTCGCTTCAATGAAGATGAATGGACTCCTGTGATGCTTGCCAGTGTGGGGCCCGAAAGATCGCAAGCCATATATAATAATGCAATGGTAGAGGCCCACAACAAAAAAAAAGTATTTGGCGATCCTAAAAGAAAGGCTGAATTTGAAGCGGGAAAAAAACTTTTAGAAGAATGGAGGGAAGGGAAGATCCTAACGACAGAGGCATTTGATGTACAGAAAATGGCTCGCTTTTGGGCGGTGTCGAATATATTGAATGCTGGTCATGCTAACTGCTGGAACAACCGGCGGTTTTATTACAATGCAGAGACCAAAGTGCTGGAACCCATTGGAAACGATGCCAACCCCCACGATACCGTTCGCCACGTTTTTTGCAATTATCCTGGATTAGGGCTAAATTGTACGAGCTTTTTCAAAGACAAGGAGTTTACAAAAGCATTTCTGACTGAGCTGCGAAGGATGGTGTCCAAATCATATTTGGACAGATTTTTTGAATCGAACGAGGATACAATCAAGATGATGATGCCAATGCTTCTAATACACCTTAATACTTATCAATTTGATCGTGAATTATTCTACCATAATCAAAAGGTATTGCGGGAAAAGCTGCCAGATTGGGAGAAACAATTTTCTATTAAATAATCATCAAACCTGGAGACACTTCAGATTCCCTGCTGATTTCAGAATGTACTAATCCCTATTTGTGAGGATTAAAACCTCACCCCCATCACCAAAATATCATCCAGCTGCTCGGTGTCTCCTTTCCATTTGGCCATGGTGGTTTCTAAAATGGTTTTTTGCTCCTTCATAGGCATCGTTTTGATGAAGGCCATAAGCTGTATAAAAGTAGGTCGGCCGAATTTCTTCCTGTTATCACCACCAAATTGATCAACATAACCATCAGAAGTAAGATGGATCGTATCCCCTTCTTCAAGCTGTAATTGTTTTATCGAGAAAGGCTTTTCTTTACCAAAGGAATAACCTACAGAAAAATAATCACCTTTAATTTCTTCACACCCTTGCTTACCCGTTATGTATATTTTATGCCCTGCAGCTGCAAAATCAACTTTCCTTTGCTTCATATCCACTGATATTAAAGCTATGTCCAAACCATCCCTGGTTTCTACATTGTCCTCGCGTTGATGCAAAGCTTGTATAAGCTGATTCCTCATGGTTTCCAAGACTTTATTGACCTGAGTAATGCCTTTATCGATGATAATCTCGTTAAGCAAGGAGGTACTCATCATGCTCATAAATCCCCCAGGGACTCCATGACCTGTACAATCAGCCAGGGCAATCATTATTTTTTCATCTTCTAACTTATGCACCCAGTAAAAGTCACCGCTTACAATATCTTTGGGTTTAAAGTAAATAAAGTAATCGTCAAGATATTTATCTATAGTCTTTAAGGAGGTTAAGGAGGCATCTTGAATACGCTTTGCATATTGAATACTTTCTGTTATTTGCTGGTTTTTTTGTTCAATGACTTTCTTTTGTTTTTTTGTCAGCTGGAAGCGATTATAAATAAAAAAGGCAAAAAAGAGCACCAGGACCAGACCGATTGCAATAGCATAGGATATGAGCTGCTGTCGCTTTTCTCTTTCTGCTGAAAGGACCATCTCCTTCTGGTGTTTAGCGTCTGCCAGAGCCTGCTCTTTTTCAAATTGGTGCTGGTACTCCAGCTTAATGGCCGCTTCTTTGGTTTCCATTCTGGTAAGACTATCAGCCATCTTTATGTATAGCTCGTGCATAGTGAGTGCCTTAACTGGCTTACCCGTATTTTTGTAGGCTTCATAAAGTAATTCAGAGGCGGATTTTGTTGTTGTTATCAAGCCAATATTTTGAGCTATGGCTATTGCTTTTTCAGCCATAATTATGGCCTGAGTAAAATTTCTTTGTTCAAGATAGATGCTTCCAAGGCTTATATAAGAATCCGCCATTCCCTGTTTATTCCCAATTTCTTCTTGCATATTTTTACTTTTTTCGTAATACTCCATTGCCAATGCAGTATTGCCCTTTTCTTTGTTAATAGCTCCAATATTGCTATAAGCACCAGAAATACCCCTTTTGTCTCTCAGCTCTTCAAAGAGCTTCAGGCCCTTTTCTATAAAAGATAATGCCTGTAATAAATCTCCTTGTGCTTTGTAAACATCTCCCATGTTTATATAAGAAGCTGCCATGCCTCTTTTATACTCTAGCTCTTCAAAAATATTTAACGCTTTCTGATAAAAGGATAAAGTCAATTCCAATGAACCTTGGTTAAAGTAAATAAGGCCAATGTTTCCTAAGAACTTGGCAATTCCCATACTATCAGCAATCTCTTCATTGATCTTAAGTCCTTTTTCAATATAAAATAAGGCTTGCTCATAATTTCCTCTAATAGCGAAAGAAATACCTTGCAGGCTCAGTGCCGATGCCATCGATTCTTTGTTGCCCAAATTCTCAGCCAATCTATATTGCATGTTTGCATAATAAAACGCGCTGTCAGGCCTGGAAAACATATAACCTTCCCATGCTATATCGTGTATGGCAGAAAGTCTTTTTGTATCCGTTTGGCTGGTATCATTCCATACTCCCCAGAGGGAGTCAAGGTTTACAGCCACAGCCACAGCCATGGTTAGCCAAAGGCAGAGGGAGCTTATGAGGGTGAGGCGTAGCATATTCAAATGTATGCAATTCCTGGGAAATGGTTTGCAGAGTTTTTTATATATTTGGGTATCATCTATGCAGAGAGCACTTGCCATACCATACTTCCTGTTAATCCTTATAAAGACAAGTTGTCTTGGACAAGGTTCAGTAGAGTATTTATCAGGCTATAGTTCCACTCAAGCCAAAGTTATTACCAATGCGGAATACAGAGAATTTATTACCTGGGTTAGAGATTCAATAGCACGTAGAATCCTGGCTGAAGAGGTCAGCATCCGCTTTGTTAAAGCCGGTCAGCAAATTCCAAATACGGAACTGGAAAAGCTTAACTGGAAGGTGCCTATAAAATGGAATGTCGATGCCCAAAGGCAGGCTTTGGATCAAATGTTTATCTCAGAACATGAGCGGTTTTACCAGAGAAAGAGAATTGATGCGCATAAGCTATACTGGGTGCAATCAAACCCATGTGAAAGTACCGGTCAAAGAGAAAAGGAGTACATCGCAGTTTATCCCGATACACTTTGCTGGATTACCGATACCAGTCAAAGCAATCACATTAACTATGTTCAAGAGAACCTGGTTAAATACTACTTCTGGCACAGGTATTTCGACAATTACCCCGTTCAGGGCATTAGTCAAGAGCAAGCCCAGGCCTTTATCTGCTGGAAAAGAAAAAGGGAGGGGAACAAAACCATTAAGATGCTGGATGGAGAAAATAATGCTGCAACAATAAAAGATCACGTAAAGGGTAGCGTGGACACAGGTTTTTGGAAGATTTCCAATGCGGAATATAAGGCGTTTTGCAGCTGGGTCCGGGATTCTTTGGCAAGAAGAATTTTAGGCGATAATCTTAGTGAAGATTACTTAATTATGCAAGACAAATTCGGTGATGAAATAGATCCGCCCAAGCTGAACTGGAAAAAGAAAATTGACTGGAGTGATGAAGAAACAAGGAGATGTTTCCAACAATATAATTTCCAGCAATCCCTTAAGGTTATAAGCAAATACCTGAACTTTGAATATTGCTGGTTAGATATGAGATCAGCAGCACACCCTACCAATAAAGAGCAACGGCATAAAGACAGATCTGTCTTTATTATCAAGGATTTACTTGCTATTTACCCAGATACCATCCAATGGCTGAAGGAATACAATGTTGCAGGGGAAACGATGCGGTTCTGGGATGGAAAGCATAACACTAACGTCATTGCTGGCATTACCTATCCACAAGCAAGGGCTTTTTATATTTGGAAGCTACTGCGCGAGGGGCAGAAGATCAAAAGACTGAAAACAAACCCAATCGCTTATTTTGTAATCCCTTCAAAGGAACAATGGCAGGAAATGAATGATGGTGCAGATCAAAAGGCGGTTATTTTCAGAGAGCCAATTCCACGCAAGGTTTATTACTATACTCTGAATCCCTAATCCCCCTAATTGTGCTATAAGAAAACATAATCTTCCACTACCCCACCAAAACAATCACATCACACTCCCTCCCAAACACTGACATAACCAAATAAATATCAACAACAAATCGCCGGCAATAAATTGCCCAGCCTGTAACCAAAATTAAAAAATATCTATAAAATTCCGTAATCCGTAAAAATTTTAACTACTGGTTTTTAGTGGTCTATATAGGATTTTAGATTTTTTATCGTATAATAAGCTGTACTGAGCGTATCAAAATTAAACTCGTCTAATTTTGAAACTATAATAGCCTTTAAACGTACGTAAGTATATTCATGCGGTTTATGATGTAATCACAAAGTTTATAGTTTTGTCAAGGATAGTCTTATCTGTATTCTGTTTATTGTGTCCAGGTCTTTCAACTAATGCCCAAAGCATCATAAACGACGTAATAGGCAGCGCCGGAATGCACGGTATGTCCGCCAATGGTGTACAGCTTAGCTGGACCATCGGCGAGCCCATCACCGAAACGGCATCCAACAATACATGGATCCTTACCCAGGGCTTCCACCAGTCCTGGCAAAGCCAAAGCACCAGTATTCAATCAGATGCAAGTACTCCTCTTATCGTGCAGGTATATCCCAACCCTGTAAGGGAACTGCTGAGCGTTTCGCTTGAGAACAACAGCAGTACGCTTATCTTAGACTTGTATGATATTTCCGGAAGGTTGATCCGCCACCAAGAGTCTGCACCATACCAGACCATGGTCACCTTTCCCATACGTTGGCTCTCAGCCGGCTCTTACTTATTACGCATAACAACAAAAGATTATACCATTAATGAATCATACCGGCTGCAGAAACTGCGGTAGGTATACATTATCTATTCTTATGAAAACTACGCTAAGAACCCTGATGACATGCACGGCCCTTTTTCTGGCCCTTACCTTAACGGCTTACGGACAAGCCCCACCGGAGCTGTTCAATTACCAGGGCATCGCCAGGGATGGCACGGGCAGTGAGCTGGTGAGCCAGGCCATCAGCCTGCAGATCAGCATCAGGGAAGCCAATGCGACAGGAATCGTTATCTACCAGGAGACCCACAATGTAAGCACCAACCAGTTTGGTCTTTTCACGGTGCAGATCGGTGGAGGAGTGGTTGTTAGCGGTACTTTCAGTGCGATAGGCTGGGGCGGCAATTCTCATTATGTACAGGTAGAGATGGATGCTACTGGTGGCACGAGCTATATGGATATGGGCACCCAGCAATTGTTTAGCGTACCATATGCTTTGTATGCAAAAAACAGCGGAACACCTGGACCTACTGGCCCTCAAGGAGCCACCGGCTTAACAGGTGCTGATGGTGGTACTGGTCCTCAAGGAGCCACCGGCTTAACAGGAGCTGATGGTGGTACTGGTCCTCAAGGAGCCACTGGCTTAACAGGTGCTGATGGTGGTACTGGTCCTCAAGGAGCAATGGGAACCACAGGTCCTACTGGTTTAACAGGAGCGATAGGTCCAACTGGTCCATCAGGTGGTCTAGCAGGTCCAACAGGACCTCAAGGTGTTACAGGCCCCACAGGTAATATAGGATTAACAGGAACCACAGGTCCTACTGGTTTAACAGGATCGATAGGTCCAACTGGTCCATCAGGTGGTCTAGCAGGTCCAACAGGACCTCAAGGTGTTACAGGCCCCACAGGTAATATAGGATTAACA
>JYMV01050828.1_pt1 | contig 11903 bp, 7 predicted proteins | sample 338911 | NCBI WGS metagenome assembly JYMV01 (sample SAMN03354496, study PRJNA234377) | hydrothermal vent metagenome | biome: Deep sea; feature: Hydrothermal plumes at the Eastern Lau Spreading Center, Western Pacific Ocean; material: Seawater | place: Tonga | collected 2009 | depth 2000 m m
TTGACCAACAGGTTCTCTGCGCGTTTAGCTTCAGAGCTGGCCAACTCTTTTTGAGCATGGGCGTTCATCAAATCCGCTTCTAAGCGGCGCACTTCTGCTTTAAAGGGCTTATTATCAATGAAAAACAGAGGTTCACCCGCCTTGACGATATCTCCTTCATCAAATGCGACAATATCGATATAACCGGAAACCCGAGGGCGCAACTCTACGTTTTGCGGCGCTTCCAGTCGTCCGGTGAATTCGTCCCATTCGGTAAGACGTTGCTCAATGACCTCCGCTACCGAAACTGACGGTGCAGGAGGGGCTGAGTTTTCTTGTGCATGTGTGCCACATGCGCTAATAATAGCGGCAGTAGTCAACGCGACAGATACTTTAATCCAGTTACTCAAAGTCATGTTAATGCTCCTCAACAAATTCTGACGGAGGCATTATGAGACTATACTAACAATAAAAATAATTATAAGATTGCATGTAATACATTTATTTTTGTGATGATTTGTTTTTCCGGCAGGAGGAAGCGATGCGAAACCAGGAACTAAACCTGTTGATGGTTTTCGATGCCATTATGACAGAAGGCTCAATTACCAGGGCTGCAGAGCGGTTGTCTATGACTCAACCTGCAGTCTCAAACGCCGTTTCCAGAATGCGGGTAGTTTGGAAAGATGAACTGTTCATCAAAGAAGGGCGTTCAATAAACCCGACTCTGTACGCGCGCAACCTGTGGGCACAAATACGCGAACCTCTGCAGGAACTCAGTAATGCGGTTGCTCCGGAGAATTTCAACCCGGCCACTTCACATCGTACTTTCCGATTAGCCGTCGCTGATGCCGTGGTGGATATCGTCTGGAAGCCACTGCGAAAAATCATCGAAAAAGAAGCGCCAGGTATTAATATTCACGCTATTCCCTATACCATTGTCAATGGTGAGCAGGTATTGATTGATGCCGAGGTGGACCTGGTCATTGGCACCATTATGAGTGGCGATCCGTCCATTATAAAAACCGAGTATCTTTACACGCCCAAATACGTTTGTATCATGCGCCCAAATCATCCATTGGCCAAAGCCAATCTGACATTAGAAGAGTTTGCGGCGGCAGAACATCTGTTAGTTTCATTGTCAGGTGATACAACCGGATATACCGACCAGGTGTTAGCACAGCACGGACTGAAACGCCGTATCGCCATGACGGTCAATCACTTTTCAGCCGTTGCCGATCTGATTGCTGAAAGCGATTTAATTGCAGTTGTGCCACCCACGACTTTGGAAAAGGCAATATTTAGCGGGAAATTAGCCGTAACTAAAACACCGGTAGAAATTCAGGGGGCTCAATTATGCAGTCACTGGCATAAACGGCAGGAGAAAGACGGTGGGCTTTGCTGGCTGCGTCATCATGTTAATAACATGATTAAAACCCACGCAGAACGACATTTTGAAGAGCTTAAAAAGCGCTTTTGCGGTGCAAAAGCGGCTTAATGTATCGGTTGTAGTTAACCCGCTTTAACCAATCGCAATCCTGACTGACCAGAAAGCAGTTGTTGCTCGCGTTTCTTCAGCAATTTATTGTATTTTCTGAAGGTTTTACTAATTTGAGTGTTGCGTCGGATGTTGTCCATCTGCGGCCATGTGGCGCGTTCTGCGCTGTCGATCAGGTCCTGAATGGCACCCACTGTGGGATTAGAGAATATCTTGGCAATATTGCGAATACTGCGCTGTGGCAAAATGTTAATATCACCTACGTATTGTTGCTCGATGATCGAGCGCACTTTGTGAATTCCCAGCTTTAATATGCGGTTATCAATGGCATTTTCCACCATGTCGAAGGCGTAGATACTGTTCATCTTAGCCAGATTAAACAGGTGACGTTTAGTTATCGTACCCCAGTCATGAGAGTGCTTTTTGTTTCGCGACAAAAACGGTACCGCAATCGGATTGGTCTGGCTGACAATACTATGATTAACACCATAAAGCCTTGCTAATCGCTGAAAGGGCATATCAGCCATGATAGAACCATCGCAGAATTTACGATTGGGAATGTAAGGCACAATTTGTCCACTGGCGGTTTTAGCGCGCAGTTGCACTGGCGAATAAACCATTGGGATAGCAGTAGAAGCTCTCACGGCCATGGTGATTATAGCATTGGGTGAGGTTTTCTGATTGAGCAATCGCGAATACTGGTGCAGATCTGCTGGTGACACTGTGATAGTTATCTTGCGCCCGGTTTTTTTGAAGGCCTCTTCAAAGGTCATGTCACCAAATAATTCAATCAGGGCATTTTCAAGATTTGTGCTGTCCAGTAATCCGTCTTTGCCCGGTCCCTGCCAGACTGACCAATGTCTGAATCGTTCGTAAATAGACTCTGCTGTTAACACGTCTTTAAGTTCATCATCGGTGCGGGTTCCCACCAGACCGGTAATGATCGAACCAGCACTGGCACCACTAATGATATTGGGCATCAGATCTTCTTCTACCAGGGCTTTTACTACACCACAATGAAAGAAGCCAAGACCTGCACCACCGCTTAACATCAGGCAGGATTTACCGTAGGCGTAATAGGTTTCTTCGAAGAAAGACAGCTTCTCGTAAAAATCGATATCATTCTCATCAGCATGATAAATCATGCTCAGTGCTTCGCAGACTTCGTCCAGAAACTCTTGAATGAGATTCTTAGTACCAATTTTACAGTAATTGTTGAGTTCAGGATTGGCGATGTTCCCCAGATTGCCATGTATCCCTTCATGTAAGATAGACATCAATCCCGCAGGATCACCGTGTTGCCGGGCGAACTTCAGACGCTCCACACGTTTGCGGATCAAACGGTAGTCATAGCCGCGATCTCTGTCTTTCGCTTTCCATTCATCAGCACCGGACAGCGCATCGTGAGCGATGCAGGCTTCGCGATATTCCTGATAAGAAGAAGCATGCTCAATGGCTTCTTCAATTTTACCCAACGTTCGTGGTCTTTGCATAAATGTCGATCTACTACTTCGATATTGCGTCAATATAAACTAATAAATTTAGAAAAGGCTACCAAATCCGTTAAATTCGTTAAAAATCGGTTAACAAACAAGAAAATGTCGTTAAAATTCGGTAAAAATGCTAACCGGTCGACTTCAAAAACACTTCATTTGTTATTCTATACGGCAAAAAACGGTTTTTAGATTGACCATTCTAATCCCAATCGTTAGCCTGTCGCTCAAGCGCAATAAAAACAATATTAAACAGTCATATACCCATGATGGAATTCGTCCAGGAACACTTTATGCTTCTGCTGATCCCCCTTATCAGCGCTGTTGTTGGATGGTTTACTAATTTTCTCGCCGTAAAAATGATGTTTTATCCGATAGAGTTTATCGGTATTAAGCCCATTTTTGGTTGGCAAGGCCTTATCCCGATGAAACGCAGGGAAATGGCCGAAATTGAAGTAGAACTGGTACTAGGAAAATTACTCAGCGTAGAAGAAATCGCGGATCGCCTTGACCCCGATGAAATAAGTAAAAATATCCATCGCCGCCTAAAACAGGTTATTCGCAAAATCGTTAATGATGTTATGCAGGAAGCGGCACCGACAGCCTGGGCGGGTTTGCCGGCACAAGGTAAAAACCTGGTTTATGCGCGGATAGAAATGGATATCCCCAACGTTGTGCGCAAAATTATCAGTGATTTCAAGCACAACGTTACTGAAATTTTGGACATTAAAGAGCTGGTGGTCACGCAACTGGTTAATAACCCCAAGCTCATTAATGAAATCTTCCTGAGTGCCGGTGCCAAAGAGTTTCCCTTTATCGAGAAATCTGGGTTTTACTTTGGTTTCTTATTTGGCATTCCAACTATGGTTTTTTGGTATTTTTACCCACTGTGGTGGGTCTTACCATTAGGCGGACTAATTGTGGGCTATGCCACCAACTGGATTGCCATCAAAATTATCTTCGAACCCAAGAACCCCATCAAAATTGGCCCCTTCACCCTTCAGGGCATGTTTCTAAAACGCCAGGAAGAAGTGGCTCGGGTGTATGCTGATATTGTTGATAAGAAAGTGATGAACTCTGAAAACATCACCGATATTGTGTTACACGGTTCTGGTTCGGACAATTTATTAGAGCTGATCGAATTACATGTTAATGATGCGATTGAACGCTATGTCTCTATTACGCAACCTTATTTCGCTCTGGGGGTTGGCTCTAAAAACTATTACCGCATGAAGCAACTGGCTGCCCGACGCCTGTTTGAAAATACCGGAAAATACATGTTATACGCTTACGAGTATGCACATGGCGCACTGCGCATTGGTGATGATCTCTGCGAAAAGATGCAGGCTTTATCCCCTGAGGAATTTGAAGGGGTATTGCGACCTGCTTATCAGGCTGATGAATGGAAATTGATAGTTACGGGCGCGATTCTGGGTATGGCTGCGGGCTTCTTCCAGATTTATTTTATCTTTAATTAGATTCTCATTTTGCAGGTTGCAAGCCGCTAACCCCTTTTATACTTGTGCCGTGTAGAAGGCACGGTATGCCGTTCCAGAATGCGCTTTGCTTCCTGTTTTACATCATCGCGCTTGCGAAAGGACCAGTGTTTTTGTTGGGCAAGTTTGTAACTTTGCTCCGGCAGAATGATTGGGAGTGGATAGTCTATGCCAGGTTTAAAGTCAGCACATTGCGCTTCGATTGGTGATATCAGCCAGGGTTGGTGAATTAATGGCGCTTGCAATTGGTTTAGTTCCGGGAGCCACTTTTTTATAAATTCACCATTGGGGTCATGTTCCTGAGCTTGTTTTACCGGATTGTAAATGCGGATCATATTGGCACCAGTGACACCTGCCTGCATCTGAAATTGCGGATAGTGGATACCGGGCTCAAAATCCAGGAAAAGCCGGGCCAGATGCTGCACTCCACGACGCCAGTCAATGTCCAGATGATGCACCAGATAACTCACCAGCATGGCTCGCATGCGGAAATTGATATAACCCGTTGCCCGTAAACAGCGCATACAGGCGTCAATTAAAGGTATGCCTGTTTTACCTTCTTGCCAGGCTAGCAATTTTTGTTCAGATTGTGATGATTGGTCATAGTCAAAATGCCGATAGGCAATATTCACCGGGCGAAATTCCATTTCGCATTCAGATTCAAATTTTTGGATAAAATGGCAGTGCCAGTGTAACCTGGACACAAAGGCGACCAATGCACGTCGCCAGCCTTTGACTTGCCAGTGCTGTAAGGTGAATTGATACACCTGACGCAGGCTGATGTTGCCCCATGCCAGATAGGGTGAAATTCGGGAGCAGGCACGTCGTGATGATTCCGGTTTAGATATGCACCAGGCGTAGTCTTTGCCGCGTTCCTTGAAAAAATCATGTAACGTATACCAAGCGCGTTTTTCACCACCAGGTTGAAAATGTGGGAGCTGTTGTTGCCGTGATTCCGGCGGCTCATAGGCTAATTCTTTGTAGATACGCTTATAGTGTTGTGCATCTAACCAGTTTATCTCGGTTAATACCGCATCCTGAGTGGCTGCACGCATAACCTGTTGCCAGTGCTTATCCCAGTTTGTTCTGTTTTTAAGTCCTCTGATAACTGCGCCAGCAGGGGATTCACGCCAAATAATCTGATGTTCACGACACCAATTGGCCACCTGCCTGTCTCTGGCAAAGGTATTGGCAAGCCCAATTTCCTGATAACTAAACAGTTGCATATTCGGAAATTGCCTGTGCAGACTTGCAAGGACATCCAGGATATCTCCGCTTGCTATTAATAAACGGCCGTTAAAACTGGCTAATTGTTGCTGGATGTCCTGCAAAGATTGCCAGATGAATCGCCAATGCCTTTGGTCCATGTGCGGGTCATTCAGCAAAATATCTTCTACGACATACAGCAACAGGGTGGGAGCCTGGTTTTTCTGTGCAAGTAAGAGTGGTTCGTGGTCCCGCAAACGCAGGTCGCGCTTTAACCAAATCAGGTTGAGCTCTGATGTACCTGGTACAGTCTTAGTCAATCGGCCAGTCCACCATATCGTTGGAGTCGATTGGACGTAGTCGCAACTCTTTGATTTCTGCGTTACTCAGCCAGCTATTGATAAACAGACCGTCGGGATCGTAAATGTCGGTTTGTTTTTCAAGATCAAACTTTCTGTGGCCGCGAGGGTCGGCGCCAACGCCTGCCAGATATTGCCAGTTACCCCAATTAACGGCCACATCATAATCCACCAATTGTTGTTCAAACCAGGCTGCTCCGTAGCGCCAATCCATATTTAATTCGTGTACAAAACAGCTGGCCACCAACTGCCGTGCCCGATTAGACATATAACCTGTGCTATTTAATTGCCTCATGGCGGCATTCACTATGGACCAGGGGGTCGTGCCTGTGCACCATTTCTGGTATCTTTCTGGCCAAAAGGTAGTCAGCGGTGATTTGTCTTTTATACCACTAAATCTGAAACATCTGGCTTGGTGTTTTTCCTGATACCATTGAAAATACTCCCGCCATAGCAATTCAAAGTACAACCAGTAAGTGGATTCATTAGCGGCCACATCCCGTTCGAATTGTTTGATATGCCAGTAGGCCTCCTTCACTGATAAATTACCATTGGCAAGCCATGGAGACAGTTTGGATGAATCATCAAAGTGCGATAAGCCGTTGCGCGTTTGCTTATAATTTAATAGCTTGTGACTTTCATAGCTGTAGTAACGCAAGCGTTGCTGCGCTGTATCTCCACCTCCGGTAAAGGGGACGGACTTATTAATTGTCGATAGTGCAATCTCTGATATAAGGGGCTTAGCCTTTTCTGGTATAGGGGGAAAGCTTTCAGGCGCAGCAATTGGCCTGTCGATTTCTAACTGCTCCACTATTTTCCGAAACGGTGTGAAATGGGCTGGTAATTGCTCTGGTGTAAAGGGCAGGCTGTTGCGCTGAAACAGCGTATGAGCTTCTTCCTGTATCAGTTCCAGCGTTGCAACCTGATTCAGTACATTTTCAAGCTGTGCATTTTCATTGACGCCACAGTGGTGAGAGCAGCCCAGAACACTGATATCCAGCTCCCGAACCAGTCTTGGTAAAACAATTTCAGCGGGTCCGGCTATCACCAGTAGGTCGGAACCAGCATCGCGTAAGGATTGTTGTAACCAAATCAAAGACTGCTGCATAAACTGCCATCGGTGCTGGCCCAATGGCTTGGCATGATAGTTTGTAGCTTCAAACCAGCCGGGCTCAACCACGAACACCGGGAGCAACTCATCAGACTGAGCACAGGTACGAAACAGGGCCAGATTGTCTGTCAGTCTTTGGTCATGACGAAACCAGAACAGGCCATTTTGCTTAAAATTTTTCATGCCTTTGATACAACAAATTGGCTGTTACAGATCAACGTGACAAATCACTGTTCGAATATCAGCCATAAAGCACCCTTATGCTGATCCGGAATCTGATATTGACGTACACTAAAGTTATTAAAAAACAACAGAATACTCTTGATGACCACTTTGTACTGGCTCCGTAATGATTTGCGCTTGTCTGATAATCCGGCCCTAAACTATGCCGCTGAACATGGAGACGTTTTAGCCGTTTACATTTTTGATGAAACATTACAGCGGCAGATGGGTACTGCCTCTGCGCGTTGGTTACATGATTCCCTCGAAGCTTTGCAAACTGCGTTGGACGGGCGATTATTACTGCTGGCCGGTGATCCCAAAAAGCTCATTCCGGAAATATTACATCAGCACAAAATTGAGTCAGTTGTGTGGAATCGCCTTTACGAGCCAGAAGCGGTAAAACGAGACAGCAGCATTAAAAAGCAACTTCAGGAAGATGGGGTACAGGTTAAAAGTTTTAATGCCAATTACCTATGGCAGCCAACCGAAATAGCCAAAAAGGACGGTACTCCCTATAGAGTTTTCACTCCTTACTATCGCAAAGGCTGTCTGGCTGCAGCTTCGCCCCGGTACCCCATTGCCAAACCTGAAAATCTGACACTAGTGAAACCTGACAATAGCCTCAGTGTGCAAGATCTGAAATTACTACCCGAAATAAATTGGGATGAGGCAATGATGGCTCACTGGCAGCCCGGAGAGGTCGGAGCCAAAGATGCGTTGTCACAGTTTCTTGATGGGCCTTTATTCGAATATAAAGAAGAGCGCAATATTCCCGCTATCCGGGCAACTTCGCGCTTGTCTCCTCATTTGCACTTTGGAGAAATATCACCGAATCAGGTTTGGTACGCCATTGTGGATAGATGCAATCGCGACGGGGTATCACTGGACAACCCGGACGTTGACTGTTATCTGTCTGAACTGGGCTGGCGAGAGTTTTCTGCTTATCTACTGTTTCATTTTCCGAAAATCGTCACTGACAATTTTAACGACAAATTCGATAAGTTTCCCTGGCGCTCTGAATCTGCACATCTAAAGGCATGGCAAAAAGGACAGACTGGCATTCCCATCGTGGATGCTGGAATGCGGGAACTGTGGAACACCGGTTACATGCACAATCGGGTACGTATGATTGTGGGTTCGTTTCTGGTGAAAAACCTGCTACTTGACTGGCGTGAAGGCGAAGCGTGGTTTTGGGATTGCCTCGTAGATGCTGATTTGGCCAGTAATGTGGCCAGCTGGCAATGGGTGGCAGGCTCAGGGGCTGATGCGGCTCCCTATTTTAGAATTTTTAATCCGGTTACCCAGGGCGAAAAATTCGATCCCGAAGGTGAATATGTGAAAAAGTGGTGTCCGGAATTGAGTAAGGTACCCCCTAAGCTGATCCATAAAGTGTGGGAAGCGGATTCAAATGTGTTAAAAGCTTGTGGTGTAAAACCAGGGCAAAATTACCCTAATCCGATAGTGGACTTGAAAGCGTCACGACAAAGAGCGTTGGATGCTTTTGCGCAAATGAAAGATGCGCAATAGGCATGGCGCAAGGTACCACAAAGAATACTGGCAAAAAGCTTTGTCTGATATTGGGTGATCAACTCACTCACGACCTGGCTGCAATTGAATGTCTTGATAAAAAAAATGACGCGATAATCATGGCTGAAGTCAGAGAAGAGGCTACCTACGTAAAACATCACAAGAAAAAAATCGCCTTTATCTTTTCTGCCATGCGCCATTTTGCTTACGAATTAAGTGGTAAAGGTTATAAGGTTTTTTATCGCAAATATGATGATGCCAATAATAAGGGTAGTCTCTTCGCTGAAGTTGAGCATTTGCTCAAGACGCGGGATTTTGAAGAAGTTGTCGTTACTTTTCCTGGTGAATATCGCCTCTACGCTGAGATGCAGCAGTGGCACAATAAACTACAAATCCCAGTGACGATTAAGCAAGACACTCGCTTTCTGGCAGATGAGGCGTTTTTTGCAAGCTGGGCAAAAGGTAAAAAGCAACTGCGAATGGAGTACTTCTATCGGGAGATGCGAAAAAAGCATCGGATTTTGATGGACGGTGACAAGCCGGAAGGCGGCAAGTGGAATTACGATGCGCAAAATCGCAATAAATTGGCAGATGATGTCAGCATACCCAAACCCGATATATTCGAACCAGATGAGATAACCCAAGATGTACTGACGCTGGTGGAAAAGCAGTTCGAACAACATTTTGGGGAGCTGCAACCCTTCAACTTTGCCGTCAACCGGCAACAAGCTCTAAGCGTTTTAAATAATTTTATCGAGCAACGCTTACCGGATTTTGGCACCTATCAGGATGCCATGAAGCAGAACGAGGATTGGCTGTTTCACAGCCACATCAGTTTTTATCTCAATGTGGGGTTGTTAACACCCATGGAAGTGATCCGTGCTGCTGAGCAGGCATGGTACATCAATGCTGCGCCACTCAATGCGGTTGAGGGCTTTATTCGTCAGGTTTTAGGCTGGCGTGAATATGTTCGCGGGCTTTACTGGCATCTTATGCCCGACTACAAAGAGCGCAATTTTTTGTCGGCAAAACGGCCTTTGCCCGATTTTTATTGGGGTGCCAAAACACAGCTCAATTGTATCTCTGATTGTGTGCGTAATACCCGAAAGAATGCCTATGCCCACCATATCCAGCGTTTAATGGTTTTGGGTAATTTTGCGCTGTTGGCGGGGATTGAACCTAATGAAGTTAACAACTGGTATTTACTGGTTTATGCCGATGCCTTTGAATGGGTGGAGTTACCTAATGTTACTGGCATGATTCTGTTTGCTGATGGCGGCGTGTTGGCCAGTAAACCCTATGCCGCCAGTGGTAGCTACATCAATAAGATGTCGGACTATTGCAAGGGCTGTCATTACAATGTGAAGAAAAAGCTGGGAAAAGAGGCCTGTCCTTTCAATTATTTGTACTGGAACTTTTTAATCGAAAACGCTGAGCATTTCTCGAACAATCCCAGAATGAGCATGATTTACAGTACCCTCGATAAGAAAAACTCAGAAGAAAAGCAGGAAATTCAACAACAGGCTCTGGCGTTTTTTAAAGAAATCGGCATTCAACAATAACTTTGATCTATATCAATGAAAAAAACTAACCTGCCCACTAAAATATGCCCGGTTTGCCATCGTCCGTTTAGTTGGCGCAAAAAATGGCAAGCCTGTTGGGAGGAAGTCAAATACTGTTCAAAACGCTGCTCTGGTGAGCGACACAAGAAAAACAATAAACGCTGATATATTCGTTTTGTGGAATCAGTGCTACCATCCAGGCAAATATCACACGTAGTAATAAAAGGAATTGCCATGGCCCGTAGAAATCAGCAAGTTGTTGATAATGAAGTAACATTTTCGGAATCCGAGGAGTTGGTATCTACTACCGATTTGCGCGGTATCATCACTTATGCCAACGATGTATTTTGTCGAGTTGCGGGATATCAGGTCTCTGAACTTGTCGGAAAAAATCACAATATTGTTCGCCACCCGGATATGCCCAAAGCCGCATTCTCGGATTTATGGGACAGCTTAAAAGAAGGTGATGCCTGGCGTGGTGCGGTAAAAAACCGTTGTAAAGATGGTCGCTATTACTGGGTGGATGCTTTTGTTACCCCAATTTTTGAAAATGGCAAAAAAGTGGGTTATCAATCGGTTCGCAGAAAACTTAAACCCGAGTATCGAAAACGCGCCGAACAACTTTATAAGAAGATCAATGCGGGTAACGCCGGACCTGGATTCTTACAAAAGCTTCTTGCTCTTAAGCTACCGGGGTTTGTGGCTCTCTCTGTCTTGTTGTTGTGGTTGGGAAGCTCTTTTTACTGGGCTACGCTGTTGATCCCTATTTTAGCTCTGGCTTTGTTTTACCCGGAAATCATTGCCCAAGGCCAATATAACAAGTCGCTAATGGCAGATTACGACAGTGTTTCCAGGCTGGTTTACACCGACTCTGGAGCAAACAGCGCCGCGCAGTTTCACATTGCACTTCTCAAGGCGAAAGTCAGAACTATTTTGGGACGTGTGATCGACAGTACTCATTCGCTGGATGACGGTGCCAAAAACCTGATGACAGCAGCACATGCGGCGAAAGAAGGCGTCGAAAAAGAAACCCACGAATTGCACCAGGTATCAACTGCAATTGAAGAGATGGTAGCCACCATCAGTGAAGTGGCACAAAACACTATTGAAACCAGAACACGAGTCGAATCGGCGCACGACTATTGTCAGCAGGCCACAAACGCTATGAATCACACCATGAAGGAAGTGTCCTCATTGGCAGATGAAGTTGCAAAGTCTGCCAGTTCTGCTGGCGAGCTGGCCCAGGAAGCGGAAAAAATTGGCGGTGTGATGAAGGAGATCCAGGGGATCGCCGATCAAACCAACTTGCTGGCATTGAATGCTGCAATTGAGGCTGCCCGAGCGGGAGAGCATGGGCGGGGCTTTTCGGTAGTAGCAGATGAAGTAAGAGCACTATCCAGTCGCACTCACAGTGCTACAGAGCAAATTCAGACCTCCATATCAGAAATCCAAA
>JYMV01008553.1_pt1 | contig 11902 bp, 8 predicted proteins | sample 338911 | NCBI WGS metagenome assembly JYMV01 (sample SAMN03354496, study PRJNA234377) | hydrothermal vent metagenome | biome: Deep sea; feature: Hydrothermal plumes at the Eastern Lau Spreading Center, Western Pacific Ocean; material: Seawater | place: Tonga | collected 2009 | depth 2000 m m
AGACCTGCGAAGATGGGACTCCTTCAGCGAATGCTCGCAAGTCTCGAAATTGTTGAGCATGTTGCAATCATGACATTACGTTCCACTGATTTTGTCGAGACAGGTGGTGATAGCACAGATATCCTTGGTCTTGTGAATACACCGATGGTGATTGAAGGTGTGCAAGCATCAGTTCTACTTACGGATTCGAACCCCGGCATTACTAAAATGAGTTTTCGTTCAAAACCAGCATTGCCAAGTGATACCTCTTCACTGATAGACGTGAACAAACTTGCGGGAGTTTTCGGTGGAGGTGGCCATATCCATGCAGCTGGCGCGAGAGTGAAGGAGCCCTTAGAAGCCGTAAAAGTAAGATTGCTTGAAGAATTACTGTGATTTGACAGTTTTTTGGCGTACACTTCCCATTAAGAGGTACGACCTAATGCAACGACTGATCACCATTGCCAATATCGCTGCTCGCAGAATGCAATTGCAAGAAACTATTGTTTGGGCAACGTCTGCGTTGTTTTGGATTGCCTGTGGTCTTGCTTGCATTGCACTCATCGATCGATGCACAAGCGCGGCTTTCGTGCCGTGGGAAATAGTTGGGATTGTTGTAGGTTTGGGTTGGATCGCATGTGTCATCATATTTTGGAAGCGATCTCGACATGATCGTTTTTCGAGCGCCGCCGAAGTAGATCAACGGATGAAATTGCGTGATCGTATTGGTTCGGCAATTTCATGTGGTGACCGCGAAGATGCGTTTGCAACAGTCGTCCTTGATGATGCGCTGGCAACAGTAGAGCAAGAACAAGTAGAAACGAACCTTCGTAATTATTTTCCACTACTTTTTCCAAAGACATGGGCTTGGATTGGCGTACTTGGCCTGATCTTTGCAGCAACGTTTCTTTCACCACAGTGGAAAATAATTACGAAGGTTCGTTTCTACTTGTTCTTGCTCTACAGTTGCCATCGCATCATCAAGGACGACTGTTGCAAACGCATCTTCGCGGTCACCACATGAAATTGCAGAACCAATTCGATCTCGCAATTTCATCCGTTGATCTACTTCGGCGGCGCTGAAAAAACGATCATGGCGAGATCGCTTCCAAAATATAAAGACACATGCGATCCAACCCACACCTACAACAATCCCAACTATTTCCCACGGCACGAAAGCCTCGCTTGTGCATCGATCGATGAGTGCAATGAAAGCAAGGCCACAGGCAATCCAAAACAACACAGACGTTGCCCAAACAATAGTGTCTTGCAATTGCATTCTGCGAGCAGCGATATTGGCAATGGTGATCAGTCGTTGCATAGGTCGTACCTCTTAATGGGAAGTGTACGCCAATAAACTGTCAAATCACAGTAATTCTTCAAGCAATCTTACTTTTACGGACTCTAAGGGCTCTTTCACTCTCGCACCAGCTGCATGGACATGACCACCTCCACCGAAAACTCCAGCAAGTTTGTTCACGTCTATCAGTGAAGAGGTGTCACTTGGCAATGCTGGTTTTGAACGAAAGCTCATTTTAGTAATACCGGGGTTCGAATCCGTAAGTAGAACTGATGCTTGCACACCTTCAATCACCATCGGTGTATTCACAAGACCAACGAGATCTGTGCTATCACCACCGGTCTCGCCAAAGTCAGTGGAGCGTAATGTCATGATTGCAACATGCTCAACAATTTCGAGAGTTGTAAGCATTCGCTGAAGGAGTCCCATCCTCGCAGGTCTTGCTGTTTCTTCCAACGAACGATAGATGTCATATCGATCGATATTGTGTTGTAATAATTTCGAAGCATCTGCAAAACACCGTGCGTCAGCATTTGAGAATCGAAACCAACCTGTGTCAGTTGCTAAACCAACAAACAATGCTTCAGCGATGCAGCCTTTACCAGCACCAAGATCAATCTTCAAGGTTTCAAGTAACTGCATCACAACTTGGGTTGCTGCGGCTGCTGTGACATCGACAATTCGATCTGCAGCAACGTCGTCACCATTTGCGTGGTGGTCAAGCCCAATCACTAGTTTTGCATGTTCACGGAGCCACGGTTCTGCTGCCTCTAATTGTGACCATGCTCCGGTGTCTACAATAATAATGAGTTCTGGAGTTTCTTCAGGAAAACCATCAACTTCGATAAATCGAATTGGTGTATCTCCAGCAATAATTGCTAAGCCATGTTCGAGTGGCCCTGCGATCAACACGTCTACATCCTTGCCTATGGAACGAAGTGCTCGGTACATACCAACAACCGAGCCGATTGCATCCCCGTCAGGTTTTCGGTGCGTCGTAATTGTAATTCGACTTGCATTGTGAATTCTTTCAGCGATAGCCTCGAAAGTGGTGGTCGTTACATAAGAGATGGACTGTGTTGTCATGTGTTCCTTTCAAGTAGTCGACATGTTTGTTCGACATCAGTTTGAATTGCATTCTTTAATTCCTCGACAGTATCGAATCGTATCTGATCTCGGAGCCTATGGTCAAAGGTCAATTCTAATTCCCAGCCGTACGAATCGGAATCACCATGGAACCCGATGAGATGCGCCTCACATGTTCGAGCATGTTCCCCAAAGGTTGGCTTTGTTCCAATGCTGATGGCAGCGGGGAAAAAAGTGCCATCTCGAAGAATTCCTCGACCTGCGTAGATGCCATCAGCAGGGAGTAACGTGTTGATTTTCTCAATATTTGCAGTTGGAAAATCCAACGTACGGCCTCGTTGATCACCTAAAGTAACAATTCCAGAGACAGAAACTGACCTACCAAGCACAATCTGTGCATCTTCTACGCGACCCTCTTGAATAAGATTGCGTACCATCGAACTGCTTGCTCGGTGCACAGATTGATCTTGCAATGTAACCTCCAGTGGTGGAACGATCTTGGTAGAAAATCCAAACGTAGTACCAAGTTTCTGAAGATCCTCTAATGTCCCAACTCGATTTTTTCCAAAACGGAATCCATCACCTTCCACAACAAATTGCGGCGTGAGTGAATCGACAAAAGATTCGACAAACGCTTCTGGAGATTGGCTCAACAATGCCTCGCTAGGTTTCAATTCCACAACTTCATCTGCGCCTGCCTCGAGGAGCAACGCGCGACGATGCGTAAATGATGTCAATCGTTCAACCTCAATATCTGGGTGTAAAAACACCGCTGGGTTAGGGTTGAAACTCCAAATCACAACTTTTCCATGGCCAACAGTGGCCCTTGCCACTTGGACAATCGCCATATGACCTCGGTGTACGCCATCAAAATTTCCTATCGAAAGTGCAACATCCATCTCGTGGTCATTTTACTGTACCTGACAGGAGATCGGTTCGACCAAAGGTTCATTGACCGTTGGTCAATTTCGGGTTGAATAGAGGAGCTATTGCGGTTCTAATACGCAAAATGGCAATCAAACCACAACAACCAGTTGGCAGCAAACCAGAAGATGCTACCCAAGTCATCGATCAGGTGACAAATAGCCTGAGAACCACGGCGGAAGAAGTTGTCCCATGGTTCCTTGATCAGATGCCTCTGATGTACTTTCAAGATACAAGTGAAGAGGATCAACTTGCCCATTTGCGAGCGATGATCGCAGCAAAAGCATCGGGCAGACCTATCGAACTCACACTCCGATCTGAAGACGCCTCGCAGTGGACAATGATGCGACCTCGTGACTATCCGGGTGTACTTGCAGAAATTATGGAAGAACTTCCATGGGATCAAACACTTCGAACAGCAAAAATTCATACCGCAACCGATGGCGAATTGGTTCTCGATACGTTTGAATTTGGAGAACCAACTCCCTTCACAATTGATGATACGGACCATATTGATCGCCTAAACGAGATGATCGCCTACGCAGAGCAACATATGCCAGACATCACGGTCGAACAAGTGCGCGAATACTTTGCAAGAAGTAGCGAAGAGTACATCATGACTGTGACACCACTTCGAATGGCAAAGCACTGGAAACTTGTAGATCGACTTTCTGGAACTGACGGAACAACCGTTGAACTTGAACGGGAAACCGACCCAACACTCAGTCGGATCATCGTCGCTGTGAGCAACTCAACACGAAGATCAATGTTGCAACGCATTGCAACAAGGCTCAGCAAATCAAGGGTGAATATCCACCGCGCGTACTTAGATAGTATTGACGATGGCAATAACGGTTGGATTACCCTCGTTGGTTGTGTGGTGCAAGGACCTGAGGGTGGACCCATTGATGAGTCTAGTGATCTCTGGAAAGAAATTCGTCAAGATCTCCTTCGACTTAAGTGGTACGACCACCGATCACTCGGTCTTGGATACGATCATCCAGAACTTGGGTTATGCAATGCAGAAATTATTACGGCCCTGCTCGATCTCTCATATCAAATCCTCGTCAAGAAGAATCCCTACGCATTTAACCCAACTAGACTGCATACTCTGATGATTGGGAACATCGAAGTTGCAGCTGCTATTGCCCTCTTGCTCCAACAACGATTCAACCCAGATGACTTGATGTCTGACAAAGCGTACGACGCTGCACGTGCAACCATTCATGAGCAGATTGAAAATACAGTTGACCTAGAAGATGCAAGAACACTTTTCGAAACGATGGTCAACGCTGTCCACGCTGTCAAACGAACAAACCTGTTCCTTGAAGATCGGTACGCCCTCTCCATGAGAATTGACGCGTCGATTCTTACAACAGAAGAGCGACCTGAATGTCCTTTTGGTGCTTTTTTCATCCATGGCAGAGATTTCAACGGATTCCACGTTCGATTCCGCGACATTGCACGCGGTGGCGTTCGAGCAATTTTTCCCCGCGGCGTGGAGCAATACTCTCGTGAACAAGAACGACTCTACGACGAAGCGTACAACCTTGCATTTGCACAGCAGTTAAAAAATAAGGACATTCCAGAAGGCGGGTCGAAAGCAGCGCTGTTGATTCACCCCCGTGGACGAATCAGCCGAAGCGTCAAGGCATTTGTCGACTCACTTCTCGATCTCATCACCCCAGAAGAGAAAACAGCATCCAGAGTTGTTGATCGATTACATCACGATGAGTTGATTTACCTAGGTCCAGATGAGAACATCACACCCGAATTGATTGAATGGGTTGTTGATCGAGGGCAGCGCCGAGGCTACCCAATGCCAACTGCACTGATGAGTTCTAAGCCCGGTGCTGGAATCAACCATAAAGAATATGGCGTGACAAGTGAAGGCGTGGTTGTCTTCCTCGATACCGCCCTGCGCAGTGTTGGTATCAACCCAGAAACGGAGACATTCACGATCAAGATGACTGGTGGTCCTGATGGTGACGTGGGTGGCAACTGCATTCGCATCCTTCACCGCGAATATGGTGAGAATGCAAAAATTGTTGGTATCGCTGACGGGTCAGGGTGCTGTGAGGATCCACAAGGTCTAGATCACACTGAACTATTAAGACTCTTCAAAGAAGTCCTGCCCATTGCCAACTTTAACAAGGAAAAACTTGGTCCAAATGGTTGGATTGCATCCGTCGATGATCCAGAGGGCGTGCATCTTCGAAACACGATGCACGATCGCATCCACGCAGATGCATTTTTACCATGTGGTGGAAGACCCGCAACCATTCATGGAGGCAACTGGAAAAACTTCCTCAAAGATGATGGCACACCAACCAGTACTGTCATTGTTGAAGGCGCAAACCTCTTTCTTACACCAGATGCCCGAAGAGAACTTTCAAATGCTGGCACTCTGATTCTTAAAGACTCCTCTGCGAACAAGTGTGGTGTGATCTGTTCAAGCTTTGAAGTCGGTGCTTGCATGTTACTCAACACTGAACAATTTATGGAAATCAAAGAAATATTTGTAGAACAAGTGCTTATTCGACTTCGCGACCTTGCTCGAGCAGAAGCAGAATTGCTTGCTCGTCTACATCAACATCACCCACATTTGCCATTACCTGAAATGAGCAACCGTATTAGTAAGATGATGTCACGAACTGCGGACTCTATCAACAAACATTGGGATTCGATGAGTGACGTACAACAACTTGAAATGCAACGTCTCGTCACTGAACACCTTCCAGCAATTCTTCTTGAGACTGCAGGTGATCGACTTTGGACAGAAATGCCAACAGCGTACATCAGATGGATGATGGTGAAATCGCTTGCAGCACGCATGGTCTACCGCGAAGGATTCGAATATCTCGAAACGATGGAAGATGACGATCTTGCTGGTTTGGCACTGCGTTATCTTGACCTTGAACAAGAACGTACCACCCTTGTTGATGCTGTTTTAGACTCTGATTTACAGGATAAACGCAGAATCGCTTCTCTTTTACAAGATGCGGGTATATTCTCAACGATGGGTCGCCGCAATACTGAACTCTGATGCGACGTCTTCCATACTCTTTTATGGAGAAAAGTTAATGAAATTTTTAATCATTGCCGGATTGGTCGCAATCACATCAACGCAAACACTCTTTGCATGGCAACCTACAACAGTTGCAATGGAACCCATCCCATCACAGATGTCACGCTCTATCGAGGTCGCGCAGCAGTCACGCGAAGCACCCAACTAGATCTTAGTGTTGGGGGATGGTCAATTTTCTTTCGAGATCTTCCAAGTTCAGTCACGCTTGATTCGGTTCAAGCGAGCGTGAAAGGCAATGCAAAATTAATTGCAGTCGACACAACTACAATTCCAATAGTGAAAGACAATAACAAACTTCTCAAGGAACTTGAGCAACAAATTTCTCGGGTTGAAGAGAAAATAGCACTTGCATCAGCTGAGAAAGAATCATTGAACATGCAGTCATCGTTTCTTGAAACCCTTGTGCAACGATCTGCAACTGAGCAAGAAGCAGCAGTTGACCTTGAAGCATTCCAAGCACAACTTGCGTACATTGGTAATGAAATGACATCGCTAGAAAGTAAAAAACTTGCCAACAAAAAGTTGCTAGAAGAACTCACAAACCAGCGAAACACGCTTGTCAAACGAAAAAATAACATCTCAAATGAACGGCATGAACAACGAGATGCAATCATCAACATTGTTGTTTTTTCGCAGGACAACATCTCCATCGATCTGACGTACCTTGTCAAGCATGCATCTTGGGAACCAACATATTCAATTCGCGCATCAGAAGGCGGAGTGTCGATCACAATTGATTATGACGCAAAGGTTGTTCAATATTCTGGTGAGGACTGGAAAGATGTCAATGTGACTCTCTCTACTGCTCAGCCACAACGATCGGCAAGCCCACCAAAACCAGATCCGTGGTTCGTTGATATCAAACAACCACCACCTCCATTGTTAACAAATCCATCAGCAAGAAATGACAAAAGGTATAGTCGTGGCACGGTCGCCAACTACGCAAGTGTAGGCACTGAGTTGACTCAAGAAGATGCTGAATTATCTTTTGGATTGCAACTCGGCATAGCAGCATCTGCAGCATCAGTCAATGGTGATGGACCAGCGGTAAGTTTTACATTGCCAAGAACAATCACTATTCCATCAAACCGAAACGATACGCAAAAAACAGCCATCGCATCCATAGAAACAACTGCGAGTCTTTTCAGAGTCGCTGTTCCGATGATCACCGATTCCGTTTTTATTCGAAGTGAAGTAACAAATGATTCGCCCTTCATTCTTTTGCCGGGCGAAGCATCGATTTTTCATGGCAGCGATTTTGTTGGTCGAACTGTATTGCCCACAGTAGCACCAAGTGAAACATTCCCACTTGACCTTGGGATCGATCCAAAAATAGTCGCAACACGAACGCTCATAGAAAAGATAACTTCTTCGACTGGCCTGTTTGGTAGTTCAAAAGAAACGCTTTATGATTACCGACTGACGATTTCAAATGGACACGACACTGCTCTTGATGTGCATGTCTGGGATCGCATCCCAGTTTCTCGAAATGAGGATATAGAAGTAGAACTCAAAAACCAATCCGCTCAGCTTTCGACAAATGCCAAGTATCTTCAAACTGATTTTCCTCGCGGTCTACTGCGGTGGGACTTGTCCATTCCAGCAAATAGCACTGGAGCAGCAAGTTTCATTCTGACATGGCAAGTTGATGTCGCCAGAGGAAAAGATGTAGAAATGACTCCCCTTCCAGAATAACGAGCGTAGAATCAAAGCGACTAAGTAATCCACACCTTACTTTGAATGCTACAATGCATCTTTCCAAGCGAACACTCTTTTGCTTGGTTTGAGGAACCATTTATTCATGTTTCGTACCACTAATACACTCGTAACGAACACCTTATTTCAACTCACTCGACTTATTTCTATTGGGATATGTTCAATTCTTCTCTGCAGTTGCCTAGAAGATACGAATTCTTCTGACGCTACAAACCTTGAAAAACTCATGCACGAGTTGAACACGGCGGTTCTCAGTGATGATACATCTGGCTTGGAATCGATCATCTCCCAAGCGAAAAGGCTTCCGCAAGGTTCGGGGGCGAATGCAAAGACCCTCATTCTTTCCACAGCCCAAGCAAAATTGGGGAAGATTAGTAACAAGAGAATATCCGGCGAAACTGCCTCAGTGAGTGCACGTTTTCAACATGCAGTACTAGTTGCAAATCAAGCTTCGATGTTACGCTCCGCTGCAACTGCAATGTCAGCAGCAGCAAAACTAGATGGCGGTGACGCAGCAGCAACATACCAAACAAGTATGAAGCAAGTGAAAGAGACATTGCATAGGCAACTTGATCAAGCCCGCGCAGACATCTCGAGGCTCTCCTATGAAAGTGAAAAGGCAGAAGTAATTGCAAAAGTACTGCTTGAAGAAGCTAATGCACTTCTTGTAGTAGCTGAAGAACTCGATGATGTTGCTGGACTAAAGCCATTTAAAAAGGGAATGGCAAAGTTGAGAGAATCTGACCAAACTCACCTCATTGCAGTAACAAAGGAAATTGAATCGACATTCATTGCTGCAAGACAAGCTGATGATGCTTCAGTGGAACTCGAAGCAATAGCCCTTCAATTACAAGGTATACGTTATTCTATGGAGTTGCTTGGAACGTTTCGCCAAACATCGAAAGAAGGTGCAAGTGAACTTCGCAAACTTGCAGATGAACGTGATAGTGCAAGTGCAGCCATTCTGAATGAATCAACACAACTGGCGAGCGAACTTCTTACCCGTTGGGAATCTGCTTCAACATTACTTGAAGAGTCCATTCAATCAAGAGGTGGTGGAAGATCTACACAGTCAAAGGAAAGTAAAGCCGCAGGGGCTTCTTGGAAATTACAAACTGCATGGTCCCTTGGCCAAATGCAAGAATCCCAAGTCAATTTCCTTACTGAGGAATGTGCTGCACTAACCAAAGTGCTTGATTCCGGAATCGTGACGGGGGCAACCAAGTGGCAAACAATCCTTGAAGCAAGTCAAGCACAGGTAACTCAACTCACCGCTGCATCATTACAGTCATATGAAAAGGCAAAGGAAACTGCCAGAGAACTCGGTCGCGATGGGGAGAGTTTCGCATTTCAACTTGACATTCGCATTGCTAAATTAAGTGGTACTGCAAGCCCTGTAAATCCAAACACGCCAGAAGAGACGCCTCAAGACAACAGTACTTCCCAATCAACGAGTACAGGAAGTGGCTTTAGTACGCCACAGGAACTTATTGTGTTCATCAACGAGAATGTCGGTTCTACAGCGGAATCAAAAGCATACTTGAAAAAAACACCAAATGCGAAAAAAGTCTTCGATGCAGTCCAATCTCTCTATGCAGGATTCAACCAACTTTCAACTGCTATCGACGAGAAATTTGGAAACAAAGGCAGCAGTTCGCTTCGCGCCTTTGAAAATATGATCCCCGAGTTTACTGCAGATCCTAGCACTATTGTCATGGTTACTGATGATACAGCAACGATTACAGTATCAAACAAGTTGTACACGATGTTAAAAACTGAAAATGGTTGGCTTGTCGACTTTGATGCGGTCGTAGAGTCAGAGGGTTTGATGCAACAACTTCCACAAATCACAAAGGTTGTTCGCGCGTTACAAAACGTTACCGCTCAAATCAACGAAGGTTCCATCACGGATGTAGGGCAACTCCAATTTGCCCTCGGCGCCGCAATGATGGGTGGCTAAGAAACTATCCCGCTGATAGTTTCTTTTGCTGCTGCCCTAACAATCTCTGCTTCCTCTACATCTTGGGCAATAGCTATCAACTTGTTTTGTAACTCCTTGTCTTGAGTTTTCGACAATACATTTCCTGCAACGATCACTGCATTTCGACGAAACATGTCGAGTTTCGCTCGCTTCATCGCCGATCCCCGAATTGCACTTCGGCGATCATCTTCGGTCCAGTTCAACACCTCTAAGAGATCAAGTGAGTCTGTATTTGACTTGTATTCGCTGCGTACTTCTGCAACCTTCGTTTTTTCAGTTTGTTGGTTGTGCGGACAAACTTCTTGGCAAATGTCGCACCCAAACAACCAATCACCGATGCCTTCAAACCACTTTGGCTCTATTTGATTTCGATGTTCAATCGTCAAGTAACTGATGCATGCTCTGGCATCGACTGACCAAGGCGTGATTGCATCAGTGGGACGAGTGCAACTTCCACAGGGATCAATTTCAATATTGTCACCTGTGGGTTCCAATGGTGCAGTCGTCACGATCGCACCGAGCATCAACCAACTTCCAATACTCTGGTCAATGAGTAATGTGTGCTTACCAATTGCACCAATTCCAGAGGCAGCTGCAAATTCACGCTCAAATAGCGGCGCGGTATCAACACACCCCCGAAAGATAAAACTCTCGTCTATTGCACGCAGCACGTCGCACACTGTGTGTAATCGCTTTTTCATGACCTTGTGATAATCACTCCCTCGAGCATACCGAGCAATTCTTCCATGTCTTGGCGGAAGTGGTTCGTCCTCTGCCCCGCCATAGCGGTCCGCAACACATATCACTGACCTTGCACCTTCAATAAAAAGAGTAGGATCAAGTCGCAACGATACATTGTTCGCAAGCCACGCCATTTCTCCATGTTTTCCACTCTGTAACCATTGCTCAAACTCTGTTGACCACTTCGACTTCCTCGCATCAGCCACACCAACAAGCGAAAACCCATGTTCTTTACATAGTGATACGACCTGTTTGGTGTTGAGCATGGATCTACTTTCGGGGGTCTTCAAGAGTCACTATTTCTAAGTTTGCGTATTCAAGAACGAGATGTTTCGTACCACTTTGAAAATCGATGGTGACTGTCGAGCCACGTTCTCTTCGCATCACGCGTTGCACCCTGCCAACACCAAACCGTTTATGCCTGACAACGGTGCCAAGAGTAATTTCGCGGGCATGATCCGATGGTTCTAATTCTGGGATAATTTGCGTATCCCACGTTTCAACAATTGTTTCTTGGTGCGTGTGATCTCCACTCATTTCTTGTAAAAAACGGCTTGGTATGGCTCGCTCGGTTAACCCTCGTTGTGTCCGGCGCATGGTTGAACTCAAAAGCAAATGTTTCCTCGCTCGAGTGATGCCAACAAAACACAAACGGCGTTCTTCTTCCATTTGTGTTTCATCAAACAACGCACGGATGTGCGGCAGCAGACCATCTTCAAGACCAGCGATAACTACAAAATCAAATTCTAATCCCTTCGCAGCATGCAGAGTCATTAAGGTCACTGCTCCAATTTGAGGGTCGATTGCATCGGCATCGCTCACAAGTGCAACGTGTTCTAAAAACGCAAAGAGTTGTTGCAATGGGGAAGCCTCATCATCGGTAGATTTTGCTTCAAAATCTGCAGCAGCAGATACCAACTCTTCTAGGTTTTGAAGACGCTCTAGATCTTCCTCAGTCCCGATCTTATTCAATGACGCTTCGAGCCCAGATTCTCGAACGACTCGTTCAACCAGATCAGCCAACGACGCCGCGGCAGTCAAACTCTGCGTCGAATCTGCATCTACTCGCCACTTTGTCATCATTTCG
>JYMV01024517.1_pt1 | contig 11900 bp, 6 predicted proteins | sample 338911 | NCBI WGS metagenome assembly JYMV01 (sample SAMN03354496, study PRJNA234377) | hydrothermal vent metagenome | biome: Deep sea; feature: Hydrothermal plumes at the Eastern Lau Spreading Center, Western Pacific Ocean; material: Seawater | place: Tonga | collected 2009 | depth 2000 m m
CTAGTGACGTCACAATACCAACACAGGTTATCAAGTATAGCCAATTTGTTTCTCCAGGTGGATCAGCCAAACAGATTGATTGCAGTATTCCCATCAAATTAAATTATGATGGGTAAGTGACCACTAAGTCCATTCTCATATCTCTGCAAAAATAAGTTGGCAAGTATAACTGTGATGTCTTTGTGTGTAAGCAATAAGTTGATTTATGTTGAGTGGAAGCAAATGTGTGCAGGCTTTTGTTATTGTATGTTTATATCTGTATTGCCGTTGAAAATCCACTTATCAAGAAGAAAGAATTAAGATCCAAATAACCGGGTTTAACTGTGGCAATTTGAGTGTGTGTTTCAAGCCAAGGCCTAGATTTCTATTGGCTCAAGTCGTAGTCTTTATTGTGTCCAATGATTTGAGGTTAGAGGTAATTGTGCGATTTGTTGATATTGTTGGAATTATTGACCATATCTGTTTAAACTTTACTTTCAGAATTGTTGAGATATATGTTTTTCTATTGCAAACATGTAAATGTTTGTCCATCATTGTTGAAAAAAGTCGACATTATATATTTTCTTCAAAACATTTTGAGAACCGTATTATATATTCATTCAAGATCAATGGTCTCGTCTAATCTTTGTATTTTAGCATTTCTTTATTTATATTTATGAATTAAAATGGAGAGATTTTACAGACAATAATTAGATCATGCGTTTCTTGGTAAATAACTAGATGTTTATGCATGTTGTTCTTTGTATGTCATTTTTTTGTTGGTCATTGTATTGTATGACCTTCGAATTACGGAATCTGATTACCCCTTTGGCATCTTAGATTTACGGAATCTGATTACCCCTTTGGTATCTTAGATATACGGAATCTGATTACTCCTTTGGCATCTTAGATTTACGGGATCTGATTACCCCTTTGACATCTTAGATTTACGGAATTTGATTACCCCTTTGGTATCTTCATACTTTTCTTGTTGGTTGCAACGTTGATATGAAGAACAACAATCAGTTAGACAGGGTAGGTGTAGGTTGTCGCATTACTATGAAAAACAACAATCAATACATTTTACTTCATTTACATACACATCTCCTTATTTCAATATACAATAAATATGTTATAGACTGGTATGTCATAGCAATTCGTCAAACTGACAAGATGAAATAGTTGTACACAATAAATAATTGTATAACGTTTCGAGACAACCATGGAATATCATTCAAGTTAAATTATATGTAAATTGCATACCAATTATTAAAGCACATTGTCATAGTTTTATTTTACAATTTCGACAAAAACGCATGATTAATGAATGCTTCACCTGAACATTTTTAACATTATATACGTTCACCATTTTCTGACGTGCAGCGATACTCACGTGTATAATTTTAAATGATTTATATCTTTATCATTGTCACACTGTCAAGTAATATGTTTACTTTGCGTGTCATTTTATTTATTTCTTTAGATTATATGTTTAAGTTGTATATAAACATAGCATTGCGTGGAAAGACATCAAATATACCACTATTGGTGTAGCACACCAGATGCCGTCTCTACATTTATATCCCACAGTGGTTCTTGGCCTGACATTGGTGGTGTTTAACTTCACTTTCAACAAAATTTCAGTTATATCGTGGTGGTCAGTTTTATTGGAGGGAAAACAAAATTAAAAACCAAACAATAAAGACTTTTACCGTACTTGTCTATATATATATGAGTAACACAATATGCAAGGACTGCTTACCCTTCTCTAACACCTGGGTTCACCCGCGGTTTCTGGTGGGGTCCATGCTGCTCATCTTTTTAATTTTCTATGTTTTTTTTTGCATTGTTTTGTTTTTTGTTTTGTTTTACTTTTGTATTTGTGCTTTGTTTGTCTTCGTCCTGTGTCTTATGTGCCCAATGTTGCCAGTATCTCTGCATTGTTCATTCTTGATTCCCATTTCGGTTTTCTCTAACGTTTGTTCAAAAGCAGTGAAAAGTCCAAGCGTTGCTAGTTCAAACTACAACATCTTGTTATCATAATATATACTTTCCCGCGATTCTTAACGACAGAAATCATTATTTTGAGATCCAATCAACATGGCAACACATTCCGCTTAGGTAATGTTCAGTTGTTGATTGAAATCGACAGGACATGCGTACAGCCAGTCGCACAAGAAAACATGCTTTTTCTACTTTGCTTCATAAAAAAGATAGATACAAATACCTTGTTTTTGGAAGGGACAGATATTATTTTGTATTAAAACTATTCTCCGGTTCTAACAAAACTCTGGCACTTATATCATCAAAATGTACGAGTTTTTGATTAACAACATATTTGTAATTTATGGTGGACGTATTATGCAACTGACATGTGGTATTCCTGTGGGTATCAACTGTGCTACTCTTCTCGCCGTTCCTTTGTTTTTAAGAGGTAGACTTCAAAAAACGAAAAGAGATTATTCGATCCTTTAATTTCACGCAAGATAGTTGATGTCATGTCACTAAATAATTTAGCTAGGTAATCACGTTGATCACGTCTATCCCACTGAGCTTGAAATAAAACATACCAACGATACAGCTATCTCTGCTTCATACCTTTACCTACACCTAGAAATTGGCAGTGAGTGCCTGTTTAGAACGAAGCGTTAAGACAAAAGAAACGATTGTAATTTTCCCATTATGAACATTCCATTTATATGTAGCATTATATCAACTGCACCTGCATATAGAGCATATATCTCTCAGTTGATATGATATTCCAGAGTTTATGGTTCCTATCAGTTTTCCTTATAGATGGTTACTGCTAACAAGGAAGGTCCTGAATCCTGATTAACCGTTGCGGAATATCTGTGTCATAAATGACCACGGATATATTACGCTTGTCGCAATCACAACCCCTTCCTCATTTCCTCATTCGTGACTTATCACCAGATTTTAACAAGAGCAACACGACGATTGCTATCAATGGAACAGGAATTGCTAACCCTTAGTGTGACATGAATTTACACCGGGTATTTTTGTGGGGTTCGTGTTACTCAATCTTTAGTTTTGTGTAGTGTTTTGTGAACCATTGTTAGTAATTTTCCTTTGATCATTGCATGATCTGTCCTTCTTTACGACTCTGATAACTCTTCCATTGTTAGTCATTTTCCTTTGATCATTGCATGGTCTGTCCTTCTTGACGACTCTGATAACTCTTCCATTGTTAGTCATTTTCCTTTGACCATTGCATGGTCTATCCTTCTTTACTACTCTGATAACTCTTCCAATGTTTCTGTATTACTGTCGTGTCTGTTTCGAAGATTAAAGTCAAAATACTTTTTAGGCATGCTATGCTGAAGCTTTTATCTTGTTTCAGTAATAAAGACTAGTATTTCGTTTGCAGGTTTTAAACAACTACCTATGAAATCGGTGTCTATTACCACTGATATTGTGAATTCGAATCCCGCTCAGGGCGAGGTGTATAACATTATGTGACAAAGTTTGTCAATTACTTGCGACAGGTCGGTGGTTTTCTCCGAGTACTCCGGTTTCCTCCACCAATAAAACTGACCTCCACGATATAACTGACATATTGTTGAAAGTGGCGCAAAACACAATAAAACCAACCAACCCTATTTTGCTCAATAATAGCTACTTTTAATTCCTACAGCATAGGATTATTGGGTGTGTTACCGTTTAACATGTTACAGACAAGCCTACATAACATGGAACATAAATGCTACATATAGCATCATGAAATCATTCATGTGTAAACGTTCCAACAATGACATCATTCAACTAGAAATGTGACATTCATTATTTTTATGTAATCAATCAATGTCACTTTCTTGTCGCGGCAATACATCATGTTATATAATCATATAACCATATAATATATCGTTGATAATTAACATTAACACTGAATGGGTTATTTTTAGTACCAACCAGCTCTATGAAGGTTGAATGATGTCTTCCTCCTCCTATATGTCTGTGATGTAAACTTACACGATTAAAGTACAACAGGAAATAGACACTTATAAAGTCATAAAAAGTTTAACATAAAACTTGAAAAAAAATAAATCTTAATTGATGTTAATTCAGACCTATATCAATTTTATCTAGACATTCCGAAAAAAAACATATGATGTGTGATATTTTATTTGAGAACAATTTAAGAGGTTTAACGCGATCGAGCGTTAGTTTATCTGCACTGCTATTATATCACGGTTTCCAACACTGGTCGACATGTGATATTTATTTTTTACATTATGAGAGAACGTTAACCAAGTACACACTAAAGCCCGATGGGTTTTCCATCTGACTGGTACGACATGATATATATTAAAATACTGAAGGTGGCGTTAAGCAGCAATTAATGATATCATACGGGTATTGCTAGGTTTCACGTGAGAAGTGCGGCGAACACCTGACAGGATAAGATACATATAGTTAACAACCTCTCTACCAATGTCCGATTTACACAATAGCACTATGCAACCAACTTTCTAGTTTCTTTGCTCTTTTATGTAAGTATTGTGAACTCAGTGTCAGTATTCTAGGTATACTAAATAAACTTCTTAATACACGAAACATGCATGTCTATTAATTAATTCAGTTTGTTTCTAACAGCAAAACCTTTGAGTAAAACAAGTCTTTAACGCAACCTAGTCCTACTGATAACATACAACATTCTTCATTAATAAACCACATTGTATCTACTTCCACCACGATTACATTGATCCAATTCGTATCTAGACTCTTAGCACTCAAATTGCCGCTTATCAATTTTATTTAGAAGTATATTGACTCTTATAATTAATAGATACGAAACAGGGAGTTTATTTTAATTGTCCTATTAATTTACACCTATCCCTCGTGCCCAAAAGGCTTTAAACCCCAATTATCCTAGTACCATTTTCACTTCACGTAATCATGCTATTCTGCTACAATTACGAGGTGTTAAATACATTTTACGACTGCAGAGAATATTTGATAATGGCTGTTTATTATTTGCCAGTCTTGACTCGTGGTTGGTTTATATGTGTTAGAGTGAGAGGTAAATAATTAATTGGTTAAATGATGGGTGAGGTAAATATACAGGATATTATATACCTAATGTAAACATAGAATATGTGTATGATCTTAAATGAAGTAGGTGTTGTTTTTGTTTACATGCTTTTTTGGTATTACTGCTTAGATTTATATAGTCTGCATTCGTCTGTAATTTTGCAATTACTCTCATCTTAAAATTACCTGCTTTGGAAACTAGCATTTTATGATGGGTGCAATTAGTGGGATAGGAAATGTTATTCCTTTTTAAGCTGACATGTTCCCTCTCTAGTTTGTTTTTATTTGTTTTTACCTTCGTGTTTATATTGTGGTGTTTGTGTCCTTGTCGATCATTTACTGGACGATTTTTCTTAAAATTATCAGCTCTGCGTTCGTCTTCATATAACATAGTCTCTTAAACCATTAAGTATTTTCATATTCATAATCAAATCCCCAGGTTCAGAAATAAACATCAAATGAGAATTCGGATTGTCAATTGAATGTAAGAAAAGGTTGAAGATACTAAAGTGATAACCAGAAGATGCAAATCGAAGAAGGACAGACAATACAATGGACAAAAGAAAAAGGACAAAGGGGCGAGCAATGATATATAAAACACTGCACAGAAAAATAAAGATACAGCAATACGAACTCCACATAAAATCGAGGTGAACTGCTCTGGAAGGGTATGCAGTTTCTACTCCACTACTTACAAATCAGGCAATAGTGCATGAAAGACGAACAGATGACAAAAGTGCGTCTACGACATGTACAGATATCGTTGTTGCGTTGGCAGGCAAAGGTATTTTTTCTAGCACTCAAATGTTCGTTTATTTATTTAAATTACAAGTTTATTGACTCTTATAAATATAGAGTGTATGCTTTAATTGTCCTATTAATTTACACCCATCCCTCGTGCCCAAAAAGGCGTTAAACCCCATTTATCATATTACCATGTTCACTTTACGTAATCATGCTACACTGCTACAATTACGAGGTGTTAAATACATTTTACGACTGCAGAGAATATTTGATAATGGCTGTTTATTATCTGTCTGCCTTGACTCGTGGTTGGCTTACACGTTTCATGTTTATCTGTTAATGTGAGAGGTGAATAATTAATTGGTTAGATGATAGACGAGGTAAATATACATGATATTATATACTTAACGTAAACATAAACTATGCTTTTGATCTGAAATGAAGGAGGTGTTGTCTTTGTTTACATGCCTTTTTTGCTATACTGCTTAGATTTATATAGTCTACATTCGCCTGTAATTTTACAATTACCTACATCTTAAAATTACTTGTCTTGGAAACTAGATTTATAATGGGTGAAATAAGTGGCATAGGAAATGGTATATTCCTTTTTAAGCACATGGTCACTCTCTGTTTTTTTTTTAATTATCTGTTTTGTCTTTTATTTATTTTTACATTTGTGTTTGTATTTCTGTTTTTGTGTCCTTATCGACCAAGTACTGGAAGTGTCAACTCTGCGTTCGTCTTCCAATAAAACTTAAACCATTCAGTATTTTTATATTGAGTATAACATCCCCATGTTCAGAAATAAACATCGAATGAGAATCCGTATTGTCAATTGAATGTAATACAAGTTTGAAGATAGGCAAGTGGTAACCAGAAGATGGAAATCGAAGGACAGACAATACAATGGACAAAAGAAAAAGGACAAAGAGACGAATAATGATCTACATAACACTACACAGAAAATGAAAGATATAGCAATACAAACTTCACATAAAATCGAGGTGCACTCTGGTGTTCCGGAAGGGAAGCAGTTCCTGCTTTAATAGTTGCACCGGTCCTGTTACACTTCTTACAAATCCAGTGATAATGAATGACAGATGAAAAGATGACGTGAGTGGGACTACGACATGTACAGATATCGTTGCTGCGTTGACAGGCAAAGATGTTTTTTCTACCACGGGATAATTGACTTGAATGACTATCTTATCTGTTATAAATTTGCGACCTTAAAAAAAACAAACATTTTAGAATCTAAAAATATCAATTATTAATATGCATATACAATATCCGTACATTGTCGGAAAATATCAACTTTATTTGCACGAATATTAGAAACAGGTTGAAAAGAGAGTCTTTGGCGAGCTTTTCTAACCTGTTTCGCAGCGAGTGCAAATTAATTTGATATTTAACGACATTACATTACAACACATACACGAACAGTAATCATCAATCTGTTTGTAAATACAACATGGAGACGAGCAATAAGGAGTAATTTGGTATCCAATACAATATGGAGACGAACAAGTGGCAATAATATCGATACAAATACTAAGCATTACATGAATTAGAACCAATAACGAGCAATCAGAAAAGATTAAAATAGAAATGAAAACTAGGCAACAGTCCAAAAACAATACAAAATACAGACGTATACAAAAACAACAATCCGAGTACAACATTTTAATCCAAAACAATAAAACAGGGACACGAAACCTAAGCAACCATCTGGAGACAAGTCCACATACAGACGAATACTAAACCCCAATCCGGATTCAACATTTTAATCCAAAACATTTAAATAGGGACACGAAACACAAGCAACAATCTGGAGACAATACCACATGCAACAATCTGGAGACAATACCACATGCAACAATCTGGAGACAATACCACATGCAACAAATAGATAAGATAAAAGAAGGATGAACATTTAGCACCAATCTGTAATGAAACCAAAACAATGCTAAGTAACAATCAGGATGAGTACAGGAAAACGACCAACAAACAACACTAAGAAAATATCTAGGCTGCAGTACAGGAAATAACCAACAACCAACAGTCCATATACAATATATGAAAGGCGATGATCTATCATCAATACAGATATAATACAACATAGAGAGAACAAAGAAACGGTATCATTTAGATGCACTGATAATTTTATTGCATATTATCCACCCCGACAAACAAGTTATTTCGGAATATGCATTCACTCATCTTTTTATTTTGAATGAATGTCAAAGTTGCACATCTCTCATTTTGTGTTGTAACATTCTTATTTCCCCTACACACAACGTGTATGCATCGCGGGTGTCGGACATTATGCTATTGCAGGATTTTCAGGAGCGGAGAGCTACTAATATCAAATAAAGTTACGAACGCAGAATCGGAGCCAAAATCACCAATCCAAAACTTGTATTGTTACAAATATGAATACAAGAATGTTGATATCATTTAATTCGAAAGGAGCATCATGTACCTTAAAATTTAGATTTATACGAACGACAGATATTACAATTATAGGGAAAAAAATACAACGTCCAAATTGTTTAGTTTCCGAATTTAATTTAATGATATGGCTCCTTAATAGTTAAATCTCTCTCTCTCTCTCTCTCTCTCTCTCTCTCTCTCTCAAATGAATACCACCATTTGTTTATTAAATTGTTATGTAATAACTAAAAGTTTTCTGAAGAATGTTTTATTCAAATTTATATACTTTATAAATATAATAAAAAGTAAAAGTTCATTTTTCAATTCCGTATGCGTAGGTGATATTCAATAGCTTTGTATTGTGTTATTAAAGGTACAAACCTATAATTGTTTATAATTGTACAAAGATTTCAGGTTATTAAAGTATGAAAGTTGAATACCATTTCCTGTCTATTTAATGGTGTATGACTATGTTTTGATAACCACGTGTGTATTTATATCTTGATAATAACCGTTTTATTCATCGCCAATCAACATAATATTTACGTTGTGTTTTATATTCTTATGTAGAATATGACAAGGTAATCTCTCTGTTTGTATTGTTCTTTTACTTATATGACTTATTATATCCAGGTTGTAGAATATTCAGTGTTTCATTATACAATTAATGACATATCAATGATTTATCAACCAAGAAGAAGTGATAATTACCGAGGCCAACGGCCTAGGTGATTATCACTTCTTGGGTTGATTAATATCGTGTTAACCGATATCAAAAGTCATTAATTGCTTTTATTAAATGACTTGCGCTCTATAATTTACCAACATATATATGTACAAAATGTAAAACCAGAGCAAAGCTTGTGGAACATCCAAGTGTCTACAGACAACAACAACGACTGTGTTCATTATCACTCTTCGTTTTATCTAGCAAGAAACAAACACAAGACAGAGTGGCCGTTTGAGTAAATTTGTCATCAGTTTTCGTACAAACGTTTTTTCTTATTTGCTCCTCATTTAAAGTAGCGAAACGTTTTTTCCATCCTCATAGTCGTTTTTCAGGCAACACTTCTGCCATTTGGATTTTGCAAAACGATGCATAATTCTGAAACGTTAATGTTAAAGGAGTTGCAATTGGTTCATAAAAATACACCGTCCAATCAAAACATTCGATTTAAAGCGAACTTCATCAGGATTTCCCCGATCTATATTTGGGTACTTGACAGCTATGATACACTAATTGTCTATCTCTCGTGCAAGATTGAGCGATAATCATAATGTTTGATAAAAAAGGGTGATGTATGGTTTTAATCAATCAGGAAAGCAGATTTTTTTTTAGTCATTTAGCAATCTTAGATGATGGTAATCTATTTCATACTAAATGAAGATTGAGTTGGTGTTCAGTAATTGTGTTCAGCTATATAGTAAATGCAAGACTTAATGGGGAAAGAACGCCCTGGTACTTGTAAAGAAATGATCGACGAAACCATCCGGCCATGAGTAGATGTCTGGAAACATTAACAGTTGAGGTCTGTATTTGATCGGGAACCCAGACTTACAATGACTTTATTGCACAACTGACAAGCCATGTTATAAAATCTTAATCATAAACATAAAATAAATGCATTTAACAAAGGAAGATGTAAAAATATATAAACTGTTGTTATCTAAATTAAATTGAGGTACATGTAGACAGTGAATACATACAATAGACAAACGAAAAATCAGTGAAATAGACCATAATGAATAGGAATTTCTCGTGGTGGCTGACAATCCAATCGTCCATACCATAGGTAACATGAACCGTTCGAGATGACCGATAATCAACCGACCTAAAAAAAAAGATACATGAAACATTTGTAATGGTCAAGAATCAAACGGACCACGATATACGTGAACCACTCGTAATGGTCAATGATCCAACCGACCATATTATATATGAACCCTTTGTAATAGTCAAGGTTCAAACGAACCACAATTTACATGAACCACTCGTAATGGTCAAGGATGCAACGGACCACTATAAATATGAAATACTCGTAATGATCAAGGATCCAACCAACCACAATATATATGAACCTTTTATAATGGTCAAGGATCCAACCAACCACAATATATATGAACCCTTTATAATGGTCAAGGATCCAACCAACCACAATATATACATGTATGAACCCTTTAAAATGGTCAAGGATCCAACCAACCACAATATATACATGTATGAACCCTTTGTAATTGTCAAGGTTCAAACTGACCACAATTTATATGAACCACTCGTAATAGTTACTGATCCAACCGACCACAATAACATGCTATCCACCTTGCTAACATAAAAGGAACAATCCTTTAGGGAGATTTTTCGTGTGATTTGAAGGACCTGGAACATTGTGAACCATTTGACCAAGAGAAACCATTTGGTTCGTCAGTTGTTTAATGGCTGGTAGTTAATAAACATATCCACAAGATATATCCCATTCTTTATCTTCTACAATATAACTCATGAAAATTATTCTAAATTGATTAATATATGAGCAATAGCCAATAATTGTAAGACTATTTGGAACGTGTGACAAACAATTATATTGTGTTTTCATGTTTGTCTGTACGGTATTTTTCAGCGTTAAATTAACAGTTTGTTGCAGCTTATAGTGTAGAGATACTTGGATCAAATGTTGTATGCTTGTTTCTAATAATAGTAATTACGACCTTTGAAATATGATCGTAAAGTGTGTACGTGCAAGGTTTCCATGACAACGTGTTTGATATTATCGCCAGATGTTATGTAAAGTAAGACGACTCTATTAATGTATAATGTTTATTATATTGTGTGCCTTTAAAATTATTTTAAACAGTGAAAACTAAACTCCTGTCTGAAGTAACATTTTAAATAGGAAAATGTGTAAAATTTAAAATAATTGTAATTAGCCAGATACTTTTTGTATTTAAACACCCTTTTCGCTCATTTTCATCTATAATGTTCGCACATCATGTTTAATTAATAGTCGTTTGGTGATGTCATATTCATTGGAAGCTCGCGCGAATGTTGCCAATGCGTCATTCAAGGCGAATGTGAATGAAAGTGCATAGATGGATATAAAATCGTGTGATATGTCGTTTTACCGGATCTGACAATATATCTGACACGGCGGGTGTCTTAAAAGAAGTAGGAACTACTTAACCTTAGCGGGCCCATTGGTTCACCCCCAGATGTTGGTGGTGTCCGTGTTGCTCATCGTTTTCGTTTTCTGTGTTGTGTTGTGTTTTTGTGTTTTATTTGACTTCGTCCTGTATCTTTTGCCCAATGTGGCCAGTGTCTCTGGATTGTCCATTCTTTATAGCCCAATGTGGCTAGTGTCTCTGGATTGTCCATTCTTTATAGCCCAATGTGGTCAGTGTCTCTGGATTGTCCATTCTTTATAGCCCGTCGGTTTTTCTCTTACGTTGATTTAACCGACAGGCAGGAATAGGAATTAGCTAAAAAAAAACTCTATCGCTATCACTTTTGATATCTTTCTATTATTATTATTTACATTTTAACGGGGATAATGTGCGACGGACGTCAAGTGATGCAAAAACTGAACTTTGATCTTTGTCGTTAGATATTTCAAAATTTCATTTTAAAGATTTTTTTCGAACGTGACAGCTACACTTATCAACTGGTTTTATCTTGTAATATTTTGTTTATGTTTCCT
>JYMV01003662.1_pt1 | contig 11899 bp, 11 predicted proteins | sample 338911 | NCBI WGS metagenome assembly JYMV01 (sample SAMN03354496, study PRJNA234377) | hydrothermal vent metagenome | biome: Deep sea; feature: Hydrothermal plumes at the Eastern Lau Spreading Center, Western Pacific Ocean; material: Seawater | place: Tonga | collected 2009 | depth 2000 m m
AAGCTTTGATTATATGATCGCTATGGATCGCGAGAACCTGAGGGTGCTGGAGGACTTGAGGCCAGAAGCTAACAGCGATACCCAAATCAAACTCTTGTGCTCATACAATGTTAAGGGTGACAACGGAGACGAGATCCCTGATCCCTACTACGGTGGAGCCAGCGGCTTCGAAAATGTCTATCAACTGGTTCACCAATCTTGTAAGGAGCTTCTTCAGCATCTTCGAGCCGCTTGAGTACTCGATCATTAGTTTGGGATAGTGGCAAGGCGGCAGACGTCCCGGCTTTTATTCGGAGAGCGTCTCCGAGAGGAAGGGAGTTGATCTGCGATAGGTCGCGACACCGGACCTCACTCGAGAGTTTCGCAAGGAAGGTGTCTTCGGACGCTTTGCCTGGGGTGTCTCCGATGTTCATCTAGCTGAAATCGAAGAACACTCCTAAGGGTAGATCGCTTTTCATTTGAGTAACCGCACGAAATGATCTTCCGTAGGGTTACTCAGATGTACATCGCGCCAAAATGAGGAGAGTGAGGAAGTTCTTCGTCCGCTATGCCCCGTCTTTTAGCACTCGCCTAGACTGTGGCCCCAGTGCCGACCATCACCACGATTCGGGTAAACGCCTCTTCGATGAGGGCGTCCGAAGCTGCAAAGCTGAGTCGCACCCACCGATCGTCACCGAATGCGGCACCCGGCACAAGAGCTACGCCATGTTCCTGCAAGAGCCGTGAGCACCAGGTGGTGGCATCATTTTCATCTACTTCAAAAAGTCCATCCACGCGGAAATAGAGGTAAAAAGCCCCTTCAGGTTGAATGTACGGGACGCCCGGTAGAAGCCGATCCATTAGGGCTATGACGAGGTCACGGCGGCGCCTAAAAGCGACTCCCATTTCAGCGATCGCAGAAGATGCTGCTTCCACGTTTCGAAATGCTTCCAGAGCTGCTACCTGAGAAGGCGTAGCGGTATTGGATGTAATCTGACTCTGAAGCGCGGTGAATTTCTGCGCAATCTCAACGCCTGAGTATGAGAAGCCCACCCTCCATCCGGTCATCGCATAGCTCTTCGAAGCACCATCGACTAGAATGAATTTGCCAACATCATCCTCTGGCAGATTGAGGATACCTGGTGCCGTATCTCCCTGGGCGCCGAAGTATATATTCCGATAGATCTCGTCGCTCACGATCCAGACTCCCCGTCCTTTGGCCCAAACAGAGAGCTCCCTGAGTTCTTCGAGGGTGTAGATAGCACCGGTGGGATTGCAGGGAGTATTCAACACAAGTCCCTTGGTTTTCTCGGACACGACACCTTCCAGGTCAGACGGCACAACCTTGAAACTGTTGGATTCAGCTCCAAAAACCGTCACGGGTTCGGCACGTGCCAGCATGACCAGATCCGGATAGGTCGTCCAGTATGGGGCAGCAACCAGTACTTCATCACCAGGACCGCAGAGAGAGAAAAATGTGTTAAATAGCGCTTGCTTCACACCGGCGCTGACCACAACTCCCTTCCAGTTGATCTCACGACCTGCGCGTGCCCCAAGGTGGTCGGCAATCGCCTGACGGAGCTCAGGGAGACCCGCAGGTGGCGTGTAACGTGTCTGTCCTGACCGAACACCATTCACTGCGGCGTCCGCTATGAAGAGGGGCGTGTCGAAATCAGGCTCGCCCGCTCCGAGGTTGACGATGTCACGGCCCTCAGCTACTAGGCTCTTTGCTAACGTGCTGACCTCGATCGTGGCTGAAGGTTTGAGTTTCTCGATATTGGCGCTGAAGGACATGGCACTCCTCTGAATCGCAATCTCGGAACGCAATATGGTAGGACCCCGAGGCCCGAGGAAGCACACAATACTCTGGCCGACCGAAGCGGGTGCAGCCACCTTCCATTTCCATGACTTATACTTCCCCATGCCTCTTCATAGATGTCGTTGACCCACTCTCTTTCTTGGCTCACCTACAGCTACGGTCAGTAGAGCAAGCATCCGGAATCCGTGTAGAGCGTGTCCCAGTCGAACTCCGTCCTCCCCCAGCAGAGTTGATCGATGCTGGCCACCCCTTCTGGTCTCAGCGCTGGGAACGCGCTGAAGCTTTAGCGTGCGAACTCAGGCTCTCTCTAAGAAAACCGTCCCTTGTGCCTTGGTCTCGCAAGGCTCACGAACTCCTTTGCCATGCGCGTTCATCTGGCTTGGACCAAACTGACCAACTGCTTGACACCATCTTCGAAGCCCTCCTGCTCAAGGGCGAGGATATCGGCAGAGTCGATATCCTCGTAGGTATTGGGCAATCTGTAGGACTAGAATTGAGCGAAACCAAGGCGGTCTTAGACATCGACCGTTATGAAGCAGAAGTGTCCGACGTCCTCGCACGCGCTCGCTCAGAGGGGGTTGAAGTTCCGCCGGTACTCATTAGGGGACCCAAGCACTTGAGGGACTTCCACAACCAGGAAACGATCGGCACCTTTCTAGCCATGCCATGAGTAGGGTCCGGAGCCCGGACATACCTCAGTCTCTTAAACACTATAGAACACACTCACGAATATGGCCGGTTATCAGCGCAAAACAGCGCTCTCACCCAGTGAAGTCCTTTCTGAGGCCGAGGACTTCCTTCCTCGGATTGTCGGGCTCGCCCGGTCAAACAATTCAGGTCATAGCGCCACATACGACGGTGCTGAGGGTACGGTCACGCTCACTGCTCATCGGCACGGGGCCTACACCGATGTCGTGGCCACCACCGACCAACTTCGGACATCAAGGCTGGATTACGAGGTGCAAAAACTCTTGAATCTCCTTCCCTACGAACCCGGTGACCTCGGTGGGCCAGGTTCTGGCGATCCTACCTGAAGCGACACTTACCGTGGATTCGTTCGAAGACCTCGGCTTAAGCCCCGAGTTGGTTGAAGCGCTAGCCGCTGAAGGAATTGAACAGCCAACCTCGGTACAGAAATCGGTTATCCCTTTTGTTCACCGTGGCAATAACGCGATCCTCGGGGCCGGTTCCGGTAGTGGAGTGACCGTGGCTTGGGCGGCAGCTTTACTCAATCGCTTTAATGACTCGGAAACTGGAAGCCCTCGGGTGCTCGTGCTAACACCCTCACGTAACCGGGCTAATGATCTGGCTGAATCGATGAGCCCTATTGCAAATCACATCGGACAAGTTGTGGGCGCGTTAGGATCTCAGTGGGTACTCCCTGAACAAGCGACATTCCTCTTCGCAACAGCCAGTGACGTCCTAGCGAGTTGCACTACCCACGACCTTATACTGGAGGGTGTGGAAGCTCTCGTCGTGGACCAAGCAACCCGAATCGATGAGTTCGATGGCCTCGAGAGTGTTGAACTTGTGCTCGGCTACTTAGCCAGCACTGCACAGAGAATTGTCACCTCTCTTCCGGTCACGACTGCGGTTGCGGACTTCAGCCGACGGCACTTGAAGCGTGCGGTCAAATTGCCCTCCGTGGATACATCCGTGGTTGACGGACCCAGGCGCGGTACTCTGCGGTTCCGGATTACAACCGAGCCACGTGAGCACGAGGCTCTCAAGATCGTAGCGAGTATCCTAGCCTCAGGAACGCCGCACGTGCTGTTGTATTGCCGCAATGACGACCGTGCCGCCGATATCGGAGATTACTTGACAGGTCACGGCTACGTCGCTGGTGCACCGGGTGACACAAAGGTTGCCGTATGGATGGGTGTTTATCCGCTTGAAGTGCGCAGCGCTATTACCGACCACAGCCAGGTACCCGTCATCAGTTGCGACGTACCGACTGATGTTGATGACCTTGACCGGCGCCACGGTGTTTCGGATGAGGGCTTCGTAGTGGTTCTACCACGCGAGGTTCCACACCTACGTGCGACCGCACGCCAAGCATGCTACGAAGTTATTCCGTTTCCACCCGAAACCAAGAAGAGCACTGGCCCCATCGCCACCCTACACGATTCCATTCGAGAAGTGATAAAGAAGGAGGACATTGCGCCCTATTTGTTCGCCCTTGAACCCCTCTTTGAAGAATACGACGCGGCCGAGGTGGCAGCAGCGCTCGCTCTCGTGAGCAAGCGGTCAGCAGAGACAGAGACCCTACCCGCAGACACCCGTGGCAAGAAAGGTTTGACCAACGCACCAGCAGCATGGGCCAAACTATTCCTAGGTGTTGGTGAGCGAGACGGATTGCAGCCTGGTGACCTCTTGGGGGAGATCACAGGAGAGGCTCATGTGTCGGGGGACACGGTGGGCCGCATTGAGATCAAGGAGAACTACACACTTGTGGAAGTTCATGATTCAGTAGCACACGATGTCATTGCAGCACTCAATGGAAGAACTATCTGCGGACGTGCGGTGCGCGCTGATTTTGACAGACCGCACCGGGGAAGAGGCCGTGGCCAACGTAAGAGGTCGGGTAACAGTTAACAGTTGATCCGCAGGACAAAAGAGGTGGCCACGTCACTTAAAAGTGACGTGGCCACCTCTTTTTGCGAGTCACGCCCAACCGCTGCGGCTCCGGTCAAGCATCTAGCACTTTACTTCGTGTCTATCCCCCTCCTTTGACTGCGTCCTTCAAGCCCTTCCCTGCCCGGAATCCCGGTGTCTTGGTAGCGGCAATGTAAATTGACTGACCAGTCCGAGGGTTCCGGCCCATGCGGGCCTTACGATGTTTGGCTTCAAACGTACCGAAGCCCGTGATTTGGACCCGGCGGTCTCCTCTTAGTGCAGAGGAGATGATCCCACTGCTTGGGTTAAAAAGTGCATCCACAGTACGCGACGCATCGGCCTTGGTCATGCCGGTTGCACTCGCGAGGGCGTCCACTAAGTCGGACTTGTTCATCTGGCTGCTCCTGTCACTTAGATGGGTAAGTTGTCACGGCCGAAGCCGCCATTTGTGCAGGCCTGGAGAACTCTCTCCCATCGAGCTTTGGATCACTCGAAAAGCCGCATGAAATCGAGTGTTTCCGAGCCTTGCAGGTCACAGTTATCTAACTGTAAGGCACACTCGTGAGAGCGTCAAGGCAAAAAATAGCCAAAAGACCGCATGTTTCCTGGCCTCCTGGCTGATTAGATCCCTGTATTCGACCCGACGAGCCGAACTAGTGTCACGGCAGTATCAGTCTGCAGCTTGGTTGGAAGGTGCCACGACTGGTAGTGCTACGTACTATTTCACCTACTGGATACAGGGTCATCAAAGACACTCGGCATGGACTCAACCGCGTCATATGTTCAGTGAGCAAGTAGAACCTACGTATCCCCTATTTGCTGACCCAACGAAATGGCCAAATCAAGAGGGTATACAGCCCAGCAGAAACATGAGCTAGTAACCGCCTTTCATAGGCGGACAAAGCTAGAATGTCCGGACTGTGACGTTGTCTTGGACCACCGCCATATATCACCTCGCTCCGATGTTGCGTATGTGCGGGATCGGGTTCTACTCACATGCTCATCTTGCCACCGAACACTAATCATCGACCGTCGCCAGCGTGATTAAGGGCGACAAGGTTTTGAATGCGCACAAGAAAAAATCCCTGGAGTTCAAGGTTAACCAGAATCGGGATCTGGCGGGCATAGACCAGACGATGGTCTATCTTAGAGGTTGCAGCTATTGCCGACATTCCCTATCGGGTTCGAGCTTGCAGCACCGTATTCCCAACCTGAACTGGTTGACCATGCCTCGAATAGTAGTGCTTGTCAGCTCACTTGTACTCATCTGTGCAACAAAGCTTCCTGCTCAAACTTACCACGCTCTGCCGCGTGTTCTGGAACTCCCGGCTTCAACACGAGCGATGGCTCTCGGGGGAGCTTATATGACGAACTCCCCCCAAGCAGACGCCCTGTTCTACAATCCCGCCCTCTTGATAGGAGTTCAGGGCTTCGGCTTGGATATACAGCAATGGGGACCAGCCAGTTGGACAGCAACTGCGGTAGCGGCAAGACAGTGGTTTGGAGGAGGGATCGGGATCGGACTTCAAACACTCCAGTATGAAGCACCTGGAACAGGTGGGGATGCTGCGCCTAGCGGACAGGATCACCTCTTCGAAACTGGCTCGGTCCCTGTTTCAGAGAGGGTGGCCACCATCGGTTATGCACGTGAGATAAAGGGCATCAATTTGGGCCTAGCGATTAAATTGATCGAAGAACGAGTGGCACTCCGGACATTCGTCAGCAATGCTCAAACACGTGATGGTGTGGTGTGGTTTGACGCAGGAATTTCAAAGGATCTTGGGCGTTTCACCACAAGTCTTTCATATCAGAACAACGGAGAAAGATTATTTGCCGGTGAATACCGCGGGGACTATCACGTCGCGGATCGACTCACTTTCGGCATCAGTGCATCCGGGATGCAGCTAGGTATTTTCGACTACGGTATCACTGCAGCTGTGACTCAGGTCAGGAAATTCAATGAGGGTTCTGCAACGATACCGGCCGCTGGCATCGAGATCGGTTACTGGCCGATTCGCGGAAGAACATTTGTCGCAAGGGCTGGCGTGCAGCGGACCCCGTATTATCAAGATGCCAGCCCATTCACCTTCGGCTTAGCTTACTGGGGTGACAACCTAGTGCTTGAGTGGTCCTTCCAGGGCATGGAGCAAAGCGAGCTTCGTACACACCGGTTTGGCGTGAGTTGGCGATAGAAGCTAGCTCAATAGTTTCTTTCAACTCGAGCCCCAAGGAACGCGGAATCAAGATCAGAGAAGCCTATCTGATCAATAGAGACCTCCCCTGCATGGACACGGTCAAAAACGAACCGAATCTTCATGAGCTGCCCAAGATCTAATCCCTGATTTTCAGCTTTGAAATCTCCGAGGGGGATAGAGTAGGTCTGAAGTATGAGTTCCCAGTGATCAGCAAAGCGCGCGCGCTCTTGATCAGCTCTACGTAGTATCCATGTGTCTAAAGGACGACGGATCGGGCCGTAGTCGCTGAGAGTGACCCTGGCAACCCTACCCATAGCATCCTCTAATTCTACACTGAGATCTACCTCCGGCTCCGCTTCATCGCCTGTGCTACTGCCACGAGCCCCTTCTTCTTCGCGGCCGTCGGACTCTTCATCCGATGACGCTGTGTCTGGATCGCCTCGAGGAGTTGGTACTGAGTTTGTGGGCCCCAACATGAAATCGAGTGTGTGGCCTTCACTAAGCTGCCAACGTTCAGATAACCCTCTCGGCAGTTCCACAGAGTACTTAGCAGGAGGACCGTGACGAGTAGTGTCAGACCCTGAGATTCGGTTATTCCAACCGATAGTAACCGCCTGATTTTCCTGACTCGCCGATGTGTTATTGCGATTACTGGAACGGAGTCCAAGCAACTCCTCTTTCCAAGTTTCTAGGGAGTCTCCTTTCAGCAAAACTCCTGGCTCCGTGCCAGCCGTAATATCGATGTCCTCTTCGAACGTAGCGAGTGGCCGAAAGCCACTGGTTTCAAAACGTGTGATGTACATCGTCGAGGGCAGCCAGCCACCTATCACCCGATGGTCACGAAAGATCGGTAAGTACTGCTTGTCACCTTTCAACACAACGTCAAGAAACGCCGAGACATAGATCTCTGAAAACCGCCTTTGATCTTCCGCATCGATCAATCCACGAAGGTCTAGTGAGCGTCCGCTGCGTGGACCACCATCATGAGAGCCCCAGACCGTGTTCCACTGCCCATGGTTTGCACGGTAAACGTAGATCGCGGATTTGAAATTGAAGAGATCTGACTCATTGAACTTCAAGCGGTCGTAGATCCTTAAGCCATGGAAACTGGTAACATCACCATCGTGAGAACCATGAAAAGTCAGGTAGCTTACATCCTCAACTACGACTTTACGGCCTGTAGGTAGGTACTGCCCGTCGACCGGTGCGATGGAGATGATCCCTTTGATGCCATAGTCGAAGCTGAACTCGAGTGAAGCATCATCTGGGTAGTAAGTGAGTCTGTTGAAGGCAGCTGCGTTGGCCACAGCCTCTCCACCTCGTGAGTGGCCGATAAGCGCAATATTATCCATATCGACCTTGCCCTCGAAGGGGTTGCCCGCTTCCTGATTGAAGTCTTCAAAAGCCTCTAGATGTTTGAGTAAGAACCAGCCGCGAGCATCATTTTCTCCTCGGATACCACCATTGATGAAGTTCTCATCAACACTAGCCAGAATGTATCCTCTGCTCGCTAGCAGTTCGCCCAGATAATCATATCCGGGGTCTGAGAAGTCCTTCATGTTATGGTTTCCATGAACAACTAGGACCAAGGGAAATGGTCCATCTCCATCGGGATACCAGACCCGAGCGTTGAGGGGCATCTCTTTCGGACTGAACCCCCAGTAACGATTTCGACTACCTGCCGAACTACCCAGATGTACAAGCTTTGACGCATCCACCACATCGGTGATAAGGGAAACCGAATCCCTATATTCAAGTCGATTCTTGTCTGTCCCATTTCCATAGTAGAGCGTCAAAACCCCATAGGGCCCCCTGAGGCCAGGATCTGGTGCTCGCAGGGTCTGGCTGGAGAGTACTCTTCCGGCGTCACTCGGCGTGAGCTTTAGGGGTGGCATGCAGGCTGTCACCGAGACCGTTATCGCCAGCGCTACATACGAGGCAACCACATTTCTAGTCGTCATGCTCATAGACTCACTGTAGTGATATACTCCACCGCGTGGCAATCACCCATCTCTTCACCTGGTCGAGAGTAGTAAACAAACAGAGGGTTCACTTCCTGCTCAGAAACCATGCGGTTACCGTAAGCACCATTCTAACTCCAGAGACCACATGGCCAATCCAACCATCACATTCGTGACCACACTAGGCACCTTCTCCGCTGAAATGTTGGAGGACGCTGCCCCCAAAACCGCAGGCAACTTCATGAAGCTGGTTCGTGACGGCTACTACAACGGAATCATCTTTCATCGAGTGATCGAAGGATTCATGATCCAAGGGGGGGATCCAACAGGAACGGGAACAGGAGGTCCGGGCTATACGATCCAAGATGAGTTTGCACCTGGGTTGAGTCATACAACAGAAGGCATCTTTTCGATGGCTAATGCTGGGCCAAACACGGGTGGATCGCAGTTCTTCATTACATTGGCTGCAACACCGTGGCTAGATGGCAAGCATGCGATCTTCGGTAAGGTCATCTCTGGGCTGGATGTGGTAATGGAGATCGGCCAGGTCTCGGCCAACCCCGCGGACAGGCCACTTGAGGATGTCGTAATGGAAAGCGTGACCGTGTCGGATGAGACATAGTCAGCGCTCCAATTCATGAACAGTGAGAACCCTAGCCGATAGGTCTCGTTAACTGGCCAATCTGATAGCCAGCAGGAGGTTCGGCATCAAGTAGGTGGCGAACGAAATAGTCCCAACGCCTTCGCATCATATATGGTTCGTTACCGAAGCCATGCCTTCGGTTCGGCATCAAGACCAAATCAAAATCCTTGTTCGCTGCGATTAGGGCATTCACGACAAGCATCGTGTTCGACGGAGGTACGTTAGAGTCTAGCGTACCATGTGCGATCAGGAGCTTACCCTTGAGATTTTCCGCTAACAACTGGTTGGCTTGATTGTCATAATTGGTCGTCCCATCCGGATATTCGACAAGGAGTCCCTGCCACTTTTCACCCCAATCATCCTCGTAGTTTCGCTGATCGTGGTTACCGGCCTGTGACACTGCAACATCATAGAAGTCAGGATAACGCATGATCCCATCAGCAGCAGCAAAGCCGCCTCCGGAGTGGCCGTAAATTCCAACCTTGTCGATATCCATCCACGGATAGCGATCTGCCAGCTGGCGAATCCCAGCAATCTGATCAGGGAGCCCATTGTCCCCCATGTTCCCGTAATACGTTTCGTGAAATGTCTTGGAGCGGCCAGGCGTACCCATCGCGTCGAGTTCAACCACGACGAAACCAAGTTCGGCAATCGCTTGTAGATCTCGGTGTGATGCACGGAAACTCCTGCTCCCCACGCTCCCACCCTGTGGTCCAGGATACAGATAATTCACGATCGGGTATGAGCGGTCCGAATCGAAATTCATCGGCCGGAAAAGCAACCCGTAGAGGTCCGTCTCTCCATTTCGTGCTTTCACACTGAACGGCATCGGTGGTTGCCACCCTGATTCCTGAAGACGGGAAATATCCGCTTCTTCAATAGCCAGAATACGACGTCCGTCTTCTCTATCACGAAGGACGGTAACCGGAGGAACAACCGGTGTTGAGTACGTGTCGACCACATATTTTCCATCCGGAGAAAGCGATACACTGTGATTCGCACTGTCCGGTGTCAGTAGCTCTACATCGCCACCATCGAGTCCAACCCTATAGAGGTATTGGAAATAAGGGTCTCCTGGCTCTCGCGCATTACCAAGAAAAGTGATAGTGCGAGCGGGCTCATCGATCTCCAGGATCTGTTGAACATTCCAGGTTCCCTGGGTGACCTGTCTTTTGAGGGCTCCAGTTCCAGCATCGTATAAGTAGAGATGTCCCCAGTCATCTCTTTGGCTGAACCATAAGATTTCGTTCGATGAGGACAAAAAGTCCCAACCGTTCGACTCGTAAAATGTCTCTTCTACCTCCTCGAAAAGCTCGGTCACAGCACCCGTGGACGCATCGGCGATGCGGACAGCAGCACTTTTGTGGTCGCGGGTACTCGAAACAAATACGATATGCTCGCTATCTGCGCTCCACTCGACATCTCCAAAGGTGCCCCCACAGGCGATATGGTCACTGCAGGTGGACCGATGCTGATCTGGAGGCATCGCTAGACTGACTACTCGGTCGCCTGCCGGACGATCGAGGTCCAGAACCACTCTGGTGATCCGAAAAATCACTGAGTCTTCAGGGAGCGGATAACGCCATGCCTCAAGCTGCGGATGCCCCACCTGTGTATTCACGAGATACATCATTCCCACACCACGCGCGTCATGCCGGAACGTTGCGATCTTCCTTGAATCCGGAGACCACTTCAAGATTGGACGGTCGCTACGTGTCCACCCAGCGTTGTTCGTACCGTACCCGAAATCTTCTGCTCCATTAGTCGTTAATGCCGACTCATCTCCAGTACCGAGATCCCGAACCCAAAGATTGTGATCACGGATGAACGCTGCATTTCGAGCATCTGGAGAAATCACCTCTAGTCGTGAAACCGCAGGGCCAGCAGTACCTGAAACAGATTCACAAGAATATTCCGTCAGGTTGCACCCGAAGCGGCCAGGCGGGCCGACCGTAGCCATAAGTGCACCACCCTCAAGTGTCAGGCCGCCCAAAGGTAATCTTGAAGACTCAAAAGCCCCTCCCGACACTGTGTTGAGCACGGTGGCAATCCGTTCGTGATCAAAAGCCCTTTCGCGAGTCAACTCTGAAGGGTCGACAATCATGAACTCCGTCCCCCCAGGCCCCGTCGATCTGTACCAAAATCGACCATCCTCAAGCCATTGTGGGCTCACCGATGCACCAAAGACCAGGGCACTGGTGTTTTGCGAGAGGAAACGCTCTGCTCGTCTGTAGTCATCCGCTGTGATTTCTCGTGTGCCATCTTGAGCAACAAGCGGAGTCGAGATGAAAAGTGCTAATAAGGCTAATGAGAACCGCATGGTCATCCTCTGGGAATACGAGAACTAAAAGAGCAGGCCCCTTGGGGCCCACACGGCAAGTTGAAGTCGGAAACGATAACCTGCAACGGAGTCAATAATTTAGTTCTTCCGTTCACCGCTGAAGGGGCGGCCCTGACCTCGACCCCCCTCGATCGTTCCTTCCATCGAACCACCGTCGATCGCGCCTGAAAAACTCTGGGTAAATGAGTTTCCCCCAAAACTTAGCGTCACCTGGAAACTAAAATTCTTGCCTTCTATCATTCCGTTTTCGACATCACTCTCCATCGCTCCGCCACCACGACCACCACGACTGGGGAGTGTTCGTGTCAGGGTACCCGTCAAACCCTGGCCGTCTTGAATCACAAC
>JYMV01013861.1_pt1 | contig 11899 bp, 7 predicted proteins | sample 338911 | NCBI WGS metagenome assembly JYMV01 (sample SAMN03354496, study PRJNA234377) | hydrothermal vent metagenome | biome: Deep sea; feature: Hydrothermal plumes at the Eastern Lau Spreading Center, Western Pacific Ocean; material: Seawater | place: Tonga | collected 2009 | depth 2000 m m
ATGTCGGCTGCTGCCCAGCGAACCTGCGGGTTGGTATCAACGAGGGCCTTCTGCAGGACTGGAATAGCCTTCGCTCCCTCGCGTTCGGCAAGCAATCCCAAATTGCCGTGAAAGTGATAGTCGAACGTATCGTTCATGGACCGATATGCCGCTTGCCGCACTTCCCACGGAAACCGATGCTGGGCGAGAGGCTGATGGAATTGAAAAGCCTTTTCTGCACCACGGGCATTGAAGAAAGCCTGTATAGACGGTGCCGCAGCTTTCGGTCCCCATCCCGGAAAGACACCGTCGCCAGTTGGCGAGCTGGAAAAGAACACTCGCGGTGCGATGGCCGCTGCCACTTCATGAAAATCGAATGGAAACTGTCTGTGATCCGATTTGTAGAGCGTCTCCAGCGGCGGCATATACGTCGGTAATGCCCAAGTCTTGAGCCGGCCCGGTACCGTTTCGTAAAACTCGAATGGCGTCCAACCACAACTTGAAACCGCGATCTTGACCCGTTCGTCAAAGGCTGCCAGGAACATCGCATTATGTCCGCCCAGCGAATGGCCAATAGTCCCGATCTTATTGGGATCAACATCAGGATGCGCCTGTAACAAATCGACGCAGGTCATGTGGTTGAAAACGCCTTTGATCGTCCCCGAGTCGTATCGGTCTGAGTCAAAATTGTAGGGTCTCGAATCACCAAAACCAGGGTAATCCGGCACGATGACCACATAACCGAGCATGGCCAGTTCAATCGGGAAATTACACAGCGGCCAGCTTTCAAAACAACCCTTGCCGGCCGCGCCGGTCGGGTGCATGCCGACAATGCCGGGGCGTTGTTCGTTTGGTTTCTTGTCGAGCGGTTCGTATAGAAAGGCATGGACAACCTCACCCTCGGCAACGTCAAACTGGATGGTCTTTTTGGTATACCGGCCCCGCACTTGCGTATCGATCACGCGAATGTCAAAGTCTTTCAGGTTTCGGCGTATCGGGCGATCGGGTAACTGCCCCATGCCCTGCAACATGCCGTCGATGATCTGCTGACGTTTTTTCTTGTAGTGTTCCGGTTTCGTAATCGGCTGGAAGAGATCGGCCTCGTCGTAATAGACCAGCAAATCGCTGAGTCGCGGGGTAACCTTTTTCTTTTCGCAGTTCTGTGGATTGGTTGGCGTTTCTTTCAGTAATTTGAAGTTGTCCGCCCAAACCTTAATGCCAAACCTATTGACGCCATTCCTTTCAAAGACCCTAAAGGTGATTTCGTAATGCGTTTCTTCTTGGTACTTGTCGCGACCAATTTTCTTGCGCTTTCCCTCTTTCAGATAACGCGTCAAATCCAAGGACACCTTTTTCCAATTCGTATCGCCGCTTACGACATCCGTTTCCCAAATCACCTCGCCATCCAAGAGCAGTTCCATAAAGTGGTAGCCCTTGGTTTTGCCGGTGTAATTGTCTTTGATAGAGAAGGAAATACCCTTATCCGCTTTGGTCAGTTCCACGACTTGGACAATCCCTGCAAAATCTTCCTTCTTTGTCGGGGAGTCCGAAGCAAGTGAAACCGCAAAGCTCTTTTGCCCAGTTTGGGATGCGTCATTGCCGAACGCAGGCTGAAGACTGCTGCCCTGCGTGATGATTTGCCATCCGCCTTGTTCCTCAAAACCCGAGTTCTGCAGGTCTTGGGCGCGCAGCGGAAGGATCGCCGCAAATAGTATCACTGATGAAAACCAAATGTTTGCCACGTCTCTCATGAGTTCTCCCTACTGCCAGAGTCTCTTTTGGTGGCGACCACCAATCCCCCAGCGATCGACGGTGTTTACCAGTTTCCGCTACCTTTCAGCCCCAAACTATCCTACCGAACGGTTACTGATCGCCGGATATGTGGGAATACTATGAGTCTCTGTATCTTTCTCGTACATTACTTGCCAGTTAAGAAGGATTAACGATACGTGTGAACAACTCCCGCCAAGCAAAAATAACTGGATAAAACACGGTCTTGCATTATATATCGATGAAATTGCCCAATGTGAACGCGGTGGGCAAGTTATTCCGTGACCCGTCGGCGCTGGTGACTTGTTCTGGTGTCTTGGCACGACAACAGAGTGTGCGTCAGAGTGTGCAGTACCGCACAGAACGGTCTCGCACAGGGTCGCTGGACGATTTCACAAATTCAGAATGCACTACAATTCCCGACCATGCGGGAGGGTGCGTCGACCCGACAACCATCAAGTACCCCCTAAAGGATTCGAACCTCTGTTTCTGATCGGAAGGACCAGCGTCCTGGGCCGCTAGACGAAAGGGGCTAAAGCGGATTTTTTAGTTTTGTCTGCTCTTGCTAGATTGTCAAGGTGATACGCGAACCCGTTATTTGGTATCATATACCCCATCATGGCTAAGAAATCGAAGCAAGGTTCGACAAACCACCTCTTTCAACTCCTCGCAAACCCGAGCACGCTGCCACGTACCGGACTCTGCGTGATCGTCGGTACCGATTACTTCCTGCAACGACTCGCACTGAAAACAGTCCAAGCGCAATTCGCCAATGAACAAGATGATCAACAAGATGATATACGCTGGTTCGATGAAAATGCACTTTGGGTCGACGTTATGGATGAAGTCTCCACCGTCACACTATTCGGCGGCGATGGCCCGCGAATAGCCGGAGTTAACGATGCCGACAAGTTCATCAAAGAATATCGACCCAAACTTGAAAAATATATCGAACGTGAATCGCACGCGGGATTATTAATACTCGAAGCGAAATCGTTCCCCGGTAATACAAACCTCGCCAAAAAAGTGAATGCACTCGGCGGTGTTATCGATTGCCGCACCCCAACTGAACCGCCCGTTCGCCAAAACGAACGCCCTCTCTACGACCTCACTATCAACTGGATCGTCAACTGGGCACAACAACAATATCAATTCACACTCAGCAACGATATCGCCGCTCTACTACTCGACCTGTCGCAATTCAGTATCGGCCTACTCAACATGAACTGTGTCAAACTCGCTCTATACCTAGAGCCCGGCGACAATCCTACCGCTGAACAAATCCAAGAATATGTCGGTGGCTGGAAATCCCAGTCAACTTTCCATATGACCGACGTCGCCGCCGAAGGAAAAGCTGCTTCCGCACTGCTCGAACTACAACACCTGCGGGCCGACGGTGAAGCTGTGCAAAAAATATTCGGTGGCGTTTCCTGGTCACTCAGACGCTATGTAACCATCACTCGCATCGCCGAACAACTCGAACGCAATGGCACGCCAATCCTGCAAGCATTGCAACAAGCCACTCGAGAAGTCCTTGGTAATAGCTTCCACTTCCAAGGACAAAAAACAATCGACCACCTCTGCCAACTACGGCGACAACGTAGTGGGCAACTACTAAAATGGCTGCTCGAAGCCGACCTCGATATGAAAAATCAATTCTCTAACTCGGGGCTCCCGCTGGAAAAATTGATGCTCTACCTCGATGAATCCTATCGCACAGGCTTTCAAGCACGGTCCACGACCGCGGCCAACTAAGGAACTTGGCACATGAGCAACTCGCAACATTTTGATTGCCTCGTGCTAGGTACCGGTGGAGTCGGCAGCGCAGCGCTGTACCACTTGGCCAAACAAGGAAAACGCGTGGCCGGTATCGATCGCTTTGGCGTCGCACATGATCGTGGCAGCTCGCATGGCCAAACTAGAATCATCCGTCAAAGCTACTTCGAACACCCTAGCTACGTACCCCTCGTGCAACGAGCGTTCGAGCTGTGGGAAGAACTCCAAGCGGAGCATGGTCGCGACCTCTATTACCAAACAGGAATCCTGCAAGCCGGGCCTAGTGGCGGTGAGTTGATTCCAGGCGTGTTAGCCAGCAGCGCTCAACATGGCTTAGCGATCGAGCACATGAACGTTGCTGAGGCGAGAAAACGCTGGCCGCAGTTTGCATTTGATGATGGTATGGAAGTGATTTTCGAACAGCGGGCTGGGTTCCTGCTGGTCGAGCACGCGATCTCCGCTCATGTCGAAAAAGCACAATGGGCTGGTGCGGAATTATTCGTCGGGCATGCCATTGATGAAGTTAAAACGGGTGGGAGTTGCTTAGAAGTGATTACGGATAAGGGCACGTTTACGGCAGATTCGGTCGTGGTTACCGCTGGCGCTTGGGCCGCTGATCTACTACCAGAATTGAAAGGGCACCTGCGAATTCTAAAAAAGCCCCTGCACTGGTATGCCGCCGATACAGATTTATATTCCAACCGAGCTGGGTGCCCTGTGTTTTTCTTTGAATCTGAAACCGGTGGTTACTATGGATTTCCGAGTATCGATGAACGCGGATTGAAGCTGGCACGGCACAGCGGTGGTATCGAGATAACCAACCCGCTGGAATTGGACTGTTCATTAGATGCAGAAGAGCGGGCTTGTGTGGCCGGTTTTTTGCGAAAACACTTGCCTCAGGTCAGCGACCAAGCGACGGATCATACCGTGTGTATGTACACGGTAACCTCGGATTCCCATTTTATCATCGATCGGGCTGAGGCAGATGAGCGGATCGTCTATGCCGCTGGGTTATCGGGACATGGTTTTAAGTTTGCGTCGGCACTAGGGGAATTGTTGGCCAACATGGCAAGCGGTGAATCGCACGGCTACGATTTGACACAGTTTAGTGCGCGACCACGTATTGGGACCGCGAATGACCGCGAATGACCGCGAACCGTTTTCGTGATCGAAGGTTTGACTACTGCACCGGTTCGGTGGCGATCGCTGAGACTGTGTTGCCCGCTTGGTCGGTCGCGTCAACCTTTATAAACCACGTACCTGAGGCGTTGGGGTCAAGTCGCCAGCGATAGAATCCAGCATTGGGTACGGCCGGAGAGATTTCTTGCCAAGGTCCCTGTTGTGACTGACTACATTGCAGACGAATAGGCCGGTCTGAGAAATTGTCGTCAGTCGCTTCCCACTTAATCAAGATTTCCGGGAAACCGGATTCCACAGTCCGCTCGATATCACCAAGCCGCAACTGTGGTTTCACTCGATCAATTCTTATCCATATATCAGCAACCGAATCGGCAGTCGGGCGATTCTTGCCATTGTCCTCGAGCGTAGTGATGATCGTGATAAACCCGATCGTACTATCGCGTTGTATCTCGACATCCAGCGGACTCTGGCCATCGTGATCAAGACCCCATAGCCCCCAAGTCTTCCCGCCGTCCTCAGTCGCCCATAGCTGAACTTGTGTAGTATTTGTGTTTACATTGGAAAGTTCGTAATCGAGTTTGAATCGTGTACGGTTAGTCTGATGCACAGTAGCCTCTACTGGCGGACCCTTGATAATCGGTTTGGCTGTAGTGACCACTGCGTCGGGCTGCACAGGAGTTGGGTTTGCTGGATTGTTGGCGACCGTCGGCGTTGCAGGCTGATTATCGGCTGGCCAGTTGATAGCGTCTTTGTGGGGCGCTGCACGCGTGTAAGGATTTCGTAGCGGCTCGTAAGATTGGGGACGCTTCTGTGCACTAGGAGGGAAATAGATCCGTCGCTCGGCGATCGCTAAATTCCCAGCACCATCTAACACTTTAATGCGGACCAATGCCATGCGTGTCGCTTTTGTCGGCTGCCAGCGTCCCGCCAAATCTATCACTCCCGCTAACTCTATGGTAGGCCGCTCCACCAGTGGAAAAGATTGCCAAGGTGAGTTTGGCGCGGGTTGAATTTCTACGGCGACTTGTTTTGCTATCAGAGTGACATCGCTGACTTTACACTCCAGCGTGATTTCACCAGCAGACGTAAGGTTGGTGTGGAGCTCGATCGCTGGCCGCTGAGTGTCGACAAACACACGCATTTGAGGCCGCAGATTTGTGGGTATCGTGGTGGATGATTGAATACGCGAACAGAACCAATACTCGCCATCACGCTGGGCCTGAAATCGAAACACCTTTTTTTCAGATCCTTGAATCGCTACTGTACGCCAACTGTTGCCGAAGTTCTTCGAAACGAACAGAACAATTTTGTCAGTCGATTGCTGGAGTGTATACGGGATCGAGAACTGGGGGGTACGAGTTGTATACAGTTTGGCTGCGGGGGCTGTCTGTTCTTCAGCATCAACGGTCGTTTGAGCGGGCAGGGGAGTGGCAAAGGGCGCAGCACAAAGCAGGATAGCTGCTAACAGTAGACGTTTTGTTGTTGAACAGGACACAGTTCGGTTTCCTAGTGCGCACGATGAACCCTATCTAGTATTATCGGAGGTTTGAGCCGCAAATCTATACGAAAACAAACGGCTATTCTTAGCCCACGGCTATATCTCAAAGCATCAACGAGCGAGTATCTCTTACGATTTGCACGTATTGTTGCGCTAATGCTTCAATCGAGGCGAAATCTCGCTTGTCGACTGCCGCTTGTGAGACGAGCGCACCGCCGACGCCCAAGGCAACCGCACCGGCGCGTAGAAAATCTGCCGCCGTGTTAAGGTCCACTCCGCCGGTAGGCATGAAACGACATTGTGGCAATGGACCACGTAACGCTTTAAGATGCGCTGGACCACCAATATCCGCTGGGAATACTTTGAGAATATCGGCGCCTGCTTCCCAAGCGGTCACTGCTTCAGTGGGAGTGAAGATGCCTGGCGTTACTACCGTATCATAGCGACGGCACAGTTTGATAACTTCGACGTCTGTCGATGGCGATACAATAAACTCCGCTCCCGCAAGGATTGCTGCGCGTGCTGTTTCCGTATCTAAAACGGTGCCAGCACCCAGCAAAACCTTATCGCCGATCCGACGCTTGACTTCTTTGATGACGTCGAGCGCATTGGGGACGGTGAATGTCACTTCCATTACATCGACGCCACCAGCAAGTAGTGCTTCCGCTACGTCAGCTAAGAGTTCCCCGGAGTCCGCACGAATTACCGCGACAATACCGTTGTCCATCATTCTCGTTAGATTGTCGTGGGCACTCATAGTTAGTTTCTCGAACGGGTGTCAAGGAAGGAATCCGTGCGGGGGCTATGCACTTTTCTTAACAGGTTTGTTGGTGACGAAGATAGGCTTCGTACCAGAAACTACTTCTTCGTCAATCGTATATGCGCCACTCCCTTTTCGATCGGGTAACTCATACATGATATCAAGCATTACTTCTTCTGTAATAGATCGCAAGCCACGAGCACCAGTCCCTTTGTCGATCGCGCGGCGAGCAATCGCACCGATGGCATCATTCGTGAATTTAAGTTCACAATCTTCCATCCTGAAAAGACTCTCGTATTGACGCAACAAAGCGTTTTTGGGTTCAGTCAATACTCGCTTTAATCCATCTTCATCCAGTGGTGACAATGACGTCACAATAGGTAAACGTCCAATCAATTCTGGGATCAGACCAAACTCAAGGATGTCATCGGATCTTACTTGCAACAACAACTCAGCCATATCGGCTTCTTCGCGATATCCAACTTGTTGACCAAACCCCAGGGTTTGATTGCCGAGTCGTTTACGGACTATGTTATCAACACCGACAAATGTTCCGCCACAGATGAATAGAATGTTAGTCGTATCAATCGGAATGTACTGTTGCTCGGGGTGCTTACGTCCACCTTGAGGTGGTACGTTGCAGATCGTACCTTCAAGCATCTTAAGTAATGCTTGTTGTACACCTTCACCAGAGACGTCACGAGTGATCGATACGTTCTGTGACGTCTTGCCGATTTTATCGAGTTCGTCAATGTAGATGATTCCGCGTTGAGCCGATTCGACATCAAAGTCCGCTGCATGCAACAATTTCAGCAATAGGTTCTCGACGTCTTCGCCGACATAGCCAGATTCGGTTAGTGTCGTAGCATCGCCAATTGCAAATGGTACGTTGAGTACTCGTGCTAGGGTGCGTGCGAGCAATGTCTTACCGGATCCAGTTGGACCAACCATGAGGATGTTCGATTTTTCGATTTCGACTTCCTCGTCAGACCATTCGTGGTTCAATCGCTTGTAGTGATTGTGTACGGCAACCGCAAGCACTTTTTTGGCTTGTTCTTGACCAATCACATATTCATCCATCTGGCCCGATATTTCTCGAGGCGAAGGAATGTCGGTGATCATGTGGTCGTCGCTAGACTTGCGGCGGTTCTCTGAATCGATAATCGACGAACATAGCTCGACACATTCGCTGCAGATATAGACATCGCCAGGTCCTTCAACTAGTGGACCGACGTCACGATAGCTTTTGCGACAGAACGAACAGAATGCGTTTTTCTTGGAAGGAGATCCAACTTTGTGGTCTCCTCCGTCTTTACCGGATGACATGACGACTCCTTGTGCACTTGCATGATTCGATCCAAATCGAATGTTTTGGTGATCGCAAGCGCGGGGGCTTAAGGTGTACGCCCGTAATCTATGCTGTTTAGCAGAAGCTTACCGGGAGTACTTGTGGTCAACTACCATCCATGACTTATTGACGCGTATTTATTATATATACATTATGCATTGCAGTGCTGATCTTCCAGACCAGAGCGTGTCATATGAGTGTCGTATGCAGGCACATCAATAACTATCTAATGATGATAGTAATCGCTGTAACTTGACTAACCCGAACAGTTGGCATTAACCGTCGGATTTGTCCTCTGTAGGAGGTTGATCGTCGGGTTGCGACTGCTGGTGTTCGAGTTGTTCTTCCAACACTGTTTCTATAGTTCGGAATTCTTTGTCCGAAATGTCACCCTGGGAATGAATTTCTTGGAAATTGTCGAGGTGTTCCTCAGGGCCTGGTATGTCTTGATCGATGCGATCCCGATAATTGGTCACGACGTAGTAGGCAATGGTAGTTAGGATTGCCAGAACCGTTATACCTAGTACAGCCCGCGCGGCTGGAGTTTCGAGTATTTCCATGGTTAAACCTGTCTCAATCGTGAAAGCGAATAATCCGCATATGTTGTATTATCGTCGTGTTGCGGCAAATTTCAAGCGTCCGAGTGGATTACGAATTAACACAAATGTCAGTTCGTTTTACGGCTCTCTCGGTCCTTGGTCAAGCCATGTCTAATAGCACTTGGATGCCACGATCGAGTGTTTCGTCGCTGGCGGCATAGGAAATGCGAAAGTGGCTGTCATGGTTACTAAAAATGTTGCCGGGTATGAGCAATAGGTTATTTTCGATCGCTCGATTCGTAAAATCAGTCGCTGTGCCACTGGGAACTTTCGGAAACACGTAAAACGCACCGCCAGGAGTTTCAATCTCATACTGGGCACTTAATGCGGTGACAATTCGATCGCGTTTACCACGGTATTGGTCAACATGCTCGCTGATATCAGTATCGATCGCCGCTAAGCCAGCCCACTGCACAGGTTGCGGTGCACATACAAAGCTATATTGCTGTATCTTGGTCATCGCATCAATGACTTCTTGCGGGCCATGTGCGACTCCTAATCGCCATCCGGTCATCGCGTGACTTTTAGAGAAACCATCGATGACAATTGTTGCTGGATTGAATTCTGCCGGACTAACGAAATTGTCGTCGTAAGCGAATTCACGGTAGATTTCATCGGATATCAAAGCAATATTGTGCTTCTCACAGATATAACTCAGCCCAGCCACTTCGTCCTGCGTGGCAACATATCCAGTTGGATTGGACGGACTGTTTAGCAACATAAGTTTAGTTCGCGGAGTGACCGCCGCCTCAACTCGCTCCAGATCGATGCGAAAGTGAGGATAGGTATCGATTAGGATCGGAACTCCGCCGACGAGCTGTACCAGCGGCTCGTACATCACGAAAAATGGATCAAACATAATGACTTCGTCGCCGGGATTCACCAGTGCTTGCATCGCCAAGACAAGTCCACCGCTGGTACCGCTACTGACGAAAGCTATACGGTCGTCGTGTTGATATGTGGCATCAATCGCTGCTTGGAGTTTTTCTCGCAGCGCTGGGAGTCCTTGCGTTGGTGTATAACCATTATGTCCTGAATTGATGGCATCGATGCACGCTTGTTTCACAGCCGCCGGAACTTCAAAATCTGGTTGGCCGATGGACAGATTGATCGGGTCTTTGAGTGAGCGAGCTAGCTCGAATACTTTGCGTATGCCGCTGCTGTCGATTGAAAGGCTACGTTGGGAAATCCAAGATGTCATAGGTGTTTGTTGTGTATGAGTATTGGCTATTTATTGGTCGTGATCACTAGCCGAGGTTGTTGCCAGTTCATGTGTCGAGCACTGTCGGTGGTATGCTGGAATCCGTCATCGTCAACATCATACAGAAACAAAGGCGTTTGGCTAGCAACGGCGAGTGCAATTTGTAGAATATCACAGATGCGACTGACATTGAAGAAATAAGGACCGTCTCTGTGTGAACTTGGTAAATGTGTGAGGTGTAATTCAGCAACTCCGTTTTGAAACAAGGTGGCATAAAGTGACACGCCGGCCATGCGTCCGGTTGCCTGCAGTGTTGTTTTGGTTTCGTTGTTATGACCGGTGACCGTTGTGACGGCTTGAATGGCTCGCCGCACATCCCAAACTTGCATCGATTCTAGCGACTCGCCTAATAAATAGAAACGCCGCTGATGTTGCACTTGTTTCTTCTTCGCTTGGTCCCAAATCGTCGGACCGACTCCCCGCGGAGCGACGTAAGCCATCATCACTGAGTTTTTTAGTAACCGTTGCTGTAGTTTTTCGAAATGATCTTCCGAGGATGCATCCTGCGCTACGAAATGCTCACCACGTAACGCGTCACGGTCACCAAAGGCATCTCGATACAACGAGAGAAAATCGTTCCAGCCATTTTGGTCTAATACCGTCAGCTCACAGACTTTGGCCTGGGTCAGTTTCTTGTCATGTACAACATAGAGATTCAGCGGGATCGCCGCTTGGCTTTGAAAAACATAGACCGACATCACCAAACCCTCAGCATAAGAATCCGAGACTCGCTGGGGTTGCAAGGTCACGGGGTTCTGGGGCCAAGCAGCAAAGCTCTTCTCAAGTAACGATTGCTTAAGCGACTTGGTTATTTGCGCTAACTCATTTTGCGAGGTAACCACTGCGGGAGCAGCTGCCGTTGGTACAAAAGATTCGGATATCTCCGTGTTCACTTGGTCGGTTGGCAGTTTGTCAAAGACTTTGAGATCCGTTGGTTCAAACAACTTGTCGGCTTGATTTCGTAGTAAATCGGTTTTTCCGTCTTTAAGGTAGTAATTGAACCAGCGAAACGCATGTACACGCAGTTCCTGTGTGTCTTTATGAGGCCCCGATGTGATGTGCAACGAAAATTTGTCACTTGCGTCAAGAAGATCGTAGACCTGCGATACTTTCCTAAAAGTCCGGTAGACCCCATCAAGTGGAAAGATGCGATCGTTATCGGTGTTACTGAGTAGCAGTGGCCGCGGGGCTACTAGTGCCGCAACCAGCGGGTAGTCCCATTGATAGGTGTTTACCATAAACATGCAGTCACAATGACCTTCGACTGTGCCATCGACTACGTGATTACGCAGGTCGGTTGTACCGGCCACCGGCACCGCTACTTTGATCCGTTCGTCCAGTGCAGCGATCCACCAGCTATACGCCCCACCGCCGCTACGGCCCGTGACGCCTAAACGGTCACCGTCGACTTCGGGTCGCGATTGCAAATAATCTAACGCGCGAATGCAATTCCAGGCTTCTACTCCAGCAGGCGTGTAACCTCGGTTTAGCCACCACCATTTATCGTAGCGATAGGTTCCGTGGTGTATTCCCTCGATTTCTCCGAGTTGCAGCGTATCAATGGTTAGGCAAACATATCCATTGCGGGCGAACCACGCGCCGTGATGTTGATAATGCGCTTTGGCACCGTAGGCCACTCCGTTAATCTTGACTTGACCGTGGCCGCACACATATAGAATCGCCGGTAATTTATTGTCGACTTCATGGGGCACATAAAGATTGCCCGTCACATACAGACCGGGGCGTGACTGAAAGTGTATATTCTCTA
>JYMV01022337.1_pt1 | contig 11896 bp, 6 predicted proteins | sample 338911 | NCBI WGS metagenome assembly JYMV01 (sample SAMN03354496, study PRJNA234377) | hydrothermal vent metagenome | biome: Deep sea; feature: Hydrothermal plumes at the Eastern Lau Spreading Center, Western Pacific Ocean; material: Seawater | place: Tonga | collected 2009 | depth 2000 m m
CGATATGACCATCTCGGCGTCTGCACAAAAGGAAATAGCTCAAGACCCGATGGGGAGGTGTGTCCGGACCCGCGTGAAAAGCGCTGAGGTCTCCTCCGACGGCTGTTATTGGGCCGTAAACGACTTCAAAGAGGGGTGGTAATGGCAAACCGACCTTGACAACGTCGGCTGTCGTCCCTATCATGGAGGAGAACTTGCCCGTAATGGTCACGAGCAGGTCCATACGGGTAATGTCGGTTAAACTGTTTCTATATTCAACAGTTTCGAAATCAGTTCAAACACCGTGAGAAGGAGATAGAACTTATGTGGGTACCAAAATACGTTCGTGACGAGAAAAAAGGGGTCGACTCGCCAGTACCAACACAAGTCGTATCCAACGAAGAACTCCTTCCACGCCCCCAGCATAAGTTGCAGGCCCAGGTCGAATCCCTCACCATGGAACTCGGCACCAGCAAAGCCAAGAAGCTCGGCATGAAACGTCGTGACTTCATGCGCACATCAATGGGCATGGCCACGGCGTACGTCGCCGCAAACCAGGTATACGGTAACTACTGGAACGTAACAGACGACGAAACAGTCGAAGCCGCCGCAGTGGACGAAGGCGAAGCGGGTAAAGACTACTTCATCGTAGACGTACAGGCGCACTTCACAAACGGATACGCCATCGGATTCCGCAACGCCGATTTCGTCAAGAACATGGGCTTCCAGCTCGACAACTCAGCCGCCGGATACTCCCAGCGCACATTCGTAAAAGAATTCTTCTTCGATTCAGATACCGACATCGTAGTCATCTCAGGCGTACCCGATCGCGAACAGAACACTGACGACTCCGGAAATGTCCTCGAAGGCTTCCAACGCTCACGCGGCGCGCTTCCAAGCTGGCTCATGCAGCAGTCGCGCGACCAGATAAACGAAGTCGCAGGGGGTACAAAGCGCGCATACAATCAGGGCAACTGTGCACCAAACCACTACTGGGACAAAGCCAAAAACCAGCCCGACTATCCCGCGCTCCACGACCAGATCGAACGCGAAGTCAAACAATACGGTATCACTTCCTGGAAATGGTACTGCCACACTGACCCCGGTCGCAGCGGCGGCGGCTTCCAGCTCGACGACGAAATGTCGGCAAACTTCTTCGACAAGTCCCGTGAGCTCGGAATCAAACTCTTCAGTGTGCACAAAGGCTACTCCGCACAATCCAGAACGCTGGGCCACCTCGCCAATCCAAAAGATGTCGAAAAAGCCGCCCTAGATAACAAAGACCTCACTTTCGTCATCTACCACTCCGCAATGATGATGTCGCCCTACACACCCGACTTCGAGAACCTCATCGAATGGGACGCGGAATCAGGCGACTTCCTCTGGCACAACGTCCTCATGGACATCAAAAAACGCAATCCCGACATGGACAACGTCTTCGTCGAAATCGGCTCCGCATTCGGAACACTCGTACTCGAACACCCCGTGATGTGCCAGCACCTCATCGGAAAAAACGTCAAATACTACGGCTCAGACCACGTCATCTGGGGTACCGACTGCCTATGGTGGGGGTCCCCGCAATGGGTCATCGACGCACTCAAAAGGTTCCAGATCAGCGACGAACTCTGCGACAAACACGGCTATGCAAAACTCACCGACGCAGACAAAGCAAACATCTTCGGCCTCAACGCCGCGCGCATATACGGCATGGATCCCGAAGAAAAACGTCAGGAACTCAAGCAGGACGACCTCGAAAAATTCAAGCTCCAGTATCGTGCAGACGGCGGCGTGAGAACCAACCGCGTTCCTGGACTCGTCCGCGACGATACCCGCAAAGTTTAATCCCCGATCCAAAGGCAACACCTGAGGCGCACTCGCAAGAGCGCGCCTTTCCTTTTTTGCATCGCACCCCAACAAACCTCTCCCCACAACTTGTCATCACTCCACCAGATCTGAAAAAATCTTTCCAAGGAGATTCAATATATGGAACCGTTTCACGCTACCACAGTCATCGCCGTGCGCAAAGACGATCAAGTCGCCATGGGCGGCGATGGGCAAGTCACCCTTGGCCAGGTCGTCATGAAAAACACCGCAACGAAAGTACGCAGACTCGCCGATGGACGCGTACTCGCAGGATTCGCTGGTTCAGTCTCAGACGCTTTCACCCTCTTCGAAAGATTCGAAGTTAAACTCTCCGAATACAACAGCAACCTCATGCGCGCCGCAGTAGAACTCGGAAAAGACTGGCGCACAGACAAATACCTCCGAAACCTCGAAGCTCACCTCTCCGTTTGCGACACGGAAACCTCACTCCTCATCGCAGGCACAGGGGAAATCATCGAACCCGACGACGGAATTCTCGCGATCGGCTCCGGTGGTTCTTACGCACTCGCAGCCGCACGGGCACTCTCCGAATTCTCAGATCTCAACGCGGAAGCCATCGTCCGTAAATCCCTCGAAATCGCCGCAGGCATCTGCATTTACACGAACACGAACATCACCATAGAGACACTTTAAGCACGTAGTGGCGACCCTGCATGGTCGCCCTATCCCAGCGACTTTCCCGCAGGGCCATTACACCTGACGACTTACCCGTCCCCATTCGTCAGCTTCTGAATAATTGAAGTCGTCGATCGCCCGTCCACACCCGCAATCAACGCAATCCTCCCCCCATAAGACTCCACCAGCCGCCGCTCATCCTGATCAATCGTCTCAATCGTATAATCCCCGCCCTTCGCATAAACATCAGGCTTCAATGTCTCAAGCAGACCCACCGTGTTCGCATCCGAAAACACCAGCACATGACCAACACACCCCAGCGCAGAAATTATCAGCGCCCGCTCATCCTCTGGAACAACAGGACGATCAGGCCCTTTTACCGCCGAAACCGAAGCATCACTGTTCAATCCCACCACAAGCACATCGCCCTGCTTTGCCGCATTCATCAAATAGGTAACATGCCCCGCATGCAGTATGTCAAAGCAGCCGTTCGTCCACACGACCGACTTTCCCTCAGCCTGATACGACTGAATCAATTCAGACAGCGTTTCCAGCGGTACCACCGTCTCGCTCCGATCTTCCGCGAACAACACAGACTCTATTTCCTCGCGCGATACAGAGACCGCACCAAGTTGCGCAACTGCCCTCGCAGCTGCAGCGTTCGCAATCGTCGCCGCTTCCTCAAGCGAACCCTTCGCGAGAAGCGTAAGGGTCGCCGCAGAAGTGACGGTATCACCAGCGCCAGTCACGTCCACGATCTCACTCGCACAGGCCGCACATTTCGTCGCTGTGCCTTCCGCAAACACCGTGATCCCGTTTGGACCCCGCGTAACAAGTGCGGAGCGGCATCGCATTAACATTACGTCAGCGGCAGCCTTCAACTCCTCCTCAGTTTTTACCGACATCGCCAACCCAACACCAAGCTCAGATTCATTCGGTACCACCACATCAAAATCCTTTACCATGCCGATCCGTTCGCGCGAGTCCGCAACCGTCAGCACACCATGCTCCATCGCGCAATCCGCAACTGTCCGAATCAGTCTCTGCGTGATCGCATATGAAACCTGATCGATGACCACAATCGCATCGACCTGCGAAGCAAGGCCCTTGACAGCTTCGATCAATTGCAGTTCCACCGACTCGCTGAGTCCAGACAAGCGAGGTGTATCCGACCGAAGAATCTCTTGCTCAGGATAGGTATCGCCTCCAGCCCGGAATTTTCCGTAGGTATTCGTCGGATTACTCGGATCTACGACAAGGCCCGAATGACCAATGCCCCTGTCATCGAGTTCTTTTCGCAGAACTCCCGCATTCGTATCGTCACCCACGATACCCGCAAGATAAACCGTCGCCCCCATAGCCGCAAGATTCGCCGCTACATTTCCAGCAGCCCCCGGATTATGATACTGCCGACTCATCTCGAAAATCGGAATCGGTGCCTCAAGGCTCATTTCAGTAATCCGACCAAAATTCGTCTGGTCAAGGTAAATGTCCCCCACAACCATCACGCTGGAAGAGGAAAATGCGCCAATTATCGCTTCGAATCGTTCTTTATTCATAATCGGATCGGGTACCTGCAAAGTCAAACCATTTGGAAAGCAGGATTGTATCCCATTCTATAATTGAGATTAAAGTCGTCGGGTTCGTATCCGCCGGAAGCGAATCCGCAAACCAGGCCAACCGCGGCTTGCAGCGTCCGCGCCATCAGGTCAACTGGAATCGGCGTTGAAATCACTTTAGCGGATGCTTATAGTGGCGACTAGCAAAGGGGGGTTAGTGTCGAAAGAGCAAGATACCGGGTCTACAGAAGACGATTCGAATTCCGTCGATGTACCTCAAGTTAAACGGCCCGGACGAGGAAAATACATGCTACTCCTCGGATTGGCCGTGTACTGCGGCGCGATTTGGTATTTCGGGTGGCAAGACATCCAGGGTCAAGTTCTCGGAACAGACATCGTCAAAGTCGCGGCAGCAGCAGGAATCATTTTTTCCAGAACATGGATGCGCGTTCTCAAATGGCGATACGCCCTCGGCCCCCAACAGCATGCTGCAGGCCTTTTTTCATGTCGAAAGCTACCGGAGATCTCACCCCCGGACGCCTCGGCGAGTTCGCGCCCATGGTGATTCGAAATCATCGAACCGCAAAAGTAGGCGCATGGATTCTATTCGACAGAATTCTCGAAATTCTCGCAACTATCGCCCTGGGACTCTACGGCCTCGCTGTCATCGACCTGCTCTCGCCCCGGCACCTTGGCATCGTTTTCGCCGCATCGGTCGTCGCCAGCGTACTCGGAATCTATCTGCTTACCCATAGAGGGATGTTTCTCTGGATTGCAGCAAGATTGAAGGAGGGCGTAATGCCACATAAAATTCTCGTCCTTCTAGCCGCCATAAGTGAAGAAATCTTCCACTTCACCCGTTCCCTTCCAATCGTTGCATCAATTACCATCGTCACAAAGGCGATAGACCTGTTCGCCGTCATGCTCGTATTCCAGGCACTCGGAGTATTTCCAGGCTTTGGGCTCATCGCAGCAGCCAAGTGCGCCCTCGCAATTGTCAGTTTCCTGCCAGTCACACCAACCGCCACCGGCCTACCCCACGGCACACAGGCATGGCTCATGAACCATGTTGCCGATGTCCCCGCCGAAGTTCTTGTCGCAGGCATCGGCATCGAAGTACTCATCGTAAGTATGACCTTCTGGATTTCCGCTTCAATCGCCATGCGCTTCATCAAAGATGCCGCCACGGCAAAAAGTGGGCCCATTTCGTGAGATTCGTGTTTAACTTAGCGTTATTACCCTATAGTAAGGTTTGCAGATGACAATCGTATACGAATTCTGCTAAAATACACGAACATTAAAGAGCCCGATTATCAATTCCTTCGGTTTCTAAACCGTTCGTGCATCCGGACGGTCTTATCTAAAAAGGGATGGTGTGTCCACAGCCGAAGGCGGTTCAGAATCTATGTCGAAGGATACTCTTGTGAATAGTTCGCTGTTTCGAGTAACGAAGTTACCTTTGGGCCTCGCAATGCTCGGAGCTCTGGCCCTCGCCGGATGCAACGTCCAGTTCGGCTTCGGGCCCAACGGAAAGTTCGGCGATCTCGCTAAAAACGAATCCGCACCGCTCGTCATTCCTGTCGAGGCAGTCGCACCAGAGCGCGGCGATATCTCCACCTATTTCGAAACCTCCACCCGCGTCGAGGCAGAACGCCGTGTCGATGTAGCCTCCAAAGGCTCAGCACGCTGCGTGAAAATACTCGCCGACGAAGGTGACACGGTCGAGCAGGGCGATATCCTCGCGGAACTCGACCAGGCCGAGGCGCAGGCGCAGTATGATCAGAGCTCTATCCAGGTCAAGCAAAATGAAACCGCCTACCTGCTCTCCAAACGCCAGTTTGACGAAGGCCTCGGCACGCAGATGGATATGGACAACAACTTTTTTGCTCATGAACAATCACTCGCTACCCTGAAGTCACAGAAACTCCTCCTCGACAACCTTACCATTCGCGCCCCCATTGGCGGCGTGATCACATCGCGCCAGATTCACGAAGGTATGCTGGTCGGGAGCGGAGACATCGTGTTCAACATCGTCGATCCGACATCGTTCATGCTCGCAATCGCACCCCCCGAAAAAGAACTCTCCCGACTGAAAATCGGTCAGCAGGCAGAAGTCCGCATCGACGCGCTGCCCGGCAGAGTCTACAAAGCAAAAATTAGACGAATCAACCCAAGCGTCGACCCCGTCACCGGTACGATAAAAGTAATTCTCGATTTCGACGATGAACTCCGAGATAAACTCCGCGAATCAGCCTTCTCACGCGTCAAGCTCGTCATGAGCACACGAAAAAACGTCGTCCTGATTCCCAAGGAAGCAATCGTAGAGGAAAGCGGCAAAAAATACGTATTCATCGTCGAGCGTAGCGAAGACGAAACCGTGTCTCTGGCGACAGACTCAGATAAAGACGAAAAGGACGACGGATCGATTTCAACCACCGAAGTCGAGGCCTCTGTAGAGAGCGAAAAAGATCCCGCCAAAGCCGTTGAAGAAATTCCCGTCTACACCGCGAAGCGCGTTGAGGTCCAGACCGCGCTAGAAGATAGCGATCGCATTCAGGTTTTCTCCGGCGTTACCGACCTGGATTTGATGGTGATCAATGGTCAACATTCCCTAAAAGACGGCGCGAAAGTTCGTCTGACCAATGTTCAAACCGAACTTCTGTCCAAATCAGGCCTTTCAGCAGACGAACTGCTGGACGCGGCAAAAGAAAAACGCAAAGAAGGCGGAAACGAAAACTCATCCAAGGACCAGGGCAGGCGCGGTCGTGGAAAGTTCTAACGCCGCTTCTTTATCAGGAGCGAGTCATCCACCGAGACTTCGGGTCCGGAGCCAATTTGAGTCATGACCGATAGCGCCGAAGCCAAACACTACCGCCTCTCAATCCGACGCCCCGTCACCATGGCGATGGTCTTTCTAACCCTCCTCGTCTTTGGCTGGAAATCCTATCAGGAACTCGCCATCAACCTGATGCCCGATATCGCCTACCCAACACTTACCGTCCGCACCGAATACGAAGGCGCCGCTCCAGAAGACGTAGAGAACCTCGTAACCCGAAAACTCGAAGAACGCCTAAGCGTAGTGTCCGGAGTCGTCCAGGTCAGCAGCGTCTCATCCGCAGGACTCTCCGAAGTCATCATGGAATTCGCATGGGGCAGCGACATGAACGTCGCCATGCAGAACATCCGCGACGGACTCGACCAAATTCAAATGCCCCAAGGCGTCACAAGCAACCCCGTTATTCTCAGATACGACCCAACACTCGACCCAGTCCTCCGCGTCGCAATTGTCGGCCGAGATCTCGAAGGCATCACAGACCCCGAACTGCGCAGACAACAAGAACGAAGCGATCTCGCAGAAATACGCGAAGCCACCGAAAGGCAGATCAAAAGCGATCTCGAAGCCGAACCCGGTATCGCCCAGGTATCCGTAAAAGGAGGCCGCGAAGACGAAATTCAAATCATGCTCGACTCCGAGCGTCTCAAAAGTCTCGGATTGACACCCGCCGCAATTGTAAACGCACTGCAGCAGCAAAATATTAACCTCTCCGGCGGCCGCCTCAAAGAAGGCAAGGCAGAATACCTCGTACGCACACTTAACGAATTCAAAAACGTCGAAGAAGTCCGCAACGTAATCGTCTCCTCCATGGGCGGTCAGCCCGGCCAAGCCTTTCAGCCCCAGCAACCCGGCCAACAAGCCCAGCAAACCCAACGCTTCAGGCTCACCGATATCGCCGAAGTCTCCATGGGCATGAAGGAACGCGAGACCATCGTCCGAGTCAACGGACAGGAAGCCGTCGAGCTCGAATTCTTCAAAGAAGGCAGTGCAAACGTCGTCCAGGTAGCCAAAGTCCTCAAGAAATTCTTCCATTTCGACCAGACAGAACCCTTTCAGATTCGCATGTTCCGCAAGGTCGCGGAGAATGACCCAAGCGGTCGCGCGAAAATGGCCCTCGAACAGTACGACAAAATGCAGGCTCGCGGTGATCGCCTCAAAAACAGACTCCCTGATTTCGCACGCCCAATCCTCATCACCGACCAGTCCCGGTTCATAGAAGCCTCAATCGCCGAAGTCAAAAGAACAGCCCTCGTAGGCGGCGTGCTCGCACTGCTCGTACTCTTCCTCTTCCTCCGGGAACTCCGAAGCACAGTCATCATCGGCATCGCGATCCCAATCTCCGTCGTCGCAACCTTCGTACCCATGTTTATCCAGGAAATTTCACTCAACATCATGTCCCTCGGAGGACTCGCCCTCGGGGTCGGAATGCTCGTCGATAACTCTATCGTCGTACTCGAAAGCATATTCCGCTGCCGCGAAGAAGGCGACGGCATAAAAGACGCCGCCGAGCGAGGCACACAAGAAGTCGCAAGCGCCGTTACCGCATCCACGCTCACCACCATCGCCGTCTTCTTCCCAATCGTTTTCGTCGAAGGCATCGCCGGGCAGCTGTTCCGAGATCTCGCACTAACAGTAACCTTTTCCCTAATCGCATCCCTCATGGTCGCCCTCTACCTGATTCCGATGATCGCATCACGCGAAGGCATGCCCCTCGTCGGTGGAAGAAACGCAGTATGGATTTTTCGCGGCATTCGGGACGGCAGAGATGCCGGTAAATCGAAAAAAGACATCCTCCTGGCACTCCCCAAACTTGGACTCGGCTATACAAAAACAGGTATCCGTGATCTCTGGGCAGAAACAGCCGGCGTCGCCGTCGCAGCAAGACGCAACGCAAAAGGAGTTCGCCGGCTCGGCCTCGCCATTCTCATGCTTCCTGCCGTAGTCTTGTTCGTGCTGCGCGTAGCAATCTCCCTCATCGGCGTACTGCTCGCTACCATATTCAGCCTGCTCGTGTTCCTGACATTCGCAATTTACCAGGCCCTCGCAGTCGTTTTTCGCACCCTACTGTTCCTTCCAATCAGAATTTTTGAATACGGATTTCAGGCGTCCCGATCCCTCTATACACTCCTCCTCAGGCAGGCACTCCACGTCAGCCCAATCATCCTCCTCGCGGCAGTCGCAATTTCCTATTTCGCCTTCGCACAGTCGCAGCTCCTCGGTCGTGAATTAATTCCACCCATGAAGCAGGGCGAATTCGGCATCCGCATCGAGGCCGAACCCGGCACCCAGCTCGAGACCACAGAAGAAAAGGCCCACTCCATCGAGCAAATCGTACAGGCATTTCCAGAAGTCGACTCCGTCACAATGCAGGTCGGCGGAGAAGCAAGTACCACCGGCGCCGGAGAAAGCGAAAACGTCGCCATATTGACCGTGAAGCTCGTCAACCCAGAAGAAACCGTCAAGTATCAGGACGAAATTATCGAGCGCATGCGCCAGGAAGTTCTTGCACGCACCTCAGAACAAATCACCTTCACACTGCCCACGCTCTTCAGTTTCAAGACCGCAATGGAACTCCAAATCTACGGAGAGGAAATCGATATTCTCGAAGACCTCGGAAACCAGGCACTCGCAGCCATACACGACATAAGAGGTATCAAGGACGCCGAATTAAGCCTGAAACGCGGATATCCCGAAGTACACGTGCTCCTCGACCGCGAACTCCTCGGAGCGAAAAACATTCAGCCCATTCAAGTCGCACAACTCCTCCGAACTGAAGTCCAGGGAGACGTCGCCACCCAGTTCAACAGGGGCGGAGAAAAAGTCGACATTCGTGTTCGATCAGACCAGGCACGCATGACAAGCATCGATGACCTGAAAATGCTCTCCGTCACAGAAGGAGACCCGCCGACGCCGCTCATGTCCGTCGCCCGCATCGTAGAGACCGACGGGCCGAGCGAAATCAGACGTATCGATCAGCGTCAGGTCGTGCTCGTTACAGCAAATGTCGAAGGACGCGATCTCGGCAGCGTCGCCAGCGATATTCGTGCTCGCATGGAAACAATCGCCTGGGGAGACGGATACGAATACGTGTTGGGCGGACAAAACCGGGAACTCGAATCATCCTACGGCGGGCTGCTCTTCGCAATAGCACTTGCAATTTTCCTCGTTTACGTCGTCATGGCGTGTCAGTTCGAATCAATCGTTCACCCCATGTTCATTATGTTCTCCGTTCCCCTCGCCTTTATCGGAGTCGTCTACGCGCTCGCCTGGCTCAATCAAAGCGTCAGTATAATCGTATTCATCGGCGGAATCGTGCTCGCTGGAATCGTCGTAAACAGCGCAATCATTCTCGTCGACTATATCAATCAGCTGCGAGCCCGCGGTCATTCAAAAATCGACGCAATCGTAGAAGCAGGTACCGTACGCTTTCGTCCCATTATGATGACCGCTGCTACCACCGTACTCGGCTTGATTCCCATGGCCCTCTCAAGCGGTGAAGGCGCCGAAATCCGAAGCCCAATGGCAATCACTGTCATGTCAGGATTGATTTCCTCCACTGTACTCACTTTGTTTATAATCCCCGTTATCTACTACATGTTTGCCAGCAGGGACAAAGCGTGAAAAAATCACTACCTGCAATAGCACTTGAGCGGCCAGTCACCGTCACCATGCTCGTCATCACCCTCATCTGCTTCGGAGTCCTCACCGCCCAGCGAACCGCCGTAACGTTCATGCCCCCCTTGGATCTCCCTTTCCTCGGCGCATTCATTCCCTATCCCGGTGCTACCCCAGCCCAGGTTGAACAGGAAATCGCAATACCCGCCGAAGGAGAATTCGGAACCCTTCCCAGCCTCAGACAAATCTACACAAACTCCAGTTCGGACGGATGTTTCGTAAGCCTCAATTTCGAATCCGGTACAGATATGACCACCGCCCTCGGCGAAGTACGTGATCGCATCGAGCGGCTCCGGATGGTTCTTCCAGAAGAATCTGATCAGATATTCGTGCGCCATTTCTCCCTGGAATCTATCCCTATCATGCAGGTCGCGCTCAGCGGGAAAGGAGACTACGACGCCTTCGCACAAAGGATTGATGAGAAAGTCTTGCCAAGATTGCTGCGTATCGAAGGAGTCGCCGAAATCAACGTCTGGGGATGGCGCCAGCAGGACTACAACGTAAACTTTGACCAGCAGTCTCTCCTCTCGCGCAATCTCTCTCTTTACGATGTCATAAACACCCTCAATACCGGAAACGTGGATGTCGGCGTCGGCCAGCTCATGGACGGAAACAAGGAATACGCGATTCGCGCAGAAGCCAAGCTGGACTCCATCGCAGACTACATCCAGCTTCCCCTCGCCAACGGAGCACGCCTCGGTGAAGTCGCCACAGGAAGCCTTCGCGAAGATGAAGAGGATTCCCACTTTTCGATCGATGGTCAGCGACAGATGTTTATGATCGTGACAAAAGAGTCCAACGCAAACACCGCAAAAACATGTGAGGCCGTCATGGCCGAGTTGGAGCGCATCCTCGCAGAACCAGAGATGGAAGGCGCTCAAAAATTCGTATTCTTCAATCAAGGCGATATCATTACCGGTGCCCTGAACGGCCTCAAGAAAGCCTCAATCTACGGCGGCTGCATGGCTCTGCTCGTCCTGTTCGCATTTCTCAGAAGAATCCGCCCCACAATCGTCGTCGCCCTCGCCATTCCCGGATCGCTTGTCGCCGCTTTCGTGTTCCTGTATGCCGTTGGAATGACATTGAATCTCATCACCATGATGTCTCTCATCATAGCCGTCGGCATGGTCGTAGACAACTCCATCGTGGTTATCGAAAATATCTATCGGCTTCGCGCAAAGGGACTGGATCGCTTTGAGAGTGCGAAGCAAGGCGCCTCCGAAGTTGCAATGGCCATCATCGCTGCCACCCTAACCACTGCAGTCGTCTTCGTTCCAGTATTTTACATCGACAGCGGCGACAAGCGATCCGGGAATGGCGAGGGCGACGACGATTGTGGGGCGGATTC
>JYMV01016327.1_pt1 | contig 11893 bp, 9 predicted proteins | sample 338911 | NCBI WGS metagenome assembly JYMV01 (sample SAMN03354496, study PRJNA234377) | hydrothermal vent metagenome | biome: Deep sea; feature: Hydrothermal plumes at the Eastern Lau Spreading Center, Western Pacific Ocean; material: Seawater | place: Tonga | collected 2009 | depth 2000 m m
CAAGGGATTGAATTCGGTTGATTCGGCTTCGCAAGTCACCAGTCATCCAGATGCACGAAGATCTCTTCGTGCCAGATACATCTCTCGAAACAGTAGATAAGAATTGGGATGTACTGTGCAAAGAGAACCCCGAATTTTTTGATGGGGATATCGTCCATGTCTTGCATGTGAACCGAACCGGATGCGGTGGGGCGATTGTCCAAGTGGCAAGGTCTTCTTATCGATTTCATGCTGTTGGAAACGTAGGCGTCAAACCACTTGGGGTAAAGGGGATTTGCAAACAGAATGACAAATACCTTTGTGGACTTCGGGGTAAACACATGGGCGCATATCCAAACATGTGGGAATTCGCGCCCGCTGGCTTAATGGAACCAAATCAACAACCAGAAGACATCATCGAACGTGAACTTGAAGAAGAGACTGGGTTGATGCTTTCGTCTCCTCCGACAGCGGTCGCAATTTTTTTTGATGAAGAAGTGAACACATGGGAAATCGTGTTTCAACTTGTTGTTGTGGGTGAGTGTCAGGCAGATGGTACAGAGTATGCATCTCTCGCATGGTTTGATATCAAATCAATGCCCACGCCGATGTCGCCACCAGCAAGGCAGATGAAATCACTGCTCTAGTTCACAAGTTCCAAGAACATGGTCGTAGACGACAGCAGCTATTCCAGCGCCGACCATTGGGCCAACCCAATAACACCATTGGAGTGTCCATTCACCTGAGATGAGCGCGGGTCCAAATGATCTTGCGGGGTTCATAGATGCGCCAGTGAGTGGTCCAAAACATAAAATATCTGCCAAAACGACCCCGCCGATTGCAATCGCAGCGATACCTGCGTGTTGTTTATTTTTAGCATCGACAGCAACACCCATAATTACCCACATCAGAAAGAAAGCAGCAAGTCCTTCAAGAAGGAGAACTCGCCACGCACTGATCATTTCAGGTCCTTGAGTACCACTGTAAATACCGAGCGTTTCCCCAATGTGCGTGTTTGCGTAATCAAAGGCCGGTACCATCGTTGCTTTGAGCAAAAGCGCTGCAACGATGCCACCAATGACTTGAAAAATTGTATATCCAAATGCTTGTGACCATGGTTGCAAGCCTCGTGCTGCGAGTGCAACAGAGACTGCGGGATTAAATTGTGCTCCACTGACATGCATCATGGCTGCAATCATGACAGCAAGAATGATGCCATGGGCGAGTGCAATGATCACGAGGTTCTCACCACTTGTTGCAATAATTGCACCACCACCAACAAAAGTGAGTGAGAATGCCCCTATAAATTCAGCAAGAAATTTTCTTGTCATGTGACTGGTTCGATTATGAAGCGTCTAAATATTTAGCAACACTCTTGAGGTCGTTCACAATTTGGGGGGTCACACGTAGGGTAAAGGTAGCGCCTTGTTCACAGCGAGCAGTTCTAGTCGCTCGTGGTCGATCTAACCATACACAACCAGCACGGATCGTGTGCTTGATGTCTTTTTGCCTGCGACGGCGTTGGAGCATTTTAAGATCACGTTTTTTGTCATCCTGCATCCACATGAGACGCTCAATGGTCTTCTTGGCAGCTGGCCGAGTAGGCACAGTTGCGATCGTGAAGGTCATTTCGCAATTTGGGACGATTTGCTCTTTTATTACTGCTGTCATGGTGTACTCCGTTTCGAGCCACGTATTGTATCAAACCCTGACATTGGGGTAAAGCTTGTAGGCGAAAGTTGTTTGTAAGAGTACAATGTGGGGTTAGTACTATGTGCTATAAGGCACTTTGTGATGACTACTGCAAAAAAAGACAAACCAACCTCTCTGCCCTCCGTATCTGTCCGTTTTTGCGGCGATAGCGGCGATGGAATGCAGTTAACGGGTTCGCACTTTACAGATGAAGTAGCCCTTGCAGGGAACGATTTTGCAACTGCCCCTGATTTCCCCGCCGAAATTCGCGCTCCTAGGGGAACGACATTTGGCGTGTCAGGATACCAAGTGCAATTTTCAAGCAATGAAATTCATACACCCGGTGACTTAGTCAACGCGCTCGTTGCGATGAACCCTGCAGGTTTTAAAACGAATCTCGAGTATGTCCAGCCAGGTGGGATCGTCATTGTCAACGAAGATGAATTTAACAAAAGTAACTTTAAGAAGTGCGGTTATGAAGAAGGGTATAACCCTCTCGATGACGAAGTGATCAACGCACAGTATAAAATTTGCCGCGTACCCATGTCACGCTTAACACGCGAGTCTCTTACAAATGAAAACGATGATATTTCAGTCAAGGATATCGATCGTTGTCGGAATATGTTTGCGTTGGGCATTGTTTCTTGGTTGTATTCTCGCGAAATAGATTCAACTATTGAAAAGTTACAGAATTACTTCGGCAAAGTGAAGAACAAACCGGAAATCGCAGCGCTCAACGAGAAAGCAATTAAGGCAGGGTATTACTTTGGTGAAACTGCTGAACTTTTTCCATCGCAATATGAAGTTGCACCAGCAAAATTAAAAGCAGGAGAATACAGAAGAATTTCAGGGAACGAAGCGATCGTTCTTGGCTTGACAACTGCAGCAACAAAAGTAAACAAGGCGATCGTGTACGCAAGCTACCCAATCACGCCTGCATCAGATGTGTTGCATGGGCTTGCGCGATTGAAACAATTTGGAATTCGCACGTTTCAAGCAGAAGATGAAATTGCTGCAGTGATGGTTGCCCTTGGCGCTTCGTTTACTGGTGATATCGGAGTGACTGGTACATCAGGTCCTGGCCTTGCGTTGAAATCCGAGGCAATTGGTCTTGGTGTGATGATGGAATTGCCTCTTATCGTTGTGAACGTCCAACGAGCAGGTCCCTCAACTGGGATGCCAACCAAAACAGAACAATCAGATTTACTGCAAACCATGTTTGGTCGCTCCGGTGAATGCCCTGTGATTGTTATTGCAGCGTCAAGTCCCGGAAATTGTTTCCACATGGCGATCGAGGCTGTTCGACTTTCAACGAGAGCAATGTGCCCAGTCATTTTCTTGTCTGAAGGTGGGATTGGCAACGCAGCTGAACCTTGGTTGATTCCCGACATTTCAGAATTACCAAATATCGAAGTAAAACATGCAGTCGTTACCGATGAAGAATTTTTACCGTACTTGCGGGACGAAGAAACGGGCTCTCGACCATGGGCAGTTCCCGGAACCCCCGGCCTTGAACACAGAATTGGTGGTCTTGAAAAACAAGATGGCACGGGCGGTGTCTCGTATGATCACGAAAACCACGCATTGATGACCAAATATCGCGCAGAAAAAATACAGAAACTCCAAGACGTGATTCCTGATCTTGAAGTTGAAGGAAGTGGCGACACGCTGATCCTTGGCTGGGGCGGGACTCGCGGTAGTATTTTGACTGCAGCAACGATGCTTAGAGACCGCGGCACTGAAGTTGCAACTGCACATCTGCATTACATCAATCCGTTCCCGAAAAACCTAGGTGACGTGTTGAAATCATTTGATCGAATCATCATGCCTGAAATGAACACCGGACAATTGCAAATGTTGATTCGAAGTCAATTCCTCGTTGACGTCAAAGGGATACATAACAACTGCGGTCGCTCGTTCTTTGTTGAAGAACTCGCTGATAAAATAGAATCGTTGATGAACGGAGGCAACGCATGAGCGACGTCACATTGCCAGCATATAAGCCTAAGGAATTCGCAACGGATCAAGATGTTCGTTGGTGTCCCGGCTGCGGAGATTACGCAGTTCTCACTGCAATGAAAAAGATGGCAGCTGATCTTGGTGTGAAACGTGAAGATTTTGTCTTTGTTTCTGGTATTGGGTGCGCTGCCCGTTTTCCGTATTACATGAACACGTATGGCGCGCATACGATTCACGGTCGTTCACCAGCCTTTGCAACAGGCGTGAAGATTGCAAACCCTGATCTTGAAGTTTTTCTTATCTCGGGTGACGGCGACCTATTTTCCATTGGCGGTAATCACACCATGCATGCGTTGCGTCGGAATATCGATATCAACATCGTATTACTCAATAATAAAATTTATGGTTTGACCAAAGGTCAATACTCTCCAACAAGCGAGGTTGGAAAAGTGACAAAATCAACTCCCCACGGTTCACTTGATGAACCGATCAACCCAATCACGATCGCACTAGCAAGTGGTGGTACGTTTGTTGCTCGAACGATTGATGTTGATGTGAAGGGGTTGAATGCACTGATTTCCCGAGGGGCACAACATAAAGGGACATCCTTTATTGAGGTCTATCAAGATTGCAATGTGTTTAATCATCAGACGTGGTTTTACGCGACCCAAAAAGATACACGACCTGAAAACACAATTGTGCTTGAACACGGAAAGCCACTCATATTTGGTGCAGAAAATGATAAGGGTATTCGACGAAACGGAGATACTGTTGAAGTTGTATCACTGAACGGCGAGTTCAGTGAAGCAGACTTACTGGTACATGATGAGAATAATCTTGCTCAAGCGTTTCTCTTAAGTCAACTCTACCACCCTGAATTTCCAGAACCAATGGGCGTGTTCTATGTTGATGATTCGCGACCTTCATACAACGATCAATTGCACTCTCAAGTTGATGCAGTTAAAGAGAAGCATGGTGAAGCGGATCTGCAAAAACTCATCACTGGTTCATCTACTTGGACTGTTGAGTAGGAACAATGAAGACATTTGATGTTATCGTGATCGGTGGGGGGCATGCAGGTGTTGAAGCAGCGTGGGCTGCTTCATCGGTTTTACCAAATGGAAACATTGCATTTGTAACAATGGACACCCGAAAAATTGGAGTCATGTCATGTAATCCAGCAATTGGCGGTCTTGGCAAGGGGCAAATTGTTCGTGAAATTGATGCACTCGGCGGGCTCATGGCGAGGGCGATAGATGCAACAGGCATCATGTTTAAAATGTTGAACACGTCCAAGGGTCCAGCAGTCTGGGGGCCTCGCGCTCAAGCGGATAAGGATGCATACCGTGATGAAGTGCAACGATTAATTGCAACGCGAGCGAATATCGAAGTCATTGAAGCAACAGTGGATGATTTTATTGTTGAAGATGACGAGATCAAAGGCGTGATGCTTGAAGAACCACTCTATGCAAAAGCGGTGGTCCTTACCACGGGAACCTTTATGCGTGCTTTGATGCACACCGGCGATTCGCAGGAAAAGGGTGGTCGTGTAGGCGAAGGAACAGCAGATGGGATTTCGGGCACACTCACTAAATTGGGTTTTGAACTTGGTCGATTAAAAACAGGAACACCGCCTCGGCTTTCTAAAAAAACGATTGATTGGGATGCACTACCCAAACAAGTTGGTGATGAAGAACCGATTCCATTCAGTGATATTCCACCAAATACATTTCCATCACTTACACAGGTTGATTGTAGGATTACAAGCACGACCCCAGAAATGCATCGATGCATCAAAGAAAACTTAAGCCGAGCGCCGATGTACAACGACCAAATCGATGCTGAAAGTGGTCCACGGTATTGTCCATCGATCGAAGACAAGGTTGTGCGTTTCGCAGAACGAGAATCACATCATGTTTTTCTAGAACCCGAAACTGTGGATGGCGATTCGATTTATTGCAATGGAATTTCGACTTCACTTCCCGCAGGAACACATCATTCCAATGATGTCGGGTTGTGAAAAGGCAACAATTTTACAGTTTGGATACGCCGTTGAATATGATATTGTTCGGCCTCATCAAATTGATGCGACATGTATGACTAAAAGTATTCGTGGATTGTTTTTGGCAGGTCAAATTAACGGGACAAGTGGATATGAGGAAGCAGCGGGGCAAGGATTGATTGCTGGTTTGAATGCTGCACGACTTGTTTCGGACAAAGAACTTGTTCGTCTCGGTCGTGACCAAGCGTACATTGGCGTGATGCTTGACGATCTTGTCACGACAACACCACGCGAACCGTACCGTATGTTCACAAGCAGGGCAGAGCACCGTCTGTTACTTCGGGCGGACAATTCAGACGAGCGGTTAACGCCATTTGGTCGCGAACTAGGTTTGGTGTGTGACAAACGCTGGAGTGTTTGGGAACAGCGAAAGCAAGAGCTTTACACCATAAAAACAGAAATCGAAAAACGAAAACTCAGTCAACTTGCAAAACGTTCAGATACGACGATTAAGGAATTGCAGTCGAAATTGCCTGAGTTTGATCCACGACTTGTCCACCGCGTTGTTTCCGATATTCGCTACGAGGGGTATGTTGTTCGACAGCAAGCAGAAATCAAACGCCAAGCAAAATCCGAAGGCAGAAAAATCCCCCCGCAATTGGATCCCTCTGCAATCAATGGTTTACGCAACGAAGCAGTCGATGTACTTCAGGAATTCAAACCCGTAACGCTTGGTCAAGCTTCACGCCTTTCTGGAATCACACCAGCCGACATCACGCTCATTTCAATTGCAATTAAACGATTTCATTCCCCACAAACGTGATGCATTTATTCCATTCCTGGCTCAACCCACCCAGGTGGTGGGTCAACTGGTCTTCCTAAACGCGCATCTTCTTCTCGTTTCATGTTTTCTAGCTCGATACCTCTGGCACGGATTTCTGCACGTCGCATGTCATCTAGTTCTAACTCGGTATACATCCATGAACAGCCACTGAGCAAAAGTACACTTCCGAAACAACAAGCCAAACATAAAATTCGTTTCTTATGAACCCAACGTGTCATTGCTACACTCCTATTGCACATTATAATAAACACACCGAGGGCATGTTTGTTCCTCACGCGTTGCCCATAATAGAAAGAGTCCAGACATATCTGGACTCTTTCTATTATGGGTGAGACAGGATTGCTAGTGGAAACGCTGTTGTTGATTAATCGCACGGCCCCCAGTCACCTATCAATGTAAGTAAATCAGCAACATCTACAGCGCCACTGTTATCTAAATCTGCATCGCACGTACCAGAGCAGGGGCCCCAAGCCGCGATAATCGCAAGCAAATCAGTAACATCAACAAAGCCATCACCGGACAAATCAGAGGGGCACCCAGCACTATCGCAATAACCACCGCTGAGTAATAACCCATCAACACCAGCTTCGATGACAGAGCCGGAATTTAGATCGCTGACGAGGAATCGTATTTGGAATTGATTTGTTGGCACAAAACCAGGGATTGCTTCCAAGTCAAATTCCTTATTAAACCAGCCGCCACTGACTTCCGAGCCACCTGGCCCAACAGTTTCAAGGTTCATCCAAGTTAAACCGTCATCGATAGAGAATTCAACTTCCATAATATCGTTCATTGGATCTGCTCCGCCACAATCAGATCCATTGCTGTACCAGCGAGAATAATTCAGCGTAGGTGAACTGCTAGCGTCCATTGTGGGTGAAGTGAGGATTGTAGTTCCGCCGTCGACGTCACTGTTGTCATCAGTATTGTCGGTAAGGTAACAAGATCCCGATCCATCACCATCGGTTGCTGGATCACAACGATCACCACCACCAACAGGTATGCCACGGTCCCATTGACCATCGGTTGCGTCACCTGAAACTGACCAGCCAAGATCGGTTTCAAAATCGTCTTCGTAATTCACTTCATATCCACTGAGCGCGATGCCCGACCATGTTGATTTGGGAGCGTTGCCAGGGCTAAACAAGGTGTTGCCATCAGTGCTTTGTACAGAGATGTACCAGTTCACTGTCGCTTCACAATCAAATGAAGGGAATACAGCTTGATAATTATCGTTGCCAAGTTGAGTGAGTAGGTCTTCGCCATCTGCGCCATTTGCAGACCAGTGCAACATTGCACTGCCTGAAACTGGATCAGCAGCGCCGGAAGCAATTGTAATGTCTACGGTCGTGCCACCATTTGGATCAAACAATTCTGGTTGACCGTTTGGATAATTGATTATCAAACTAGGGGGCGTTCCTGTTGGACCCACTGTGCTGACCGAGATTTCATCAGGGTCCCCATGTGTTTCAGGACGGAATAGACCAAGGACAACCTCGCTTGTATCAGGTGCAACGTTTGCAGTGAATCTAAAGTTGTATGTACTTCCCCAACGAATCGCATTGGCCCATTGATTGTCGTTGTAAGTGCCAGTGCTCCATACGAGGTCTTGTCCATTTTGGACCCAATTCCAGTCTGTTGTGTCAATGACTTCACCACTGTGATAATCAATATCATTGAATCCAACATTCGTAACAATAGCACCACCTACATGAATGGAGAACGAGCCAACGCTACGGTGGCTGTTCATATTGTGTACGGCGTATTCATAATCCCAAGTCCCGTTGCCATTGTCGTATGCACGTGCGCCGATATGAAGTTGTCCATCATTTGGCACCTGAATCATTTGCAAATCTACGTCGGGATCATGCACTTTCCATGCAAAGATTGCTGGATCTGCAACCTGTGTTTGGTTAACCGCAGTTGGGTTCGTAATACTACTGAAATCAACTTGTCGCCATGAGCAGTTGTTCCATTGATTGCTGTAGGGTGCTTCATCGGTAGCGATGTATTGTCCTTCTATGAAATACAACGCGTTAGGGTTGCTTGCATCGGATATGTCATCTTCAGCAAGTAGTAACCGTCCTCGACGCCAACTTTCTCCTGATGGAGAAATACTAAACGGGTAAGTGTATTGTCCAGTGAAGGCGTTAATTTCTGATCTTGGTGCTGTTGCGTCGGCATTAAGTCCTGCCCAGTAGGTGTCTGCACAACCAATACCAAGTGTTGAACAAGGCGTCGATTGACAACTACCGCAACCGGGTTCACTCACTGCGCAAAAAGAATGCTTTAACCACGCAGTGCCAATTTGTTCAAAGCGACCATCCGCAAGGCGATAGCAGGTTTGAGCAATTACAGGATATGAGTCGTTCCCGTTGGAACCCCAAGCGGCTACTTCGTCACCCCAGTTGCAAGAAGTTGTCCCAAATGCGTAGGAGCGTATTCCGCCACCACTACCGTAAGTCTCCATGTCAAGTCCACCACTACCACCTGTATACCAACATACGACATCGGGACCAACGATTCCATTGGCATCATTTTCTTGCGGATCCGCGAGCCCTGTCAGTGAGTATAGGGAGACTGTTGCTCCAGTAACTACGATCGATAAAATGAATAGACTTTTGTTCATAACGAATTCTCTCCTGTGTTTCAATTATTATAGTATTGCTATATTGGCATATACGTTCAAAAATGCAAGCAAGTTTCTTGCAAAAAGCAATTTATACTGATTTATTGTGGCAATAAGGCTATTTTAGGAAGACCTACGGCAATGCTTGCAACAGATCTTTGCGTGCAATGAGAAACACCCACATGCATGTACAGGTAACTTGTAATGGAGAACTAAAGGCTAGGATGGATGTGAAGAGACTACTTAGCAAATTCATTAGGTAAACCATCTATTTCAAATCGATTAGTAATTCTGCTGTGCCGACACTTCCCTCAGTCCAGCCGCCAACCCGTATGAGATATCCGGAGCCTTGTGTAACGGGAACGACCACATGACTGTGCCATCCACCTGCCTCTGAGCCACATTCATATTCTGGCGTATCATCGTTACAGCCCAAAAGTATAAGATTTCCACAGTCAACTCCGTCGTAGACAACGAGGTCAGTGTCATAGTCTGCAGACCCACCCACTTGCTCACATGTGCTTACAGTCAATAGCCCGTTTGTAGCAGCAACATACTGAAGCCAGCGATCATTCCCTGTTACACCGTTATCAGATGTCTTACACTCTAAGTGATTTGGTCCATCGGTAGTTGCGTTCGTTGTGTCCACAAAATGTAGACCATCTAAGATTAGAGGCGCATCTTCACAGTAGTCAGCACCGACTCCACATGAAACATCAATACAGATAGAATCAGTACCATGCCAGGTGCCGCCAAGAGTAGTGCACTCTGTCGATGTTGTGCTTGAGTGACACTGACCGTCGACAAGGCAACACGCCCCCGTATCACTACAAGAAACATCTTCACAAGATGTAAACGGTCCGTTCCAAACTCCATCAGTCAGATCGCAATCCGATTGTGTATTTGTCATGATACAAGTACCATCGACGAGACAACAAGACCCAGCAAAACCACAACTCTGTCCCCAATCGCCAATGACTGCCAACAAATCTTTGATATTGACGCAACAATCTCCAGTTGCATCTGCTGGTGGTCTATACGTTCCGTCACCACAATCTCCCCACCAATCGAATAGGAGGAGTAAGTCGTCAATATCAACAAGGCCGTCGCTCGTTAAGTCGGTGGGGCAAGGCGTTTCTGCAAGTGCGCAAGGATCAACATACAGATTTGGTGCTCGAGTCGAAACAAACTCGTTTTTTATGTAGCCGTTTCTAAAGGGCTGTAAGGTGATGACACCATCAGAAGGCGGAACGTTAGATAGAAACCAAAAATTGTATGTGGTGCCCCAGCGAATCGCATTTCCTGCTTCATCTTCTTCATGTGAACTTGTAGACCAACGAATGCGATCCATTTGATTGGACATCGTCCAGTCAATTGAATCAATACCGGAACCACTGTGATGTTCAATATCATGAAATCCCATTTCAAGGATCTTGCCACCAAGGGGGATTGCAATTTCGACCTCTCGCACGCCTCGGTGCGCATTGACATTTTGAACGGCATATTCGTATCGATACCACCCATCAGATACTGTGGAAACAAGTACAGCAGTCAAAATTGTTCCGTCTCCTAGAGGTCGGTTTTCGGTTAACCGAACGGAGGGATTCATTTCACTCCATGCCTGTAACACGGGCTCTCCTACATGGTCGTCCCCAGAAATAGAAACATGCCAGTTGCTGCCAGAACCTGAAACTGTAATTGGTTGCCATGTCGAATTATTGAATTGATTCCCATAGAGTGAATCGTGAGCAGATACGTACTGGATTTCACCAAAGTACTGAGCACCTGTTGTCGACGATGGTTCCAAATCAGAATGATGTACTTGTAGTCGTTTGAATATTTCATTGCCACCTTCGCCCCATCCACTTGGCGGAAACGGAAAAAGACCCAGGAATGCGTCAACCTCTGAACGCGGACCCTGATATCCTTGTTGGCCATTGGTTACAGCGCTGTATGCATCAGCGCAGCCGATGCCTAGGTGCTGATTATCGTTTGGCGGATCACATTCACAGTCGCAGCGGTTTGGACTTTGTGCTGCAGCAAAACCATGCTTAAGCCAAGATACTCCGACTTGCTCAAATCGACCGTTCTTGAGTCTGTATATAGCACTAGAAATGACAGGATGGTCGGGTGTGTCACCAACCCAATCAAGAACTTCGTCGCCAATGTTGCATGCATCGGTGCCAAATGAAAATGCTGCAATATCTCCTACAGAACCATAACTGAGGCTGTCCCAAAATCTTGAAACAACATCGGGACCGATGCTGTAGCAATCCCGATCTGCAGAGTCTTCGCTAGCTGTTACAGCTATTACGCAAAGAGCACCCATTGCAATCGCAAGATAATTTCTTTGGTGGTTTTTCTTCATTTCATTCTTCTTGTATGCATCACTTACGCACACAAGCAATTATCACACATGACAGTGAGAATAGCAAGAAGAAACACCCACATGCATACACAGGTAGGTGTTACTCGATGGGCGAGACAGGATTCGAACCTGTGAAGGCGTACGCCAGCAGATTTACAGTCTGCCCCCTTTGTCCACTTGGGTACTCGCCCTATTCAATTGAATTTGGTATCCTACCCGCCTCGTGGATAGCGGGCAAGCGTTCGAAAGCCCAATTCCAAATGCCGCCGTAGCTCAATTGGTAGAGCGCTAGATTTGTAATCTTGAGGTTGCGGGTTCAAGTCCCACCGGCGGCTTTTTTTAAACACCCATGCAAACGCATAGGTGTTTTTTGTTACCATGAGTAAATGCAAATTCTACTTATTAAAAAACTAGCGAGTA
>JYMV01032959.1_pt1 | contig 11892 bp, 10 predicted proteins | sample 338911 | NCBI WGS metagenome assembly JYMV01 (sample SAMN03354496, study PRJNA234377) | hydrothermal vent metagenome | biome: Deep sea; feature: Hydrothermal plumes at the Eastern Lau Spreading Center, Western Pacific Ocean; material: Seawater | place: Tonga | collected 2009 | depth 2000 m m
GGAAGTCATGGTTAGGAACGTCCTTAAGCATACGTTGCTGTGCGATCTCCAATCGACCGGCAGCGTCTGACATATCGAGATGAACCACGCTTCCGTTATCCACAGCCAACTCGCCATCAATAAACACTGTCTTCACGGCTCGGTCGGCCGCATGGTAAATCAGGCTCTTGAGCGGGTCGTGAACAGGCCGCATGATTGTCTGCGTGATATCCACCATCACCAGATCGGCTTTAGCTCCTTTTTCCAACCTGCCCAGGTCATCACGTAACAGCGATTTTGCGCCACCCACTGTGGCTGCGTGAAATACCATCTGGGCATCCGTTGTCTTGATATTGTTTGCCATGACACGTGCGAGGATTATTGCGAGTCGCATTTCTTCAATCAGGTTGTGTGGTGTCACATCCGTACCAAAACCAAGATTCACACCTGCTCGATAATAACGGCCAAAGTCGGCCATTGCGTGACCATAGCGTGCAAACGGTGACGGGCAGTGTGCGACGGAAGTCCCAGAATCAACCAGCAAATTTAGGTCTTCCCTCGTTCGCCAGTCGATTGACGGATGATCATCTATAAAAATTGCATGACCTAAAGTTGTCCTCGGGCCCAGCAGGCCGATGTTTGATGCCCATTTGATTGGTGACACTCCATGACGCTTTGCCATTAACAAAAACTCAACCTGTGACTGGGATGCATGCGTGGTGATCGGGCGGTTGGTTTCCTCTGCCAGTGCAATACAGTCCCTCAGAAGATCCTCGCTGCAAGTGTCGATCTGCATCGGAAAAACTACACCCTGCAAGCGTTTGCTGGGATGCGCTTCGGCCTGGGTCATGAACTCAGCAGCCTCGTCAAAAGCTTTTCGGCCGGCTTGCTCGTTCCAGTTGAATTTTAATTCGTGAAAACTATCCATATACCAGCGTGAAGACGCAAACCCCGGTGCAATGAATCCACGCAGGCCACTGCGTGCGATCAGGTCAAGCCACCACGGCGACATCGACGACAGGTCTGCCAGCGTAGTGACTCCGCACAATAATAACTCCCCGTAGGCCAGTTCCGCAGCGGCCTGGCGGCCTTCATCATCCAGCGAGAATGCCTGTAAACGCTCGTAAAGACCCGTGTCGTACATCTCTGGTCGCCCATGCTCTTCCCGGATACCTCGGTAAGCCGGCTCGTGCTGCGGGTGTGAATGAATATTGATCAGACCGGGCATCACAAAACTGCTACGCCCATCGATCTCATGGTCCCACTGCCCATCGTAGTCGGGGCCTACATACACGATCCTGTCATCCGAAAAAACAATGTCCGAGTCACGGGCGTACCGGTGCGTTTTCAGAGATGCATCCCAGACAGCACTCCAGTTGGCTTTTCGAATCAGTGTGGTAGTCATAAGCTCTCCGTTAGGTGTGAAGCATAGACGAGCACTCCCATGGAAATGAGTACTGCCAGAAACGATACAGACAATCCCATTTATTCGATCGACATTATGCGATGCAGAGTGTGGCGCCGATTGCGAGTATACGGCCGAACTTCAGAGGGCCACCGCCCTTGTTCAACAGCTTCAGCCCATTCAGGGGTGGTCAGGACATCAGGACTTTCGATTTCGTAGGTGGCACTGTAACGAGGTTCGTCCTTGGGATCGATCTCGCGCAATTCGCCGCCGATTGCGATCGTACATGGTTCCCTGATCAGCCGCTGCACGGCGATCACGCCAGGTACCCTGGACAACAGTGGAACGTGCTCGGTGTCGTATACCTCGTTGAACAAGGCTTCCTTGTCCGGGTTGACATCCATGCTCGCGGTGAAGAGATAACGCGCCTGTTGTGCCATGGCAAGCCTCCTGTATGGTCTGGCGGGGTTGTTCTGTCAGTCGATAATACAGGTACGGATCACTCGCGTCTGCCGCCTGTGGCCAAATAGAGTCCGGCACCCACCAGGGCAACGCCAATCATGATGCTGGCAGTCACCGACTCGCCTAACATCCACACACTGAGCAGCACTCCGGATATCGGCGAGACAAAATTGAAGCTGGCCACCACACTGGGTGAGTAACGTTTCATCAGGTATGAGAACACCATGAAACCCAGACCCGCGATGACCATCCCCTGGTAGAGGAGGCCGCCAACAGGTATCCAGCCGAGGTTCTCCCAGCGCACCGATTCGAACAGCACGCCACATGTTCCAAACGGTAACAAGCTGAAGACCATCATCCAGAACACCACGGGTATCTCACCGATAGTCCGCAGTGGCTTGACCATCAGAACCAGGCGCAAACCAAGTAGCATAGACCCTGTCAGCACGACGAAGCCGCCCGCCCCGATGACACCCAGTCCGTCCGTACCTGTGCCACCCAAGAGGACCGCCACAGCACCGACAAAGGCGATCAGTAGACCGGCCGCTCTGCGCCCGTCCAGACGGTCCTGAGCAAGAAGAAAGTGCGCAAACAGCGCAACGAACAACGGGTTGGTCGACTGCAGTACAGCCGATACTGTACCGCTCGCCAGGCTGAAACCGATATTCATGATTCCAATCTGAATCGTGAACACCGTCGATACCAGCAACAGAACTGGCCAGTAAACTCGCTTTGGCCACAGTGGAATACCGCGGTACCCTGCCCATACCGCCACACAGACCGTTGCAATAGCAAATCGAATGAATGCACTCCACATAGGCGGGAACACTGCCAGGCCGAGCTTGACGGCTACCGGGTTGCCGCCCCACAACGCATGGATGGCGATACTGATCAGGACAGCCTGAAGCGGCAGGCCGGCCGAAAGGTTAGCCTTCCTGTCAGTCAAGTTTCGAGCGGAATCTTTACACTCAAGGCAGAGTGACCCGGCCACCATCGACCACGAAGGTCTGGCCACTGACAAAGGCGGCATCGTCGGACAACAGGAACAACGCCGCACTGGAGATATCCTCCGGCACCCCGAGCCGTTTGACGAAGGCCTCCTGCTCCATTCCGGCTAGAACATCCGGGTCCATGCTCTCGGTCATGTCGGTCTGGATCAGGCCCGGCGCGATGCCGTTGACCCGAACTTTGGGGCCAAAAGCCCCGGCGCAGCTGCGCACGAATCCTATCACTGCGGCTTTCGAGGTGCTGTAAGCAATTATCCGCGGCCTCGAGCGCAACCCGGCGATCGACGAGATGCAGACGATGCTGCCGCGGCCCCGAGCGATCATACCGTCCTTGACCGCCATCACGGGCAGGAAGGTGCCCTCCACATTGACCCGCATCACCTGCCGGAAAGTCTCCAGGTCGAGATGCTCGTAACCGCCGGCTTCCATGATGCCGGCACTGGTGACCAGCATGTCGATGGGTCCAAGATCCGACTCGACGGCTGTGACCATCTTGCCAACCTCTGGCTCACTAGCGACATCAGCTCGGTATGTAGCGCCGTCACCGCCGCTGGCCCGCACCTGCTCGAGCGTCTGTTGTGCCGCGAATTCATTGGCAACCCAGTTGATCGCCACCTTCACGCCCCGCTTGCCCAAAGCCGCGGCGATCGCGCGGCCAATGCCTCGCGATCCGCCGGTCACCAGAGCCACTCGGCCCAGCGCCTGATCCGTCATCCTATCTCTCTCCTTATGCTAACGATAGCGGCGCATTCTAACCGAACCTTTTCAGCCGAGCTTTTTTGCCCAGCCGGTATTCCCTCTGGCTCTTAATGCCTAAATAGAACCCTGTCATCCCACACCAATCGACAGCAATGCATCTGCTTGATCCGGACAAATCAAGCGATTTATGCTCAGTGAAAAAACAAAACACAGCCGGGCGCACGCCCGTGCAGGCGAGAGACCAGAGACATTGGAAATACGGCCAAGGTGGCCGTTGGAATACATCGAGTTTACTCGCCCCAAACCTCGCGCAGAAACGATACCCAGTTCTCGCCCAGCACCTTGCGAATTCGAGTCTCGGACCAACCGCGGCGGACCATGGCGGCAGTCAAATTGGAAAACTCTGAAAGCCGCTGCAGACCGACCGGCTGCGGCGCAACATCCCAGTCTCGGACGATCAGTCTGCGGCCGTGGCCCTTGTCCAGGCTGAGCCAGTCAAAAAATGCAGCATCCTGACCCTGAGTAAAATCCGTGCCGATTCCAACCCGATCCTCGCCCACCAGATCAACCACATAATCAATTGCCGCAACACAATCATCGACGGTCGACTCAGCACCCCGAGGCAGGAATGAAGGGTAGGTGGTGACGCCAACAAAACCACCGTGCTCAATGATCAGTTTCAGCTGAGCATCGGTCTTGTTGCGGGGGTGATCGAGCAGCGCAGCCGGGCAACAGTGGCTGTACGCCACCGGCGCCTTTGAATAGCGGATCGCGTCTTCACTGGTCTTTGCACCCACGTGCGACAAGTCGACCACTACGCCGACTCGGTTCATCTCATCGATCAGACCGCGCCCATAATCGGAAAGGCCGCTGTCATGGCTTTCATAACAGCCGCTGCCGGCGAGATTCTGGGTATTGTAAGTCAACTGCATCACCCCTACCCCAAGCGACTTGAACACGGCAATAAGTTCCAACCTATCCTCTATGCCGCTGGTGTTCTGCCAGCCGAGGATGATGCCAACCCGGTTCTCGCGTTTGGCCTTTGCTATGTCGGTCGTCGTGTGTACTGGCAGCAGGATGTCTGCGTGCTCGCTAAACCATGACTTCCATTGAGCCACGTTGACTAGCGTGTCGTGTAACCCTTCCCAGACACTGCAGGTGCAGTTGGCCGCGGTGATGCCGCCACTGTGCATGTCTTCGAAGACCTCGCGACTCCACTTAGAGATCACGAGTCCGTCAACGACGATCGCATTCCGATGAATTTCTTCGGCATTCATCGCTAATAGCTCTCAATTAATCCGGGGGTTTTTGAGCAGGCGCCCCGTCCGGGACCCAGTGCCAGCACCCTCCTGCCAGGCGATGGCGCCATTCACAATTACGCAGCCGATACCAGCCGCTGCGCGGGTCGGCTGCTCGAATGTTGCCAAATCTGCAATGCGGGACCGATCAAAGACAACTAGGTCGGCAAAAGCCCCCGCCTCGAGAACGCCGCGACCGGCAAGACCAAAGGTCCGGGCCGACAACCCGGTCATCTTGCGTACCGCCTCTTCGAGCGGGAACAGCTGGCGGTCCCTGCTGTAATGACCAAGAACACGGGGGAACGTCCCCCATAGTCGCGGATGGGGGTGCTTGTCGTGAGGGATACCGTCCGAACCGATCATGCCCATGCGATGGGCAAGGATTCTCTCGACGTCCTCTTCTTCCATACAAAAGTAGATACCGCCGCCCGGTTGCAGACGCGTCATGGCCTCGCCCAGGGAACAGCCCCATTCCGCAGCAATGTCCGCCAAATCACGACCGCCTGCCTCAGGAACCGCAGCTGACCAGCTGACGATTATCCGCCGAGAAGGTTCTATCAACTCCTCCAGCAGCACAGTCGAGCCAGCGACATAGGGGTACACGTCGAAGCCGACGGGCTGTTCAGCGGCCGCGGCTTCGATGCGGGCCAAAGACTCGGCACTGCGACCCCACACCGCCTTGCTCTGGCACTTGTGGTGAGAGACCACCACCGGGCAGCCCGCCCGGCGGGCCGTGTCGAAAGTCTCGTCGAGTGATTCGAACAGTAGATCGCCCTCGTTTCGCATGTGGGTAGCATAGACCCCCTGAAAAGCAGGCAACTCTCGGGCTAGCGCTTCAACCTCTGACGCCGGGGCCGCCTTGTTGGGGGGATAGAAAAGTCCAGTAGAAAATCCGCCGGCACCGGCAGCAAGGCTCTCACGAAGTAGAGCGCGCATCTGCTCGATCTCGGCCTGGGTTGCCGGCCGGTCTAGCCGATCCATGACCCCGCAGCGCAGGGTCGAATGCCCGATCAACGGCAGTGCATTGATCGCTGCCGGCCGGCGGGCGAGCTCTGTCGAATAGGAATGGAATGTTGAAAAGTGTGCACCATTTTTTCCGTCCGGAAACACCAAGTCCAGCGGCGGCGGCGGTGCTCGGTCGCTGAGCCAAGGTGAAAGGCTAACACCACAGTTGCCGACCACCACAGTGGTCACACCTTGGCTCAGCTTTGGAGTGACTTCGGGATTAACCAGCAGCAGACGATCGTCGTGCGTGTGGACATCGATGAACCCTGGTGTGATCACCTTGCCTCTTGCATCGATCACTGCCTCGGCTTTTCCCACAGTAAGGTCACCGACCGCGATTATACGATCGCCCTGTAGCGCAACATCGGCTGTTATCGCAGGACATCCCGTCCCGTCGATCACCTGCCCACCCGTGATCAGCAGGTCGCACTGGTTCAGTGTTTCATTCATATCTTGTCCGTTGGTGATTACGTCGTCTTTTACAACAGCCTCAGCCGCGTAATACAGTCCAGCGGTGCGGTCTCGGCCAGGTACAGGTTTCCGGCGTTGTCCCCGCCCACTCCGTGTGCGCCGAAGCGGACTGGCCGACAGCGTCCGATCAGGGTGCCGTCCGGCGACAGCATGGAAAGCCTTGGAATCTGATCAGTCACAAAGACATTACCAGCCGGGTCTGCGTATATGTCCATCGGATGAAAAAAATCCGTCCAGGCCTCGATGAATCGGCCTTCCAGATCGAACAACTGTACGCGGTTATTCTCCCGGTCCGCGACCAGCACTCGCTCGGCCGAGTCGACCCAAACCGCATGTGGTGTGGTGAACTCCCCCGGACCCCCTCCAGGCCGACCCCAGGAAAACCGGAACGTTCCGTCGGCCGCAAAACAGTGCACTCGCGAATTGCCATAACCATCCGAGACGTAGTAATCGCCGTTCGGTGCCTGGGCGATATCAGTCGGGTGGTTGAAAGGGTCATTGAACTGCGGTCGGTGCCTTTGACCCAGGCGGAAGCGCACCGCGCCTGAGGTCTCACAGGCCAGAATCTGGTGTGCATCACGGTCAACCAACAGAACGAGATCATCGCGGTTGATGAAAATGCCGTGGGCATCAGAGAACTCACCCTCGCCCCAACTGTCGACCAGCGTTCCGTCTGGATCAAACACCAGCACCGGGGGATTGGAGCGCTGAAAGACGTAGACTCGGTCCCGCGAATCGACCGCCAACTGACTGACCGGGCCGAATGTCTGTCCGTCGGGCAATGTCCCCCAGGGGCACTCGACGGCATAGGTTTGACCCCCCAGGGTCACGACAATATCATCACGCATGATTGTTAATCGTTAGCCTGTTCAGCGGGTTGTTAGATTAAATAGTCACTGGGTCTTTTCTATCTGAATTGGGGGAAACCTGCCCATTCAAGTTACACCTGGGCCTGTCCAGGTAGCATAGTCCGGCCTGTAATTCACCATCTACCGATCATAAAGCATAAACGCAGAATAAAATCCATATTTTCGATTGTCTTTGAACTGCCCACGTCATTAACAGACACATAAAAAGGCCACCACCCCTCTACAAGGGATGGTGGCCCGGATACAACCAAATTTCCGACCTGTTACCAATAACGATCTGGCCTCAGGTCAGGACTGCCCTATTTCTCGATGTTCCAGAAAAAAGGTACCGGTGATATCAGCACACCTTTGAGGGATGAGCGATAGGCCGTTGGTTGAAACCATTGGCCATAGTTGACGTACGGTACGACTTCGTAGGCTCTTTTCTGCAACGCTATTCCGATCTCGACTTGCTTCGCGGGATCACTTTCACGACTGAACTGATCACGCAAATCTTCCAGCATCTTGTCGCATGGCCAACCAAACCAGGCCTCTTCCACGCAACCACCGGAGATACCGATATTAGCAATTGGCGAGGCCACATCAGCGCCAGTGCTATAGGTGTGGAAGATGTTCCAGCCGCCGTCAGCGACGCTCTTGGTCTCGGCTCGCCGGGAGGTCAGAGTACTCCAGTCCATCGCCTGCACTTCGACCTTGGCACCGATCTTACGCAGCATCTGCGCGGTCACCAGTGAGGCACCGTGCAGAACCGGGATGTCGGTCGGATCCATCAGGATCAGCGTCTCACCGTTGTAGCCGCCTTCCTTGAGCAAGCGACGGGCCTCGTCCAGGTCCTGATTCATCAGGGGCCCGGAACCAATGTCCGTATCCAGAGGCGTATCACACATGAAGTACGCAGCACAGGTCCGCCAGAACTTCTGATCGCCGATAATCGCCTGCAGGTAGTCCTCCTGCTTGACCATGTGCAGCAAGGCCTGGCGTGCCTTTGCATTATCAAACGGGGGATTTAGATGGTTTGGTCGCAACCAGCCTTGGGTCCCCAGGGGATCGATCACCTTGATGGTGATATCGGGGTTGCCTTCCAGTCCCGGCACCAGGTCGGGAGACGGGGTCTCCCAGAAGTCGATCTCATCATTAATCAGGGCGTTCATGGTAGTCGCCGGATCAGGGATATACAGCCACTCGACCGTGTCGAAGTGGACGACCTTACCGCCGGCGGCGTAACTGGCGGGTTCAGAGCGCGGCTTGTAGTTGGTGTTCTTCCGGTAGGTAACTTTGACGCCCGGTATATAGCCATCTTTGTCGAACACAAAGGGTCCTGAACCGATTACCTCTGGCACTGCCTCGAATGCATCGGTTTTGGCCAGTCGTTCGGGCATCATGAACGGTACGTTGGACGAGATCTTACCGAGTGAATCGAGCACCAGACCATAAGGCTCGTTGAGCTTGAGAGTGAAGGTCTTGTCGTTGTTGGCCGTCCAGGACTCGGTGAACTTGGCCAGTTTCTGCCCCATGCCGTCGCGCTTGCTCCAGCGCTGAATACTGGCGATACAGTCTGCCGATGTCACGGGCGCTCCGTCATGCCAGGCCAGGCCCTCACGCAAGGTGAATGTATAGGTCAAACTATCGTCGCTGACCTTCCAGCCTTCGAGCATCTGCGGCTGGGGTTTTAAGTTAGAATCCATCGCGATCAGGGTGTCGTACACCATGTAGCCATGGTTTCGTGTGATGTAGGCCGTGGTCCAAATCGGGTCTAGGTTCTTGAGATCAGCATGCGGCGCAACACGGAGCACTTTCTCCGCTATTGCCGGTCCAACACTGAGACCGAGAACCATACTCGCAAAGACCGAGCAGACACCAACTTTCAGAATATTCCTAACATTTTTTCTCAACATGTTTTGCCTCCTTCAAGTATTTCGGTTGTGGAAACAGACATGGATCATCGAAGTAACAACTTAATTCCCCAAAGTCGATCACCCACCTGGTGCAGCATACCCCTGACTCAGATATATTACAAATTCCAGGTCACTCATAAGCACGCCTGGTGAAACCAACAATACACGAGGATCATTATGAAACTGCTCCGCTACGGCTCTGCAGGTAAGGAGAAACCCGGCCTGCTCGATCAGGATGGTAGCATTCGGGACCTGTCGTCCGTCATTAACGATATCGATGGTGAGACACTTTCACCTCGATCCATTGAACAGTTGTCCGGGATCGAACCAGAATCGCTGCCGACCGTGACAGGTGAACCACGACTTGGCACTTGCGTCGGTAACATCGGCAAACTTGTGTGTATCGGTCTGAACTACTCAGATCATGCAAAAGAATCCGGTATGGCGATACCGACGGAGCCGATTGTATTTATGAAAGCGATAAGTGCAATTTCGGGACCCAATGACAACATCGAGCTGATCCGAGAGTCTGAAAAAACAGACTGGGAGGTTGAATTGGGAATAGTGATCGGCTCACACACCAAATACGTGACTGAAGAAGATGCGTTGGATCATGTCGCGGGTTATTGCGTGGTTAATGATATCTCAGAGCGACACTGGCAACTCGAACGCCAGGGCAACTGGACCAAAGGAAAATCAGGTGATACCTACGGCCCCGTTGGACCCTGGATGGTGACGCGAGACGAGGTATCTGACCCTCAGGCACTAGACTTGTGGCTCGATGTGAATGGGCAGAGAATGCAGGACGGAAATACAGAGACGATGATTTTTTCTGTAAAGACCATCGTTTCCTATCTCAGTCAATGCATGAGTCTGCAACCCGGTGATGTGATCGCTACCGGCACACCGCCTGGCGTTGGCCAGTCGATGAGCCCACCGGTTTTTCTTAAAGCCGGTGATAAGGTCCAGACTTGCGTAGCCGGATTAGGCGTCCAAAACCAAACTGTAGTTGAAGCTTAGGCCATTCTGGCTTCTATCCCACATCTATCCGAGATGCCGTAGATATGACTAAGATCGCTTCAAAGTTTGCTTCCGAGCTTGTCGCTGCATTAGCCGATGCAGAGGCACCCACTAACCAACCAAGCGATAACGTCAAAGACAATATTGATCGTTTCCGACACGCCTTAGAGACCGTGGGTGATGCCGACGATACCCAGGAAACCCGATCTACTCTGCCGAAAGATGCAGCGGATTGGTTAAATGAAGCACTCGGCGAACTAAATGGAACCCGGTCGTTCAATGATGCTGTTGTGATGGCTGCCAAAGCTGCCAGTTGGTATCAAATCTACAACGATGATAAGACTTCAGACAGCAAGGAAAGCAGCCCGATGCGGGATCTGGCTTCAGGCATGTATGCAGCACGATTGATTGGCCCCCATCGGGGACTAGTTCAATCTGATCAGGTTTTGGCCGGGTTATTTCTGCTTCGGAAAGAACTGCATTATCCGCTTCACCAGCACCAGAGTACTGAGATCTATTTTGCGGCATCTGGGAGTGTCCAGATTCAGCATGGCATCAATGGCAAGCCCGAAACTCTTTTGCCAGGGCAGGTTTCACTGACGCCATCAAATCGGCTTCATGCCCTTACCATGGATGACCGACCTGTCCTTATATTGTGGGTGTGGTTGGGCGAATTCGGAGGGCGCAACTGGTGGTGGCACCGACAGGACAACGGGGGCTGGCGGCGTGATGCCTGGGAAAGAAGCAGCGATGCCAGCTGGGTTAAGACCGCGAGTGAGCAAGTACCTGATTCCGAGATAATCGCTCTCCAACCGAATAACAATCAATCCTGACAGCGCTTAGGGATTTACCAAGAAAGGAGATAGACCCATGGCACAACAGCATTTTTTCGTGAGCGGCGCAATGGGCTGCATCGGTGCCTGGGTCGTCCGCAATCTTGTCCAGGAAAACTCATCGGTAACCGTGTTTGACCTCAGTACCGATCGCCACCGCCTAGAATTAATTATGACGACTGATGAGCTAGCACGTGTTACCTTTATCCAGGGTGATCTCACACAGACCAATACGGTCCGGGATGCACTAACCGACTCCGAAGCAACCCATATTATTCACCTGGGTGCCCTACAGGTCCCCTTCTGCAAAGCTGATCCACCAGTGGGCGCGGCGGTGAACGTTTTAGGCACAGTTAACATGTTCGAAGCCGCTAAGGCTGCAGGGATAGGACAACTGGTCTATGCCAATGTACACGGAGAGCCTGGTCCAACACGACACACCGCTTTACCCACTCAATCACTATGGTGTTTACAAGCAAGCCAATGAAGGCTCAGCCCGGGTGTATTGGCGCGATGACCACATTGCCAGCATTGGGTTTCGACCCTATACGGTCTATGGGCCCGGCCGCGACCAGGGAATGACCTCTACCCCAACCCAAGCAATGCTCGCTGCCGCCCGCGGAGAGGCCTATCACATCAGCTTTGGAGGCTCTAACGGCTTTCAGTTTGTCGACGATATCGCTAAGTTGTTTATTCAGGCGGCCAGGCACGCTATTGAAGGTTCAGACGTGTTCAATATTCGTGGCGCGGTTGCACACATGTCAGAGGTCGTTGCAGCCATACACGCCGTGTTGCCGGATGCTGAAGTCAGCCATGAGTCCGACGGACTGCCCTTCCCGGACGGGCAGGTCGACACCGAACTTCGACAAACCCTCGGCGAGATTCCCGATACACCGCTTACAGTCGGTGTTGAAAAAACCATTCGACATTTCCAGGCTGCCCTCCAAGA
>JYMV01045411.1_pt1 | contig 11892 bp, 4 predicted proteins | sample 338911 | NCBI WGS metagenome assembly JYMV01 (sample SAMN03354496, study PRJNA234377) | hydrothermal vent metagenome | biome: Deep sea; feature: Hydrothermal plumes at the Eastern Lau Spreading Center, Western Pacific Ocean; material: Seawater | place: Tonga | collected 2009 | depth 2000 m m
TGAGCTTCCTACTGGACGAGACAGGATCGATGGACTCAGTCAGAGACAAAACGATCTCTGGATTTAACGAGTATGTTGCCACCCTCAGGACAAATGACACTCCAACTCTCCTGCGGCTGATGACCTTCAACACCGAAGGGTTCAACGTCGTCTACGACTTTGAGGAGATCCAATCTGTGGCGGATCTGACCAAGGAGTCGTACCGCCCCAGGGAGTTGACCAACCTCTACGATGCCATAGCAAGATTGGTGCACGATACCGAAGACTACCTGAAGGGGATGTCTCCAGCACCACGGGTGATGTGCACCATCATGACAGATGGTGAGGAGAACTCATCTAGTGAGTACAACAGGGCAGCCATCTTCAAGCTGATAACCGACAAAGAGAAAGAGGGCTGGGCCTTTGCCTTCCTTGGCGCCAACCAGGATGCCTGGGCTGCCAGTGAGGCGATAGGCATCCATCGAAGGAACTCAGCCAACTACCAGGCAGATGCTCCTGAGAGGGCACTTCGGTCAACCGCTGTTGCCACCTCCCGTTGGATGAAGCGACGACGCAGGGCTGGGAAGATTGAGGAGTTCTTCGTCGAGGAAGACCTGGTCAAGATCAAGGGGACTGGCCTCTAAGACCAGAGGCATAGGGGTTACAGATGCTTCCAGGCAGGTCCTGAAGGGAGATTCAAATGGCAGAAGGGTTAATGACCGTAGGAATAATACTCGTCATCGTGTGGTTTTTTGCCAGACGTAGCTTTAACTACAAACCTGGCTCAAAGAACTGGGCCATCAATGCTGAAGCAAGGCTAAGTGATAGTGAAGAAGCGAATAACATAGCCTATCGCCTTCAAGAGGAGATGGTTAACTCTGGGCATCGCTTAGCCCAAGTTGAAATGGATTTAGAGCGGATGAATGCCATCATCAACATGTACAAGGAGTTTGCCAGTATCCATAGACAGGAACACTCAACATATGGTTGGACGGAGCATGCACAGACTGGCACTAAGAAGCTCGATTAAGAAGGTCTTCGATTCAACTTACCTGAACCTGGCAGTGGAAGAGCTGGCGCCAAGGAGCACATCTACATGACCAATTGCCCCCTAGGCTATATTGCCCCCAGAGGCAGGCTCATGCGGGGTGCCGACACCTAAAGGCTAGGAGTCCCATGGGGGATTAGGTACAGTTGGAGATATATCTTTATCTCGTCCCCAATCGCAGGTGGATGAAAGAGGCATTGGTTTGATATGAAATGTCTGACATGCGGTAACGATAATCCAACGGATGCTCAGTTCTGTGGAGGGTGTGGAGTATCGCTAAGTATATCTACATCTAGTGGTATTGGAATTGGTACTGCGGAACTGCCGATGGTCAGTTTTCCTCAGGCAATAAATCTAGGGTTCAAAAACTATTTCAAATTCAGTGGGAGAGCAACAAGGGCCGAAAACTGGTGGTGGGTATTGTTTACCGTCCTCGCTGGCATCGTGTTGGCTGTCCTTGACACCCTTACCGGCACGATGGGCATGTTTGGTGATTCAGGTCTGCTAGGTGGATTGTTTGAACTCGGCGTAATAGTCCCCTCATTGGCATTGGGTGTCAGAAGACTTCACGACATCAACAGGACTGGCTGGTGGTTATTATTGGTTTTTGGTTTTTTCCCGATAGCTGCCATTGGCGGTGGCATTTTACTGGTCAGTTTCTTCCTATTGGATAATTTCTTGATATTGACTGTCCTGGGCTTCGCAATGGTGATTGGGGGCGGAATACTAGGGTTAATCGGAATAATCGTTCTAATTGTGTGGGCCATCAAACAAGGTGATACCGGCCCAAACAAATACGGCCCAGACCCACGGATGGCTACCTCGCAATAGCCCCAATAGCTTCCGTTAGATGATTAGTTGTAACTGATGGAACCTAACGGCTAAGAGTCCCATGGGTGATTAGCACAACTGAGATTTAAATGCAGGGAGTCAGGGGGGCAAACGACTACCTGGACACCATCGGTTTAGATATGAGGTTTTTAAGGCTGAAATCAAATGGCAAATTTTACTAATGGTAAGGCAACTGAAGGAGATTGGAAGATAAAAATAGTATCTTTCCTAGCCGAAAGATCGATGCCTGTCATCATAATTTCATTAATAGTAACCGCACTCCTACTGTACCCATTATTGCAAATGTCTCCCTCTGAACAGGCCTCACTAAATCCTCCTGGAGAGGTTTACGACCTTCAAGCAGATATTGATTCTAAATTCCCTACTCCTATTCACTTTGCTTATTTCATGGTTGAAGCTAGAGATGGTGATGTTCTTACACGTAATGTTCTCCTTGAATTCAAAGAAAACAGAGATCAACTCCTCTTGCTAGATTCTAAAGGAGAATTGGCCGCTGGAACTTTAGAAAAACAATCTTATCTCTACACGTACTTTAATCCAGATATCAGTCTTGAAATAACGGGAATGTTTTCGATATTGGAACCACTTGAATTAGCACTATCTTCTATGGATACCACTCTGGATACTGCATCTGAAGAACAGATTAAGTTTGCTATCCATGAATTACTTGCTAATGAAAACACCTCTTACATAATTGATTTTCTCTCACAACACGCAAGATACGAAAAAAGAAGTGTTTTGGGACAGGAAATCAATTGGTGGACATCTCCTGCAATGAATTTTTCTGCACTTGCCGATAACAGCAAGTTGGGTGGAGCAGGATTGGAAATTGGCATTGGCGGAGGGCCTGATGTAATCAACAAAGAACACTTAAATCGAAAGATAAGTTCCATAATGGCAGGTGAGTCCAAGTTTTATGAGACTTGGGGTGTTGCAATTGACGCGAATTTAGAATCAGAAGATGAAGGGCAAACTTCTGGTGCATTTATAACTTTCACAATTATAGGCGCGGTATTAGTAGTAGGGCTAAGCTTAAGATCCTACTGGGCTGCAGCTATATCAGGCATTGGTCTCGGCATGCTAATTATCTGGTTAAAAAGCATATCAGCCCTTGTTGGACTTAAGGGCGGATTGACCGTTGACCTAATCGTACCGATAAGTATGATTGTACTTGGTGTGGATTTCGTAGTGCATTCTGTGCATCGATACAAAGAAGAAATAAAAGAAGGGTATTCCCCAAGAGATGGACTGAAAATAGGTCTAGCCGGAGTACTAGCTGCCTTACTTCTCGCTATGGCATCCGACAGCATTGCTTTTCTATCAAATCTATCTTCACCCATTGAGGCAATAATTCACTTCGGCTTCGCCGCAGCCATCGCAGTTCTCTCGGCATTTATAATCCTGGGAATCGTTGCACCGATAACAACAATGCGTATAGATGAGCTAATGCAAATTTCCGGCAAGCAGTTCAAAGGGAAACTACATACTTCCAACCGTATATTGGGGGCGATTGGAGTGGCATCTGCAACTGGAAGTGCTGTAATTATCCTAATAGCTGTAAACACACTAATTGGAGTTATTACGCTTCTTGTAGCTGGCCTGATATTTATTGGTATCCCTGTTACCTATCTGTCCATGAGTAATAATAAAACCCAGGCCAAAAGACAACCAGTATCTAAAAAACTATCTTCAAGCCCTGCTAGTCACGGGCTTACGTCATGTGTTGAAAAAATCGTTATAACGGCAACATCCCATTCTCCTGCAGTACTAGTAATCACTGCTGTGGTCACAGCCTTATCAGTTTTTTTTGCCCTCAAACTAGAACCTACTTTCGATGTGAAAGATTTCTTCGACCCTAAATCCGATATGGTTATCGGATTGAACAAAGTAGATGAACATGTAGGCGATAAAGGAGGGGAACCAGGAATAGCTTACATTAAAGGCGATTTGACGGATCCAAATGCTATTGCAGCCATATCGGACTTCATCGAATCATTAAGAGACATCGACAATGTAGCTGAAAGACCAAGTGGGGAAATAACAATAGGTCTTGATGTCGTCAATACATTAAATATCATAATGGAAAACCCAATAGCTCTTACTGCTATAAAAGATGCTACCGGTATTGCCATTGAAGACAAAAATGAAGACCTCATACCCGACACCAAAAAACAAATAGCTACAGCTTTTACATTTGCTCGCAAAAATGGGGTGCCTGGCCCAGGCGGAAACCTTATCCTTAGACCAGACCAGGTAAGAGGAGCTATATACCACTCAGATGGCGAAGAAAGCCTAACAACCATTGTATTCCAAATACCTGGTACGAGAGACCAAGCAGTAATAACAAAAGCTGGGAGAGCAATTCGCCCGATCCTTGAAGACCTAGAATCTCACCCATCAATATCGATAGCAAGATTAACTGGATCACCATTCACTAGAGAAGTCCAACTATCCGCAACAACGCGAACTCTATACACTTCACTACCCATTGCTATAACAGCCGCTACCATACTTTTGATAATGACGATGCGCTCTTTCAAATACGCCATCGTCACTGTAATTCCGATAGGACTAGTGGTTGCATGGCTTTACGGCATCATGCAAATAACCGGATTTTCGCTTAACTTTGTCACAGCAATGATAGGTGCTATCTCTATTGGAGTAGGAATTGATTATTCAATCCATATGACTGAGAGATTCAGAGAAGAGCTAAAAAGAAACCCTTCCAGGGTAACTGCGATTAGAAGAGCTTCAAGGGGAACCGGGGTTGCGTTGCTGGCATCAGCAGCATCGAGCATAGTTGGGTTTGTGATCCTAGGATTTGCGCCGATGCCTATGTTTGCATCATACGGCCAGTTAACTGCCACAATGATTTTCTTAGCACTTATCGCATCTCTGATAATACTTCCGTGCCTATTAATGTTTGTAACGAAAGAATCAGATGCTTTAGGTGCAACTCCAGAGGCATAAGGTTATATCTCCCACCTACCTCACAACAGCCTTATAAGCCTCATCCAACAGCCCAATAGCTTCCTCTAGACGATTAACTGTAACTGATAGAATCTAATGGCTAGGAGTCCCATGGGGGATTAGGTACAACTGGAGGATAGAGAGATTAATCTCAAACTCACAATATCACTTCTTCTCCCCGCAGCATTTATGTTGCTGTTGGTAGCTTGTGGCGGGGGAAGTCGGATTGTTGCCCCGACCCCTGAGGCCAAAGTGGCAGTTAAGGCGATAGTTGAACTTACGCCTACGAAGGAACCTCCGAAGTTAGAATCAATAAAGCCGCCAGCTCCTAAACCCAACCCAACTGAAGCCCCAACTACGGCACCAGCAGCGGTGAAAGCCACTGAAGTGGCCCCCGCTTCAACTCCTCTACCGACACCCTACGATACTCTGATAACTACACCTACCCAGGTGATTCCTATACCTGTTGAAACCACACCCGGCATCGACCCCGCCTGGGAAGAACAGGAAGCTCTTTTTTGGAACGAGCCAATGTGGGATGGTCTTCCAAAATGCACCACTGATTTCGGATTCAGCCATCAGCTGGTGGCGCCCAAAGATATAATGGAAATTATGTTTGGTCCGGGAAGCCACGTGTGGCCCCATGAGCACATGACTTATTGGGGTGTGGCCGGTGAAGCGGGGGGCGTGGTACAGCTTTATGCACCCACCGACATCTTTAGAATAGATCTGCGTACGGGGTCCCTCTCTGATCTTGAAGATGATCCATATACTGAATGGGGAGGCGCTCTTTATCTATGTGATGGCTACACGTTGGGGCTTGGGCATATCGCAGAACCATCAGATGTGATTCTATCTATCCTCGCTGATGCAGAACCAGAATGCGATGGTGACCATTTCGTGGGTTGTCGTTGGAATACTGAAACCTTCATTCCGGCTGGAACACCAATCTTTAAGTCAAGTCACTATGTAGGAGCCTTAGCTGTTGGGCTGACAGTGGCAGGACTAACAGCGAAACAATTACAGGAATTGCCCGGATATGGGTACTCCATAACACCTTGGAGAGCTCCTGGAGGAAACGCAGTGTGCTCTCTAGAGTACTTTCCTGAACCTATCAGGTCAGACTATCTGAATTTATTACATAGCTCCACCTGCGGCCCGTTCAACCAAGATGTGCCTGGCACTGCCATGGGATACTGGATGCCATCTCCATCACCTGATATCTTCCCTTCTCTCCCTTCTGAAAGAGACGTGCCTGCCGAGGAGGAAATAATCTGGCTCCACCAAACCGTCACTGAAAGCGCAATGCACACCATCTCTGTTGGCAGCGCCACGTTTGGTTTGGATTTTGGGCACTACGTGTATACCACTTCCGCTAGTGGACTTGTAAACAGCAGATGGGACTTGGTTAAGCCAGGTCACACGTACTGTACGGAGTTGCGAACAAAGATCAACCAATACATGTGGGAAGATGACGTGGAAAGAATTCTGATATCCCGACTTTCAAAAGACGGAGCTTCGCTAACTGTAGAAGCGACCAATAATGACAAATGTGGTGAAGGACCATGGCTGTTCCAAGGAGGAGAGCGGACATTCTATCGTTGACCCATATTAAGAGACCCTTTCGCGCAAAAGCCTTATAAGCCTTAATAGCATCCTCGCTATCCACCTGCTAACCTCATCTTGAGCCACCACTACCCTCGTCCCCCTTGCCCCATAGGCTATATTGCCCACAGAGGCAGGGTTATGCGGGGTTGCGGAGGCCCGGTTGGGGTCTGGCCGACCCTAGATTCGGGGATGTCATGGTGCTGGCGATAACCCATATTCGTTGGTGACCGAAGAACGGGCTTGAATCAACACCCGCCTGAATCCCGGGTTGCGCCCTCAGCTATACGAGCCTTGTTGGTGCTCTACTGGGGCTGTTATGAGATACGGATGGCTGGCCTGTCAAGGGCGGGTGGCGACCGGAGGGGCCGACGCAACGATCAGTCATCACGGGCCATCGACTAATGTGCATTTCGACGGGGCCGAGGTCGAGTGCGGATCCATACTAATGTCAAATTGATATGTTGGATTCCTGAGTTTGAAAACAAAAAATGTAAGGTGCTAAGCATTAACTACAGGCGGGCCGGTTGACTCACAGTTTGAGTAAAAATATCTTTCTGGTTACGGTATTGACGATGGTAATACTGTACTTATTTAGTGAGACATACCTTCAAACTCATGCGGGATCAGGCGGATATATCGGAGTAAAAAAAGACGGTGTCGACTCTGTCGACGGGCTCAAAGGTACTAGAGATGTCGCTATCAGTCCTGACGGTAACTTCGTGTACGGGGCAGGAAACGGAGATAACGCGGTAGCCGTATTTTACCGAGATCCTTCCAGTGGTGTCCTAAGCTTTGTTGAAGTCCAAAAAAATGATATTGACGGCGTTTTGGGATTACAACAACCTAGGTCTATCACCATTAGCCCGGATGGAAACCACCTTTATTCGGCGGCATACATAAGCGACGCTATAGGTCTGTTCGAAAGAAATGAATCAAATGGGACTCTGACATACATTGATCACTACCAAGATGGTGTAGGAGGAATCGATGGAATTAATGGAGCGACTTCCGTAATAGTTAGTCCTGACGGTAATCATGTATATGCCGCTGGATACATCGATGACGCTATATCTGTATTTACTCGAGATTCCTCCAGTGGTGACCTAACCTTTGTTGAAGTCCAAAAAAATAATGTTGACGGCGTTTTGGGACTCAAACGCATTATGGCTGTAGAAATAACGCCTGATGGATCCCACGTATACGCAGTAAGCTGGAAAAACGACGCTCTCTCAATCTTTTCCAGGAATGTGTCCAGTGGTTCGCTAACCTACCTTGGCTTACTACAGGACGGTGTAGATGGGATTGACGGACTTGATGGAGCAGGCGCGTTGGGAATTAGCCCAGATGGCAACAACGTATACGTTATAGGTTTTAAAGAAAATTCAGTCACCAGTTTTTCACGAAATTCGGTCACGGGTGACCTAACACTTATTGAAACGCTAAAAGATGGTGTTGACAACATAGATGGTCTAGACGGCGCCAGGTCAGTAAAAGTCAGTCCTAATGGAGCTTATGTATATGTGGCAGCAGAAACAGACGACGCAATTTCTGTTTTCTCTAGAGACTCTAGCACTGGAGCGCTTACTTATCTCGACGTATTTCAAGATGGCGTGAACGGAGTTGACGGACTTGACGGAGCCATATCTTTATCAATCAGCTCTGACGGATCTCATTTCTACGTTGGAAGTTACGTCGAGAATGCAATCGCAGCCTTCCAGTCATATTCTCTACTTCCCAATCCACCCACAGGGATTGTAGCGACGGCTGGAAATGGACAGGCCAGCATCACCTGGAACACACCAACATCCCCTATTACCTTCTACACTGTCATTTCATCACCAGGTAGCATAACCGCTACAACCACACAATCATCCATCGTACTAACAGGCCTTACCAACGGTACTGAATACACGTTTACTGTCACTGCAACCGACAACGTCGGTACAAGCCCGGCATCGGGGTCATCAAACTCCATAACACCTATGACCATCCCCAGTTCGCCCGCAGGAGTTGTAGCGACGGCTGGAAACGGACAGGCCAGCATCACCTGGAACGCACCAGCATCTAATGGCGGTTCCCCTATTACCTTCTACACCGTCACTTCATCACCAGGTAGCATAACCGCTTCAACCACACAACCTTCCATCGTACTAACAGGCCTTACCAACGGTACTGAATACACGTTTACTGTCACTGCAACCAACAGCGTCGGTCCAAGCTCTGCGGGGTCATCAAACTCCATAACACCTATGCCCGCAACTTTAATTGTTGATCAAGGTGCCCTGAATCAATATAACCAAAACAACTATCTCTATTATGACGCATTTAATTTTGACGGAGAATATCAGGGTAACAATGCTCAAGAATTAATCCCAATCCCTGATCCTACAGACACTATTTCTCTTCCTAGTAATTTTCCGGTACTTGGCAATGTCTTCACTATCGAAGCTCAAGTCTATTCAGCTGCTCATGAAAATATGCCTCATCGGACAATCATTGGTAATGATGCAAATCCCGCTAATAACGAGAGGGACAGACCGCCAACGATTACATTTAATAAATCAGGCTCTGTAAGGTATGGCTTTGGAATTGGACCTGACTCAAAAGGAAAACGAAGAATTGTTGATTCGGTTATAACTGATGATCAGTGGCACCACATAGCTTTTACTTTTGATGGCACAACTACCAAATTATATGTTGATGGTACGGAAGTTGATAGTTCCGATTTTGCATCAGGATTAACACCACATCCAGTACCCATTTCACTGATTGGTAGAAAATTCCTAGGGAAGATCGATGAGGTTCGTATTTGGAACATAGCCAGAACACAAGGGGATATTCAGTCTACGATGTCTGGCACTCTTAGTGGCAATGAACAAGGTTTGATTGCATATTACCCAATGGACGTAAATCAAGATTGGGAGCTGATAGATCAAGGTCCCAACAATCTTCATGCCACTATTACAGATGTTGAAATATTGCAGAAGTATACTTCTGCAGATTGTCCTAATCCAAATGGGACTTTGGCCTGTCCGCATCCAACAATAAGAGAGGCACTTGAGAACACTCAAGCAGGCGATACCATATTTGTGAAAGATGGCAGGTATCCCGAGGTAATTTTCAAAGAATTATTCAATCAGTCATACGAGACAAATGGGCCCAAAATAACACTCAGGGGAGAAAGCTCAGACGTTATCATCGACGGCACTGTTCCCTTAACCTCAACCTGGGAACTCGTAAATGGTAGATATGAAGCTTTGGTTGATATGAATCAACTCTCACTTAGTGCTAATACAAAAGTTGAAGATATTCATGCTTTGTGGGTAGATGACAGATACATGATCCCCGCAATGCCTGTTAATTTCACTAACCCCACAGATGTTTCAACGAGCACTCAAAACAATCCGGAAATTAGCACTGTATTTGATTTAAATCTAACGACTCCTTATTACCAAGCAGGAGAACAGACTTTAGACCTTCAAGATGAGTATATCGTTGGCGATATAGATAACTTAGATGCTTCTGAGGAATGGTCTTTTGATAAAGAAAATAAAATCTTATACCTGATAGCCGGTAATAATATTCCTGATTCCACAAATGTGAGAGTAAGGGTTCGGACACGACTCCTTAGTTTTGAATTTTCGGATAATCTGGAATTTAAAAACATACATTTGTTCGCAGGAACTTTTGATTTTCATAAATGTAGTTTTATTCTTTTTGAGGATGCGATATTTTCACACAGTTGGGAGGCAGGGATGAGTTATATTTCTGCCGGTAACGCTGGTTATGATAGAGGAAATTTTTTCCACCATGGAATAAATAACACGATAAGGAATTCCGTCTTTCAATATATAAATGATGCATTTGCACTAAAGATGCGTAGTTCAATGTCTCCATTAATAGAGAATGTATTATTTCAATATAATGATTGGTTTAAAAATACTACGTGGGCTCCCGGTGCAGCAGATAATTTCAGTGGAGGAACTAAATGGCACGACGATACAAGTACTGTTGGAGGAAGCACTTTTCGTTATGTGACGATGGATCAAAATCATACTGGAGGACTCCAACCAGGGTTAGAATCACTGGTTGAGTATGCAAGAATCCAAAACCAATATATCAATATTGATGGGAGTGGTATTCAAAGAACCGTAGGTAATGCGGTGAACTCAACAACTCGATATAGTTGGCTTTTAGATACCAGTCGCAACGGAATGAGGCTTGATAGCCAATGTGGCGGAACTGACGCAGTTATACATAATGTGGTCTCAGCGGGAAACAAGAGAGCCTTTAGGTTAAAAGGGGACAGGCATAGAGCTTTCCATTTACTTGCTTATGATACTAATCAAAATGATATTTCTATGCCAAGAAATAAATACTGTGGGGATGATTGGGGAAATCATGATGGTGTCAATTCTGAAAACATGGAAGGCAATTTGAATTCTCGCCTACTTAATTCAATTGCAGAAAAAACTCTTTCAGCAAATACCCCCGATGCTGGTGACCCAAATGTTACTGCGGGTAATTCCGAAGCGATCGCAGAACATATTAGCAATGAATTTCTACTCAATCAGTCGGGCATTTGGTACGGTAGGGCGTTGGATGAAGATAAAACTGCACCTTTCACCTATCCACATTTTGAACTTCAGGACCCATGGTTTGAAAATCGAACCAGATCCGATGAATCCTTACAATCACAGTTCGGATTGAATCCATTTACAAATGGTGTTCAAGGCTATGATTTCAGACCTAGAAAGGGGTCGCCATTAATAGACGGTGGCGTGGTAATCCCAGGTATTAATGATGGACAGGATATTGATCCAGCCAAAGCTCCTAATCACCCACCATCATATACCGGTCAACATAGAGCATTTGTAGGCGATGCTCCAGATATAGGCGCCTATGAGTATGGAGATTCGGTGTACTGGATTCCTGGATACCGGTATTCTTATCCGACTGTCCCTATTCCTGGGAATGGGGCAGTTGATGTCCCAATGGAATACGGTCTCGCATTTAATTACCCTTGGAAAACAGATTATTCAGGTGTTACAGCTGAAGTTACCATAGATGGCCCAGGAGTAAATAACACCGTATCTTTGAATTATCCAAATAATGTGGTTTTTGAAACGTTTCTACCCGGTCAAACCTATACTTGGTCAGTTGAGGTTGATGGGGTTAGCAGTCAAATATGGAGCTTTACGGTAGCTAATAAAATACATCCATTAAATGATAGGTCGGTTGATATTAATGCTACCGATGAAAAACTCATTCCAAACCAAAACAAAAGTCTGAGTTTGTCCGACGGGATTTTGTCTTTTATGCGATTCGATATCCCCTCTTCTATTAACTCTGACTACGATGTTTTCCTAAACTTAACCCCGGAAACGATAACATCACTAGATGGCCAAATAATGCTATATAAATACAATTATGTC
>JYMV01038215.1_pt1 | contig 11891 bp, 14 predicted proteins | sample 338911 | NCBI WGS metagenome assembly JYMV01 (sample SAMN03354496, study PRJNA234377) | hydrothermal vent metagenome | biome: Deep sea; feature: Hydrothermal plumes at the Eastern Lau Spreading Center, Western Pacific Ocean; material: Seawater | place: Tonga | collected 2009 | depth 2000 m m
TAAAAGTAAGGGCAAGTGGAGAGCGAGGCTCAGGACTAAACAAATAGGCAAGGGCAAGAGTGTGGACAGTAGAGAAGGCTAGCGTTTCTTTCGCCCAATCGCATGGGTACCCCATCCGATTACCCCTGATCGCAAGGGTAGGGAATACACTACCGAGCAATCAATCGGTGAGATTGTATCACCAGCGGTTGAATGGGTTCTGTGGTGACCCGATTCAATCACCTAGTGATGCATAGGGGTTAGGGGGTACCCCATTCAATCAGTGGTGGTTGATTGGGGTTTCAATGGGTCCGCCATGAGTTCAGTCGAATCACCAGAAGAGGATTCCGAAACATACCTGCAGGCAGATACTGTCCGACGTCTCCATCCGGTAGAAGAGATAGAGCATGCCCACCACCAACAACACGGTGAGCACCGTTGGCATCTGTCCCACTTCCACCTCGACGTCGGGCTTGAAAGAGTCAGGAGGAAATATGAGGCTTGCCTCGGCCTCGGCCTTCTTCGCCTCTCCCGGCAAACGAAACAGGTCCTGTTCCTCGGGAGGGCTTGCCTCGGCCTCGGCCTCCCACCATCCCTTCTCGTCGTTCACGATTGCACTAGGGGGTGCCAGCCTTGAACGGTTGGTTCGACGTTGCTAGGGCCCCTACCAACCACCAGTAGTTGCATGGGGGTATGGGGTACCCCTAGCAACCACCCTTGGTTGAATGGGTACCCTGCCCACTACCGGTAGTTGGATGGGTTAGGCGGGGGTACGCTGAAAGCGAATCTAGGCGAGGCCGCCCATCTTCACGTATTCCCAGCTGAAGACGATGATAAGGAACAAGGGAATTCTCCACCACCACCCACTCCAATCCTCATCGTCCTCCGTGCTGGAATAGCCCTTGGCGAGATCGGCGACCTGTCGAGCCTCTTCCTCGGGGCTGTCTCCCTCCTCCCACCATCCCGTCTCCTCTTCCTTCTCTTCATCGCCCTTTGTAGACCTGAACGTGAAGTCCCCAGACTTCCCCTTGTGCTTGTAGCAGACGGGACTCTGGTACATGGTGGGGCTTCTGCATCCTTTGACCCCGCAAAGGCCACCTACAACTCCACGCTCCATGATTACGGATTGGGGTGCCAGTCTTGAACGACTCGCTCGACTCCTGGGGGGGTACCCTTCCAACTCCTGTCAGTTGCATTGGCAGGGACTGATTCAGGACTTGGTCCAGACCGAGTACGTCGTTGAGTGTTCGTTGTCACCGTCTGCTTCCAGCCGCTCGACGACCTCCGCAGACCACCCGCTGCGATCCCAATCCGGGAAGCGCACCTCGCCACTGCCGCTGGTGTGTACGGTGGTCACGTGGATCTCATCCACCCTGTCGAGGAACATCCCGTAGACCTGCGCCCCACCGATGATCCAGCACTCATCGCTGCCCTCGGCGAAGGCGAGCTCAATTGCGCGGCCGACGTAGAGGGCTGTCTCGGCTCCCTCGGCCTGCCATTGCGTGTCGCGCGACATGACGATGTTGACGCGCTCGGGCAGTGGCCTGTACCCCTCGGACAGGGAGTCCCAGGTCTTCCTGCCCATGATGACCGAGTTGAAGCCGTCACCTTCTGTGAGCCGCTTGAACCGGGCCATGTCGCTGGCTAGGCGCCAGGGAAGCCGATTGCCCCTGCCGATGAAACCCTCCTCGTCCATCGCAACGACCATCGCCATCCTCACCTGCTCACCTCAGACAGAAATCGGAGCAGAAATGTGGGGATGGTGCTCGTAGCCCTCGATCTCGATGTGCTCGGAGCGGAAGTCGTCTATCGAGGTCACGCTGGGGTCGAGCCTGAGTCTGGGCAGTTCGAGAGGCACTCGTGTGATCTGCAGCCTCGCCTGCTCGAGGTGATTGAGGTAGAGGTGGCAGTCGCCCCCGGTCCAGACGAACTCGCCCGGCTCGAGGCCGCACACCTGCGCCATCAGGCAGGTCAGCAGGCTGTAAGAGGAGATGTTGAACGGCACGCCGAGGAAGGCGTCGGCGCTCCTCTGGTAGAGCTGGCACGACAGCCTGCCGTCGTTGACGTAGAACTGGAAGAAGGCGTGGCACGGCATCAGCGCCATCTCGTCGAGCTCGCCCACGTTCCAGGCGGAGACGATGATGCGCCGGCTGTCGGGCTCGTTGCGGATCAGTTCGATAGCGTTCTCGATCTGGTCGACCACCCCCCCATCGTCGGTCTCCCATTTGCGCCACTGCTTACCGTAGACCGGCCCCAAATCACCCTCCTCGTCGGCCCACTGGTTCCAGATCCTGACCTTGTTGTCCTGTAGGTAGCCCACGTTGGTGTCTCCCGAGAGGAACCACAGGAGCTCGTGTATGATACTCGGCCAGTGCACCCTCTTCGTGGTCACGGCAGGGAAGCCGTCCGAGAGGTCGAAGCGCATCTGGTGGCCGAAAACGGAGATGGTCCCAGTACCGGTCCGGTCGCCCTTCTCCTCTCCCTCGCTGAGGATGCGACGCAGGAAATCGAGATACTGCTGCATAGGCTATCCGACCTGTGCGTCGGTAGTCCATCAAGAATGCGGCAACGTTTCCACTAAGGCGCGCCCATCTGACGCAGGGTCTCCATCAACTGGTCGGTGAACCGGCGGTACAACGCGCCCATCCTGTCTCGCCGCTCATCCTCGCCGAGCAGCATCAACGAGGCGACATCATCGTCGGAGAGGCCACCGCCTTCCGGGTCTGCGGCCCACTGGGCGAAGGTGATCGGCTCGTCTATGTTGACTTCCACCCTCTTCCATGGCTTGATCAGCTTCTTTTCCGGTGTCATCATCTCCCTCGTGCCAATCATGACCATCGGGACCATCGGAACGTGAGGGAAGCGAGCTGCCAGTCGGGCTGCACCAGTCTTGCCCCGCTGCAGGTAGGGCGGCTCCGTCTTGCGGCTCCGCGTACCCTCGGGGAAGATTCCGATGGGTATTCCGGCGTCCAGGACATCGACTGCGCGTGCCATAGCATCGGGGGCCCCCGTCTGCCTGGAGGTCTCGATCTGGCCGGTGCTGGTCATCACGAAGCGTAAAAATGGGTTGACGAAGTTCTCCTTCTTCGAGAGATAGTGGACGGGCCTGCGGACGGCCTGTGTCTTGAATATCCCGTCGAAGATTGAGATGTGGTTGCACACGATGATGGCCGGACCGGAGCTGGGGATTCTGCCAAGCCCATGGAAGCGGACGTCGGTGAAGCTGCGTATGGGGGTGACGAGGGCACCTATGACTAGGTAGTAAAGCAGCGGCGTCTTGAATGGCCTGCCCGTTCCCTCTAAGCCCACAGCGCCAGAGAGGGACTGGAGCGAAGCCTCGGACAGCGATGCCATCGCTACCGGGCCGGAGGTCACGCGCTTGATGGTTTCCCGCGCTGACGCAAGACTTGATGGTGAGTTCCGATTGCGGGCAATTGTGCGGAAAAGGCGCATCGCAGGCTTGCTCATGGTCGCATTGCTGGCCATCCCTACCACTGCTCCAGCGGTGGTTGGGGAGTGGGGAGATGACAACTGGCTGCAGAACATCATCGGCCCCGAGAGACTGGCTCACGGCGACGAATTCGGCTGCCATGGCTACGAAGGACTCGACATTCGCGAGGAGGACTGGGTCGTTCAGGACTGTTCCAGCTACCTGACTGAATTCACCAATGCCTCGCGCTGGGGGACGCATCCAATCTCATTCGGGGTGCCCGGAGAGCAACTCGATGCCTCGACAATCGCCGCCTTGATCGGCGCCCGCTTCGAGATAGTCGGTGACATGCTCACAGAGCAGCCGGAGGGGCTGACTTCCGTGGTCCGCAACGGGGGCAGCCTCGAGCTTGGTATAGCGGACCAATACCTCTTGGAGTCGGCCGAGGAGGACAGCCTAGTCAGCATCTACTGGAAAGCCAGGGTCGAAGACCTCAAGCTCAGAGAGGACAAGGACGTCATATCTTGGCTAGAGCAGCAGGATGTGTGGTTCACCACCTGGGGCGAGTGGGTTAAGCACGCGGAGGCCAACTCCAGATTCACGACCACTCATGAGGGCGGGACGCTTTCCGTCGAACTCGCCTTACCAGTCTCCGGGGATTGGCTCGTCCCCGGCAGCATCGACATCCAGAGCGACTCTCCGATCACCTCTGTGACGCGCTTCGACGACTCTCCGTTTCCTGAGCTCAACGCCTCCGACAGGGTGCTGCGCGAGGGCTGGCGTGCGGTGGAGGGCGGGATACTGCTGACCTTGTCCGCCGGCAATACTGCGAAGGTGAGCTTCGAATCCGAGCTCACTCGCTTGGATATTCGGCCTCTGACGACCTTCAACGGACTGCATCACGCCATCACCGTGGTCGGTCACCACACTACCAACCTGTTCCACTGGTCCTCCGACTTCCACGATTCCGATCTCGTGTTCACATGGCTCATCGAGCGACCGGCGGAGATCGAGATGAACTGGGCGCTGCCGGTAATCGCAATCTGCGTCTTGGTGGCAACCCCAGTGACTATCAGGTGGGTGGTCAATCGCGACCGGACGATGAGGGATGGCGAGGAGAGGTAGTCAGGAACCTATCTCGGGCCCCTCTATTCTCACTCGCTCCGAGCGCATGGTATCGATGATGCGCCCGACCACTTCGGGAGCTAGGGTCTCGGGCGCGTGCACTCCGAGTGGAAGCATGTCGGGGTCGGCCAGCCACTCCTCGACGCAGCACACGGTCACCATGCCGGTGCTGCGTGCCATCGACGAGCCGTCATCACCGCCGTAGTCAGCAACCCTCCAAACCATCTCAGAACCATCGTGACCCTCGGCTCGGACTTCCAGCCAGGTGAACTCAGGTGTCTTGTGGTCGTACCACCAGTGGTGGAGCAGTTCATTCTCATCGAGGGTCCCCGCGTCCCTCTGGTCGATGAACATCTGTATGTGCCCAGGCCAGCGGATGGTGTACTCCGACATCTCGACCGCGGGGATCGAGCTTAGCACGCTGCGCAGCCCATCGGTCAGGAAGGCCTCCATCTGGCCGTGCTCGGGGACTTCGATCATGTGACGCTCAGACAGCGCCGGAAGGACAACTTCCTCGGAGTCCCTGATGACTCTCGCCGGCCTCGTGTACTCTGCTATGACATCCTTGGGCGAGAACGGGGCCATGTAGTTCCAGCCCTGCGTCGGCCCGGTCGGATTGCCCCCAACCCTGATCTCACCCTTGGCTAGGGGGCCGAGTTTGCGATAGGCCTCGGCCAGCAGCATGTTCGACAGGCCGGGTGCTATCCCGACGTCCCACAGGATACTCGCACCCCAGTCCCTGGCCTTCTCGTCATGGCGGTCGGGGGTGTCGTCGCTGAAACTGAGGTCAACCGTCCGGTAGCGCTGTTCGTTGAGGGTGTTCATTGCGATTTTCCCTATCTCACCGGGCAGCATGTTGACGACGATGTCGACCTGCCCGAACTCGTACAATTCCCCGCAGTGATCGAGCGCATCGCCGTGGTGGATAGTGATGTCCTTGTGGAAGACGACGCTCGATTGGGGGTTCATGTCGTGAACGTGGACTTCGTGCCCCCTGTCGGCGAGCCTGCATGCGACATAGGATCCGACGAGGCCGGCCCCGAGGCAGTGAATCGATGCCACGGGGCTGCGAAGGCGGCTGAGGTCTTCGGTCTAACGGTTCGTCATCTGGCGCCTTCGAGGGGCGATGCCTTGATTGAGGGCATTGCAGGCCACGAACCGTGGCGGGTGGCGAACGCATCGACCCCTGGTCGTCCGACCAGACGCATGACTATGCGAGGTTAATCGAGCAGTTCGGACTCGGCACAGTTGACCCCTCGGTGCTGCCCAATCCCGGGATGCTGCATCGCCGAGGCATCGTTTTCGCCCACCGCGACCTCGATGTCGTGCTCGGCTGCATGCAGAGAAGCGAACCCTTCGGGGTACTGACTGGTCTGATGCCCAGCGGCAGGATGCACCTCGGCCACTCGATGGTGATCGACCAAGTCAGGTGGTTTCAGGAGCAAGGTGCTGACATCACTGTCACAGTGGCCGACTTGGAGGCGCTCGCTACTAGGGGCACCTCGCTGAAGGACGGACGGGATACGGCCATCAACGAGTACGTCCACAACTACGCTGCTCTCGGCCTCGACCCCGATGTCACCAACGTCTACTTCCAGAGCTCCCGGCCAGCGGTGCAGAGGCTCGCATTCACACTCGGTAGGAGGACCAACCTCTCAGAGTTCGAGGCCATCTACGGATTCAGCGGTGGGACCAACCTCGCGCACGTGCAGGCGCCGCTGGTACAAGTCGGTGATATCATTCATCCCCAGCTCGACGACTACGGCGGGCTCCGCCCGATAGTGGTCCCGGTCGGCATCGACCAGGACCCGCACCTCAGGCTCACTAGAGGGATAGCCGGCAAGACACACTGGTTCAACGTCAAGCAGCGAACGGAAGGTGGTCTGACCGTCTCATTGTCCGTCCAGGAGGACAATCAGACGGTTCTCGGAGTCTCCGGAGGCCAAGTCGACTCCGCAGTCCGGGATTCGGTCTTCGAGCGCATGGCACAGGCCCTCGCCCCTCTCGGATACGCTGACATCATCTCCAACCCCAAGTACGGCACCTTGGACATCCCTGGTGCCGCGTTGGATGATCGCGCCCGCGTGCGCATGCACATGCTCGCGCTGGAGCGCGAGATGGGCGGAATGGGCCTGATGCCGCCATGCTCGACCTACCACCGTTTCGCAGTCGGGATGACCGGCGACAAGATGTCGTCCTCGCAACCCGAGACTACCATCTTCATGGACGAGAGCATCGAGGACATGGAGAGGAAGGTACAGAGGTCGTTCAGCGGCGGTCAGCCCACCACAGAGGAGCACCGCAGGCTCGGTGGTGACTGCTCCAAGGACGTCGCTTTCCAGTATCTGCAGTTCTTCTTCGAGTCCGATGACGGCACTCTAGGCGAGATCAGGAGCGAGTACGAGAGTGGCAGGATGCTCGCGGGCGAGATCAAGCAGGTCTGCATCGACAGTGCCGCCGAATGGCTGACCGAGCTGGCTGAGCGCAGGGAGATGTGGGCGGACAGGCTGGACGAGTTCCTAGCTCCCGACGCATTCTAGGCTAGGTCTCCAGCGTCGAATACTGGCACCGAAGGCCCGGTTGACAGGACTTCCGCCTCCTCCTCGCTCAACTCGCGGGAGACCGCATCCTCATGCAGTATCTGGCTGTGCCCCATGGGGTCTAGCAGGACGAGCTCGACACTCGATTGCCCGGCTTTGATGCGAGCCATCTCATTTAGCAGAGCGGCGCATTCAGCGGCCGCCTGACTGCCTTCGTGCTCGCTCATGGCCTGCCTCTGGAGCATGCTGATGGCATCTTCGAACCTGTTGAACACGCCTTCGACGTTAGAGATATACCCGGTGGAGCTGACACCCGGTTTGACCTCGAGGTCAAGTTCCACCAGCCTGACAGTGCACGATGGGGAGCGCACGACTCTAGCAGTCATGTGCCCGGGCGAGTCGATGAGCATCGTGCAGGCTCCCGGCTTACTGCCCTCTGCCGGGATGAAGTCGGTGTGCTTCCACCCACACGCGTCGCACAGTATGGTGAGTTGGGTATGCTCCCCGAAATACGGAATCTCAGATGTGCGCGCGATCATCGTCAGACCAGCGTCTGAGGAGCAAACCGGGCAGGGCTGCTCGATCGTGCTTTCCATCGAGCCACCTCAGAGGTACAGGGGACGGTCCTCGGACTTGCGTGTGCTCTTGAAGTTCACAGGTAGCAGAAGCAGCCTCGAGTCCCCCAGCCTGACAACCTCGCCTGACAGGTCGTCCTCGACGAAGCACCTTATCCTCTCGACCGCGGTCTGCAGCTCGAGCTCCCTGCTTAGGAGCCTGCTCATCTCGACGATCACGAGATCCCCGTCGGAGACCCAGTCCATCACCATGGGAACCCCGGTGATATCGTCAAGCACGGCACGGTGGACTATCGCGTCGCCCACGCCTCGCGAGACGGGTGCATCGGGGTACCGAACGCCCAGGTCGTGGTAGTCCTGTCCAGGCTCCACGGCCGTGCCGGCATCCTCAGGCACGCTGGGCATCTCTATCCAGCGTGGGCCTCTGTCCTCATCCTTGGCCACGCCCAATCGCCTGAACCACGTGCCTTGACTTCTGCGGTCCGCACTGGCGAGGAAATGTGGTTTGCGGCGCTTTGAATGATAATCCAGCCTCCTCTCCCGTCGCATTGATAAGGGGCCCGAATCGAGTCGGGTTCGCTGGGGACTTCGCCGCAGCAGGTGACTTCGATGAACGAGACCGCAGATGTCGTGAGCACGGGCACCAGCACCTTAGGCCTCACTTTCGATGGCGGAGTCGTAGTTGGCGCCGACCACAGGGCCACCATGGGCCACTTCATCGTCAACAAGCGCGTTCAGAAACTGTTTCGCATCTCCAACTCGATCGCTCTGACTACCGCCGGCCTCGTCGGCCACGCTCAGTCACTCTCGCGGACACTCGTCGCCGAGTTGCGCCTCTACGAGCTCAAGCACGGCACTTCGATGACTGTCAAGGGGGCTGCTACGCTGACTGCCAACATCCTTGCCGGTCGCCCGCACTACGTCCAGATCCTGATTGTCGGAGTCGACGACTCCGGGCCTAGCGTGTACAGCATTGACTCCGCCGGCGGCTCGATTCCAGACATATACTGCGCCACTGGCTCGGGAAGCCCCTTCATGTACGGCCTCCTTGAGGACCAGTTCTCCGAGGGAATGTCCCAGGATGAGGCCCTCAAGGTCGCAGCGAAGGCCCTGCTCGCATCCGCTCAGCGCGACTCTGCGAGCGGCAATGGCATGGACCTAGCCGTCATCACAAGCGGCGACGGGTTCTGCCTGCTCTCCGAAGACGAGGTCTCTGCCCTCTTATCCGGAATCTGATTCCACTCCCGGCCAAGTGCCAGCCCCCCATTCTCGGGGAGACAAGTACTGCCGTGAGTCTACTAGGGAAGTGAATGAATGCGCCTGACGCTCAGTGAGCTGAAGAAGAAGATCTCCAAGATGATACCAGACGACGTCGACTATGAGGTCGATGTCGAGGCGGGTTCGATCGCCATCGTGACGAAGCAGCCCGCAGCCTTCGGAGGCTCAGGGAACAATCTTACCGTGAGAATAGCCAAGACAATCAAGCGACGCGTCGTAATCAGGCCCCACAGTGAAATCCTAGCTGACGAGAAGGCCGTGCACGACGCTGTCGCTCAGATGATTCCGGCCGAGGCAGAAGTCCGCAAAATTTGGCTCGATCCAGCTCTCAGTCAAGTTATACTCGAGTGTGACGATCCATCTTCTGCCGTCGGCCCCAAGGGCTCTAACGTGCGTGCCCTGAGGGACCAGATAGGCTGGTTGGTCGATGTCGTCAGGGCTCCAGCTATAGGGAGCCGAACCCAGCATGACATCCGACGCTATCGCAAGGAGCTGGCTGACGAGAGGAAGTCCCTGCTCAGGAAGTTCGGGACTCGGATATACCGCACCCAGCGCCTCGGCGAGCCTTGGGTACGAGTCACTGCTCTAGGCTCCTATCGTGAAGTGGGCAGGTCCATGCACCTGGTGACCACGAACGAGTCCAAGGTGCTGGTCGACTGCGGCGCCAAGCCCACTACCAATCGTAGCGAGGTCGAGCCCTTCTTCGCCGCGCCCGAGTTGCTACCGCTCGAGAATCTCGACGCGGTTGTGATCACCCATGCCCACATCGATCACATCGGGATGCTCCCGGTCCTGTTCAAGTATGGCTACACGGGTCCGGTGTACTGCACCCCTCCGACTAGGGACCTGATGACGCTCCTGCAGATAGACTACATCAAGGTCGCACAGGCAGAGGGCAACGAGGCACCCTACTCCAAGGCCGACATCCAAGAGTGCATCAAGCACGTCATCGATGTCAACTGGGGTGACAAGACAGACATAGCCCCTGACATCAAGATGACCATGGAGAACGCCGGGCACATCCTCGGTTCATCCAGCGTTTACATGCAGATAGGCGAGGGCAAGGGCGAGCACAAGCTGCTCTTCTCCGGTGACATCAAGTACGAGAAATCGTGGCTGTTCGACGCTGCAACTGTGAGGTTCCCCAAGGTCGAGACGCTCGTGATAGAGTCGACATACGGCGGACCCCAGGACGTGCAGCCCACTAGGCAGCAGGCGACCCACGAGCTGCATGACCTGATTCGGGATGCACTCGGCCGGGGTGGCAAGATATTCTGCCCGGTCTTCGCAGTGGGCCGCTCACAGGAGGTAATGATAGCAATCGACCAGCTGTTCAAGTCGGGCAAAGTGAAGCCTGTCACCGTCTGGCTGGACGGGATGATATCCGAAGCCACCGCGATTCACTCGAGCCACCCTAATTTCCTGAATCGTGATCTTCGCAGGCAGATGCTCAAGGGTGGGGCCGAGAATCCGTTCAATTCTTCGTGGTTCAAGCAGGTTGACTCGAGGGAGCGGCGCGACTCCCTCCTCCTCGATCCCAACCCGTCCATCGTCCTCGCGACCAGCGGAATGATGACGGGCGGCCCTATCGTTGAGTATTTCAAACACTGGGCACCCGAGCCGGGCAACACCCTGTGCTTCGTCGGCTATCAGGCATCCGGAACCCTAGGCAGGCGCTTGCAGCAGGGTCACGCACAGGTCCCGATCATGGACAGGGGCCAGACGCTGATGATCGACATCAGGTGCAACATGATCACCATTGACGGGTTCAGCGGCCACTCCGACAGGAACCAGTTATTCGACTACGTCGACGCTCTGAACCCGACTCCGAGGAAGATAATCTGCCACCACGGAGATCCCCAAACCTGCAACGCCTTCCGACAGGGTCTGAGGGAGAAGTTCAGGGTCCAGACCTACGCACCTGCGAACCTAGAGACCCTGAGGTTGTCCTGATTACAGGACCGGCACGTCGAAGCCAGCCTCGATAGGGTCAGGCACGTCCTTCGCCCCGCTCTCACTCTCATCCTCATCGTCCCAGGGCTCAGCGCTCTCGGTATCATCGTTCTCCCATGGAGCCGTCGGACTGAGCGCTATCACCAGGGCGAGCGGCGTCAGAAGCAGGAAACCCCATGCCTCAGCCGTCAGACCACCCTCTGATGCAAAGCTGTTGGCTGAGAGCCCGATCAGCACCACTGCGAGCACCCATCCGATTGCGATTCGCAGCTTGCGCATGGACCTCGCAGAGGCCGATGATACATCAAATCGGCCTAGGAATGATGCCTTTCGACCGAGACAACCTCTTGAACCGGGATTTTCAAGACCCTCCGTGGACCGGGTTTGGGTGCTAGTCAAATGCTCGTGCGGCAACTCCTTCGGCGCTCGGAAGGTCGCCATAGCCACTTGCCCCCGTTGTGGCTCCTCAGGTTCGGGCAAGACCCTCAGGGAGTTCCACTCGACCGAGCAGCTGGCCGAGGCTGTGGCAGCCTCCAACCTGCCTCGTCAGATCAGCCAAGAGGTTGAGTCACGCACAGCCGCCGAGGAGAGTAGGCGAAGTGTCGTGGCCGAGGTGACGAGAGGCGGTCCGGAGGCAATCAAGAGGATCATGCGGCAATCGACCGGGAGTGATGGCACGCTGACGCTGAAGTCGTTGTCCAGAGAACTCGGGAAGGAGGGCATCGACGAGCCCTCAGCAGAGCAGATACTCGGTCAGGCCGAGTTGGGTGGAGTGCTCATCCGCGCTAGTGCCGAGAGTTGGTCATGGCTCTAGTAACCTTCATGCGAGCCCTTCATGTGGAACGACATCAGGGCCCGTGGGTTAGTCTGGCTTATGCTTGTTGGTTTGGGACCAATAGACCCAGGTTCAAATCCTGGCGGGCCCACCACTTGATTGACCGCCTTCAATTATTTTATCCTCAGTATCGCTTCGATATCGAACAGAGAAACCGCGTTGTCCAACGCTTCCTC
>JYMV01017254.1_pt1 | contig 11890 bp, 13 predicted proteins | sample 338911 | NCBI WGS metagenome assembly JYMV01 (sample SAMN03354496, study PRJNA234377) | hydrothermal vent metagenome | biome: Deep sea; feature: Hydrothermal plumes at the Eastern Lau Spreading Center, Western Pacific Ocean; material: Seawater | place: Tonga | collected 2009 | depth 2000 m m
CACTAGGGATTGGTTTTGCATTTGTTCTCAGTCCACTGGCACGGACTAAGTAAGAAAGTAGATTTACACTCAGTTTTTTACCATCTTAATCGCAATTTTGAACATCATTGACCAAATCATATGTGATATCTGGATGATAACCTAATGGCCAATAAATAAGAGCGAAAGGAGGCCAAATTTCTTTCCATGTCAATCGTATAATCTCATCTTTTCTCATAGGTTCATAATAAGCCATTTTCAAAACAGGCTTAATATGTTCATCAGCACATTCCAACAAATGCAAATAATCATCATGCGAAATACTTAACATTCTTGAATTCCTTAACTTTGGCATGGAGGCATCCTTGATCGGATTTGTTTCAATTTTGTTATAACGTACTGCAGTATTTAGCATTGATTTAAGTGAACTAATTTCATTGTGTATCGTTGCTGTTGCAATGTGATCCTGCTTTTTCCATGGGGAAGAATCTTGGCTTCTTGAAACAGAAAATTTCCTAATTAGTTCGAGTGACAACTCAGAAACTCTTAATTTTTCACCAATTTTATAAACAGGGTTTCCTAGACGACCTTTGAGAGTATTGTATGACGAAAGACTTATCACTTCTGGCAAATCAAGATACCATTTGTAGATTTCTCCCAGTGAAATCATAGAACTTTTATTCTTCTTGATATGATTACCCTCAGCTTTGGCTGTTTCCACCTCTCTTAGACGATTCTCTGCAGCCTGCTTGCTCCTACCTATACGCTCTCTAGTACGTTTACCGTTGATGTAGTAATCAATCCAATAATTCTTTGAGTTTGATTTCTGCACATGGTTACCACAGTTACAGAACTTTACGCTTAACACTCCCCCTAACTTTGCACTTTGGACATTCAACTAAGTTTCCCACGTTCACTCCTTTACCTTCAAGTCTTCATCATGATAAATTTCTGAAGCTACATCTTGCTCTGTTTCCTCAGGATTGTTTACTACATCATCTGTTACCAGTTTAACTGTTTTTAGGATTTCATTACCAGTAAATCAGAATATTTTTCTTTTAACCCGGGAATATGGCCTGTAATAAGAGTTCCTCTTTTGGGAACTTGCAATAGGAGGTCTGAAACTAATCGTCTTCGGTATTGTAATAATAAGAGCTGCATACGAAAAAACATTAAATCTTGATCCTTTACATCTTGAGCTGTTGCGTTGTTCTCCAGTTCATCCATTTCAATTTGATCCTGAACAAAATAATCAACTGATATGGAAAATTTCTCAACCAATCTTTGATTTGCTTCAGACTTTATCTTTGAACGATATTGCTCGAGAAGCTTAACCTCATCATCATCTTGTACATCCTCCAAAACCTCTCCCTGACCGCTTATCAACCAGTTCATATTAGTTTGTGGAAATGCATTTTTTATTTTTTGTAATGTGTCTAGACGTGGGTTGTGCTTATTTGCTACAAGTTTATCTACCAAACCCCTGCTAATTTTTGTTTTCTTACAGAACTCAGCTGTTGTAGACATATTGAGCTTCTTAAACAGTATCTTCAACATATCACCTGAATATTTAACATTTTCCATGTTTAATCCTAAAAAATACTCATAAACGATATATAAAACATATTTATTGATAATAAATAAAGATTTTTAAGATAGTTAAATACTCTTGTGATCTAGATTTTTTCAAAATTGTAGCGATAGATTCAAGATATGTCAACATTAAAATTAGACAGCCTTAACTAAATCAAAGTCAAGTTGTAGCATTCTCTGAAATTTCATTATATAATTTAGATCCTCTTAAGATAATCTAGGCAAGAGAATAATTAGTATGGGGGTTTGTTTAGTGTAAGATGAGCCGCTCAGAAGGTACAGAACTGATCTCGATGCTGAGGCTGGGGAACAGAATTAAAATAACATTAGGGATAATATGACAGATATTGCAATGCTTGAAGGTGGTCTCGGGCAGGAAATTCATAAACGTTCGATGACTAATGCCCACCCACTCTGGTCAGTTAAAGTAATGTTTGATCAGCCTGATATTGTAACAAAAGTTCATCGTGATTTTATTATGAGCGGTGCACGTGTAATTTGTTTGAATACTTATGCTGCCACCCAAACAAGAATGACCCGTCATGGATTTGGTGACCAGTTAGAAACAGCGCATAAAACAGCGATTAACCTTGCCAGACAGAGCCTCAAAGAGTCATCTGTAAAAGATGGTTCAGTTCAAGTCGCTGGCATCCTCCCTCCTTTGGTGGCAAGCTATGTAGCAGAGGTTAGCAAGGATTATAATAATTCATTGGATGAATATCGTCAGCTTGTGGCTTTGCAAAAAGACGGTGTTGACCTTTTCCTGATTGAAACAATGTCAAATATCGATGAGGCACGGGCTGCCCTCACTGCGGTAAAGGAAGCAGATAAGCCTGCTTTTGTATCCTTGACTATTGCGGATGATTTGTCAAATAAACTGCGATCAGGGGAAGATCTGAGAGTGGCAATTGACGTGCTATCAAATGAAAATCCTAATGGGATTATGCTTAATTGCTCATCACCTGAGGCAATTACAAAGGCTATGTCAATAATGACTGAACTGAACATCCCCTTTGGTGGTCTTGGAAATGGTTTTACAACTATCTCACCTCTGTCTCCAGGTTCTACAGTTGATAAATTATCAGCACGCAAAGATTTATCGCCCAAGGTTTATGCTGAATTTGCTTGCCAATGGGTCGAGGCAGGAGCGACCATCATTGGAGGCTGTTGTGAAATTGGACCTGAACATATAGACTTTCTTTGTCAACAGCTTAAAGCAAATGGACATAGACTGACAACGCTGCCTGTTTAACAGTTTGTTCTCTGACCAAAATGAAATAGCATTCGCTTTCACTAAGACTTTGTCGTTTAGTTATGTTATCTAAAGTCATGTAGACAAATCACTGAAAATAATCCTCTCCCCTTGACATTTCGGTACCAAAGCCTGACACTCCACGCTAAAATAGTATCTTGAGTTTCCCCGAACTTTCATCATTCGAAAAATAAATCATGCCTAATTCAGGATTAATCCACGAGCAGACCAGTGGGGTTTATATCATTTCCATAACCCCTTTTTCCGAAGATGGCAGCATCGACTTCAAAAGTGTTGATTCACTTGTCGAGTTTTTTCTCGAAAAGGGAGTGACAGGAATTACGATCCTCGGTATGATGGGGGAAGCCAACAAACTCTCAGCAAATGAATCAAGAGGATTCGTAAAACACTTTCTGAAACGGGTCAATGGACGGGTTCCTGTAATGGCTGGAGTTTCGGACGCGGGACTCGCCAACCTCGTGAATCTTTGCGCAGGCGTGATGGTGGCTCCGGTAATCGGATTGAACACGGATCAGAAGCTTTACGACTACTATGCGCAGGTGATCGAGTACCTCGGTGCGAACGTACCTCTCTGCTACCAGGATTATCCCCAGTCGACCGGAGTTAACCTTTCCGTGGAATGCTTCAACCGAATGGTCAACGACTTCCCTCAGTTGGTGATGCTGAAGCATGAGGACTGCCCTGGTCTTGAGAAGCTGACACAGGTTCGCGATTCTGCCGAAAAACAGGGACTGAGGCGTGTTTCGGTCTTAACCGGAAATGGAGGCTTGTACCTTCCGCAGGAGTTGCAGCGCGGAGCGGACGGAGCAATGACCGGATTCGCCTATCCCGAAATGCTCACTGCAGTCGTTACGCTTCATGCCGATGGTGAAACCAAGCATGCTGAAGACCTTTACGATGCCTATCTCCCCCTTGTCCGCTACGAGCAGCAGCCAGGATATGGCCTTGCGGTCAGAAAGGAAGTTCTCCGCAGGCGAGGAGCCGTCGCCTGTGCCCTGAGCCGGGCCCCGGGACCGGTATTGAGCCGAAGAGGCCACGAAGAACTGGATCATCTGACTACGAGTTCACGATTGAAGGAACTGGAATGAAGATCGCAAAAGAAGGATCCGGAAAATGAACAAGTATGATCTTCTGATTAAGAACGGGATGGTTCACACCGCCGTGGAGTCCTTTGAGGCGGAAATCGGTGTCAGCGAAGGAAAAATCACTGCCATCGGGCAGAACCTGGGCCATGCCGAACGGGTCATCGATGCTGATGGAATGCTGGTCCTTCCCGGAGGAATCGACGCTCACTGCCACATTGAACAGGAATCATCAACCCGAATCATGACCGCCGACGATTTTTACTCTGGCAGTGTATCGGCTGCCTTCGGAGGCAACACCACCTTCCTGCCCTTTGCAGCCCAGCACCGCGGGCAAAGCCTCAGGGAGGTCGTCGATACTGCACGTGAGCGTGCACGGAACAAAGCCGTGATTGACTACGGGCTGCATCTTATCATCTCCGATCCCACACAAAATGTCCTCGAAGTGGAACTACCTTCCCTGATTAAGGAAGGCTACACTTCCTTCAAGGTCTACATGACCTACGAGATGCTGAAGATCAATGACCGTGAAATGCTGGACATTTTAGCCCTTGCCCGCAGGCATGGAGCTCTGACCATGGTTCATGCAGAGAACAACGAAGTCATCAATTGGATTTCGGATCGTCTTATACAGCGCGGTTACAATGCGCCCAAATTTCATGCAGTGAGCCATTCTCCCGTAGCGGAAAGTGAAGCTTCACGCCGAGCCATCGACCTTGCGCGCTTAGTCGATGCCCGAATGCTGATCGTTCATGTTTCGGAAGCGGAGGCAGCACATTCCATTCTCCAGGCACGAAACAATGAGTTGACCATCTACGGTGAAACCTGTCCTCAGTACCTTTTTTTGACTGCCAAAGATCTTGACCAGGAAGGAATGGAAGGCGCGAAATACTGTTGCTCACCCCCGCCACGCGACAAGGCATCTCAGGAAGCCATCTGGAAAGGCCTCAAAAACGGTACCTTTCAGGTTTTCTCGTCTGATCACGCACCCTACCGATTCGATGAAAGCGGGAAATTTCATGCAGGCAGGGATGCTAGCTTCAACAAGATTGCCAACGGTGTACCCGGGCTGGAAACGAGGATGCCGCTCCTTTTCTCGGAAGGGGTCGGTAAAGGTAGGATCACGATCAATGAGTTCGTGGCCCTGACCTCGACTAATGCCGCAAAGATTTACGGGCTCTATCCCCGGAAAGGGTCACTGGTCATTGGAAGTGATGCGGACATTGCGATATGGGATCCGAAATGGGTCCGTACCATAAAAAAGGAAATGCTCCATGACAACATGGACTACACGCCATACGAAGGCATGGAAGTAAAAGGTTGGCCGAGGGTCGTCATCAGCCGCGGCCGGATAGCGGTCGAAGAGGAAACACTGAAAGTGGATCGCGGCTCAGGTGAGTTCCTTCCAAGGACTCCTGCCGAAGCCGGCCGGGAACTCCCGATCTCCTCGCCGCTCAGTCCTTCACGAAATTTTGGCGCGAAACTGCTCTGAAAACTATGGATAATCAACGGCAGCACATTCTGGTGATCAACCCCAATTCCGACGAATCGGTGACTGAAGGCATGGCCCGGGAACTGAGGGGATTCCATTTCTCGGAAGGGCCGGGAATCGAGTGCGTGAGCCTCCCCGATGGACCATTCAGCATTGAAAGCCAGGCTGATATCGAAGCAGTGACACTTCCATTAAGAAAGATGGTCTCCGAAAGTCGGAATGTTGATGCCTTCGTCATCGCCTGTTATTCCGACCCTGGCCTCGAAAAACCAGTTTTCGGCATTCAGGAATGCGGAATCCTGACGGCCATGTCCCGGGGAGACCGCTTTGGCGTGATTGCCCTCCAGGAACGCTCCATCCGTCGTCATCTCCGCTACCTGAGGCAAATGGGTGTGATGGAAAGGCTTGCCGGAGAACGTGCGGCAGGCTTATCAGTCGGAGAAAGCGTGAGCGGTAAGGATACCTTTGAGAAACTGCAGGCGGCTGCGAAGCAACTGAGGGATTCCGATCAGGCCGACACCATCATCCTCGGCTGCGCTGGGATGGCTTCCCACCGTGCTAAACTCGAATCAGCAATCGGAATCCCAGTCATCAACCCTGTGCAGGCGGCCGTGTCCATGGCCATGCACAGCTTGTTAACCAAACAACAGTACGAAAAGTCATAAGACTTATTGCCTATACATCGCCAATTATACTGATGCCACTTGAAAATATTCAGATGCAGTGCGTTAAATCTCCATATCAGGGTAACATATAAACCAAAATGTGAATGTTGCCTCTGAGAGCGTTTTAAGCACCTTTTAAGGATTACTATATGGCTATCTAATGTCATGTAAACCATTCACTTAAAACATGACCAGTCTATGGTTCATCTATTGTTTGAAGCAGAGACAAACCGATAGTGCAGATTGTTCTTTACATTGAATCTCCATGGAGTTTTGCATGAATCCTAAAATCGCTAAGAAAGCAGAAGCTGTTGAATTCGGCAGAGCCCTTAAGGATTTTGGCCTAAACATTCTGGTAAGTGATGTTGCTACCACAGTTTTGTTCCTTGAGCAGGTTCTGCAGATGAAGACTCATCGCTCTAATCGTGATTTCGCCGTTTTGGAGTCCCATCGAACCTATTTTCAATTGCATGCAGACCACACCTATCATTCCAATCCCCTACCCTCACTGCTGCCACAGGCCGGGAACCGTGGGGCTGGCATCGAACTTAGGCTTTATGATACTGATCCTGACGCTTGTGAAGAGAAAGCCCGAGCATTTGATTATGTCGTTCTGCGCGAGAGTGAGGATCGACCTCATGGACTGCGAGAATGTTACCTTCTCGATCCGGACGGTTATTGCTGGGTGCCATCTAAGGTAATTAAATAGTTAAGCAAATACCGCTGATAGAAATCGTCTTAACTCTTAAATTACATTTTGTTGAGAATTGGACCAGGTTATTGATAGGATCTTAAATAAACAGGATAAGAATTTTCAATCCTGAGATGGAATTATAAATAAATATAACCCCGAGGCTTTATAAGATAGCCTTACTACAATGAAAGTAATAATCATATGATCTGATTATGATTAATAATTACAGAAAATACCCCACCTGATCTTAGCAGCAAATTTGTACCTGAAAGATTTGTTTGCAAACGGTAATTGTAATGAATTATCTATAACTGAAAGCAATCCTCTATCCTTGACATTTCAATCCTAAAGCTTGATACTCCTCACTACAAAAGTCCTGGTTCAATCCCTGCTTGATACCATACAGGATAATGAAGCCGACTTCACTTTGACGTTCCGGGGACTTTGTGACGCTGCTTTGAGTCCGGAGCTTGAGGGTTCACTGCGACATTTGTTCAAAGATGCTGGAGCCTATGACAAATGGGGCACGAACTGGCGAGTTCACTTGTTCCGTGAAGCCAAAGCACCTGATGAGCGTGTTGAGTTAATGCATCAGGCAAATCCAGCAGTTATACCTCGTAACCATCGCATTGAACAGGCCATCGAAGCTGCCGTGGATCAAGAGGATTACGGTCCCTTCGAGAAGCTCTTGGAAGTTCTCTCCTCTCCCTATGAGGAACTAGAGGGACTTAGGGAATATATGCTGCCTCCGAAACCAGAAGAACATGTACTACAGACATTTTGCGGAACCTAAAAATACTAGTAATATAGAAATTAGTATTTTCTTCTTCAATTAATATTCATATAGGATTTATTAATCTATGAATGAAAACTCTCCTACTAACCCCTTGGAAAGAGTAAGAACTCTAACTTTCGATATATTCGGTACAGTCTTAAATTTAGCAGGGAGTCTTGTTCCTCCTCTAGAAGAACTACTGATATCATGCAATGCCCCAGAATCTATCACAGGTGCAGATGTTTGGTCACAGTGGCGACATAGACAACGGATAGAACAGTATCAGGACAACCTGCTCATGTTAGGGCACAGTGGTTACTTGGCCGTAAAGAAGAGGGCTCTTCTCTACAGTCTCCGGACATTTAAAATTGAATTCACATATGAACAGATTGATAAGTTTATGAAGGTTTACCAGGATCTGACACCGTTCCAGGATGCTATTGATGGTCTTAAACGTTTGGGAACTAAGTACGACCTTGTGATACTCTCCAACGGTGAAGAGTGGTATCTCAAGCACCTGGCCAAAAACCGTATAGGCATTGACTTCCATGACATCATCTCCGCTGAGATGGTGGGGCAGTTCAAACCCCATCCATCTGTTTACAGGTTCGCTGCAAAGAGACTAGAACAGGAACCAGACCAGATCATGATGGTTGCCTCACACTCCTTCGACATACTTGGAGCCCGTCACAGTGGTTTCCGTGGTGCTTATGTAAATAGGTACGGTCTTCCCTATGATGAATCAGAATACAGGCCAGACTTAACGACTGGGAACTTTGATGAACTATGTTTAAAACTGGAAGTATAATTCTGAAGATAGAGTACATTGGGCAATCCCTCTTCTGTCACTGTATAAGAGTGTCAAGCCATAGAAAACAATAATGCGCATACTGGTTTTTCAGCACATAGAATGTGAACATCCAGGGATGTTTCGCAACTACTTTGCTGAACTTGGTGTAGAGTGGGATGTAGTTGAACTCGATCAGGGTCAACCAATTCCTAACCTGAATCCTTATGATGCACTTTGGGTTATGGGAGGGCCTATGGACGTCTGGGATGTGGAGGAACATCCTTGGCTGATACAGGAGAAAGAGGCAATTCGATTATGGGTTAAAGAATTGAAACGTCCATATCTCGGTCTTTGTCTGGGGCACCAGCTATTGGCCGATGCACTGGGCGGGAGGTGTGTTCCCCAGAAGCCTCCGGAAATTGGCATCTTTCAAGTGGAACTCACTGAAAAAGGTCTCAATGATCCAATCTTTGATGGGATGGGCCGGAGTCAGTTCTGTCTGCAGTGGCATTCAGTCCAGGTTGAAGCACTTCCTGAAGATGCATTGGTTCTTGCGTCATCAGCCATTTGCCGGGTTCAGGCTATGCGGGTCGGGAACTGTGCCTGGTCGATGCAATATCATGTGGAAGTTGAACCGGACACTGTAGACAACTGGAGTGGAGTGCCTGCCTATCGCTCCGCTCTGGAACAGTCTCTTGGAAAAGGTGCTTTGGAGGAACTAAATAAAAAAGCTGCTGAGATGATGCCTAATTTCAACAATAACTGTAGAAAACTCTTCACCAACTTTTGTAAAGCCATCGGACAATCTCAAGACTTAATTAATCCCCTCCTTTAGACGTGAAAGAATAAAATATTATGGTAAGCGCAACGACCTTTTTTATGGCTGACAAAGATTTATTAAGTTTTTTCCCGAAACAGAGGATACAGCCAAAGGCTGTCCTTTCCGTTATCCTTGATAAACAATCCGGTTAATCAGATGATTCACCTATATTTTGCAAAATGACTGAGTCCCTATTCGCCGAAAACTATAAAAACACTCCTTACTGGTGGGATAGAACACCACGACCCACTATCAAAGAGATTCCTCTCCCAAAAGAAACCGAAGTTTTGGTTATTGGTTCAGGATATACTGGATTATGCACTGCAATCCAAACATGTAGAAATGGACTAGACACGGTTGTTTTAGATGCTCAAGATGCTGGCTGGGGTGGCAGCTCCCGTAATGGTGGACAAGTCAGTCCCAGCATCAAGCCCAGCTTTCAAGAGCTATCACGCAAGTATGGTGAAGAGCCAGCACGTGAACTTTTAAAAGAAGGGTATAATGCCTTGAAATGGATTGGGGATTTCATTCAAGAAGAAAATATTGACTGTGATTTTAAACGTGTAGGTCGTTACTATGGAGCTCATTCTTTATCTCAATTTAAGCACTTAGAAAAAATAATTAATGAACAACCTGAGGGTCTGCAATTAGATGTAAATCTTATTCCAAAATCACAGCAACATACGGAAATAGGAAGTGATTTCTATCATGGGGGGATTGTACACCAGAATCATGCTTCTCTTGATCCTGCGAGATTCCATCAAGGATTACTTGAGGTAGCCCTCACCAGTGGTGCACAGATTAAGACCCACTGTGCAGTAAATAAAATAGAGAAGAAAGGAGGCATATTTCAGATTCATACTGAAGCAGGAACAATGTCCGCCCGTGAAGTGGTTGTGGCAACAAGCGGCTATACTGGAACAGTTACACCCTGGCACAGAAGAAGAGTCATTCCTATTGGTAGTTATATTATTTCTACTGAATTACTAGCTGAAGACTTAGTGAACGAATTGATACCAAGGGATCGAGTAATAACAGATTCAAGGAAGTTGGTAGTTTATTACAGAGCGTCTCCTGACCGGAAGCGAATATTATTTGGTGGAAGGGTATCACTGAATGAGACTGATCCCGACAAATGTGCAAAACCTCTACACAAAAAACTCACGCAAATTTTTCCACAACTAGCAAAGATCAAGGTCAGTCACTCTTGGATGGGCTTCGTCGGATTTACCTTTGACCATATGCCACATACTGGAGATAAAGAGGGGGTTCACTATGCCATGGGATACTGTGGATCAGGAATTTGTCTTTCCAGCTACTTTGGTACAAAACTTGGTCAAAGGCTGGCAGGACTGCCTCAAGGAAATACTATATTTACTGATATCAATTTTCAAACTCGTCCATTCTACAAGGGGAATCCATGGTTTCTGGCTCCCTCTATTCTATATTTTCAATTACGTGATCGCTTTTTAAGTTGATCTATTGAAAGTTGAAACGGAGTCAGAGAATTCAACAGGTTTCAAAAATCAAGAATCTAGGAGGCAATCAAATTCACTATTACCTGTAAGCCAGTAACTACTTTCAGTCCGTCCTATCCAGCAGTCCATACCTTCCTTTTCGTTACCCTTAGTAAAAAATCTAAGATTATCTGTCTTCATTAGAGATTGACTGCCTCTAAAAACTATGTCAATAATGTAATGTGAAATTGTCTAACTTATGTAACAGATGAATAAATACCGAAATTATAATGGAGTAAAACATGGAAAAGCACACGGGTAAATGTCTTTGCGGTGAAGTTACATACGAAGTATCAGGAGAGCCAGTCTCGCAGGGGAATTGCCACTGTATTGACTGCAGAAAGAACACAGGCGCTGGATTTGCAACGATACTTTTTTTCAAGGAAGAGCAGGTTGTCCAGTTAAGTGGAAAGACTAGCAGTTTTCAGTACAATGCTGATAGTGGTAACAGTAAGATTAAATATTTCTGTCAGAGATGTGGTTCTTTTGTTTTTGGAACCAATTCAGGACGAGAAGGCATTAAGACCATTTATGTAGGAACTCTGGATGATGCCAGTTTTGTAAAGCCTCAATTCAATGTCTATACTTCAAGGGCATTACCATATGTAAAAATAGATGAATCCCTAAACAACTTCGAAAAAGGAAGGCAATAAAATATATGTGGCAAAATGTCACGATCGAGAGATTTATATGAAAGACGGCAAAATATTTTTCACATTATATTTCACATACTTCTGTAGATATAGAATGGTGAATGTTAAGTCAAATAACCTTAGTATACAATCTTCGATCCCAATATATATCTAACGATTTACCCAGAAAGTAAGTTTATATAAGCTTTTTTCCAAATTATAATTTTTACTTTACTATTTCATTTGGCATTGCTACAGTGACCATGTCATTTAATGAAACTTCAAATTAAAGTTAGTTTCATTATTATTTCCAGATTGGTTCAGAATCGTTCTGAACTGAATATCAAAGAACATTATAAACATTTTTAAAACGAATAAACTACAATACGTTTTTCTAATTAAATGTTAGTAAACAAATTAAGAAAGGTTATGTGTTATGGCAAATCTTGAAAAAAAGTCTTTCGATAATCCTGATGAACTGAAAGCTCCAGAAAAGACGAATGCAGCGGTTGTAAATTTTGGGACAGTTGCTGCTTCACGAGTAATTCTTCAACCTGGGTGGAAATGGTCTGAGTGCA
>JYMV01021846.1_pt1 | contig 11886 bp, 10 predicted proteins | sample 338911 | NCBI WGS metagenome assembly JYMV01 (sample SAMN03354496, study PRJNA234377) | hydrothermal vent metagenome | biome: Deep sea; feature: Hydrothermal plumes at the Eastern Lau Spreading Center, Western Pacific Ocean; material: Seawater | place: Tonga | collected 2009 | depth 2000 m m
CCTTTGGCGTGTTTCCGACGGACGCTAAATTCTTTTCCATTCGTTAATTTAACTTTAACCTCTGCACCCCAGGCATTCGGGTAGGCCTTTTCAATTTCTTCGTTGCGTTCCAGACTGATTTTCATCGCCATTTTGGCAACCCGTTGGCGAGCATCGGATTCAAAAGCATCGAAACCGACTTGACCATCAAGTATGGCAACAGAGACACAATGCTGCAAGGAAAACTTGGCATCGTAAAGTGTTACAGGAGTGGGTTTGTCACACACATCTAGGGCAGCCTGTGTGACTCCAAGTTCGATGGATTCAATATTTCCGCCATCCAACTTACTTGAAATTTCCAAAGCCGCATCAATAGCCGGATGTGTGTGCCGACAACAGGGCCAGGGTTTAATTGAAGTTTTATGAATTTGCCAGGAACCTTCCGGATCAACAAGCAGAGCATCCGGATTTGCGTCGGGACAGCAAGCCGCATAAAAACCGCGTTTGCCTTCCAAAATGGTGGGTGAACCGCTGAAACCAAGTTTGGCCAGTTCTGCGGAAAGTAATCCGGATTGTCCCGCACGACCCGCATGAAGGTGCTTACTCATCGCACCATTTTCTGAAAATTCCCAGAGCCCGGAGGACTGTGTTCCGGCATTTCCAAGAGCATCCCGGAATTGTTCTTTCTCAAGTCCAAAGAGTGTTCCCGCCGCATAAGCCGCACCGAAAGGACCGCAAGTTGCGGTGTTATGCCAAATCTTGTAATGCGCCGGACCCACTGAATTACCGATCCTCGTGCAGGCTTCAAATCCTTTGACTACTGCTTCCAGCATCTGCAGTCCGCTGATGTCTTCACGCATTCCAAGTGCAAGTACCGTCGGAATGACCACACATCCCGGATGAACCACTGATTGTCGGTGCAGATCATCTCAACTTCCTGGATATGCATTGATGCGCCCATCCAGAAAACCGTGCGTGAAGTTCCCGCGGGTTCGTCCAGATACCAGCCTTCAAGTATTCTTCCCTGTTCAGAATTGCGGCCTGCAACAAAATTAGCTATTGCGTCCAATACAAACCAAGATGCAACCTCGCTCTCCTTTTTCCCAATTGCTTTGCTTTCAATCAGTTCAATTAACTGAGCAGTCAGAGTCATGTTTTCGTCTTTCTGTTAAAGTTAATGAGAATTATGAAATTTTGTCTGGATCAACATCTTCTACTAAAAATATTAAAAAAAGTTGAAAATTTCTTAAAATAATTATGTATTCGATCTATTTTGACAATTTTTTTATTTTTATGAATTTGATAAGTAGGCCATTAAAGCAGCGCCGGCAACGGGAGAATATTTTGGGGAAGGAGCATTATTAAGACCGATTTTCTGCATCAACAGACGGCGCCGGAGCTCAATAAACCCCCTGCAAACATCACCGGAGGCTCGGTAAAATCAAGCCGTTTAACTACACTTAAATAAAGTTGGTGTAGATGTTCTGCTCCAGCTTCGATAATTCGTACTGCAGCTGAATCACCAGTTGAGGCTGCTTTTAAAACAAGAGTCGCCATTTGCGAGATTTCCTTAGTGTTTCGTTCTGGTGCATAGATCCAGCTTATCAATTCATCCGGAGCAGATATTTTTAAATGAGCGAAGGTTTGTTCATAAAGCCCAGTTTCCTCTTCACGGCCATCCGCAATCCGGGTCGCCGATTTAAGCGTTTCCAAACCAAGCCAGTAGCCGCTGCCACCGTCATCCAAAAGATAGCCCCAACCTCCTGAATGTGCCGATTCTCCGGTTGCATCAATTCCAAAGGCCACACTTCCTGTTCCGGAAAGCACCAGCATACCGTAGCGTTTTCCATGTGCTCCAATCAACGCAATTTCATAATCCGGAGCTACTGTGATTTGCGCGTGGGAAAGAACGGAAGTAAGAACATTTCTCAGCCAGTCAGGATTTTGAGCTGCACCTGCCATTCCTGCGCCTACGTAATGCACTTTAGAAGAGGTAATCCCTGCGTCAGAAATCGTTTGTGTCAATGAAGAGCGCAGCAGTTCTTCTGCTTGCGAATATCCGAGAACACTGGGGTTGGCGGTTTCAGCTAATTCGTGAAGATGGAGACATTCCATATTTTCAGTATAAATCCCAACCCGCAAGGTGGAACCGCCTCCATCAATTCCTATCGAAATCATTGTATTTTCTCAAAAAGAAAACTGACTCAAGCTAAGGGCGGCGTGTTGAATGTCTTCCAGACGCTTTGAACCGGCTTCGCGTTCAATGGCCAGGGCACCCTGGTAGCCGATGCGGTTTAAGGTTTTCAAGAATTCATAGTTATCACAATCACCATCCCCCCACGGTACTTCCTCACCCCATTGTCCGGCAACAGCACTCCGCCGAGCATCTTTGATATGAATGTGTTTGACCCACGGAGTCAACGTTTCCAAAGCTGAAACCGGATCGCCTTTATCGTACAAAATCATGTTTGCCGGATCAAAATTTACACCCAACGCCGGATGAGAAAGTTTTACTAAAAAATCTTTTAAACTTTCTGCACTTTCTTGTCCGCTTTCCATCAAAATCATTATATTATTTTGCTCTGCGACATCGGCCAAAAAACGAACCTTTTCCCGTAATTCATCATCAGAATTTTCGATAAAGCCAAAATGGAATGTCAAAAATTTAATATTGAGAGAAGCTGTCAACTCAATGGCTTGTAAAATTTTTTCTTTATTTTTTACCCAATGTTGATCCGGAACTATTCCGCCAGTTTTTTTTATTGTTTCAAGTGTTGAATAATCTTCTTGCGAAAAACCGATCATCGAGGCGGTCGGTTGCCATTGATTTTTTTCAATAGAATTTAGATAATCACGGTTGTCAGCAGATAAGGCAGGATCAAGGGAAAGATGAAGATGCGTCATTCCGGAAGCAATCATCGCTTGTTCTAAAACCGTAATATCATTCCCCAGCGACCAAGTGCAAATTCCGACAGGCCAATTTTGACAAGAAAGCATTGTGATTTTTGTTTTCAGAGAAGTGAAATTTTATCATTGTTTCGGATAGATTCTTTTTCCGCTTCAATTATTTTTACCGAATCTCCAGATTGTTCCGGAGTGATGATTGACGGAACAGCTTTTCCGGAAAGAGTATCAACAAAATGTTGAATTTCAAAAGAATAACCGTCTCCTGTCGGTATTTCAGGGATGATTGTTTCTCCGTCTATTGGAAAAATCCGGAAGGTCGGTTCTTGTGCGGAACTGTAAACCAAAGTTACTTTTTCCAGCATAATTTTGAAACTCATTTCAAAACCAAATCCCGGAGCCATAATCCATCCGCCTTCGGCTGTGATGACACAATCATTTCCATACAAATATTGTGTAACGGTGTGGTCAAATTCTCCGCTCGGCCCGATTACGCCACGACTAAAAACTTCTTTGGGCATTCCAAAAACATATTGTACATAATCCGTATCATGAATGTGCAAATCCAGCATTGCTCCGCCACTCCGTTTGCCATCGAGAAAACAATTATCCCAACTCCAAGTTGGTGTGAGGCTCAGTCGTTGAAAAGTTGCGGCTAAAACTTTGCCGTATTTTTGTGAGTCGATGATTTCTTTGGCTTGCACATATTCCGGCCAAAACCGAATACAATGACCGATTTGAAGTGTCTTTCCGGACTGTTTTGCTACTTCGGCCATTTCTCTGCAATCGCCTGAATTCAAGGCCATCGGTTTTTCGCAAAACACATGAACTCCTGCGTTGAGTGCCTCCATCGTTTGTGAAGCATGCAAAAAAGTTGGGGATGCAATGGACAACGCATCTAATTTTTCTTCTGCAAGCATTTTGGATAAATCAGAATAAAGCGAAATATTGCTTAAATCCAGATCATCTTCTGCTCCGGAAATATTACCAGCGACTCCGGAAGAATTTTGTAGTTGCTTTGCGTCAGCATCACAAATTGCTGTAACCTCCACATTTATATCGGACTTGTAGCAACGAAAGTGCATTTTGCCCATAAAACCCCAACCGACAATACCAATTCTCAACATTTTGTTCTCTTCCTACAGTAAACGTTTTTAGTTGTTGAAAATTTGTTTCATGGCCTTTGCTGTTTTTTCCGGACGTCCAGACACAAAAGGCAACATTTCTGCAGTTACAAAACCGTCATAACCAATCTCAGCCAATGCTTTTTTGACCGCTTCAAAATCGACATCGCCTTCAAGTAAATCCACAAAACCGTCAATTGTTCCGATGGAGCGTTTGAAATCTTTGATATGAATGCGTTTGATACGGGAGCCTAAAATGCGAACCCATTGTTCCGGATAACCCGTCAATAAAACATTGCCCACATCAAAATAGGCACCAACATTTCTTGAATGAAACTGATCGATGAAACTCCGCATTTCCAATGGACTCAACAAAAATTTATTCCAAACATTTTCCACCGCAATGGAGACTCCCAGTTTTTCAGCAGTCGGCGCAATTTGAAAAATAGAGTCCGTCGCTCTTTGATAACAGACATCATACGGAACCACTTCTCCGTCTGGTAAAAAGAAAACATCAACTGCACCTGGAACAAATAAATACGCATCCGTTCCCAACCATTTCGCGATTTGCAGAGCTTTTTTAGTGAAGTCGATAATGGATTGTCGCACCTCCGGATCGTTGGATGTTGGTGAACGCCCCCAACTTTCTCCGCTAGCGACACCGGAAATTTCGAGGCCGTTTTTTTGTGCTTCTGCACAAAACGTTTCGCATTCTGCTTGAGTTGTTTTCTGAGTCAAAACTCCTTGACTCGCTATGCACAATTCAATGCCGTCAAAACCCAATTGAGCGGCTTGTTTCATGGCATCAGCTATTGGCAAAGTCCCATCGAGACCGCCTTCAAAAATCCAATAATTTGCACTGATTTTCATTATCCAATTGTTCTGAGTCTCAAATTATATAAAGCAGTCGTGTAAAAAATGTTTTTTTAGATCATTTTAGGATTTCGGGAACTTCGCGACGCTTCATTGCATTTCCATTAGAATCAAATACATGGAAACTGGCGGGTTTTACATCTAAATTAACAAGTTCCCCTTCACGAACATTAGCATCACCCTGAAGCATGGCACAAAAATTTGGATATTTATCGAGACTTCCATAAACCAGTGTACTGCCACCAAGGCGCTCCAGAACATCGACTTTCAACGGCAGACCTTTACCTGTTTCAGAAAGCATCAAATCTTCAGGTCTGACTCCTACTTCAAGTTCTTCACCTTGGTTAACTTTTATGGGTTCTACAGGCAATAACTGTTTCCCAATTGCAGGGAGTTCTACTTTTACTCCATCAGAGTCAATAGAAAGGCAGGAAGCAGTCAAGAAATTCATTTTCGGATGTCCAATAAATCCAGCAACGAATTTAGTCTTTGGATGGTGATACAAGTCCATTGGTGTTCCAAACTGCTCCAGTTTACCTTCAGAAAGGACCATAATCCGGTCTGCCATTGTCATTGCCTCAACCTGATCATGGGTTACATAAATCATAGTTGCATTGAGACTCTTGTGAAGTTTAGATAGTTCAACACGCATCTCACCGCGCAATGCGGCATCAAGATTTGAAAGAGGTTCGTCAAAAAGAAAGACCTTCGGCTGCCTTACAATCGATCGGCCAATGGCAACACGTTGACGCTGACCTCCTGACAACTGGCCCGGTTTATGCTCGAGTCGATCGGTCAGCCGAAGAATATCTGCTGCACGCATCACCATTTCCTGTAACTTAGCCTTAGGAGTTTTTGCAACTCTAAGAGGAAATGCAATATTTTCAAAAACACTCAAATGGGGATAAAGTGCATATGACTGAAAGACCATGGAGATCCCTCGTTCAATTGGGTGCGCGGATGAAACATCGATGCCATCAATCTCAACTTCACCACTGGAAACATCTTCCAGCCCAGCAACAATTCGCAAGAGAGTCGTCTTGCCACATCCTGATGGTCCAACAAAGACAACGAATTCCTTATCTTCAATATCGATACTTATGTCATATAGGACCTGTGAGCTGTCGAACCACTTGTTGATTGATTTTAGAGATACTGTCGCCATCAAATTTTCCTAATATAAAGATTTTTTATAAAGAGGGGGGGGGAAGGCGGGGAGCCTTCTCCCGCCTTCATTTACTCTTACTTGAATTCTTCAAGTTCTGCAGCGGCAGTAGCAACCAAATCTGCTGCCGATCCTCCTTCACCCATTACAATTCCCTGAATCATGTTGTTCATTAAGGATTCCACGGATTTGTATTCTAAAAACATTGGCTCCGGACCACCAGATCCAATTGAATCCACAAATACTTTCCAATAAGAACTATTGACATAATAAGGATTGTCGATAAAAGTTTCATACTTCATGATTGGCGTCAAGCCCCAACTACTATCAAGTTCGTACTGTGCATTACCGGAGGAAAGAGCCCGTGCGAGTTCCATGGCAACATCTTCGTGACCTGTTCCTTTAAAAACAGCAATTGAATCAGTAATCAGCAAAGTACCATTGTTACCGCTGGGCCCCGCAGGAATTGGGACGGCAATGGTTTTCAATGTTTTTTTGTGCTGTCCTCCACCCCATGGCCCATCAATGTACATGGCCACTTTCTCGTCATTAAAAAGATCCTTGACTTGTGATCTCTCGAATGCCGTAGGTCCTTCCTGTGCAACACTTGCTAATTTGCCATAAAACTCCAGTGTTTCAACAGTTTGAGGACTGTTCAAAGTGACTTTATTAGTGTCTGGGTCAATCACCTGCCCACCGTTACTGTAGAGATAGTTCAGGAACTGGTGCATGGTGTTGTCGAAGTCTTTGGCCACAAGACCAACACCGGCAACCCCTAGCTTGTCCTTGACCGTCTTGGCCATTTGATACATGCCTTCCCAGGTATGTGGACCCACACACTGCATTCCTGCTTTTTCAATCATTCCACAGTTTATGAACAGGGCTTTAGTTGAAAATGCATGGGGGAATCCCCAGAACTTGCCCATACTACTTACGGTTTTTAAAATGCCTGGCTGATATTTCTCCTGATCTTTTTCAGGGATCGTTACAGGCACAATCAGATTGTTTTTTCCCAACCGTTTCAGGGTCCTTGACCCCATGTAGGCCAGACTCACGGGATCACCTGCGGCTGCAAGTGTCATTGACTTGTCCTGACATGTTCCCCAGGGAACTGCTTGCATGTCAACTTTTACTCCAGGGTGACTGGCTTTGAAGGCATCAATCACCTTCTGATCAGCCGCGCGAACCTCACCTCCACACATTATAAATTTTAATTCCTGTGCCTGGACTTGGATTAAACCAGTAAGCAGGAACAAACCTGCTCCAATCAACGTGAACCGTTGCGTTTTTTTCATTAGTAAATGGCCCTAGGACCAAAATAATTTCACGTTTAAACCTGTTTCTATAGCGATAAAAAAAATTTTAAATCCAAACGCGTGATTAAAGAAAAATTTCAACATTACAAATGATGAAACATTTAATATTTCTCTCTGCACCTCCTTTCTTATAAAGTCCGTTAACGGATAAACAATGAATCCCGCTGACTATACAAGATTCATCCTTTGACTGCACCTTTAGTCAAACCTTTAACAAGATATTTCTGCAAAAAAAGAAAAATTATTAAAACCGGAATAATACCCACAATACTTGCTGCCATCAACTGATTCCAAATCACGCTTTGATAACCTACGAATTCGAAAATTCCTGCAGGTAAGGGCATGTATTCTCTTTTTTGGTTGAATGTGATTGCAAAAAGGAATTGCTGTGCATAAGCGCCGATGAATGACGCTACTCCTACCACAATCAGTCCTGGAACCGCAAGGGGAAGAACAACCCTCCTGAGAATATACATTCTGGATGCACCATCAATCCATGCTGATTCCTCGAGCTCAATGGGAATTTTTTCAAGATAAGCTTTTAATAGCCATATTCCTGTTGGAACCAGAAAGGCAGCTCCGGGAACAAACATTGCGGCATAGGTGTTTAGTAAACCCATTGAGCGCAGCAATTTGTAAAGAGGAATCAGAAGCACCGCTCCCGCAAACATGTTAACTCCAAGAAATAAACCCAGACTGATAGTTTTTCCTTTAAACTTGAATCGTGCGAAAGAATAGGCCGCCGGAATGACAAACATCATACACAGAAAAGTCGTTACAGATGCCAAAAAAACACTGTTGAAAATGTATCTTCCTAACAGAGGTACTGTTTCCCAAATATCAGAATAAGCCTGAAAAGACATGTCATCGGACCAGAACTGATAGGGTGAACGAAATAGATGTTGCAAAGGTCTCAAGGAGGCCATAAACATCTCAAAAAAAGGTAGCAACATGAATGTCAAAAAAACTGCTATTCCTAAATAAAGAAAAATTTTCTGGACAAAAGTAAATCTCTCCATAATTATTTTACTTTGAAACGTTCATTTACTTTGTTCAATAAAACAAGGTAAAGTAATGAAAAAATAGCTAATAACATGACCACCATCAAAGCTCTAGTGGCACCGTAACCGAACTTGTAATTCGCAATTGCCATTTTGTATGTGTCAATAATCATGGTAGTAGTGGCTCCGCGTGGTCCTCCTTCAGTAAGTATCCAGATAATTTCGAAAGAGTTAAAGGTCCAAATTGCAGATAACAGTGCCATCGTTAATATCACTGGCATTATCTGTGGAATGGTAATCCGGCGAAACCGATACCATCTTGATGCACCGTCCACATAAGCAGCCTCATACAGATCTTGTGAAACACCTTGCATGGCGGCAAGGAAAAAAACAGTTACCATGGGAGTACCTACCCAGACATCGGTTATGACTGCCGAGTAAAATGCGCTGTTTCTATAAGCTAAGAATTCAAATGGCCCATCTAGTATACCAAGATGCATCAAAACTCCGGCGAGAATACCGAAGTGACCATTATATACCCAGAGCCAACCTATACAGCCGATCGCCATCGGAACTATCCACGGCGGCATCACAAGCACACGAAAGGCTGCCCTTCCTCTCAGTTTTACGTTTAACAACAGAGCACCAATTAACCCCAAAATCATTTTCAGACTGACAGAAAGAAACATCCAATAAAATGTCCTGCCCACAATTCCTGGATATTTACGGTTACTAAATAATTTTTCATAATTGTAAAAGCCTATGTACTCTTCACCGCCTAGTCCTGCGTTGGTAAATGAGAGTCGTACCGTTTCAATAAGGGGCCAACCAACAATTGTGAACAGAAAAAGAGCAGCAGGCGCAATGAGCAGCCAGGCATAGAAAGCATGGGATCTCACCAGCCTCTGCCACAATGAATTATAAGCTAAGTTCTTTGAACTCATTTTGCTTTAAAAAAATTTTATGTCTTTCAAACCGGTTTGTGACTTTGCCAGTCCAGTTGGTCAAATATACTTTGGAAGTGTCCGACTGCACCCAAAAATTCATTCAACTTTCTTTTCCTCCAAGGAGTAGACCATGCTCCTTCAGAAAGCGCAAGGATTCTCGGAGCAAGCATTGATTCCATATCTCTGTCTCTAATTATTGTTTCTGACCAGAGTTCACCTTGAATCCCAATAATCTTCTGTTCAAGTTCAGGTTCATTAACTGGAACTGGGTCCCATTCCAATGCGTCCGCCATTGAAACAAAAGCAGCCCACATCACACCAACCTCATGCGTTTCAGAAGTATGTGCCATATCAAAATAAATGTGTTGTGCAGGACACATGACAACATCATAACCTGCTCTGGCAGCTTTCAGTCCAGGTTCTTTACCACTCCATGAAAAGATCAGTGTGCCTTGTCCAATTCCGCCATTTTTACCTAGCCCGGCTTGTTCCCAGGCAGCAGGACGTCCTCCCGCTTCAATAACAATTCCTGCCGCGCGTCGCATGGTCCATTCTTGAACATCTTCCGTTGACTCCAAGGCAGGTGATTTTTGCCACATTTTTTGTGGTAATTCATCACATCCAAGGTGAATTACTCCAAATGGAAACATGCTTATTATTTCCGGAATCACCTTATTCAGAAATTCCCAAGTTGCCGGCATTGCCGGATTGATCGTATTTTCAACATATCCCTGAACCGATTCTTCATAGCTTTTATCTTGCTGATCTCTCAACTCCGGAATAACTTTCAGCAGCGCCTTTGCATGAGCCGGAATTTCTACTTCCGGCATAACTGATATACCCAGACTGGCAGCATGATCGATAATCCTCCTCACATCATCCGCGGAGTATGTTCCGCCTGTAGGCCCCATTCCTCCGCCAAACACTGCGGGAATGACGCAGCCATTTCCACGCATTCCGGTTTTATCGGCTAATTCCGGAAAACTTGTAAGTTCAAGTCGGAAAGACTCATCATCAATCATGTGCCAGTGAAATCGGTTCAGTTTCAAAAAAGCCATCAGATCCAGTAATCTAAGGACACTGTCCACCTTATAAAAATGTCTGGCACAGTCCAGATGCTGTCCTCTCCAGCTAAATTGAGGGAGATCCTTAATTTTCCCACATGGAATCAAGGCATTGTAGGTTTTCAGCAGCTGCAGCAGGCTGATGAGACCGTAAAAATATCCAGTGTACTGAGAGGCACGGATCTTTACTTTATCTGGCTTGATTAGCAGTTCATAACCTTCTTCCCCGAAATTTTGCTTATCTTTCTCAAAACAGACCTCAACACCGTGATTACTGAGAATTCCTTTTAAATCACATCGCTCAATTAGTGATTTAAAAGAACTAACGACTTTATTCTGGGTTTCAGAAGAAAATCCGGAAATTTTGAAACCTTCAGACAAATCGCATGTTTCAGCTTCTTGTTCCCACGAAAGAGGATGAGGTATTAAGCGGAGTGCAGGTTCTTCTGCGGAAAGCTTCTTCCTGTTCTTAGTTGTACCGTTGAGGAATTTCAACGGTTCATTGAAAACTTCTACAGTCTGACCATCTTTTAATTTCAGAAAAGTACCCATTGGCCCCCAGGAAACATTTACAGGCGCATGTCGTTCAAATACATATTTAAAGGAAAAGTTCCATTCATCACCATTCATCAGGCTTCTTGAATAATCCGGAGCCAGTTCCGCATATCCACCAAATTGATGCATCAACTTACATCCTGAAACAGCCGAACATTTTGAAAGCAGGCTGAAGCAAATTTTGAATCCATTGATTTCATCACTGCCACTATAGCAAAATCTAGCTGAAATGACTCCATCCCCATCTGTCTCTGTAATAAGTCTCATCTCATCTTTCTCTGGTTTCTTTCAGTCCTGAACATCAAATACATTTTTAGAACAAAATTCTGTTCAATTTGTAATCATGAATCTAAAATATGTCTGGACAAAGTCAAATTAATCCTTTAAAGTCCTGCATTCTGAGCAGAATAAATAATGTTAACGTTAATTTAACTACTATATCAAACGTAAATGTTAACAAAGTAAATTACAACGACATATTTCCCTACTGAAATTTATTATGGAAATACTTATTCGTGATTCCCTGGAAGCCGGTGCTGAGGTGGCCGCAAGTGTTGTCAAAAAAATTATTAATTCAAAAGAAAATCCTGTTTTGGGTTTGGCTACCGGAGGAACACCGCTCCGAATGTATCATGAATTAATCCGGATGAAAGAGTCCGGAGAATTAAGTTTCCAAAAATGTACAACTTTCAATCTAGATGAATATGCGGGATTGCCCCGTGAAGATGAACGCTCCTATTATTATTACATGATGAACAATTTATTCGATCATCTGGATATTAACCGGGAGCGGGTACACCTTCCGGATGGTAACGCAAAAGACCTGCGGGAGGCCTGCCGCAAATATGAACAGCAAATCAAAAACGCGGGCGGAATTGATCTGCAGGTACTCGGTATAGGTGCCAACGGCCATATCGGTTTTAACGAACCCACCGGCTCTTTTGCCTCACGCACGTGG
>JYMV01032278.1_pt1 | contig 11885 bp, 8 predicted proteins | sample 338911 | NCBI WGS metagenome assembly JYMV01 (sample SAMN03354496, study PRJNA234377) | hydrothermal vent metagenome | biome: Deep sea; feature: Hydrothermal plumes at the Eastern Lau Spreading Center, Western Pacific Ocean; material: Seawater | place: Tonga | collected 2009 | depth 2000 m m
GCTCAGTCGCTGCGGAGTTCGATTTGTTTTCTTCAACCCCTCTCCCGGCTCCTGAATTCTTCTTGTCTGTTGGTCTGTGGTCTGTGGTCTGTGGTCTGTGGTCTGTGGTGCAATATCTTTCTGTATGGTTTCGAACCGGTTTCCTGCTAGAATGAAATTAATTCAGAGGAGAAAAATCCAATGCTTAAAAAAGCAGTGATCAGCTTGGCAATGTTCGGTGTCCTTGGGTATCCCGGTTGGGCTCAGGATCGGGGAGGGGGCGAGGAATCTCCGTCGTCTGGACAGGGTCAGCAGACTTCACAACCCACCCAAAGACGTGACCGTCAACGGCCGCTGTTCCTGTCAGGAAAGGTGATTCTGGACGATGGCCGGGAACCGGGTCGACCCGTAAGAGTCGAACTGATATGCCAGGGCACGGTCATGAGACAGGAATACGCCTCCAGCAGCGGCACTTTCAGTTTGGAGTTGAACCGAGGGGGGGGCCAAAATGCCCTACAGCCCATCGATGCATCTGTCTCCGGCTTCGGATCCGGCAACCTGGGAGGCGGATTTAGTGCCGGACTTGGGGGGAATACGGGTTTCGAACAGGGCAACCTTGGAGATGGGCGTTCCCAGAACCTGAGTTCCTGTGAGATCCAGGCACAACTGGCCGGATACCAATCCGATATCCTTACGCTGGGTCCGCGAAGGGCTCTCGACAACCCCGATGTCGGCGTGATCGTACTGCACGCGATAGACGGCCGGCAGGGGGGCACGATCAGTCTCAAGACTTTAGCCGCGCCCAAGGATGCCAAAAAGGCCTGGGAGAAAGCAGGGAAGGAGTTAACCAAAGAGAAGCCCAATTTGTCCAAGGCGACCAAGGAGCTGGAAAAAGCCGTGGAGATCTACGACGAATTCGCGGCGGCCTGGTATATGTTGGGTGAGGTACGGGTGGCACAAAATGATCGGTCAGGGGCTGTCAAGGCTTTCGAGCTGGCCATTGCAGCGGATGCCGACTACTCCAAACCCCGTGTTTCTCTTGCCTTGATCGCTCTGGAGGAGGAACGCTGGGAAGACGCCGCTCAACTAGCCGATGAAGCTCTCCAGATTAGCCCCGACCTCATCAAAGCTCACTATTTCAAGGCTGTGGCCAACAGCTCCCTGGGCAGAAGCGATCTAGCCGAAGTATCTGCCCTGAGAGTCCAGGGGAGTAATGAAATTCAATACTACCCATTAGTCCACTACGTACTGGGATGGGTCATGTCGCAAAAAGGGGACTTTGAGGCAGCTGAGGTCCTTTTCAGGCAATTTCTGGAGATCCAGCCCGAAGCTCGGCTCTCCGAGAGACTGCGAGAGCAACTGACGGACTGGGAGCAAAAGGGTCTGATTCAAGGCTCCGGCAGCTAAATACCATCGGGCGTTATCCCCTGTTCCAGAACTCAAAAAAGGCCTGCTCGACCGCTTCCTCTCCATCTTCACCCAGCGTTATTTGCTGCTGATCGCCATCCTTACAAGAGACCGGGTACCGAGAGCGAACCTCGGGAGGCTGCCTAGACTAGCCCAATTTTTTCGGGAAGCTTCCTAACCACCCCGCAATTGGGAATATGGAGATCCAGACACAGAAAGGAGTGGGGAGCCCTTGACAGGCTCCCCGACTCGGTGGCATTTAGATATGAGATCGTTGCCGTTAAGGTGCTTAGTGACCGTTACCGTGGGCCGAGACGGAACTCACCTTGATGGTGTTGGTCGTGGGGTCGAGTTCACCCTTGATCACCACCTCGTGTCCGATGTGCTCGTCAGCCTGCTCGTCAGCCTGGACGGCGCTGAAATCCAGTAAGAAAGGGCCGTCCTCGGTCGAGAGAGCCACGTCAACACCCCGCGCCAGACATGTTTTGGCACAAGCGGCATGATCGGCGGTTGCAGACTTGGTATAGTCGCTGGCACAATTTTCGTCCGCAATCCAGCCCGTCCAGCTCTCCTCGTCAGCAGACATACCAAAGGTGGTGAAGGCCACAAAGAGAAGCGCGAACCCGATAAACATTTTGGATGTTTTCATAAATTTTTCCTCCGTGGTCCAGCATAAGCCGATTGATCCCTTTCGTCAATCGACTTTTCCGAAAAAGTGGGCTCAGCCTGCGCCTAGCTCTTCTGCCAACAATCCTGGATATGCGCCTGTGCGGCTGCCTTGGATAACAGCCGGCCGATGGTCATCCGTTTACCCGGAATATGCTCGAAAACGTGGGAGATAAATTGATGAAGGGTATCCACCACACTCGAACCAATCTCCGGAGCCTCTCCCGGCACAGTCGCCAGGATATTGTGGTCTTCTTCGCCATCCTCGGTTTGTTCCAGCAGGGCAACGGCCTCACAGGCAATGACAGTTCCGGTTTTCAAAGGCTGCTGGGTGATCACGTAACAATCAAGATTGTCGCCGTCTTCACTGGTGGTATCCAGGATGAAACCATAGGGGAAGGGATAACGCCGCGATACCGTGTCGGTGCCCTGGTACTCAAGCGTCTTTTCATTGTAATCGTTTTTCAGATCTGATCCGGCTTCATTTTGAATAAAAACTTTAACCCGCAATGCTCACTCCCACTCTACTGAAGTAGACAATTCCTGCATGCTCCCGGCAAGCCGGGTCAATGCATATTCTCATTTAGAATACTCTTCATCGGTGACCTCTTCGAGCCACTCGGTGAGGATCCCCAAATTCACCGCCCAGTGACTCATTTCCTCTTCCCTCGATGCCCCGTGCCAGTGTTTCTCACCGGGAGCCACACGAACCACATCGCCCGGTCTGACCAGAACAGGGTCCTCGCCCTGTTTCTGGACCCACCCCTTCCCTTTTTCCACTAGCAGCAGTTGCACTCCTTCGTGGGTGTGCCAATGAGTCCGACTCCCGGCCCCGAATTCGACCCGGTACACTCGCAAGTCAGGATTCCCATCCATGACCAGACCCGCCCTTACCTGGCCGGTAAAACTCCGGGGATCGGCCGGCTGATAATCTACCTTGCTGTCGAAAAAAGATTCCATCTGCAATTCTCCATCACGTTTAGGTGGGTGCTCTCAAGGTCTCCGGCGGCGCCTCTCGCCCACCCGCCAGGACACTGCCGACCCAGCCAAAAACCGCAAGTCCACCACACCCAGGCTGGGTGGAGTTGATCATACAAGCGCGCCGTGCGGCTGGGATCTTAACAACTTCAATTCAGCATCGCAACGAATCCGGGCCAAGCTTCCCTCTATCCTTTTCCCAGGAAACACCTTAAAACTTGCCTTTTAGCGGAAGCTTTGGTACTTATTAAACTACTACTTGCCTAGCTGGAATTGTGCATAATCCAGGCAATGATCAGATGCGTGAGGCTCAAATGATCAGTGAAGATTTATCCGGAGAACCTCTCTCCCAAGAACTGCTGCAACTCAAGAAAAGGGTTTCCCTGAGTTGGGAAGCGCTGAGCCGGGAGTTCCATCGAGTGATGGGCGAGGAAGGCCCCTCCAACACCACCCTGTTCCGATACGCCACGGGAAGAGTCAAGCGAAAGAACCCGATGGTGGAGCAATATGTACGCGATGCCATCCACAAGGTCACCATCGATTTGGTGCAGGCGGAGTTGAACGAGAGCGAAACACAACGCCAGCGCGTTGAGCACGATCTGGCCCAAACCGAAGTGCGGTTCCGGAAAATGGTTGAGCACGCCAAGGACATCATCTTTCGCTTTCGCCTCCTTCCGACGCCCGGATTCGAGTACCTCAGCCCCGCTGTTTTCGATATTGCAGGATATAACCCAGAAGAATATTACGCCGACCCCGAGCTGGGAATTAGAATCGTTCATCCCGATGACCGTTCGATAGTCGATTCACACCTGAAAGATGAATTACGGTTTGATGAGGCCCTGACCATTCGCTGGATTCACAAGAATGGAAGGACGGTCTGGGTCGAAGAGAGCAAGGTTCCAATCTATGATAGGGACGGCATCTTGGTGGCCATTGAGGGCGTTGTCCGTAACGTCACCGAACGCAAAAAAGCTGAAGAAATCACCTTGTACCTGGCGGCTCTCGTCGAGTCCTCTGATGATGCCATCATCGGGGCAACCACGGATGCGATTATCGCAAGTTGGAACACGGCCGCGGAGAACCTCTTTGGTTACAAGGCTGAGGAGATCATCGGACAGCACATCTCAGTCATCCATCCGACCGAAGACCCCGGACTGTCCAACCGAATTCACCATCAACTTGAGAAGGGTGAAAGGGTCAAGTTCACCGACACGGTGCGAATGGCCAAGGATGGTCGACCGCTCAGCGTCTCGGTGACTACCTCCAGCATCAAAGATCAACACGGCCAAACCATCGGGTTCTCAGGCATCATCCGTGATATTAGCGAGCGCAAACGAAAAGACGAAGCCATTGCCGAAAGCGAGGGAAAATACCGGCGTCTGGTTGAAGGTATTCAAGACGATTACTTTCTTTATTCCCACGACCCCGATGGATACTTCACCTATGTGAGTCCCTCCATCACCAATGTACTCGGCTACTCTCAAAAAGAATTCCTCACTCACTATGTGGAGTTCCTGACCGATGACAGCCTGGCCGATGTCGTCCGCCACACTCAACAGACCCTCCGGGGAAAACACCAACCCTCATTCCGAGTTGAGATCTTCCATAGGGACGGGAGCGTACGCAAACTGGAGGTCACGGAGGTCACGGTATCTGATGCGAATGGTGAGGTCATTGCCGTGGAAGGCATCGCCCACGACATCACCGGAACGCCGGGGTAGACCTCACCACAAAGGCACTGAGAAGATTTTCACCACAGAGACACAGAGACACAGAGAAGAAATTTCTTTTCTCTGCCTTGTCTCCCCATTCTCAGCCAACACCGCAAGGTCGTTGTAGCGACCGCTCTATGAGCGGCTTTCCGGATTGTGGACAAACCCCTGTCGTCCCTTCGAAGTGATTCCTAACATGCTTAAATAGGGGCGCACCGAGTGCGCCCTGTATAAGCCATTGATATAGTTAATCTTGTGGGCGTACGCAGTACGCCCCTACACTCCTAAATCAGGTTCGAGGCAGGTTTTGAGACAGTCTGGGCCGTGCGTCCCTACAACAGGTTGCAAGATCGTGCCAAATTGGGACATGAAACGTGGAACCTGGAACGTGAAACGCGCTGGTCGAAGACCAGCGGCCGAGCGGAGCGAGATCGCTCCCGGCCCAGATCACTTCCCCTTCTCTCGAGCCCGGCGTGTATCCAGGATTCGAATCTCGGTGGTTGATTCCAGCATATCTCTTAGTTCCGGCGCTTTCTCCAGATAGGGCAGGAGCCTGTCCCGAGTCAATTCCAGAAGCGTACAGGGGGTGATGGCCGTAACGGTGGCAATTCGCGGTTGAGTTTCAAGCAGGGCAACCTCTCCAAAAAAGTCCCCCGCTTTCAAACGGGCCAGGTGCGTCGGTTGGCCGGCCCCGCCGGTTGAAACGTCGACCTGGCCCCTGCCGATGATGAAGAGCGAATCCCCTGCATCACCCTCCTTGACGATCTCCTCTCCTGGAAGAAAAGACAAGGCGGTGAGTCGAGAACAGAGATTCATCAGTTCTATTTCCTTCAACTCCTTGAAGTAGGGAACCATCCGGAGCAACTCAGGAGGTGGAATGAGGAGTTCCTCGACAGGCCTCATTTGCATCCTGCGCAGTCGGCTGTTGATGTCCTCGCTCATTTCCATGAGCACCTTGTCGGAAATCGCCCCCTGAGAGTGAAGTTCAGTGAAGGTTGCCAGTTCGCTATTCAAACACAATCGAGTGAGAATCTCGGCTTCAACCTTCTCCACATATTGAGGAAACTCCGCCCGAATGGTGTCCACTCGAGCCTCCGCCTGGCCATGGAGCTTCTGGTAGAACTGCTTGGCCTGCTCGAGTGGCTGGGCGGACACGGTCATTTGTTCTTCCATTTCCTCAATTCCTTCCAAAAGGACGGCTGAGACATGATAACGAGCTCGTTCCATTTCATAGCCCGCGGCAATTCGTCGGGTTTTAAATCTACGGGTGATGGGTCTCAAGAAGAACAGTCCTCCCATCAGCTTGAGAAACGTATCCTCCAATCGATTAAAGAGAGAAGGCACCTCTTCCAGTCCCGTAATATCCTGCCCGGTTTTCACCCGGTCCAACTCGAGGTCGATACGATGATTCATTTCCTTGAGGTTATCCTCATCGAGGTATCCCTCTTCAAAAAAAGTCCGGTATTGGGACCTTTCCGAATTCAAGCAGTGTCGGAGAATAATCTCGGACTCGTCTTCATATCGCAAGGAAGTCTGCCCATGGGTGAGCTGTGCCAGCTCCTCTTTCAGTGCTGTTATCTCTTTTTCATAGGCTTGCTTCCGGGAGATGAAAAGAGTGTTGTGAATGGCTCCCTGGCTCGCCAGAGACTCCATCTTTTCCACCGCCTCCTTCAACGACGAAACAATCGCCTGTGATCTCTCGTAGCGTTCCTTGAGCGTATATTTGTCCAGACCCACTAAGGACATGACGTTCCGGATGGTCAGCCCATTGATAAACAAACTCAGAAGAACCACACCCAGCGTCAGGGTCAGGATGAAGGATTTCTGCTCCAGCTCCGAGGGGATACTCAAAGCGATCACAATGGCCAGCGCCCCCCTCAGTCCTCCCCAAAAAATGATGGTCTGGAAGGCTCGATTCACTTTCTCGACCGTCTTGAATCTGCCAATCAGCGGAAAGAGTGTGTAGACGACCAGTGCCCTGCCGGCAACCACCGCAAACGCCCCAAAGAAAATAGCCCCGGAGTTATCGACGAACAGCGCAAAATCAACGCTCAAGCCCACCAAAAGGAAGATCAGCGAGTTGCAAATGAAGGCAAAGTACTCCCAAAAAGCCTCCATCTCCCGGTGCACCGGGGGCGAGATCTTGGTCCTTCCGTAACTTCCCATGGTCAAGCCGGCCGCAACGGTTGCCATGACGCCCGATACCTCCAGAAAGTGCTCGGCCACCATGAAGGCGGAGAGAGCTAAAATAACGGTGAGAGTGATTTCCACCAAATGATCGTTTTCCACGATCTGGATGATCTTTCCAAAAACCAGGCCCAACAAGATTCCGACTCCCACACCGCCAATGAAAACGATGAGAAACTCAATCAGGCCGTGGACCAGGGTCTCGCCGGAAAACTCGCCCACTAAAACGACTCCCAGGATGACCCTGAAAAGCACCAGCGCCGTGCCATCATTGAAGAGGCTTTCGCCCTCCACTAACATGGTGAGCCGCTTGGGAGCTCCCAGTTCCTTGAACAGCGAGATAACGGCAACGGGATCAGTTGCCGATATCAAGGCACCAAAGAGAAACGAGACTCCCAGAGGAAGATCAAGAACAAAATGCATCAGGAATCCCACGGCAGCGGTGGCCATCAGCAGACCCGGAATGGCCAGTGTCAAAATGGGAAGCAGGTTTTTCAACAGGGCTCTGGCATTGAGATTGAAGGCGGATTCAAAGATCAGAACCGGCAAAAAGATAAAGAGCACCACCTCGGGGGTGAGGCTAAAAGCGGTAAGCGGAAAAAGGACAGCTACATTTCGAGAACCCCAACCCAGCACCAGGCCAATCACCACCAACAGAATGGTAAAGGGAAATTTGATTTTCTTTGAGACGATGGCAACTACTGAGGCCGCAAGAAGCAACCCCATGAGAACGACCAGCCCAAATACCAGATCTTCAGTCATAGGCGTCAGGTCGGAGTTGAGAGAGGCATCATCTTAACAGCCTGTCAACCGACTGCCTACTGACAAGAAGGAGTCAGGAGCCATGAAATAGGAGTCAGGAGAGGTAATCCAGAATCCAGAATGAATTAGGTGTAGTGGCGCACGCCTAGTCAACTTTACGGACTCGTGCTGTGTAGTGCAGTAGTGCTGTGGTGCTGTAGTACAGTCGACCGGAATCGGCGCGGGACTTTGTTCTTCCTTTCGTGAAACGTGGAACCTGGAACGTGGAACGCGCTGGTCGAAGACCAGTGTCCGAGGCGCCTCCCACACTCCGGACACGTGGAACGTGGAACGTCACTGGTTCGGGGCACGCCAACGGTCGAAACGAGATTCCAGGCGCTCCAGAAAAAAGCTGCTCAGAAAACCAATAAACGCCACAATCACGATCCCTGCGAAGGCGGTTGAGGTCTGGAAGGTCTCACCGGCAAAACTGATGAGGTTGCCTAAACCGCGAACCGAGGCGTAGAACTCAGCCACAATCACGCTCAAAATTCCACGGCCCACTCCCAGCCGCAGGCCTGCCAAAAGGAAAGGTACGCTTCCAGGCAAAATGACGGTGCGAAAGAGGTGTAAATCAGATGCTCCAAAAACCCTGGCGACACGGACCAGCGACGGGTCCACGCTTCGTACGCCGGCGATGGTGTTCATGACGATGGGAAAGACAGCACCCAGAAAAACCATCAAAACCTTCGACCAGATTCCGATTCCAACCCAGATGATCAACAAGGGGAGTAAGGCGATTCGTGGAGTCGCGTAGAGCCCCGACAAAAAGGGACTACTGGCATAATAGGCCCTTCGATTCCAACCCACCAACAGCCCGAAAGGAATTCCGAGGAGCACTGAGAAGACGAATCCGAGGACGAACTCCAGGGTGCTGACATAGACGTCCTCCCAAAGCCGTCCTTTGGAGAGTTCCCACAAAGAGACCACGATATCCGTAGGCGGGGCAAGAAAAAGCGCGTTCACCCAGCCAAACATCACCACCGCTTCCCAGGCAATCAGGAAAGACGCCACCGAGGAGAAGCCGATAATTCCACTCTCGTGCTTTTGATAAAATCGTCCCAAACGGCTTTGATGAGAATTGGTTTTTTCCATCAATACAACTTGACGCACAGGCTAACCGAACGACGAACCAACTTCCACCGTAAACAAGAGAGGGGGGGGTGAGCCCGGCTGGATGCCGGACTCACCAGGGGGAGAATAGGGGGTATCGGTGAATAAGGGAGGGGATGACCCTTATCCACTCGCTATATAAGACGTCCGAAGTACCAAAAGGTTCTCACTCCCGGAACCCCACTGTTCGAAACCAAACAAAGCGCACTTCGTCACGACAACCTATGCATAATCCGGGTAGAGAAACTCCTCGCTGACGCTCGGAGTGGAGAAACGCCTCGCCGATGCTCGGCGTGGAGAACGGGTCTGGTTTTGCAGTCTGTGGGCAAGGGCGGTCCATTCCGTAATTACGATCCGAAATCCGAAGTCCTAAATTCGAAACAAACTCCAATTAGGAATTCGGATTTGGGATTTCGAATTTTCTACCTAGTTGTAGCGGTCGCTCTATTAACGGCCCTCTGGAATCGGCGCACTGAGGCGCCTCCCACACTTCCTGGAATTTTCTCCTGACCTGAGATGGAATTGTAGGGGCGTACTGCGTACGCCCACAAGATAGTCGATATCGATGGCTTAAATAGGGCGCACTCGGTGCGTCCCTACACTCACCTTTCAGACATCGCTCCGATGGAGCGACAGGAATCTGAGTCAGGGCGTCCCGCCCTGGCACAGTCTCGTGGTTACTTTCTTCTCTGTGTCTTTGTGGTGAGTCCTTGCTGTGGGCGCACTCAGTGCGCCCCTACACTCACCTTCCAGACCTCGCTCCGAAGGAACGACAGTTTTCAGTTGTCAGCTTTTAACCCTTATCGATATTCGGTATCCAGGGCTGCTCGGCCCAGATTCCCGTACGGGCTACCTGAGCATCGATCAGATAGGGCTTGCCATCCAGGGTGGCACGCCTTGCCCGCCCCAGCGCCTGTTTGAGATCATCCGGTGAGTGGACCACTTCACCGGCCACGCCAAAGCCCTCCGCAATGGAAGCCATGTTCATATCGGGCTTGCCCAGGTAGTCCTGGACGAAATGGCCTGTTTGAACCATCCGGCCTCCGGCAGCCGCTGCCAGTCCGCGATTGTGGACTCCACCGTAGGCATGGTTGTTGTACACCACCACCGTCACCGGTAACTCCAACCGGGCCATGTTCCAGAGGGCCGTGGGTCCAAAAATGAAGGCACCATCTCCAACCAGGGCGATCACCTGTTGGTTGGGTCGCGCCAGCTTCACCCCCGCGGAGGTTCCCACGCCGGATCCCAGATGGGCACCGTAGTAGAAGAACAGCTCGCGTCCGCCTAGGGGATTGAAGTCAAAACCGTGCAGTCCGATGGCTCCCGCTTCGTGAACAATGATGGCGTCTTTCTCGGCGTACTGGGAGACTTCATAGGTCACACGATCCGAAGTCATGGGGCTATTGTCCCAATCGGGATTCTTACTGACCAGAGCCTTCAGCTGCTTTGCCTTCTCGGAAAAGACTCGAACCTGCTCAGCCCGCTCGCTTACCTTCTTTTTAATGGAAGGGCTCATGGCGCTCTCGACAGCCTCAATTAAGTCGTCCATTCCGTAACCAACATCAGCCACCAACGGCACATCGGTGGTCATGACGTTTCCGACGCTGAAGCTGTCGTTCCGCATATCAATGAACTTGACGTGGCGCGGGACGATGGGGGCAGGAGTCGAATGAATCAATTTGTTTCCAACATTGATGACCAGGTCCGGATTCTTGGGAAAGGCCAGCGTATCGATCCCCCGCATGGACGGGAAATCACCCACCCACAAGGGATGGGTGTGAGGAAAGTTGGCAAAAACCTGGCGGGCCTGACCCACCGGCATACCCAGCAACTCTGCCAGTCGGACCGCTTTGTCTGCCGACCTGGTCTTGTAGATTTCATCTCCTACGATCAACAGGGGGTTGTCCGCTTCCACCAGCATTCGGGCCGCCCGCTCCACTTCCCGGGGATTGGGTCTGATTCGCATGCGCGGGTCCACCTTTTCGTGGACAATGACTTCCGTACGCACCTTCTCGGCCATGTAGTCGGCATGCCAGGTGGCATAGGTAGGACCGTAGGGAGGAGTCCAGGCCACCTTGAAGCACCGGCGTAGGGTCTCAGGGATCATGTCGGGACGACGGGCCAGCCAGTGCCATTTGGTCAAAGGAGCAACAATCTCCTCCTGATAGGGCACCTCTTCAAAAACATCACGACCCGCTGTGTTGCTCTTATCGTTGCGATAGCTGTAAAACACCAACGGGGTCTGTTCCTTCTGGGCGTTGTACATTTGCCCGATGGCATTAGCCAAACCCACAATGGCGGCTTCCATGACAAAGGCCCGCTTACCGGAGGCCTTGACGTACCCGGCGGCCATGGCCGCACCAGGACCTTCATGAGGGGTCAGGATGTAGTTGAGCTGGGGCCGGTCGACCAGTGCATCATAAAAAGGAGCATCGCTGCTGGAGGAGTTACCGAAAACATACTTGACGCCCGAGGCGATCAGCTGCTCGGCAAAGGCCTCTCCACCCGTGCCCTCGAAGATCCTCACATCCTCCGGAGATACATCCGTGTCACCCGTCTCTGCGTGCACCAATGGCGTCAGAGAATGGAGGACCGACTGAGCCGCTGCCAGGGTCACCCCTGTACTCACTAAACGGCTCACAAACCGCCGCCGAGAAATAGATTTGGATAAATACTGGGCAACCAACTCTCTCATCTCATCCCTCCTTTTAACCTCAGAGTAAAACGGTTAATCTGCCGCCCATCCTACCAGATCTTGTCGGCTGTAGCCCGGATTATGCATCATCCGGGCTAGAACAAACATTCATAGCGAGCTTTCGCCAACCCATCCAGCACAGATCTATCGGGACCGTAATACTTTCCGAGGTAGGCGGCGACCATTTCCTTTTCATCGCCGAAGATTTGCGCCCCCCGGGACATCATCTGTTCTATCACCCGGATCCACATTTCCTCGAACTTTCTTTCATTCACCACATTCTCTAAAGAATGACATTCCGAACAGATTCTCACGACCGTTTTTTTCCCTTCTCCCTCGGGCATGGA
>JYMV01036069.1_pt1 | contig 11885 bp, 16 predicted proteins | sample 338911 | NCBI WGS metagenome assembly JYMV01 (sample SAMN03354496, study PRJNA234377) | hydrothermal vent metagenome | biome: Deep sea; feature: Hydrothermal plumes at the Eastern Lau Spreading Center, Western Pacific Ocean; material: Seawater | place: Tonga | collected 2009 | depth 2000 m m
GTCCAACAGCTGCTGGGCGATCTCGGCGTACCCCCAAACGCAGGGCAAGAAGGCGGCGGCGAACTCACCGGCGCTACCCATCGCCGCTGTCCGGACCAGAAAGTCGGTGTAGGCCTGGCAGGTCGGGGCCTTTCGTTCCCGCTCCAACTCCACTTCCAAGATGCCAAACTCGCGGGCGTAGGAGCGGTGCAGCTCGATTTCAGTCTTCAAGGTAAACTCGGCCAGCCCGGCGTAATGGGTGATCGACGCCAGATCGGGAGCCCGGGCCGAAGCCAAGGAGAACAGTCGGGCAAATTCGATCAGGTACAGGTAGTCCTGTCGCACCCACACCTTGAACCGTGCAAGATCCAGTGTGCCGCTGCCGATGCCCCGCACGAAGGGATGACTGTGCTGGGCCTGCATGATTCCGTCGGCCTGCCGGCGCAGGTAGTCAGTGAATCGCTCGTCCATGGCTCCCGTCCCTGGCTTAACCCGTCGATTTTCAACGCCCCGAGGATACCAGCGGCACGATGGGAGCATACCATATCGGAAAATTACGTGTAATCCACGCCCAGGACAGCGGCCACGCCGTCCCAACCTCTTGGTCCGCTTCGCCTTCCGAACGAGCCAGATAACGGGCCGTGGCGGCGATAGCGCTCTGGGGCTGTGGCGTTTGTTTTAGTAGTGACTCCCGCAAGACCGGGGCTTCAAGCCCCCTGGAACCAATTGTTGAACCAGCGGACGGCATTTCTATCACCGGCCACTGACGCCCTGCCTTCTTCTATGGCAGTTTCCAGGTTTGCCCTAGCGGTGACTAGCAGCGCGAAAAGGCTAGGGTCCGTAGAGATCACCGCATCGGCATCCGACTGATCCTCCGGGCGGTCGATGATTTCCAGATTCCCTCTCTGGCTGATGATGCGGAGTCCCGGAGCATCCCTCAGATCAATATCGAGAGTCACAGGATCGACCTGATCCGGGTCGGGTGTTGTGAACCATCTGTTTATATTGGAGCTTTTCCAGACTTCCCTGAGTAATACGGCCGCTTCACGGTCGACCACGTAGGAATGATCCAGCGCGTTGAGGGCATCCCAACAATGAATAGAGGTCTCCAAAAGTTTCCAGTGAAGAAGACCGCGGGGCGACACCTGATTCACGGGATGGTATGCCGGAAGGTCCCACTGTTCATCGGAGAGTGATCTCCAGGTAGCCAACAAGCTGGATTCCAATTCCGACAATCTGTCCATCAGTGCTTTGGGCGTGGTCAAGTCATTTTCGGAGATCTCGATAGCGCGGGAAGCTAGTCTATCCGCAAAGCTCTTCGCATTAGCGATCCCCGGATCTGGCCGACCTTCTGGCGGCATTTCATTGCCTTCAATCGATCTCGTTACCATGTTCAAATAAAACCCAAATGCCATTGCCATGTGAGAGCCGACATCTTTGACCGACCACATATGGCAGCGGCTCGGCGCCTCCCAGTCGGCCTGTGTCAGGTTCTCGAATCGTCCTAACATATCGGAAGACAGTCTCTCGACCGTGTCAAGTATCTCTAGAGTTTTCGCAGTAGTCATGCCATCTCCTATGGTTCACCTGCTCGAAGGCTCCTCAGCTATCTCCATCTTGTAGCCCTAGTCAGGACGCTGAATGCTTAGCTAGTGCCCGTCAATAATTCCCCACATCTTTTAACTTACACATCATCTACACCCGCTGGCACGTTCTTGGCAGGGTTTTCTCTGGAACTTCACGACCTCGCCAGAAAACTCGCTACTGTCAGCCTCGACTCGATTGACGAAACTTTCCATGACCAGAATGTCGTCCTGCTCGCTCGCCGAACCTGCGGTTATCTCAAACTTCAAGTACACAGATCGGGACCCTTCCTGGTCGACCCGTAGCTGTCGATTCTATGAAGATTGTCCTTAGTTACTATATTTGATCTGGGCAACGAATCCTGCCTTATCTGGCCATGAGAAGTTCAGCCGATCAGTGGACAACGTACACGTTTTGGCTGAGACCACGTCCGCCTCCTTGAAGATGAAACCGGACTCGTGCTGGATACGGATGCCCTCTGGCTCTCCTGTGACCGGATTCTTTACGGGTTCGAAGGCCATTGAAGCAGCATCCCCCATAGTGACTGTGCTATCTCTTCCGCGAAGATCGAATTGGAATGAAACGAACCTTGGGTCGATGGGATCAGTGATTAAAGCTGGGAACACTTCGAAAGGTAAGCCACCGTGTTTGCCAGATGTGATCTGCATCAAAGCGTCGCGTTGTTGATCATCCGCTCTCTCGTCGATGAACAGGCCCAGGGTTCCGTTTCCCAGATGCATGGCGGCTGGGAAACGAACATAGAACCCGAAGGCAAGCCCATTTAGTGAGACACTCCCGTACGTCCCTTGGGTGATGAGGTAGGCCCCGATCCCTTCGCAGAAACCTTGTGTGGGCGGTGCTTCGAACTCGCATGGGCAACCGTAATCACAGCTGCATGCCTGGAAATAATCAGCTTCAAGGCTCCACTGAACCTTCCCCTCGCTAGAAACCATCGTCTTTCACCTCTCCTTTCTGGCCGATCCTGTCTTCCGCTCTACGCTGTATCTGGCTGTCATTATCTTCTGACATCACTTACCAGCGTCGGACATGCCCTCCGCCCTTTCCATCGCCTTCTCGAACGCGTTTTTTAACCTATCCATTTATGGTCCTCCTAAAGCCCAACCAAAATTCTAAAAAATACGGCATAAAAATATAGGTATCTCGGGCCACCAGGTCGTCAGCCTTTCATTGCGTATTTGCTCTGCTCCGGCATGTAATCCTTGAAATGGGGCATCACTTTGGTCGCGAATAACTCCATGGACTTTAAAACCTTCTGATGGGGTATCTGTCCTAGGGAGAAGGTGCAATTCAAGTAGGTGACACCGGTACGCTGGGTGAGGTGATGGATCTTTTCCGCGACGATTTCCGGAGTGCCGAACAGCCAGTCCTGATACAAAGTGTCCGGATCATCCTCGATGTCCACCCTGGGCGTCAGGTCGGTCCTGGCTTTCCCAGCGTCCACTTGAAGGGTGTTGGTGCGCAGTCCCCGGGCACTCCTGGTATGCCAAACTGCGTGAGAAAGCTGGGCCTTAGCGTCCTCTTCCGAGTCTGAGACGTAGACACCCCGCTGAATAATGAACTCTTGGGGCCAGCTCGTACCCGATAGCTGCACCGCTTCCTGAAACGTGTGCCAGGAATCGACTACCCGCTGGGTCGAGCCCGTGGTGCCGCCGGTGATTACTTTCAGCCCTTTCCCGATGGCCGATGCCATGGTTTCCACGCTGGAGGTAGCCCGCCAAAAGGGTGGATGCGGTTGCTGAAGAGGGCGGGGCAGAATGGTCGTCTCGGGAATCTGATAGTAATGGCCGTCGTGGGAGAAGGGCGCATTCGCCAGCGAGTTGCCAATGATGTCCAGACACTCTTCGAATATAGGCCTGTTCTCTGCCAGGGGCACCTGAAAGCGCTGGAACTCGTATTGCTGATAGCCAGTACCGAATCCCACCTCCAATCTTCCGTTGGTGAGGTGGTCCAACATGGCAATCTCTTCGGCGGTCTGGATGGGGTTGCGTAAAGGCAGCACCACGACGGCCGTGCTGAAGCGGACCTGCTTGGTGTGTTGGGCCAACGTAGCAATCAGCATCAACGGGTTGGGCAGAAAGCCGTAGCTGGAGAAATGATGCTCAGCGGCTACCACGTAATCGAAGCCCAGTTGGTCTGCCATCTGCGCCTGTTCCAGCGCGTTCCGGTAAATTTCAGAAGACGGTAGCATATCCGGCGACTGCATCAGCAAGAAAATTCCAAATTTCATGGTGCGCTATTTCCTTAAGTTGATATAGCCAGCGACGCTCGACTGATCCCAAACGCGGTTTGCGACACCAGCTCGTTCTGCGACGAAGGAATGTCCAGGCGGCGTGAGGCGTATTACGGTTTCATCCCCTTCGGGTTCATTCGTGACAGCTCGACATCACGCTGTCTGAGGAATCGTAGTATTTCTTCGCGACTGCCGTCAAGTCAGCATTGACTGCTTTGACTGAGCGGGATTAGGGCAACCTCGAGCCCAAGCCCTGCAAGCGGTGAGCAAAACGGTTGTTAAAGAAAATCCCCACCGAGCTATAGGACATTGTGGCTAACCTGGGATTAACGTACGATAAGAATATGCGGCTGACGTAGACGCGATCTGACGATGAAGGAGTGGATAACCCAACCGCCCACGGGGTATGGACGCCGACCGGGTCACCGTGTGTTTCGATCAATTGCCGGGATTTTGAGCGGTTCCTGGGGCTGTGGCGATGAGATCATGGGGAGAAGTATATGTCCCTTCCTCCCGCTCCTAAATAGGCGGCCAAAACTACATCACGCAAAGGGAGAGAGCATGTCCACAGCCGAGCTACCCCGCCTCAACGGTATCATCAAATGCTTCGAAAACGCCCAGGTGGCCTTTGTGGGCTCTGGCGCCGCCGACGGCCTAGGACAACACGATGGCACCCTGTTTGAGATGGAACACGGCCCTTATGACATATCAGAGCTCCAGAGGGGGCTGCAGTCTATGCTGGACCGCCGCCAGATCGCCGAGAGCGGCAGCATCGCCCCCAAGGTAACCCCGATTGTGCGCATACCGCCAAACCAAGGGGCGTCCAATTGGATTGCCAAGCAGGTGCTGGACATCGGACTTTACGGCATTATCTGGCCTCATATCGATACCGTGGAGGAGGCATTTAACGCTGTAGCTGCCATGCGCTATCCAAAGCGGACAGGGCACCCTCTACGGGAGCCCTTCGGTAAGCGAGGAGACTCCCCCGGCCGCGCCGCCGCCTACTGGGGTGTGACAGGGCCAGAATACTACGCTCGGGCTGACCTGTGGCCCCTGGACCCCAGGGGGGAGATTATCTGCATGTTGATGATCGAGAGCCCGGAGGGCATCAAGAATCTTCCCAAGATGCTGGAAGAGGTGCCGGGTATCGGGGTTATATTGACCGGCGAGGGAGACCTGTCCCAGGAATTGGGTGTCCCCCGCCAGTATGATCACCCGGAGGTGCAGGCAGGTGTGCGGGAGATCCTGGACGTCTGCAAGGCCCACAACGTCCCCAACGGCTGGTTCCATACGACAATGGACAATGTTGAGCAGATAGTAGCTGATGGATACCGTCTCTTAATGTCTGGCTCAACGCGTAGCTACACTCTTTTGCACAAAGGGCGGGTCGCAGCCGGCAGAAACTAAACGAATACCAGGGTGAAACCTACAAAAAGCTAAACCCGCGAGAGGCGTCTGAGATCAGCCACTGCGCTGGGTCTTGAACCTCTGGTTGGGGCGCTGTGGGTTTTTAATCCAAACACCCGGCATCGGCCAAGGAGGCACCTGGATTGAAATTTGCCACTTTTACCCATCTACCCTGGCCGGAGGATAACCGGCCCGAGGACCTGTACGAGATTCACACCCAACAGGTCATTCTAGCCGAGGAACTGGGATTCCACAGCGCCTGGATAGCCGAGCACCACTTTACCCGCTACGGCCTGGGTTCCGCGCCCCTGGTAATCGCCGCCAATATTATGGCCCGAACCAGTAAGATCAGGATCGGAACTGCGGTGCTGGTTCCGCCCTTACACCACCCGGTCCGGCTAGCGGAGGAAATCTCGGTACTGGACGTGCTCAGCGGAGGACGGGTTGATGTCGGATTCGGACGGGGCGGACCTGGCTACGAGTTTAGGGGCTATAACGTGGACCACGGCGAGAGTCAGGAACGCTTCCGTGAAGGCATCAGCGTCTGCCAGGGCCTCTGGACCACACCCGGATTCTCTTACGAGGGCAAATACATCCAGTTGGACCAAGCCAACCTAGTGCCGCCTCCCATACAGCAACCGCACCCGCCTATCTACATCGCGGCAACCCGTACCCAAGAAACCCTGGAGTTCGCGGTGTCCACCGGACATCCCACCATAGTCGGAAACGTGCAAGACACCGATGACGCTTTGGACCTGTGCCGCCGGTTCACCGAAATGTCCAAGCAGTCCGGCCATAATGTGCCAATGGCGTCGATACCCTTTTTCCGATACCTGCACGTGGCCGAAACCGAAGAGCAAGCTCGCGAGAACACTCAGGGTCCCCTGAATTGGGTGTTGGATATCCTGCAATGGCGCCGGACATTCCAACAGGGCAGCGAGGTCTACGAGCATCTGGAGGATTGGCGGCGGGATCGAACCGATCTGCCCGTGAGCTATGATCATCTCTACGATAAGCGAGCCGTAATCGGCACGCCGGAGCAATGCCTCGCCAAGATTCTGGAACTAAAAAACGCCGGCATCGAAATTTTTGGGGGCAACTTCGCTTTTGGCGGCATGGAGGACCGGAAGGTAAGGCAATCCATGGAACTGTTCGCCAAGAAGGTGATGCCCCACTTAGGATAGCCAGGGGGACTTGCACTTGGGCGAGGGGAAGAACCCAACGGGAGGAGATAACGATGCCTTTCTTCATGTATGTCGCTCTACAAGGGGATAACAAGATATCGGTTCTTACCATAGACCCACAAAAGGGAAAGCTGACCCCTCAGGTTGAGGTATCCATACATGGCGAGCCGTTCACCATGGCAATAAGCCCGGACCGCAAGTTCCTCTACGCTGGATGCCGCGAAACTCCGCAGTTATACAGCTTCCAGATCGACCAGGCCAACGGAGGGCTCACGCAGAACGGCACAGTCCGTTCGGGATCCTGGCCCGTCTAAATCAACACTGACTGCAAAGGCAAATTCGTTCTGTCGGCCTATCACCAAGGAGCACATATGGCGGTACATCCAATCGGAAGTGATGGATCAGTAGGATGTCCACCCGTCGAATGGCTGGAGACGGCGACAGGTGCGTTGGATCTACTTGGAGAAACACGACAGGCATTTGAGTTGGTGGAGCAGTACGTCTAATGGTTGCCAAGATAGGTTCGAGTTGATTGTCAGACCGATCGGGCTCCCTGGAACTAATTCTAGTCTCAACCTACCTATGCTAGAATTTCCAGTGATCATCTGTCAGCCAGGAGTGGCTCAGCCAGCGCCGCGTGATTTGCGCGCTTTGGTCTAATTTCTCGACGGGAATAAGATTTATGATTTGTACTAGCTGCAACACGGAAAATCGGCCAAATGCCAATTATTGTGACCAGTGTGGCAACCAGATAAGCACTCCGGCTCACCCAGTGCAGGCCGTGGCGCAACAACGAGGGCCGTTGGAAGGAATCAAGGTGCTTGACTGGACGATGTGGCAGTTCGGCCCAGTGTCTACCATGATGTTGGGCGACTTGGGTGCCGATGTCATCAAGGTGGAGTCGTTGGATGGAGATCATGGCCGCCAGTTCAGGCGAGTATCTGGAGCGTCATCGCAACTTCCCGGAGGACTTAACGCCTATTTTGAATCCTTGAACCGCCAAAAAAGAAGCATCGCCCTCGACCTTAAAAACACACGCGGGGTTGAGATCCTTCATCGCTTGGTAGCTCAATCCGATGTGTTCGTTCAGAATTTTCGCAAGGGCGTCGCTGAACGCCTGAGATTGGGTTACGAGGACCTTATCAAACACAACTCAAAGATCGTATATGGTGCTGCCACGGGATACGGACCCATCGGCCCGGATTCGGATCAACCAGCTTTTGCTCTAACCGGAGAAGCCAGGTCCGGCTCCTTGTGGTGGGGTGGCCCCCATGATGGAAATCCCTACAATCTAGGCGGGATAGCCGATCAGATGGCCGGAGTTATGCTCTCCTACGGGATATTGGGGGCTTTGGTCGCTAGGGAGAGAAACGGAGTCGGCCAAAAAGTCGATGTGTCTCATCTCGGCAGTCTGATGTGGCTGGGCGGAAATCGTTACGGCATCGCGTTGATATCCAAGAATATACCCCAGCGTCAGGACCGCGGCTCGGTCCTTAATCCTCTGTGGAATTTCTACCGATGTGGAGACGACCGGTGGATAGCTTTTTCAATGAACCAGAGTGACCGCTACTGGCCCTTCTTCTGTGAAGCGATCGGCCAGATTGACCTATTGGAAGACCCTAGGTTCACTGGCATGGAGGCTCGCGCCGAGAATCGAGAAGAGTTGGTTCGTCAATTAGATAGGATATTCGAATCCAAAACCCGGGATGAGTGGGAAGGGAAATTCGCTGGCAACGAGAACATCATCTGGGCCCGGGTGCAGGATGTGTTCGATCTGCCAGATGACCCGCAGGTCATTGCGAACAATTACATCGTAGACTATGACCACCCGGTTCTGGGGCCCTCAAAGTGGCTACAGACTCCAGTTGGTTACAGCACGACGCCTATCTCCGCAATAAAGGCGGCTCCGGCCCACGGTGAGAATACGGAAGAGATTCTCATCGATTCATTAGGATACACTTGGGACGACATTGGCAAATTGAAAGAAGAGGGCGTCATCCTTTAGACCTATCACTATCAATGGGTATTAGTTGTGGCATCTGCGGAAAGGCCTATTCAGGAGTGACCAACCGCAGCCGAGGCCGGGAATACCAGTATCACGTTTGCAATAAGCGAAATCCCATTTCTGGGGGGAGAGGTGCCCTTCCAGGCACGTACCTCTGTCGATGTTGGAGAATACAGTCTGGGAGGTCATCACCGGCTTGGTGCAGGACCCGCAGAAGCTGGAATCGGAGTTCCAGTCCCGCCTGACCACAACCGGACAGGACAACTCGGAACAAGAACGCAAACGTTTGGAATCGGAACTTAATAGACCGGATAAGGCGGCCAACCGGTTCCTGGACCCCTACGGTGATGAAATCTTCGACCGTGAGCATCTGGAAAACAAGCTTTACGAGAACACAGGTCAGAAAAGGTGATTAAGGAGCAACTAATTGCGTTAGATCGGCGCAAGCAGGAAAATGCGAGTCGGCTGCAGCGGTGGGAGGACCTTCGGGCGTTTTGCGACTCTGTTACCGCGGGCCTGAGCAACCTAAATGAAGATGAGCGTCAAAGACTCTTACGGCTTCTTCTTGAGAGTGTCACAATTAAAGGGAAGTCTATACGCATTGAGTTGGCCGTCCCTCTAGATGATACCCAGGCCGTTTATCGATTGCGTCCAACGCGCCCTCCCCCGTCTCCCCGTCCAAGTTCGAAATTAGGCTCAAACTAAACCCGGCAGACGAAGTTGGTTGTTAGAGGGGCAGTGGACAGTTGTTCTTAATGGAGATCGAGTAGGCTTGAAATACACCAACCCGTCAATCTAATGGCAGTTCTCCATGGTTGGCAAGCGCTCCCGGCGGAGTGCCTAGTATGAAACACACCGGCAACCAAGAGCCACCGGGCAGGTACAATCGGTGGTTCAAGGCTTGCCGAAGGTCGCAATCCGGTCAATCCGGCAGACGAAGAGTACTCTCTCCTCGTCAATGCTTGGGTCGCGTAGTCCGTAGGGTGGTTCGTTACCAGTATATCTCTGCCAGATCTTGTCCAGCTGCCGGGTAACCCGCTCGCCATTGGGACCGTCTTCCAATTCCTCCCGCTCGACCGTGCATTTGATTTGCACCCAGTGATAGGGGTTGTCCGGGTTGACGATGAGGATAGTGAGTTGAGGGTTATTCCTGATCCAACCGCACTTGCGCCGGTGGGCGGCCGTGTTGACCAGGATATGATCGCCCTCGTAGTCGAACCACATCGGCGTCAAGCCTACCCGACCGTCCGGCCCGATCAGACCGAGCGTGATAACGATCGGCCGGTCGAGGAGCTCCTTGTAGATGGGGTCTAGCCCACTAAGACCGCTCACGTTTTCGCGTTCGCCAATCGAAAACTGACCAGCCTGCAAGCCATCGGCTACGTCCTTGAACTTCGCAATCGTGATTTCCTGTGCCATATTACTCCTCCTCCCATTATGGGACGCTTCCAGACGGTAACTTACACTCTTCGATTCAGGCCTTGCCACCGGCTACATCACCAATTGTTTCCTAGCCAACATTAGTTACACCGCCAGACAGGCAGCCATATCACAAGCTGTTCGCGACGCCTTCATCTAAGCCTTTTGTAGTCTATTCCCTTACTCCATCACAAGCACACACTTCCCCGTTCTCGCGCCGTCGAAGTCCCGGAAGGCCTGCACCGCCTGGTCCAGGGTGTAGCGGTTAGTGATGAGCTTGTTCAGTGGGGCCTTGGTATCAACGAAGAAGCGCTCTATCTCGATCAACTCCGATTTGCTGAAGGTCCACGAACCGAAGATGGTGGCCACCTTGAAAATCACGTCCCGGTTGAAGTCGATCTCCGCTGGCCCACCAATACCCACATAGCAACAGCGTCCGAAGGGGCGCAAGCACTGCAGTACCTGCTGACGGGCGGTGGGATTGCCCGAGGTCTCCTGGGAGGCGGTGGCTCCCAGTCCGCCGGTAAGTTCAAGGATGGTCTCCACCGGGTCTACTTCCGAGCTATTGATCACGTGGTCAGCGCCCAATTCCTTGGCCAGGTCCAACCGTTCCGGCACAACGTCCACGGCGATGACGCTGGCGCCCATAGCTTTGGCAGACAATGTGCCGCTCAGGCCAACAGGGCCCTGGCCGAACACTGCCACGACGTCTCGCCCTGAGATATCCATCTTCTTCAGGCCGTTCCAGGCGGTGCCGGTGCCGCAGGATATGGCCGCGCCCTCCTCGAAGGACAATTCGTCGTCAAGGAGGACTAGGGTCCGCGACGGCACCAGGATGTAATCGGCGTTGGCCCCGTGGCCTGTGCCACCGCCGTAGGTAATTCGCCCCTGGGGGCAGAGTTGCTCGTAGCCCATGGCGCAGATCTCGCACACCCCACAGCCGGCATAATGATGGCAGATGACCCGGTCACCCACCTTGATCCCTGGCGCAGCACCCGGCCCCAGCTCTTCGATCACTCCACAAGGCTCGTGGCCGGTAATCATTTCTGTCGGGGCCTCGGCGCGGTAACGGTGGAGGTCGGTGCCGCAAAGACCAGAGGCCCGTACCTTGAGGACCGCCTCGCCCGGACCGGCGTGGGGGTCCGGAAACTCCCGTATCTCAGCCTGCCTGTTTCCCGGAAATGTCACTCCGCGCATGTCGTTTCTCCTGAATGAGGGGCTCGGAATATTCTAACCGCCTCGCAGGCCTGGTGCATAGATGGGTCAAAATCTCCTCGGACATCCAGCCGAGCAAAACGGCCATCGTCCGGTGTCACATGGGAAACGTAGGTTACGGGGACTCGCTGTTATCAGAGGGTAATTGCACATCATCAGTGGATAGCGGGAGTATTGTTTAGGTGTGGCGATTTCGTGACTGATGGATATTGGGGGTTGGTAGATTCAGAATGGCGAGAACGGACCAACGTGGCAGGAATTCCGCGATTGGCGACCCAATGCATGCGCGAGCGCTCATCCTACAGGTTCCAATAAGCCTTCGCCATTCGTATCTGGGCCAGCTATGGCAAATTGCCGACATTTTGCCGACATACTGCCGACAACGGAACGGGACAAGACGGGACGGCAGATACGTAAAGGGCGCCAGTGGGCTTTCCGGACGTGACACCGCCAGATACAACATGACGGTGTGGGACAGCCTACACAGAACTTTTAATCAGGGTGTCGCATTGTCCCGCACCGTTTGGGCCGCCACAGGGATACCAAGGGAACAAACGACTCCAGTTATCGGCGTTTGGACCTTTCGAGGTATAGCTCGCACAAATATAAAAAAGATGACCCAGAGCTGGAGTCGCACCAGTCCGAATCGCTTGTAATCGGGATAGCCATCCAGCCTCTTAAAGCTGCATCTAACTTGACGGGTTGGTGGAGTTCATCCCTACTCTAGCGCGCCACCAGTTAACTTCCTACCACGCCCAATTGCCGCTCGCTCACGGCGTAACAACCTAGAAGGACATACGGTAAGGGGGTTAATTTATTCCAGCCTATTTAGGCGGCTTTT
>JYMV01009218.1_pt1 | contig 11884 bp, 14 predicted proteins | sample 338911 | NCBI WGS metagenome assembly JYMV01 (sample SAMN03354496, study PRJNA234377) | hydrothermal vent metagenome | biome: Deep sea; feature: Hydrothermal plumes at the Eastern Lau Spreading Center, Western Pacific Ocean; material: Seawater | place: Tonga | collected 2009 | depth 2000 m m
AGCCATCAGGCAGCCTGTAAGCGGGCCCACCAGTCCTGATAAGCGCGCAGGTGAGTCGGGAACACGTTCTGCCACGCGTTGCCCTTCACCGCGTACCGATCACTCTTATTTGCCAAACGTTCTTGCAGGATGGCGCGCGTATTTGCATCGAATTGATCAGGGTGAGCATCCATATAAGCATCAACCCCTACCATTTGCGGGGAAAATCCGAGTCCCTTCAACGTGTTTGCTCCAAACCAAGGAGAAAGATAGACATTCGCTAGCTTGTAATACAATGCATCCGCACCGCGCTTTCTACCGCCTTTGGTAAACATCATCACATTGTTCCACATCTGATGGCCTTCTTTCATCGTACCGTAAAGGATTTCACGTTCGTCCCCGGTCTTTCTGTCGGCTACCAATGCAACCGGCTCCCAGCAGGACGACATGAGTACCTCGCCACTCGCTAGGATGCTGACACCATTCTGGAAGCCATCCCAGAATGTTCGGAATTGACCTTTTTTCTTATAGTCAATGAGAAATTGGCAAACCGCCTTTACCTCATCGGGTTTCATATCAGCGGGATTGTCGATATCGATCTTGCCGCTTTCCCTGAGATAGATTGCCATCGTGGTCAGTGTTGGGCCAAAGTCATTCTGCAAGGCCACGTAACCCTTGAACTGCGAATCGAACATAACTTCCCAGCTATCGGGATGGAACCCCAAAGCCTTGTGGTCGTATGCCATGGAGTCTGCGTTTGAGATGTAGGGCGTGGCGTAGATCTTTCCGTCGTAACGAATCGTATCTGCTGACTCTCCGCCCTCATGATATCTGGGCAGGATATTCTTCCAGTTACGATCGCTTTCTGAGAAGCAAGCGCATCCTCCATACCACCACCATTATCTGTGAGAGCATCGAACAATCTGTTACCGTCACCAACTACCATTTTCTGGATCGCCTCGTCGGCCCGAGCGCTCTTTGTCGTTACAGCCAACTCGACGCCGGCCTGTGCCGCCATCGCACTGAAGTCTTTGGCACCCACCTTTGCGACACCAGAGGCCCAGTATTTCAGTTCGGTGGCTTCTGCAGCAGAAAGGCCGGGCACGTGACCGGCCATTGCAGCACCTGCTAATCCAGCAAAACCCTTAAGCAAGAAGCGTCTATTGAATTCAAATTGGTTCATAACAATCTCCTTAGTTTTGGTTGATTTACTTTCTTATTGGTATTCATGCGTCTCCACCATAACATGCCGTCCAACAGATTCCGACATCTAAATTTAGTCCCACTTAAGAGCCTAGGGAGCAGAACCCCCGTCTGTCGCGCAAATCAGGTTAGTTAACTATTACCGCCATTTCGAAACCAAAGTTTCAAATGTAGCAACCCTGGTAGAGGGTTGATGTAGAACGTCAATCATTTACGCAAACCGGTCCCACGATAACGTCACTGAAAGTGACTCAAATGGACTGGTTGTGACTGGTGTCGGTCACGTTTTGGTTATGCTGTGACGTCGGATGCCCGTCTCCATTAGAATTTCTTATTCTTTCTGTAGACACCTGGGTAGTGTCGCTGTAAGACTCGGTACACCCAAAGGAGGGAAATGAATGAAACTACTGAATTCGATGGGGCCCAATCCGCGCATGGTGCGCATGTTCATGATCGAAAAAGGGGTCGAGTTGGAATCCCTGGAGCACGATGTTCTGGGAGCAGAGAACCGCAAACCCCCGTATACCGACAAGAATCCCGGTGGGCAGATGCCGGCCCTGGAACTCGATGACGGCTCGGTCTTGGCAGAGACAGTAGTGATTTGCGAGTACTTGGAGGAACTGCATCCCAGCCCTGCCTTGGTGGGCACCACTCCTCAGGAGCGGGCGGAAACGCGAATGTGGACACGTCGAGTCGAGCAAAAGATTACGGACAACATGTACAACGGATTTCGGTTTTCGGAAGGCCTGGAACGGTTCAAGGACAGGATGCGCTGCCTGCCCGAGGCCGCGGACGGCTTGAAAGCAGTTGCCCAGGATGGTCTCGCGTGGCTGGATGCGCTGATGGATGGCAAGGAATACGTGTGCGGCGACCGCCTGACGATTGCTGATCTCGTGCTCTACTGCTGCATGGATTTCGCGGCTGGGGTTGGCCAGAGCCTAGATCCCAGCCTTCCGAATATCAGTGCGTGGTTCGCCCGGATGGATGCGCGTCCGAGTGCTAAGACCAGTCTGCACCCGGCTGCAGAGAAGGCTGGAAGAAAGGGCTGATGCGCTCAGCGGCAGTTCCGCGAGAATGGGATTGAACGTGACTCAAATTGTATGCCGTGACCGGTGACGCCAGGTAAGCCACGCTGAGCACAAAAACCATGGTCAAGATTCGGGTGCAAACCGCAGATACCTGAGCCGTGGGTAACACCAAACAACGCCTTCCCGTACCGAACGATGAATACTGAGCCTGACCAATACACCAGCCTGATGGCGGTCGTTCGCAACCGCATGACCAACCGGGCCTTTGACCCCGATTGCAAGATACCGACCCAGCATTACGAGATGATTCTCGAAGCAGCTCGCCACGCCCCTTCGGGCGCGAACGCCCAGCCCTGGCATTACATCGTGATCACCGAACCCGAAACCAAGAGTCTGCTGGCAGACCGTTTCAAGGCCGAACAGAAGGCCCGGGCCCGGGTAAAGATGAAGTTTCCAACACCCAACTATGAAGGCATCCGTTCAGCACCAGGGGTAATCATCGTGGTCGCTGATTTCCGTTTCATAAAAGCTTTTCCGGTTCTCAACGATGGCTCGGACACCGACCGGATGTACAAACAGAACGCCGAACGGATACTGCTGCAGAGCGTTGCGGCTTCAGTCATGTCAGCGCACCTCGCAGCTGCCGCCCTGGGCTACGCCGTATGGTGGATAACCGCCATCGGCCAGAAGGCCATCCAGCAGGAGCTCAAACCACTACTTGCGGTTCCCGACGAACTGGACATCATCGATATCATGTGTTTCGGACCACCACTTAAAGCCTCCTACAAGCGCTGGAAAAAAGATCTCAACCAGATCCTCCACTGGGACCGTTTCGACCTGGCGCTGTTTCCGACTGACAACGACATCGATACCTGGATCCGGGAACACCGGCATCATGTCATGTACCGTGACGAATCACGAATCGACTGACTGTTTCTGCAGAGAACTTTCAGGTGTTAATAGTTTGTTTATGGCTTGGGGTTAAGATAGCGATATGAAACTTTCTGACGACAACAACAACGAAGACCCTGTGCTGTCGGTCGATCCGGTAGCGTTCATCTGCGAAGTTGAGAAAATTTGGCAGGCCCGTGATGGCGCTATGGCGGCGGCGGGTTACACCGAAGACGCCGTAGTCTATTACGGTCAGGGGCAATCACATACCGGTGAAAGCCTGCGGAACTGGCCGACTCGCTGGTTCGAGTATGCGCCTGACCTATCGATTACTAAGACCTACCGCGGTCACCACGGTAACTGTATCGCTGGGACCTGGGAAAGCCGTTACACCCACCCGGAGACTGGTAAGCGTATGATCGAACGCGGGGCAGAGCTGTTTTACCTTCGCGGAGAAAAAGTCTACGAGCATCACATGTGGCAACACAGCTGGCCTGAAAACGAAGTTCCTAAAGATGCCGGGTTTTCTACCGACTGACCGACCTGGTTCTGGTTTGGACGTTGCTGAAAAGGTAGAGAGGTTTACGGTGTTAGTGGGATGTTGGGAGTAACTAACCCAAGCTCTCTGCCAGCCGAGGGAGACTAACGAGGGCTGCATCATGACTAGAAAACCCAAGCGTGATTTCGTTGATCAGAAAGGCCTCAAAGATGCGGATGTGAACGCCCTCCAGCGGCTTTCTCCGCCACGCGAGATGCCGTTTAGCGTTACCAAACTAGGTCACGTTGTTCTGATGGTAAAAGACGTTCAACGCGCTGCCAATTTCTACACGCAAGTGCTTGGCTTTCGGATCTCTGATGTCTATCCGGAAAGCATGATGCCTGGAAAGATGGTGTTTCTAAGATTCAATCACGATCACCACGGTGTCGCGCTAGTTGGGGGGTCGGAGCGGGAGGTCGATAATTGTGAACTTCACCATGTGGCTTTCCAGGTGGAGACGCTCGACGAGGTTTTCCATGCGCGGGACCACCTTGAAAAACACAACGTTCCTATAGAATTTGCCGGTCGACGGCGCTCGGGGTGTCAGGTCGCAGTGGAATTTCGTGATCCTGATGGCCATGTACTCGAAATCTACTGGGACATTGATCAGGTTGGCCCTGAAGAGGAAGCGCGTCCAGCAAACCAATGGCGGCCGGCTGTTTCTCTGGAAGATGCCATCGACAATGCACCGCCTGGACAGGATGTGACCTTGGCGGATACATCACTGCGGCGTTAACGGAAGTGATATAAATTGAGCGTAGGGGCGACTTGGGGATGGCTGACTGCATAGATACCAATCAATAAAGAGGCTGGAATGAAGGAAACCGAGTTCGCCTCGAAGCTTGTTCAGGATTACCTGACCGGGAAGGAAGTCGGTGTGTTGGCCACGGTAAACCCGGACAGCAGTCCACTTGCGATGCCCATGTGGTTTGTCCATGACAGGGATGGACTTGCTCTGGTGAGTCAAGCTGATGACATGAAGGTGAGGAACATGCGTCAAGATCCGCGCGTCGGTTTTGTCGTCGAGTCGGGAAGTGGCGGAACCATCGAGTGCATGATCGTACAGGGGAGGGTGACGTTTCTGTCCAGCGAATTCGATCGCAGCCGAGTCGGCGCTCGGTTCATCGACAAGTACGGTGTCCACATGGAGAAACGCTGGGATGGGCGTTCGGTACCCGGATCGCGAGCGCTTTTTCTGATTCAACCCCGCCGTATCAAGGTCTGGGGTGCGCTCGCAACATCCGACTGAACGTTACGGCAAGGATCGCTGGTCCAAATCTAGCCGCGCCCACCATTTTCCACTGCTTTTATGCCATTCTGGTAGAACACTGCCATTTTGCCTTCTCAGTGTGCTGGAAACGTGCTGAAAATCTGAAGTTAGCCACTGCATCATGCAGGTGATCTGGTGCTAGATTGGCAACTCATTTTGTCAACTGAATACTGACATGACGTAGCAGTTTGCTCAGCTCAAAGAGCGTTCTGCCATTTATCACAGGCCAACTGACAAAGGTGTGGATACCTTGACCATGTGTTGGCCCATTCATGAATTCCCCGACCAAAGTGGCTGGCTCAATGTTTCTGCGTATTCGGAAAACATGACATTGAAACTGATGCTGATCCTCGTCTGATTACTGCTGTTGATATCAACCGAATGGGACAATCAGGAAGGGAACACCAGTAGTGTGCCATCGTTTATGGTGACGACAACCTGGTCGGTATTATCAGCAGTCAGTTCTGTCACGGGAGGTTTGATCACGTCCCGTTGAGGCCTTGGATCGTGGAAGTTAATTGTGTCTGCTCCTTTGCCCGTCTGTAGATAGTAGACTCCACTGAGAAGATTGTTGGGATGGTTATGCATCTTGTGAATAGCGCCAGGCGCGTTCATATTGGCCCAGAGCCCGGTCATCACAAACGGGGTATCGGCGATCTTTAAGAATTCAAGAACCTTTTTTACTGCTTCGTGTATCGATGATATCAGCTGCCCAAAGCACTCTGATTGATGTAAGTCGTGATCTGATTGCCAGCTCAGGCTCGACTCTCAGCCGGGTTTGGCTTGCCGCAGCAGTTCGAGAGTGCTGACGACGTCCTGGCTGACTCTTTTAATGATTTCCTCTTTGAGTTGAGTCTTCCATACGAAACTTGGGAACATACGAATAACGTCCGCTTCCTCGAAAGTTGATGCCACCTTATTGACCATGTCTTCATTTTCTCTGGTTTGTTCACGGCTGTGAACAGCTTTCGCAGAATTTCCCATTTTGATCGTAAGTTATTTCAGCGGATTCTGAGTGGTAATCCGCAATCATATGGCGGATCCCGAAATACTGATCGAGCCCTACTTCGAATTACTCACATAGGCTCACTTTGACCACAATGTGACCGAAATTCGTCCACTCCAGTCTTCTCCAGTCACAGTGAATCACCTACACGCGAAATCGGTGTGCAGTTCTGGCGCTATTTGACCTAGGCCGTCTCTTCTCATGTGCTTTGGTCCAATCCCATCCAGCCAAATCCAGCACTTTAGACGGCAACTTTGACGATAACTAGTTAACCGTCGTAAGATTACTTCTGCTTTTCCAATCTCTTACAGATCAGTTCGATCCCTGCACGGCCCACCAATCAATCAACGATTTATAGAGACTCACCAACTACCCATGATCCAATTGAACTGTTCATAAACCTGTTCGTAAATGGTGACAGTAGTTGCTTTTCGCGCTGCGAAGATGTTGTTCTGTGGCAAGCAGAAAGCAATTGTTTTTGCCAACGGCCCGTGGGTTCGTCCGGAAGTAATCTTCTTCTCCTTAGAGCATGACGTTAAGGCGGTTGCAGATTGCCTCGTGCATGCTACATTGCTTCAGCCAATCGGTAGTTGAGAGTCTACTTTTCTGCCCGAATTTACCTGGTCGGCAATACTCGGGAAACTGCTTCCCGGCGAATAGAGTATCTGAACTGTTCTGTTGCTTCATACTACCGATTTATCCATAAATGCGCTGAGAAATCCTTGAAACATTATGTTAGATGACTCTATTCTTTTCACCGTATTTCTGATTTTTACGGGTTCGGCTATTCTGGCAACTGTTGGACTCTTTGCCAGGCAATCCCTACTCAGTATCTACATTATTCTCGGCATTCTTGTAGGTCCTATGGGTATAGGACTCATCAAGGATGCGAACCTGATTGGAGATCTCTCCCATATTGGAATCATCTTTCTGCTGTTTCTGCTGGGCATTGATCTCTACCCGCAAAAACTCTTACTGCTGATAAGACAGACGACTGTAATCACAGCGGCAAGCACCTTGGTGTTTGGAGTTCTCGGCTATGTCATCGCAATAGTATTTGGTTTGGCTCCAAGGGATTGTCTGTTGGTTGGGTTGGCGACCACTTTCTCTAGCACCATCGTGAGTCTGAAACTACTGCCAACGACAGTGCTTCATCATCGTCATACTGGTGAAGTCATTATCAGTATCCTTTTGCTCCAAGATTTCTTGGCAATTGCATCCCTATTGCTTTTGCACGGCCTGTCGGCCGAAGGCAGTTCGTGGCAGCAAGCGGGTTGGCTCATCGGTGCACTACCCTTGTTATTCTTCGGTGGCCTAGCCGGCGAGCGATGGGTGCTGCGACCATTGTTTTCTCGATTTGAGCAGATTGGTGAGTATGTGTTCCTGCTGACCCTCGGTTGGTGTCTAGGCGTCGGTCAGTTGGCCAATAGCCTAGGCTTGCCTTATGAGATTGGTGCCTTTATCGCGGGTATTACTGTAGCGAACAGCCCGATCGCCGCCTACATTGCCGACAATCTGCGGCCGCTGAGGGATTTTTTCCTGGTGATGTTCTTTTTTGCAATCGGGGCAGGATTGAGCGTCACAGGTCTTGGAACAATATGGCTAGGGGCTGTGGTGCTGGCAGCTGCCGTCGTCGTGATTAAGCCATTAGTATTTTCGGTTTTGCTTAAGACTGCCGGTGAACCCGACAGTCTTGCCAGGGAGGCAGGTGTTCGATTGGGTCAGATGAGTGAATTTTCACTGCTGCTGGTAGCGGTTGCAGCAAACGCCAAGGCAATCACCTCGGCCGGCGCCACCTTTGTACAGCTCGCTACGATAATCACATTCGTTGTTTCCTCAGTTGTGGTGGTGCTGCGTTATCCGACACCTATCGCTCTATCAGATGGCTTACGCCGGGATTGAGTTGAGCTTCGTGAGCATGACCTGACCTGACAACGTCTGCAGCCACCGTACCTGATGTTAACTCCAACTGTTGGTCATTCGTCTCCTGTAACAAAACAAAGGTACTACAGAGATAATGTTTCTGAAGTGGTTCCTGTAACTGTTCAATTGAAATACCAGAAACTCTTAAAAAGTAGTACGAAAAAGCTGTGAACTCCGAATTGAATTGGACAATCCCTGAGCAGTTAACACTGTAATAACAGTCTTAAACGGGTTTGGGAGCCACTGACTTTTAATCAGGTGGCCGCTGGTTCAAATCCACCAGCGCCCACAATTTCACTCCAGTGTTTATGCGACTTTCTCCAGTTGCTAACGCTGGCTTCATCTTCAACTCAATGGTCAATGTGCCTAGAACGTGACCGAAATGTCTCCACCTTGCGTACTGCATCGTGCAGGTCTGTCTGGTAGATCAGACACCAAGCCAGTCACATAACCCCCTGAAGTCATCGACCGTGATCTCGGGCTGCAGCGGGGACTCGTCATAGGGTAGGTCATAACGGTCGATATAAGCACCGCGGTAGCCGCTCGCACGGGCCCCCAGGATATCAAAGGAATGCGCCGCAACCATCATGATCTGCCCCGGTTCAAGGTCTAGCCTACGGGCGGCATGGCGGTAGACCGCTGGATCGGGCTTAAATTGACCCACCGACTCCACGGAAATGATCTCGTCGAATCGGATCTTAATTCGGTTGCGGGCGAGATGGACCAGGTAGCCGTGTTCACCGTTAGAGAGCATGACCAGGCGGCAGCTCCCTGCTAGTCTTTCAAGTCCTGCCACGGCATCATCAAACGGGTCGAGTTGCTGATAAGCCAGCATAAATTCATCGACCTGACTCTCAGAAAACGCGACCTTAAACGTGCGCAACGTGTACAGCAGCGACCGCCGCATCACCGCAAGGTAGCCGCTGTGCCCGAGCATCAGAAGATTGTCCTGGTATTGCTCGATTCGCTGGCGCATCCTCCAGTAGGCCCACAGTGTTGTTACCTGCGTCTGGGCCCCGCAGTCATCAAGCAACTCAGACAAGCGCGGCGTCAGGCTTCCGGCAAGGTCCAAGACTGTGCCGAAGATGTCGAATGCAAGGGCCTCGGGTCGATCGGCAACGTCGAGCTGCATGGACAGTACTCCACTGAAAATTCGGGTGTACAAGTGATGTGTGGGTTCCGGACAAGACCGGTTGCCTTCGATAATATTAACCGTTAAATAACCAAAGCGGAACACGATTCTCGTCAGCCTCGGTATCATCTGGTGCGAGCCACCCCAGGGTCAATGTCCGCTGAAAAACACATTTACTGATCAGACAACAACATGAACAGGTTACCGATCAAATGAAACGCTTTTCAGAGGCCTGTAACCGTAACCAGGCTCCGATCCTGGCGGTACTCAAAGAAGTCCTGCCGGACACAGGCAGGGTTCTTGAAATTGGCAGTGGGACGGGCCAGCACGCCGCATACTTTAGTCGTTCTTTACCGGATCTTGCCTGGCAGCCGAGTGATCTTGCTGAGGCCCTGCCCAGTATCGAAGCCTGGCGCGAGGAATCCGGTGCGCCAAATCTGAATCCCCCCATGGTGATCGACCTGCTGGGCAACAACGACACCCCGAGTAGAGTCGATGCCATCGTGTGTATCAATACTGCCCACATCGTGGCTTGGACAGGTGTTGAACGTCTGTTCAGCATCGCCGCTAACATCCTCGAACCTAAGGGTGTATTGTACTTTTACGGGCCATACCGTTATCCCGACCACGCGCTTGAACCCAGCAATGTAGCGTTTGACCGCTGGTTGAAAGAACAAAATTCCGTGAGCGGGATCAGGGATTATGCAGCTGTCGAGTCGCTGGCCGAGTCCAACGGTTTTATTCTGGGCGGTGATAGATCGATGCCGTCCAACAATCGGTCGATCTGGTGGGTTCGCCAGACAGCGGCGCAATGAAATGACCGGTAGTACCGCATGGATTCCTGAGGCCTCCTAAAAGAGGGGTGTACACGGAACTTTAGCCTTGGGTAAGGGGTAACCTGCGTCAAAGTAAAAATCGGACAAAGTTCTGAACTCGATGCGGTGGCTAGCATACTAGATGATTTTGCGAAGAGTATCGCGATTTATGTTTGCGCCGCAGATGATCACGACGACATTTCGTCCCTGGCAGTGCTGGCTGAACTGTTTCAGACCTGCAAGGGCAACACCAGCTGCGCCTTCTAGCAACATATGGTGTGCATCGATGAATTCGCGCATTGCCAAGGCGATTTCCTCTTCAGGAACTAGGGCATAGTCGTCTACGAGTTTCTGGCATAGATCAAAGGTGATTGCGCCTGCCTCGATCGCGCCAGCGGTACCGTCAGACAGCGTTGTTTCGCTGGGCATATCAAGCAATCGCCTTGCCTTAATTGACGCAGCCATGATCGGCGCCGCCGTCGGTTGACAGCCAATCACCTGCATACGCGGATTCACAGATCTGAGGAAACCAGCGACCCCGGCAATGAGACCACCACCACCAACAGCGACAAACAAAGCGTCGACATTGTTGATCTGGTTCGCAATTTCGACACCACAACTCGCCTGACCAACGATCACATCGGCATCGTTGTAGGGAGACACGTACGTCATTGCGTTATCTATCGCGTATTGGCGTGCATGCTCTTCCGTATCCAGCCCATCAGTACCAAAGTGCTGTACTTCGGCGCCAGCTCGACGTATTGCGTCTACTTTTGCAGACGATGCCCACTCAGGCACAAAGACGATACCTTTGATACCAAGCTTGTTCATCGTATAAGCGACGGCTGCACCGTGATTGCCGCTGGATGCAGCGACGCAGCCAGCGGTGGCTTCGTCGCGAGATAGCAACAGTAGCTTGTTGCAAGCACCACGGAGCTTGAACGATCCGGTGGTCTGCAAGTTCTCGAGCTTGAGCCATACGTTGGCGCCGGTGAGCGTGCTGAAGTAGGGCGAATGTTCCAAAGGTGTTTCGCGAATATGGCTACGGATTCGCTCCGCGGCGAGTACTGCACTGGAGGGGATCGATTCAATGTTCATTGACAAAAATAATTAGGAAATGCAATATGGAATTCCAAATATAATGCTAAACGAATTAGTAGGAACATGACAACCAGACCATCTGATCTTTTAATCGACGTCGTATATTCAAGCCTACGCGACTTGATTGTCTCAAACGCGTTACCTGCTGGTCAGAAGCTCGTTGACCGAGACTTGGCGGAGTTGCTGGAAGTCAGCCGGACGCCTATCCGCGAAGCGCTCGGCCGTTTGGCCATGACCGGTCTGGTCGAAAAGCGCCCCCGACGTGGTTATTACGTCAGTAAGTTTTCTGCGGATGAAGTGAAGGACTTGTATGAGTTCAGAAAGATGCTCGAAATTCATTCCGTCAGACTGGCTGCACAAAATGCACAACCTTCGCATCTGGCGGAATTTGACCGTATTCTGAGTGAGTTGAGTAAGTTGTCTTCTGGCTCAAGTGGACACGCCAAGGCGGTTGAACTTGATATGAAGATTCATGAGTTGATCGCCCGCGCAAGTGGCAATACATCACTACATCAGGCCATTCAGAACGTACTACACAAGGTGATGTGTTTTATTTCGGTAGAAATCGCTGATCAGCGTTCACTTGCTGCTGCCCACCGACAACATCAGAGCCTATTTCACTTCATTAAAGAGAAAGACGTGGAGGGAGCTGCAGAACTAATTCGTATGCATGTGGATACTGCAAAGGAAAGCCTGGTCTCTGTACTCGAGACTCGTGACGAAATACGGAGCGCCGTTCTGGCGGCAGCGCCGTCTAAAATAAGAGGTTCTGACCAACAAGTCCGCAAACCTGACAATGACATTCAACAAGGAGAAACGTTATGAAGGATATCGACATTTTGTTAAAAGCTATGGAATCAGGACGCATGAGTCGGCGACAGTTCCTCGGTAGGGCTGCTGCATTGGGCATTACTGCCAGCGCGGCTTCAACCTTGCTCAGCCGGTCCGCCTACGCGTCTACACCGAAGCGCGGTGGAGAGGTCATGGTCGCCCCTGAG
>JYMV01047721.1_pt1 | contig 11884 bp, 10 predicted proteins | sample 338911 | NCBI WGS metagenome assembly JYMV01 (sample SAMN03354496, study PRJNA234377) | hydrothermal vent metagenome | biome: Deep sea; feature: Hydrothermal plumes at the Eastern Lau Spreading Center, Western Pacific Ocean; material: Seawater | place: Tonga | collected 2009 | depth 2000 m m
TGTATCTTATAAGTAATTAAAATATTCAGAATCAATGAGATATTTCTTTTCCATCGCCCTGTTATGTCTTTTTTCTTCTTTTTCAGCTCAGTCTGTAATAACTTATCCTTACAATCCAGACTCTAATGGAGATGCATTTGTAGCTACGCCAGATATGCTTGAAACCCTTGCTTTCTTCGGTTCAGTGTTCACACCTGCAGAGATTCAAATAGACGGAGTTGGTCTATTACAAGTGATACTAGATTTGCAAAATCAATTAGGCGCTTTTCAGCAAGATATAGCATCCCTTCAGTCAGACAATATAGCACTAACACAGCAGATTATTGATCTGCAAAATGCTGGTTTCAGCACCTTTGATGGAGCGTATTCTAGCTTGAGTGGTATACCAAGTATGGCATGGGTAGACCTGTCTTTTGCGAACCTCAGTGACGACTACCTAGCTAACATAAACCTCTCTTACGCTACTCTCTCTAACTGCAACTTCATGTCTAGCAACCTCATTAACGCCAACCTCTCATACTCCGACCTCTCATACTCCGATCTCACTAGCGCCACCCTCAATAACGCCAACCTTTTTAACGCCGACCTCACTGGCACCAACCTCTTTAACGCTAGTCTCACTAGCGCCAACCTCGTATCGGCCAACTTCACTGGTGCCAACCTCTTTAACACCGATCTCTCTAACGCCATCATCCAAGATGTAATTTGGGAAGGAGCGTATATTTTGGGTTGCATAGGATGTCCTTGTACGGACGCGGACAACAACTATTACTGTGATCCAGAAATCGAATAATATATAAGAATACATTCATTAAGGTTATACATAAAATAACATCCGTATCTTATAAGCCTTAAAACCAATACTATGAGATATTTCTTTTCCATTGCCTTAATTGGCCTATTCACATCTTTATCTGCTCAGGAGATTATTACTTACCCTTATAACCCAGACTCAGATGGAGATGCATTTGTAGCTACGGCAGATATGCTTGAAACCCTTGCTGTTTTCGGTTCAGTATTCACACCTGCAGAGATTCAAATAGATGGAGTTGGGTTAGCTGAAGTTATAGGTCAGCTTATCGTCAATCAGAGTATACTTGAAGCAACTTTATATTCTCAACAAGTCTATATTTCTCAACTTCAGCAGTATATATCTATTACACCAGAGACTGTCCTTATCACTGGCGCTAACCTTCAAGTAGTTAGTGGAGCAGGTGCGACAGACTCAGGTGTAAACGGCACAGGGAACGTCATTATTGGCTACAACGAAGACAATGGCAGTGTTAAATCAGGCTCTCACAACCTTGTAGTTGGTACTAATCATACTTACTCTGCTTATGGAGGAATTGTTGTCGGTATAAACAACTCAATAACGGGAGCTTATTCTTCCGTTTCGGGGGGGACTAATAACACCGCGTCGAATAATTATTCTTCCGTTTCGGGGGGGACTAATAACACCGCTTCGGGATGGCAATCTTCTGTTTCGGGAGGGTTCTCTAACACCGCTTCGTATGACTATTCTTCCGTTTTTGGGGGTTATGCGAATACCGCTTCAAATCTGGCTTCTACCGTCTCGGGTGGGAATGGCAACTCCGCATCGGGACAGTATTCTTCCGTCTCGGGGGGGTATCTAAGCACCGCTTCGGGATGGTGTTCTTCCGTATCGGGAGGGGCCTTTAACACCTCTTCGGGATGGGTATCTTCTGTAGTTGGCGATTTTAATAGCACTTTCTTTGATAACTCTGCTGACGGAAATACGGTTAATTAGTTGTTTTTGAAGTAGCATATAAATCTCTAGCTGTGCCTCGAATAATAATGTATTCTTAAACGGTCCTCGTATCATGCTGTGAATATTGGATCCAGGCGATGAAAAGAGAAAATAATTTTACAATCGAGCTAACTCAGAAGTTAAGTACTCCGCTATGCTCCTCATACCTTGTATTTCACCTCCAACTTCTAGCTCTGCTCCGTTGTTATAGTTAGTGTTAGTATTTACGTCGTACACATAACGATTACCGCCTTCATCCTTTGCGTACTCGATAGCTCCTATGCCTATTCCGTTATCTAGAAGGAACACCTTGTACTTGTGCAAATCGTCATTTTCATAGTTCTGGTGAATAGAGAATTTTGCACTTACTCCATCAGTAGGACAGAAGTCATCATTTACGTGGCATGAATCTGCTGGCAGAGTTCGAAACCACCTGAAACGTCAACTCTAACAGCGTAAATCATCTCTCCTCCAATAAATTCAACACGTGTAATACCGTGAATGATTCTAATGAATATAGTCTCTTTACGCATGACTGTGCCCCTTACAATTCCATCAAGATCTGTTATCGCTACCCTGACCTTTGAGCCATGATGATTCTGTATAAATTTTATAACTTAGGCTTCATGTTTCATACCCATGAATATCGGTATTTGTAGATGAAAAAACTACTGTCATTAGCATATACTATTTGCCTCACGACAGGTATCTGGTGCCAAACCGCCTTGGTCCCAAATACTATTCATTTTGATGTAGGCAAATGGTTGCCTCACCACGAATGGACTATCTCAACTATAGACGGACCTAGCTTGGGGGTTAGGTCCTCTTGGATGAAAGCGTATGATGACGGTTGGGGAGCAGCCCATGGAGGTGTACAGCATGGCCTTGAATTAGGATATTGGTGGACGGGGTCTACAGAACACAAGGGTCAGGGCTTGATAGCGTGGAACCTTAGAACAGGCTTACACAATAGACTACATTGGGAGTTCCGTATAGGTTTGGCATACAGTCCTGCCTCATACGACCCCGGTCAGCCACTTGAGTTAAGAGCATTAGGAAGTCGTCTTAACGGGCTATTAGAAGTAGGTACAAGTATAAATATAGCCCCAAACTTGTACCTCAGGGCTTGCATTCAACATACTAGTAACGGAGCGGTAAAAAGACCAAATCCGGGCATCAACTCTTTTCATACTGGTATTTCCTGGCAAGGAGAGATAGGTGCTGATAAGAGAAATCATATCTCTCCTAGCCCTCAAATATCCAGTCTACAATTAGGACTACTTCAAGGAGCTCGTGATGCAGGTTCTTTTGGCGGAACCATATATGGCGTTACTGAATTACATCTACAGTACAACCATCCTCTAGGTCCTCGCTTCGCTCTCATAGGAAATTCGGCTTTACTTCACCATGGGGCATTGCGTTCGGAAGGCGGGGAAGGGGAACCCGTGCCAGGACAAGCTGAAAAATTACATGAACGCATCCAAGCCGCTGTAGCCTTTGGCGGTGCCGCGCAATGGGGTAGCGTTAATCTCGATATGATGGCTGGGTATGTCTATCTACGCCCCACGCCTGGATTCTACCGAACCCATCTTCGGACTCAATTGAATATTCGAATCTCATCGCAGCTAAAGATTCTAATCTTAATGCGATCTACTCGATTTCGAGCCGACTTTACAAAATCTGTTGTCAGATATTAATTATAAATACTCATTAATCAAATGAACACTTAATTCACTAAGTGCAACCATTTCGGACTTATGTAAGTTATTATATTTGAACAGTTTCCACATGAAATACTTAAATCGACTTTTAACTTTACTGACACTGTCTTTAACGGTCTCATTAATATTTAGCTCTTATACAATTGCACAAAATTCATGTTGTGGAGGTGGAAGGTATTCTACGCCTATATATCCTACGACTGTAGTAGATGAGAATATATTTTATCGGTCTGCATATGATTATTTGGGGAATGTTGTTGATTTGTCATTTGATGTATACCGACCTGTTGGCGATAACTGCACCGCTCGTCCTGCTGCTATTTTTTACTACGGTGGGGGGTTTTATCAAGGAGATACTTCTGAAGACTACATAGTAATGCTATGCGACACACTCGCTCAGATGGGTTATGTCACATTTGCTTTCGAGTACAGAGAGGGATTTGCTACGGAGGATTTCGCTGGATTTCAAGGCCCATATCCCACTTGTTATGATACGGAAGAAGCTGAGAGAACAGTTTACAGATGTATTCAGGACGGAAAGGAAGCTGTGAAACACGTTAAATCGATGGCTTCAATTTATGATATTGACACTAATTATGTTTTTATTGGGGGAGCAAGTGCTGGTGGATTTATTTCAATGGGAGTAGCCTATATGGATAATTACGAAAGACCTGTATCGACTTATGATATTAACTATGCTTGGTATTTGTTTGATGGTATTCTTATTGATAGACCTGATATGGGGCTACTCGATGATCCTTTCTCTTATCCCGGAATTAGCAGTAATGTTGCAGGCGTGTTAGATTTAGTAGGCGCAGTCCAAGACACGAGCATTATAGAAGGACCAAATGATCCGCCAATTATAATCTATCACGGTAATGCAGATGATATAGTAGCTTATAATTACGATTATCCCTACGGTGGGCAGTTAAACTCTTACCCAATGCTCTATGGTGGAGAGCCGATAGCTCAACGAGCTAATAATCTAGGTATGAATGTTCAGTTTACGTTATTTGATGGCGCAGATCATGATATAAGTCCATATATGTCAGAAATCATTCTAGGATCTACATTATTTTTCGAGCAGATAATTTGTTCATCTGTAAATATGTGTCCAGAAGATGTTAATGGAGATGGCTCTATAACGGTACAAGATATTCTCAGTATTCTTGGAGAATTTGGTTGTATTAACTTTTGTGAAAATGATGTCAATAATGATGAATACGTAACTGTTGCGGATTTGTTGATGGTCCTAAGTTTATTTGGCAGTATCTGTGGATAGAATAATTCATTATTTTTATTGCAAGTCCATGCCGAAACTTTGAATTAGATTCAATGTGATTTTCCATGCGACCTGGGTGATATCAGGATGAAATTTAATCTTTGATTATTTTTGCGATCTATAGGCTATTTGTAGTTTATATATGTCAGGTTACATATTTCCCGAATTATTAGCTACTACATAGTGTGCCGAAGGCAGCAAGTAATATTAAGATATCCTGTACGTTTGTTGACCCATCATAATTGAGGTCAGTCATACAACCACTAGTACAACCGAATTCTACAAGTAATTCTAGAATATCAGCCACTGAGACTACTCCATCACCATTTATATCCTCAGGACATATGCAAGAATCGAATTCACAAGTACCATCATCAATTATTGCGTTAGTGTCGTAGTTACATGCATTAATATTTGTACAACCATGAACGGCGCCAGAAAGAACTACAATTACAGAACACCCATCAACAATAGATTCGAAACTATCGCCAATATCATTCGCAATAATCTGATTGGAAATGCATGCGTCTGCGAGATTCCCTTCAATTTCTACTTTCACCAAAACACCTGATCCAGGAGGAATAAAAGCACCAACCAAAGAGAAGCCTAAAACAATGTCAGAAGAGTTATTAAGTAAAAAACCCGCCTCATCTGCGGCGCCTCCATATGCACTTAGTATAATTACATCGTTTAAACTAAATTGGAATCCCGTTATAGGAACAGAACTCTGATAATAAACGTCAAACGTCGTTTGGGCACAGATAGAGCTCGAAGGAATGTAAAATAATGCAATAAGGAGTAGAGTAACGATTTGTTTCATGGGTGAGGTTTTAATTAGTTAATAATCAGCCTCATACATCAAGGTAGTACAAATTACAATATGAAAGGTCGATCCGTCAATAAAAATCAAATTAGGAATATGCGTTTAATTTTTGGTTATATTAAAATTTTCAGTAAATTACCAGCATAAAGTGTTCATTATGAGGGTTATAATTATTTTTTTAGCGTGCATTGTGTCATTTACAATTCACTCTCAAGTTAGTAGCGAGGGGCGTCCTTTACAATGGAATGATTCTGACTATAACCCACAAACGGGCATTGTAGTTATGCCAAATATTAATGTTGATGCTCTTTTAGAAGAGGATGCAAATTATGATCACACCCATTTTATTCCCAGGAGATTTGGAGTTGAGCATGATGTTCAATTAAGTATAGAAAACTCAGGAGTTTGGACCATCGAAAATGATTATCATGTTTGGAGACTTGGAATAAAATGTCCTGATGCATTAAGCATTAGTTTTATTTTGTCAAAGTATCTTCTGCCTAAAGGAGCAAAGCTCTTTATTTGGAATCAAGCTCGTACAGAATTCTTAGGGTCATTTACCGATAGAAACAATAAAGAGTTTGGTTCACTAGCAATAGGACTTATCAGTGGCTCTTCGGTTGTATTAGAGTATCAGGTGCCACTATCAAATTTAGTAAAGGGTGAACTTGAAATAGGAAAGGTGATTCATGGTTATAGATCATTATTAGGCCAAAATCTAGAAATTCAAGAACGTTCAGGCCCTTTTGGTACATCTACATTGACTTGCCATAAGGATGTTAATTGCCCATTAGGGATAGATTGGCAAGTAGAAAAGAAGGCTGTTACATTAATAGTATGTGGTGGAGCATGTTGTACTGGAGCACTAATTAATAATACTTCTGAAAATGGAGCTCCCTATCTATTAACAGCAAATCATTGTGTAAATGAATATGGTGGAACCTTTGATGATCCTCTTTTTTGGGTTTATTACTTCAATCATGAAACGACTAGTTGTAATGCTGCCACTTATACAACAAACCAAAGCATTTCAGGAGGTATTCTAGCCGCATGGTCTTCCACTACAGATTTTGCTCTTATAGAACTTACCGAAAACCCACAAACATATTACGATGTGATATATGCGGGTTGGGATAAGAGTGAACATATTGCATGGCATGTGACGAGCATACATCATCCAGCAGGAGATTCAAAAATGATTTCTGCATTCTATGATCCCCTTGACCCATCTTGGAGCTATCAAGTAAACAGTTATGGAGTACAGGCTTGGTGGGTGCCTCATTGGAGTGCAGGTACAGTTGAACCAGGATCATCAGGAGCTCCTTTATTTGATGATAACCATAGAATTATAGGGCAGTTATGGGGAGGTGGAGTAGGTGCTAATTGTGATATTAATGATTGGCAAGAATCAAATGTGAATTTCTATAGTTGGTATGGAAGATTTGATTTAAGTTGGAATCTAGGGTTATCTACATATTTGGACCCTGGAAATACGGGGCTACAAACCTTAGATGCTTATGACCCAAATGCAGTATATGATGGTGGTTGTATTGACCCTTATTACTGCAACTACGATCCAAGTGCTTTATTTGATGATGGGTCATGTACAGTAGATGATATATGTGGAATTTGTGGGGGGGATGGAAGCACTTGTTTAGGATGTACAGATTCAATTGCATGCAACTATGATCCAAATGCTATTTCAGATAATGGGAGTTGTACATACGCGGATTTCGGGTATGATTGTGATGGTAATTGCACATATGGAGATTTAGATGGAGATGGCATTTGTGATGCTTGTGAAACGATGGAATATATCATCGTTGAGTGTTTTTGTGAATACTTTGATCCCTTAACGTATACGGTGTTCTTCATTGATGTTGATGAAGTGAATTGTATTACTTATGAAGACTGTTATTGTGTATGTATCAATGATATTAACGGTGATGGGATATGTGATCCATTCTGTAGTGAGGATATCAATGCTGATGGCATTGTAAGTGTACAGGATTTATTACTTGTATTAAGCGAATTCGGGTGTATATCATTATGCGAGAATGATGTAAATCAAGATGGGTACGTAACAGTTGATGATATATTATTACTCCTTAGCGAATTCGGTAATATTTGCGAATAGAACTCCCGTCTCTTAAAGTTGGGATGTCAGTACGCTGTATAAAAGACTAGTCTCTCATAATCCTTAAAAGCGAAAGAGTCAGCGCAAGCTGACTCTTTCGTCTTTCGTTGTAGCGGGGGTAGGAGTTACCTCCCTGACTTCGTCAGCTCGGTGAGTCCCTTGAGAGGGGCTTAACTAATCGAACGCCCGAAAGGGCTATCACCACCCTTTGGGTGATGATTTGGCTCTTTTTCTATTCAAATCCTTAAACAAATAAATTTGTTACGCATCTATATAGAAAAAGGGCCAGTACACTGTGTGTACTAGCCCTTTCGTCTTTCGACTTAGTAGCGGGGGTAGGACTTGAACCTACGACCTTCGGGTTATGAGCCCGACGAGCTACCAACTGCTCCACCCCGCGATGAGGTTCCGATTCAAATTGTAGTTAATTAGAAAATTCACTTGCAAGCCATAAACCTTGCGTCGAATCGGACATCAAAGGTAGTCCGTCTTTTTTAATATCCAACAATTTAGAATAATAAATAAAGGGGAGAGGCGGTGCGGTTTGGTATAGAGGGAAGATGTTGAAGGCGAATAACTTAGCAAGGGCTCCCGAATGCGGTTAGTAAGACTAGCATGTCGGTTATTCCGAAAGTTCCATCATCATCAACGTCGTATGGGCAGTTAGTGTTGCAGCCAAAAGTGCTTACAGCAATCATAAGGTCAGCTACTGAAACGAAATAGTCGTAATTCAAGTCAGCTGGACATGTGGGAGCATAATTGATGGTGCAAACCATTGGAAGGGGCTCAAGTTCTAGGGGACCTAAAGGAGTGAGGTCGCGACCCGCTAAGGCTGGGTGATTCGGAGCGTAACGGATAGATCTGAAAACCGAGTTAATGAAAGGTTTAGATCCTTGTGTGAGAGGACCGTACAAGTTGATGGGGTTTATGTAGTCCCACACGATTTCTTGTAATTCATTCACCTCGAATAAATGCCCACTCGCGCCTTCGCAGATCAAGGTATTGTCGTTAGGGAGTCTTTGCACACCGCTAATGTTTTGGGAGAAGAACTCGCTTGTGAGGGTTTCTGGGTAAGTCCAAATAGAGTTTTCTGGCCCGTAAGGATCGTTCGCATTAAGTGGGTATACTCCGTTAATTAACAGTGGAAGCTCCATCTGATCAACACTGCTATAGCTTCCTGCAGGTCTGTCAGAGCCATTGTTATAAAACAGAATATCACCAGCTCCAAGAAGGCCGTTTTTTATCCAATGACAGTCATGTTGTTTGAAAAGTTTTTTGTCGTTTACAGTACCTCTGTTGTATGCCATAGGGTTTCCCCAACGATATGTAATTCCTGAATCGACGCCACGTTTAATAATCCACAACTCGTTAAAACTTCGCATACTTAACAATATCTCTCCTGTTGAAGGATTATAATCTATTGAATTTGCATGTAACCAATCCCTTGCGCCATAAGACAATCCTCCCACAGCTTCGAAATTCACGTCTATTTTGTCTGGGAAGTCTTTCGGATTTCCAAAAGAAGGTAGGGAAGTATCGTAATTTTGAACCAAGTGGTCAAAGGCGTCCCAACTCCACACAATTTGCCCTCCTTCTGGGTAAGTAGGTTCAATTTCAAGAATATAGGTAGTCCAAAGATTTACTCCAGTAAGAAGTGGATTTCGCCCTCTACTTATAGCTTCCTCGGCGCTGTGAATTTTCCATGCTATAACTAAAACGTTACCGTTAGGTAGGACTTCGAAATCGTGATGAAGGTGTATACTGTCTCCGGCGAGCGTGTATGACCATAATAATTCTCCATCCCAAGAGTATTTCTCAATAATTCCACCAATCCCTCCGGCCTGAAATATCTGAGAAGTGATCCTGCCAGCCCTTATTAAGCTCCCATCTTCAAGAAGGTATGCCATCATGCCAGCAGTGTATGTACTTATCCAAGAGTTAATTTCTTCTCCACAATTGTTAATCAAGTAGGTTGATTTACTTGATGTTGGAGCGAGAATTGTATAGCCGTTATATGCCTGGTCGAGGTTTGTGAATAGCCCGATTGACTGCTCCGTGGTTTGGGCTAAGGAATAAGAAAATGTGACAGTGATAGAGCTAACAAGCACTAGTATGATCACACTTAAAGATGTTTTAATCGTATTAATCATTTAAGACAGCATTAATAAATCCTATTCCTACAGGTAATCCGAGAGAGTTTGTGTCTCCACTTCTTTCTGGATGCCATTGTACACCTATGAAAAAGGGGTAAGCCACTGTGTCTTTATGTCGAATACCTTCGATTAATCCATCAGGTGCATGAGCCCATGCTTCCATTTCATTAGCAAGACGCGAAATACCTTGGTGATGGTTGCTTATTGTGGGATAAATATTTTCCGAATCAATTTCTATGGCACCAATTGTTTTACCTAACATAATGGCATGCTCAGTTGAATGTCCATCACTTCCTCTATGAATATTGCTAAGTGTGTCGGGGATGTTAGGGTGAAGAGATCCCCCGAAATAAACGTTCATGAACTGAAGCCCACGGCAAATACCAAGACAGGGAATCCCCGACTTTTCTACGTGTTGTAAAAGTAATGTCTCAAGGTCATCTCTTCTTAAATCGATAGTTCCGCACTTAATGGTATCCTTAGGGCTTCCGTACCTTCCTGGATGAATATCCACTCCACCAGTCATGATAATTCCGCGAGCAATACTTAATTCTAATTCTAATTCCTCAACGGATAAATCATATGCATTAACCCACCTCCAATTTGATACAGAGTCAGCTTTTTCAATGAAATCCCTGTAAGAATGGCTGCTGTTTTGTTTGGACAAAACAATAGTGATGTGAGAGGTGTCCTTTTGTGAATCAAGATTAGCATCAACATTAGAACAGCTAGCAAGTAAGCATAAGCACAACAAATGAAAAGTGTGATTAATCATGCTGTAAAGGTAGGAAAACTAAACTTTACCCCTTATGCAACCCACACTCTTGTGAGGAATGTTCCCACCACCATCTTCCTGCTCTTGGGTGTTCGTTCGGAGAAATAGCTCTTGTGCAAGGAGCACATCCAATTGAAGGAAAACCCTTCTTATGCAGAATGTTTATTGGGACATTGTGCTTTTCGATGTAGTCCTCAATGTCTGCATCGCTCCAAGTAATTAGTGGATTAAACTTTAATATGCCTGACAGAGAATCAACTGAAATACGATTAATATCGGATCTATTTTTAGATTGCTCCATTCTTAGGCCAGTAACCCAAACGCTTGAGTCCTCTAAAGCCCTGAAAAGAGGATCTATTTTACGAATACTACAACAGGTCTTTCTGCTCTCAATACTTTTAAAGATTGAGTTCATCCCTTGGCTATTTACAAATTCTTCTAAGGATAAGGTGTCAGGGAAATAGCTTTCTATTTCGAGGTCATATCTAGATTTAGTTTTGTCAATCAAATTATAAGTCTCAGGAAATAATCTACCAGTATCAAGTGTAGCCAGTCTAACATTTAAGTTATTTCTAAATATTAGATCTGTCAGAACTTGGTCTTCAATACCAAATGAAGTTGTAAATACAACTTGCGTGGGATAGGCATCGCAAAGCTCTTTTAGAGCGGTAATGGGGTCTGTATGCAGATTGTAGGGTATGGAAGGGCTAGTCATAAGCCTACAAAGATACCATAACCCTACCCAATAAGTGGGATTTAATGCTGTATTTCACATAAATCACATCTTGTGATTTGTTAGTTGCTGATATTCACTTAATTAAATCTGCTAAACTTCTGTTTTCTAGAATCAGCAAATTAGCATCCCTTACTTCTGCCATTAATCGTTTAAGGCCACAAGCAACTTCGTTGCAGTCATCACATTTTTCATAAAAATTCAACGAAACACATTTAAGAGGGGCGATAGGTCCATCTAAGATTCGGATAATCTGTGCAAGATTTACCATTTTTGGAGGGTTTAATAAGAAGTAGCCACCCCCTTTTCCTTTTTTACTTGCGAGAACCTTTCCGCGTTTTAGCTCTAAAAGTATGGTCTCAAGAAATTTAGTGCTAATAGGATATTCCTTTACAATAGTACTAATGGGAAGAGGTCCTTGTCCTTCGTTTCTTGCAAGAGTGGTTAAGGCTCTAAATGCATATTGAGCTTTTTTTGACAACATTTTGACAA
>JYMV01027827.1_pt1 | contig 11883 bp, 12 predicted proteins | sample 338911 | NCBI WGS metagenome assembly JYMV01 (sample SAMN03354496, study PRJNA234377) | hydrothermal vent metagenome | biome: Deep sea; feature: Hydrothermal plumes at the Eastern Lau Spreading Center, Western Pacific Ocean; material: Seawater | place: Tonga | collected 2009 | depth 2000 m m
GAAGCTCCCAGATAAACGAGCCGGTAAATTTTGACGGGTTTTTTCGACGTCATAACGTTCTAACCAACCTTGACTGTTATACACATGAATATAAGGCTCGGAATATCTTGATATCATTTCAAATCCATTCGAAATGATCTTGTCAACCATTAGGGCGTCGTATGGTGTACCCTTTGATGATTCACTAAAGAGTCGATGGGGCGAACAGCAAAAGAATAAACTAGAAACTTCAGTAAACCAAGAGCCGAACGCAACGGCACAAAGAATGTCATCACTACACTAGTAACAATTCCAATCAATTGCGATGCCAAACAGCTAATGATTGTTGAATCAATTGCCTTAATTCTTTAGTGTGGAATAAGCCGATATGAAATATTTTCGAGTAGATCTAGGTGCAATTTTGCCCACAAACGGTAGCCTCGGGGATTAAAATGCATATCATTTCTGTAATAAAACTCGTCTTGCTGTGAACCCACAAGTGCCGATTTCAAACCGTTGTACGAATCAAGGTAAATGGCACCGAGCGACTCCGCGAGCTGTTGGATTTCGCGGTGGGGTTGGGTCGACCATACTGACTTCCCCTCCAAAACGTTTGGATACTGCAGGTAGTGGGGAACCGTAGTAATGACGATTTTTATCTTTTTCTCAGCAGCCCATTGAATTAATTCTCTAAGGATTGCTTTTGTGAACCGAACATTCTCCTTGGTCTTATTAGTCCACTCGAAACGACACCATCCCCACGGATCTGATGCCATCTCAATCGATCTGTGCTCAGCGTTTCTAGTTGATGTAACGGTCATTTCAACGCCTTGATTGTTTGTCTCATCAATCGCATTATTTGACTTCTCCAAAGGTTTGTCATTGACTGGATGGTCTCTCAACCGACCAATGTTGTGAAGGAATTTCCTCTTTAATTGCCCAAGAAGATGATATGAATACGTATGCTTATAAAGAAAAATACGAAATTTCAACATTAAGCTCGCTTTTACAAGTGTATCGCCCGCCCAAACGTAGTCACTTTCACTAACATTCCCAGGAAAAATTGCCCATGGTTTCCCTGACTCATCGAGTTTCAGATTCATACGGTAACGTGAATCGTCATAAACATCAGTCATATCTACGTTAACCACCAAAAGATCCGGGGAGTAATCAGCAAGATAATACCGGGCCAAAATATAAAGTATGAGCGGCGAGTAACTTGATGTGCCTGTATTGACTACTTCAAATCGCCATGCATTACGACTTTGCTGCTTGTTTAGAGCATGCTCGACAATGCTTGGTACCGATTGCTCCATCGGCACCGTTCCCTCAGTAAAGGAATCTCCCAGATAAAAGATGCGGTAGACATTACTAGGTTTTTCCTTCGCAATGTCATAGCGCTCTATCCAACCTTGGCCGTTGTAGACATGAATATACGGCTCCGAATACCGCGGATCACTGCGCGTCCACTCAAAATGATCCTGTCGACCATTGGGCCGCCAGATATGATGCAACCGCGGATGATTCACGACGGAATCAATCGGTCGATCGGCAAAAAGATACCCAGCAAATTCTAACAAGCCGAGACTTATAAAAAGCAATAACAAAACCACTACGACCGTTCCCGCTACTAGCCTGCTTCTCAATGGTTTGTCGCTCGACACAATTTGTCTCATCACCGCAATTACCATTCAAGGCAAAGGCCTGATTATCCTCCGTATTTGTTCGTGATGCAGTTTGAAGCTACTGCTGCCATTACAATACCTATCAATTCTTTATTCGGTGTCTTGCCCTTACTAACCATGTCGAACTCCTCCCGTACTATCAGCTCCATACTCCCTGGAATGCCCACATCGGATGGAGCCGGAGTTCGCTTGACCCGCTACATTGGGTCACCACAACTCGACACGCTCGATCCCTTTTTAATGTTGGATTTTTTTGAATCCGATGACCCCGATGATTACATCGCCGGCTTTCCATCCCACCCCCACCGAGGTTTCGAAACAGTAACGTATATGCTGGCGGGACGCGTTCGACACGAAGACAGCGTTGGACACACCGGTGTGATTGAAGCCGGGGGCATTCAATGGATGACCGCGGGTCGCGGCATTATTCATTCAGAAATGCCGGAACAGGAATCCGGCCGACTGGCCGGATTCCAGCTCTGGGTGAACCTACCCGCATCTCAGAAAATGGTGTCACCTGCCTATCAGGAATTTCCCGCGCATCAAGTTCCACAAGAAGTTCGCGCTAATGAAGCCACTATTAGGGTTATTACGGGACAAACCAGTTTAGGTGCGACTGGACCGGTGCATGACATCGTGACAGACCCGTTGTACCTGGATGTCACTGTGAACAAACGCAGCACTTTCGAAGAACCCATTCCAGAGACCCACAATGGGTTTATTTTTGTGATTGACGGTACGTTGCTGATCGAGAGCCATCACTCGAATTCAGCACAGTCCGTTACGCGCCGGCAACTGGCAGTGCTTGGCGAGGGAGATCGACTGGTTGCCCATACGAGTGATGTCGCCGCCCGATTCTTACTGGTGGCGGGGAGGCCGATTGGCGAGCCCGTGGCACGCTACGGGCCCTTTGTAATGAACACCCAGGACGAAGTTCAACAAGCCATGCGAGATTATCAAAGCGGTCTTTTCTAATTTTGGGTGTCAGCGACACAATCTGAATCACCACACAGTTCGTCTAGGTGCAAAAAGACCGCGCTTAACCTTGCATTACTCCCTATGATTCTGACTCTGACTCTCTTTGTCAGCGGTGGCGATCATTGCCTCTGCAATCTCCAGACGTGATGACCCGCCAACATGCCTTAAACCCGCGGCTGCACTGCGCCGATCGGCTACAGAGTGGTTCTGTCCAACCTTCCATTTGCCCTCTAACCGTTCGATCTCTATCGAAAAGCCCACGATGCCCCCACGCAAGTTCTCGTAAGCCACGGGATCGAGCCCTGCCACACTCCACGGCACTTTTTCAAGACCCGCCTCGCTGTGAGCGGTTAAGTCTTCAAGGCCCTCCATTAGCTTCTGATCATCCAATCGGCGCGGACAACCCTGAGCGTGAACTGCCATGAAATTCCACGTGGGTACTTTGCCGTCGCTTTCGTACCAGTCGGGGGAAATGTAGGCGTGCGCTCCCGTGAACACCACGGTGACTGGCCGATCAGAGCAAAGTCGTTGTGCAACCGGTCACCGGTAAATGCTGCGCATCGACAGAGCCCGTTGGATCAGCCGAGATCAATACGGCAAACGGGTACGTCCGCATCAAGTCGTGCATCTTGCTCACCGAAGGCTGCACAAAAAATGGTGGGATATACATACTAAGACTCCTTGATCGGTGGAACTAAAAAGTAACCCTATTGGGGCGCCAACCCGCTGATCATCCGATGATCTGTCACGCGATGCCCCGATAGTCAGATAAGCGACCCAATCGAGTGCCCCGACCGCATGCGCTGCCGTAGAATGGACTCCTATCACGCAACGGTACAACACCCCCTACGAATGACGTCGGGACCCGTATTGCTCGCCCATTTGAAAGGAACACCTTGATGTGGTCTGATGCCATTCGACGCCATGCGGTTGCAATGATCGCACTCAGTAGCCTGCTGGTTTCAGTCAATGGCCTTGCGATCCGCACTATTGAAAGCACAAATCCTTGGCAACTGATTTTCGTTCGTCAGAGTTTCTTTGCCCCAACGCTGATACTGATTCTACTACTTCGTTACCGCAAAAATATCGTACCTGTGTTTATCAACATTGGTTTTCCAGGGCTTTTCGGCGCTGCCGCCATCGCCCTCGCCAACGTCTGCATGATCCTGGCGATGACTTATACAACGATTGCAAATACCCTTTTTACATTGGGTGCCTGTCCGTTGATCACTGCAGTCCTCGCCCGAATAATCTTGAAGGAACGTCTCACACCAGCGACGCTAATCGCAACGCTCGTCGCCATGACTGGCATCGGCATCATGGTCGGTGGAGGTGTAATGGGAGGCGGTGTGATGGGCAATCTGATTGCCCTCGCCTGTGCGCTATTCTTTTCGCTGTTCGTCATTTGTCTTCGTATCGGGAAAGACCGTGACATGCTGCCGACCAGCGTCATCGGTGCACTTCTCGGTGTCGCAATCGGAGCAATTGGCTGTCAATTCGATTTTCGCATGTCAAACCAGGACCTGTGGCTGTGTTTTGCATGGGGCGGATTATTGATGACCGCGGTCCATACCTTGTTTACACTCGCATCGCGCTTTATTGCGGGGGCAGAGATCATGCTGATCTCCCTGATCGAATTCATGCTAGGCCCGCTTTGGGTTTGGCTGGTGTACAGCGAAGCGCCCGGCACGACAGGCTTAATCGGTGGCGCCTTGGTGCTCGGCGCGGTCACCATCCGCAGTGTCTTGTTGATCCATCAGCAACGGAGTCAGAGCCCCTGATCAAGATCACGAATCGCACAACGCGGACAATAACTCATCCAACTGCGTTAGCGTTGTCTCGGGAGGTAACAAGACTGCACGGAAATACAAACGATCTCTCCATCGGGATAAACTGAACCAACCCGGTGCATCGGTCGTCATGCGACGATGCCTGGCAGTGATCTCATCTTCTGCTGTCACGCCGTTCAAAGAAAAGCATTGCAGATTCAGTTCAGGTCGGTGTGCCGGCTCAGTCATCATTCGATCCACCAGCCTCCCATGAAATGCTTCAGTCAACGCTATCGCGCTATCGATCTGCAGCCCGAGTGCACGAGTACCGATCACCTGAAACAAAGTCCACAAAGTGAGGGCATCTGCACGGCGGGACCCCTGCAATCCCCACTGTCCCCGATGCGCAGCCCCTGTCACCGAATAGGGTAACGACACACCGAAACGCGCGTCATGCTCAGCGCCCGCTCGAAACAGCACCACCGCACACACTCGAGGAACATACATCCACTTCTGTGGCCCGATCACCACCGAATCGGCGACATCAACCCCCGCCAAATGGTGTCGATGCTGCCCGCTGAAACACAAGGCACCACCGTAAATTGCGTCCACATGAAACCAGGCGTCATGACGGCGACAAATCGCCCCAATCTCCGCTAGTGGGTCAATCGCCCCGTGGATCGTTGAGCCGGCCACCACCGCGACAATATTGTGCAGCCCGGCATGACGGGAAAGTTGTTCATCCAGTGCGGATGGCTGACAACGGCCTGTGTCATCTCCTGGCATCACCAAAATATGTGCCTTGGGGATACCGAGTACCGCCGCCGCTTTCATGACCGAAGCATGGTGGCATTCCGACACATGCAGGCGTACTCGATCGCGGCTCTCGATATTCTCGAATCCGCCGCAGGCCACAAACAGCGCAGTCAGATTTGCGATCGACCCGCCACTGCAGAAGGTACCCGTACTACTGACAGGCAAGCCCAACCGCTGAGCGAATGCCTCAATCAACCCCTCTTCAATTTGGCTTGCAAAGGGCGACAACTCACGAAAGAGTAAGTTGTTATTGAGCGCGGAAACCACGCAATCTGTCAGCGCTGCAACCGGATGCGGTGCAGTATCCATGTGTCCCAACATGGTTGGCTCAGCAAGCCGAGTGCTGCGCTCAACAATCTCTTGCCACAGACCTGGTAAGGCCTCCGCGCCTACGCCTTCCTCCGGCAATATGGAAGTCACCTGGGTTTCACTCGGTATCACCCGCCCCGTTGCCGGGCGATAGATTGTCTCGAGCGTACGACCCAGTGTGCTGGCTAGTGGTGCTATATCGAGATTAGAAAAATTTATCGTTTCCACGCGAACAGATACCGTAATAATGCGTCCTATCTACCATTCATTCATGCGAGAACCCAACAGATGCTCAATCATCAGATCTGAGTGCCGGGAACCTGTTTGGGGAAATAATCCTCGCACTTCCCTTCACGAAATACATCGGCGGTCGCACAGTGCAGCCCACCGCCAAAGGGATAGGCATCCCGGAATGGCATGGGAATGACTTCAAACTGGAGTTTGTCAAGCTGATCCATCTGATGCACTTCACTCGCTTCAACGATCACTGTTTGGTGGTTCACTACCAACACATTCATCGATAACCAGACACTCGAATAACATAACGGAGGTGGCTTGTCGTTCGCTGGTTGTGCCGCATCAATGATCTCCCAGTCATTGGCTTCGAAGATTCTTCTCTGCTCAGCTGGTAATGGTCGTTTGGGGTTATTCATTACCAAACCAGGTCGCAGCGGCACAAATGTCGCATCGATATGAATCGGGTATGGATCACCTGGGAAATTGACCGCGTGCACTCGGTGATCTGGGTAATGGCGTTTCAACCATTCCATTCCACGCCGGTTCGTGGTCAGCCCATGTTGACAGAAGAGATCCTTACCAATGCGAAGTACATCAGCGGCGTCAAAAAGCGGTTCGTGCTCAGTGGTGACGAAATCTAGCGCGGCTGTACGCCGTAACCTCTCTTCCAAGGTGATTTCATCAAAATACCCCCCCTGGTAAGCGTCAGCGCTCAGGCGGGGCCGCGGTGCCTGCTCCCAGCGAAACTCCGGATCTTCATCGAAGTAACGCTGCATCAAGTCATGGTAGGCAAGATATTCCCAGTAGCGACAACGAAATGACATCGGTGCCGAGAGAATCTCCTTACCCACCGTCAACAAAACATCGCGTGGTGGCATACAGCCAAACATCGTCCCCGTCATAAAGTCCGGTGTTGTCACCGCCTGATTCCATTGAATGGGCGTTGGTCGATCGACCCGTACTCCCTTTGCCTCAAGCCCCTGCGTCAGTGTATCCAGTTGCCGGTTGGCCACTTCTACCGTGTGCAACGGTCGCGGTCCCCAGAGGCCACGCATATCACTGTCCTCTGGAATTTTGGCTTCAGTCGCCGGTTCAGTAGGCGGAATACAGGTGAAATCTGCGCGACCGACAATCACATGACGCAACGAATCAAAGTCATTCCAGGAATTGACCACTGTCTTTGACATCGAATTCCCCGTCTTGTTCATTCTTTAGTACAACCTGTGTCACAACATTGTCCGGGCTGTTGTGCCGTTGAACGATTGGACGACTCACTCGCAACCCCCCGCTCAATCAGTCGCTCCACCAACTTTCTTCGCTCCGGAATAGGATAGCGACGGTGAATCTCACTCTTCATCGCCTCCGGTGACCCACCTCCATGCAAACTGATCACAGACATCCAGCCACCGGCATCGGTCGCTGTGATGTCCTCTATAAATCGCGCCACGGAGGCCCGACGCTCGTAAGACACGTCTGGCCGCCCCTGCAGCACTAAGGCAAGGTCAGGCCCTGTTTCCGGATTGTGATCGTCCTCTGGCAAAGGCAAAGTGACGATCAATCCGCCGGACACCGTGTGTGCTAACCGATGCATGTCGTAAATCTGATTAGCGAGCAGCAACTTTCCGATATTGGCATAAACCGGTTCGGGCATTGTATTTCCAGCTGATTCCTCGGTGCCATAAACCGATGCCGCAACCCCGCAGGCATAAAAACCCTCAACGACTTTAATCAATTCAACCATGGTATCTCGAAGATTCACGTTGCCCGTCATGCTAAGACCGTTCGCCTCAATCATTAACGCACCAGCACCAATCAAAAGATCACCAAAACCCGCCCGAGCACCAATACAGGTATGCCGATGATGCGTGGCATAGCTCTTGGTTAGGTGATCAACGTGCATCCATTCACCACAAAGGAAAACGTGCTTCCACGGCACGAAGACCTTATCAAAGAGACATAGGCCAGTCGTCTGACCGTAACGAGCGCTGAAAAGTGCCCCACTCTCACCCGGTCTCCCGGCCGGTCGGGCCACAATTGTGAGTCCCGGCGTATCAATCGGCACCGCACAAGCCACGGCGAAATCGGTATCTTCCTGAACCATATTGCGCCCTGGCAAAACCAGCAAATGGTGCACATAAGGTGCAGCTGTCACGATCGCCTTGGTTCCAGAGATGACAATACCGTCGGTGCGACGTTCGATCACATGCAAATAACTGTCAGGGTTGGGCTGCTGATGCGGGCGCAAACTGCGATCACCCTTGGCATCAGTCATGGCTATACCAACAGTGAGGTCAGCATCCTGCGATTGATGCAGATACTCGAGAAACCGCGCGTGATATTCAGTTCCCTCAGCCTGATCCACTAACGCGCTAGATTGGTACACCGCGTTAAAACCATCCATACTCAAATAGCGCATCGCACAACCAGTCTCCTGGCAAACGAGACGGGTGTATTCCAGTTTATGCAATAAGTCGTCGGTCGACGAATTGATATGTAAGAATCGATTAACGACTTGTCCGCTTGTCTCTTGAGTCGCACACGCGAGGGGCCGGTGTGTGGGTGATCGTGCGTAGTCATAGGTTACGCCCACCGCGTTGACACCCGCCGCCAACAGCGGTTCATCAGCAACACTTTCCACGCGCTGTCCACGAACAAACACCGTTGGATTAAATGCTCGCAGGGATTCACGATAATCTTGGGAGGACATCAACATTGGCTTGGGCTCATTCTGGATAAAAGTATGGAGACATCTATAAATGTTTCCAAGAAACCATCGTTTGCGTTTTCTGGCGCGTTGGAATCATAACACCCAGGCCGAATATGCCGTCTTCCACGAGACGTTGGCCTTGCACGTCAGCTATCGCTCACGTACCTTTTGCTTAACCCTATCCTAATTGAGATGCTTATGTTTGATCCCCAACCAATGGCTGAGCGACTTTTGTCAGCCCACCGCCCCGGCGATGCACTTGCAGGCATGCCAGACCACATGTCGCCAACTACTGTTCTGGAGGCTTATGCGGTTCAGGATGCATTAGTGACTTTACTTGCCACCAAACACGGTGAACCGGCCGGTTACAAGATTGGTTGTACCAACGCGGGTGCCCGGGCACTGCTGCAGGTCGACCACCCATTTATGGGGCGTTGCTTTAAAAACGGTATTGTCAGTTCACCGGCCCAGATCCAGGCATCAGAAATGCATATGACTGGCATCGAGCCAGAAATCGCCCTACGCATGGGTGCAGACATGCCCACTAAAACTACGCCGTGGAATACGCAGGACGCGGCCGAGCATGTTGCTCAAGTGATGCCTGCCATCGAAGTGGTCGAAAGTCGCTTCAGCACCTGGCCAGCAGTTGGACCACTCGGTGCCATTGCCGACAATGGCGTCCATCGAGTGCTCATCGTGGGGCGTGCCACGTCAGACTGGACGCGTGAATCGCTCGACCAGGCCAGCGTGCTTTTGCAATCCAACGGCATCGAGGTCGATTCCGGCACTGCCGACAATGTCGACGGTGGGCCGTTTGGTGCCCTTGCCTGGCTAGCGAACCATCTCAATAACCGTGGGCGCCAACTGCAAACTGGCGATATCGTCACAACCGGTGTCATGTGCAAAATCTACAATGGCCACGCGGGGGAACAACTTATTGCCCATTATGGTGATCTAGGCGAGATTCAGCTCGCGATTGAATAAGCCGGACCGGCTACTAGTGAGTTGCACGAGTCTATTGGAGATGATGCGTAGTTCAAGACAAACGTGGCGGATAGAGTGACAAATCGATTCCGCCATGATTCGCCCAGGTCACCATCTCCTGCCAGACTTCATCAACCACCGGCACCCCATTACGCTCGCGCTCAGCCAGACAATGCTGCTCAGGTTCACCGGGAATCAGCACCTCATCAAACCCTTCCGCCGGTGCGCTTGATTTAACCCAGTCAAGATACGCGTCCATTCGTGACTGATAAGGTTGTCCAGCGCCCAGACGATCAAGATCAATCGCGATCATTATCCAATTCAATGCCCGTGGATCACCCAATACACCATGCGTGAGTAATTCTGCGATCAGCCCCAAACCGTACCCCTTCGGCCCGGCGGCCGGCAATAACACCCCCCCATCATAGTAGTCGCGAACATCAGTACTCGGTCGTCCGGACTGATCGAGAATCAAGCCCGCCGCCAGCGGTTTATTCGTCTTGCTGGCAGCAAGCAGTTTTCCTTGAGCGACCACCGAGGTCGCAAAGTCAACCACCACCGCCCCCGTGGGACCACCGGGCAAAGCAAAAGCATAGGGATTGGTTGACATAACCCCTTCACGACCGCCGTATGGCGCGACTTTCGGTTTTCCGCGGGCGTGACTACCCCCACCGGTAATAACAGCAAAGCAGTTACCCCGAGCAATGGTCTCAGCGAACGCTCCGATTCTCCCCGTATGTCCACAATTGATGACAGCCGCGGTTGCCATTCCTTGCTCACGTGCGCGTTCCAACACCGTTTCAGCTGCTAGTTGCATTGCCGGCACGCCATGGCCGCCGCCGCCGTCTACACGAATCACGCTGTCGTCACTAGAAGTCACGGTCGCTTCACCGGCCGGATCAAATATTCCCTCAACGATCTGCTCTCGATACTGTGCGAACCGAACCACACCGTGAGAATCAACCCCCCTGAGTGCGTTTCCCATCACATGGGACGCAACGGTGGCCGCTGCACGCTCTGTCATACCCCCCTTCACCAGCAGCAACGCGCCAAGCGTCTCGAGTAAGTCCGCATCAAATCGCACGGTTTAGACTCCCGCCCGAGTCGGTAGCGATAACCGACATGGGTTGATTCATTCGGTTCAGGTCCAAAGGTCAGTGCTGAGGTACCGCTCACCGGTGTCGGGCAAGATCGCCAGCAGTTCTTTTCCACGCGCCGCTTCACAACGCGCATAGGTCAACATCCCCGCCACCGCCGCACCGCAGGAAATACCACAGAACATTCCCTCCTTTTGTGCGAGCTGCCGGGCACTGCCATACGCCGCCTCGGCCGTCACAGCAATGATCTCATCATAGGCCGACTGATCCAGTGTCTCAGGAATAAAGCTCGGAGCAGTCCCCATGATCTTGTGCTTACCCCCTATGCCAGTCGAAAGAATAGGCGCATCAGCCGGTTCGGTCGCAACAATTCTCAATCCGGGAATGCGGCCCCGCAAGAATGTAGAAAGGCCCGAGATCGTGCCACCAGTGCCTGTCGTACAAATCACTGCGTGAAGTTGCTCTCCAAAATCTTCAAAAATCTCGTCTGCCGTTTGCTCGTGAGCAGCCGGGTTAGCCGGATTAAAATGTTGTCCGACAAAAAAATATCCCTCACTGGCTTCCAGGCGTCGAGCTTCTTCAATGGCGCCAACGGTACCCTCGTTAGCCGGCGTCAGCACTAATTCCGCACCGTACGCTACAAGGATCTGTTTGCGCTCCTCACTCATGTCCTCCGCCATGACGAAGATGGCCCGATATCCTTTGACTGCCGCTACCATGGCGAGCCCGATGCCGGTGTTTCCAGACGTCGGTTCGATAATTACATCACCCGCTTTCAACAGGCCGCGCTGTTCAGCATCTTCAATCATGTTAAGCGCGGGCCGATCCTTAACTGACCCACCCGGGTTGAAACTCTCCAGTTTCACCCACAGTGCACTGGCGGCATGCTCATTAAATGAACGCAGGCGAACTGCCGGGGTATGCCCCACTACATCGAGAATACTGTCGTATTTCATCGATACACAATAACCCGCTTGTACCTGGGCGAACAAGACAATTACCTAAATCGAAGCCCGTATCGCATTCTCAAATGGGCATTCTCGACTCCAGACGCAGGGCAAAAGATCACCTGTAACCGATTTCCGCTCTCACTCTGGCTGAACAGGCCCTCTTTCCATCACTGACACAGATCTCTATCAGTCACCCGACCGCGGCTTGTATGGGCGATCGTAGAAAACCAGAAAGTCAGAGCACTTTTAAGGCCGACCAAAGTCGATTAAAGCTTAAACCTAATTGCACCACGCTTTTAAAAATAGAACTCGAACGACGGCTAATGCCCATCAGCGCGCAGCGTTGTAGCCGCCAGCAATACCGTGCTTCGA
>JYMV01036917.1_pt1 | contig 11883 bp, 13 predicted proteins | sample 338911 | NCBI WGS metagenome assembly JYMV01 (sample SAMN03354496, study PRJNA234377) | hydrothermal vent metagenome | biome: Deep sea; feature: Hydrothermal plumes at the Eastern Lau Spreading Center, Western Pacific Ocean; material: Seawater | place: Tonga | collected 2009 | depth 2000 m m
GTGTAACGGCAAACGTTTTATCCATTGTACTATTGTATTGATGATGGTCGGCCTTGTTCTGGGGCTGGCGGGATGTTCAAAGAAATCCGTAAAAGCATCGTCACCTGGTGCTGTTGCCGGCGGACATGTGGAAGGAAGTATTTCATCAGGCACACCAGGGGGTATGACCGAGGCGAGCGGGCAAGAGCTCATCGTGCTCCAGCCTACCGAAATGGGTGAGTCTAGCGGACCGGGCGAGGTTGTAGAGCTTGTCGCTGACGAGATCATAGTCATCGTGGAACCGCACGAGACCGCTACTCTCGATGGTGGTGCTAGGCACATCTCGGAGTCATTGGCATATGCTGAGGTGCAACCTAACCTTCTTGTTGGCGTGGGAACCTCGGCGATCGAAACTGCGGCGGTCTCGGCACCGGCAGAAGACACGTTCTTTGTAAAAGAAAGTTTCGAAAATATTTATTTCGATTTTAATCGTTGGGCGATTCCCACGCCAATGGTAGAGAGGCTGACAGCCCATGCGTCGTGGCTCAGAGCGCACTCAGGGTCGGAAGTGCGCATCGAGGGGCATTGTGATATCCGCGGCAGCCGTGAGTACAACATGGTGCTGGGCGAAAGGCGCGCTCGATCAGTCAAGGACTTCTTGCTGGATCTTGGCGTAAAGGAAGTTCAGCTCTCGTTGATCAGTTACGGCAAGGAGAGGTTGACATGCTTTGAGGGGAAGGAAGGGTGTCATCAGGACAATCGGCGGGCGCATTTGATGTTGAAGTAAACGAAGGAAAACCCTTAACCATTCTCACCGCATTGCAGCCAAAGCATGGTGTCGTGGGGTATCAAAGGGCAACAAGAAACGGAGTTGTGCATGATACGTGGTCTATTGGTGTTCTGTATCTTGACATTGGGTTTGGGGTGTTCATCGATACCTGAGGTTGTAGAGGACGATGGTCGTACTGGCGCCGCGGCTATGGAAGGAAGCGGTGCTATGGGGGCTGCCGATCAGGGAGCCGGCATGATGGAAGACCACGAAAACGTGACCCGGATTGAGGATGAGCGTGTGTCCGATTCATTGATCATTGTTGGAGATGAGGACTCCGACATTGCCGCCGCGCGCTTAGAACGTCAAGACGCAAGCAAAACAGAGATCATCATAGAAAAGACGCATACTGTTTTTGAGGATATTTACTTCGACCTTGATCATTGGGAGATTCCCAAGCCGATGCAGGCGCGATTGTCTGACCATGCACGGTGGCTGAAAGCCAATCGCGGCCCAGAAGTGCTCATTGAGGGATACTGTGATGTCCGTGGCAGCCGTGAATACAACATGGTTCTTGGGGAGAAACGCGCGCAGCGGGCCAAAACATTTTTCATGAAATCAGGCGTGAACGGAGAACGAATTTCTATCATCAGTTATGGAAAGGAAAGGCTCGACTGTCTCGATGAGACTGAAGCCTGTCATTCCACAAACCGCCGTGCACACATCGCACTACAGTGATTCCACCCTTCTCTACTCACCCGTCACGTGAGTCGTGCAGCCGACAACCTCCGACAATGAGCAGCCTTGCTTGGCGTTGGGAGGCGCGATGTCCGAACCCCGCGCTAGGCTTCGTAATATATCAGTTTCCCTTCCGCGTTCTCTTGGGAATTTTCCTGGGGGTGTCCGGGCTGAGTGGGGGATGTGCTGCGCGACCTGATCTCGTGAAGCTTCAACAGGAGGTCAAACATGAAAAACAACAGAGAATACAACGGCAAGAGGAATTGCGGAAGGATGCAGGCGTTACGAGAGAACAACTTCAACGGGATCGCGCAGAGCTTCGTGTACAGCTAAACCAACAACATAGGGGATTCATGGAATTACAAGCGGCTCTTGCCGAGGCAATGAGACAAGAGTTGGGGGATACCAGTACCGCACTGTATGCGGAATTGTCTGAAGTTCGAGCGTTGGCCGCGGAGCTTCGTGTTACCCTTTCGACTGTGCGCGAGGTCGAGCTGGGAGGTGTCATCGGGAAAACTGAAGAAATTCAGAAAAGTGTTGAAGACTTTCGTTTGCGGCTGGATGCCGAATCGAAAACGCTTGACGATTTTGGATACGTGTTGGGGAAACGAATCGGCGAGTTGGAAAAGCATCGTGAATGGGTTGAAACACACACCTCAGGGCTTATTGAAAAGCACGCCGCGGACGTGGAAGCGATGACGGCGAGTCTCAATGCACAACGTGACAGCCTTGCTGGGTTTGAGGCCGCGTTGGGGAAACTTGGTAACGATTTGGCTGTGCAAGTGATTACGCAGGTGCGTCAGCAGGATGACCGAATCCAGGCGCTGTCGGCTCAAGTGCAACGGATGCAAGGCTGGGTGGAAACGCGGACAGAAGAGTTAGCCGAGCAGGACGCAACCGATATGGCGATGACGACATTGCGTCTTGAGGAGTTGCGAAAGAGTCTTGCGGGATTCAAAGGGGCGTTAGCCAACCTGGGTGAGCAGCTATCAGCGCAGCTTGTGGAAGAGGGGAGCCGGCAAGGCGAACATGTTCAGGCACTGGCGGCTCAAGTGCAACGAATGGAAGGCTGGGTAGAAATGCGGACGCAGATACTAGAGGAAAAGCAGACAGTGGAATAGTATTGCCACCGCGGCTCAACTGGAAAAATTGAGTGGAAGTCTTACCGGCTTTGAAGACGCAATCATCTCTTGGGTGAAGGCGTTGCGGTTCAGGTGAGAGAACAAGCAGCACAACAAGAATCGCTTGCGGCGCAAATGCAAGTGACACAAAGTGAGTTAACTCAATTTATCGATCAGCTGAGGACACGGGTTGAACAGAGCACATTAGCGCAACAGGAGGCCCCAGGTAATGAGTAGAAGCTGCTGTGTGAATAGCATGTGTCGAGGTGCGCTGCTCTTCGCAGCAAGTCTGCTGATCACGGGCTGCGTAGCCACAGCGGATTTCGTTGATTTGACGAAAGAAGTTACCTACGTGCGAAATCAGCAGAATGAGCTGAAAGCGCAGGTTGCAGAGCTGAAAACGGTTGCAGCCGATATCGCAGCGCAACAGAACGAGGAACGTCCGGAATATTTAGGATCACGTCTGGATGTGTTGAGTACCAGGTTTGAAGCGATGGAAGTAGTGCAGTCGGTTCTTGGCTCACAGCTCATCGATTTGCGGCGGGACCATGAAGAAGGGATGCGGCGCATCGCGTCTATTGCCGCTGGCGTAGAAACAGCTTCAGATCCTGGAGCGGGCACCACACCATGTGCGTCATCGGATATGCCCGAGATGGAACCTGAGATTCAGGCCGTTGTTCCCTCAGATGGCACAACCCAGGATCAGACGGAACTTTCTCCCCGGGAGGCCTTTGAGGTTGCGTACCAGGACTATCAAGCTGGAGACTACGACGGTGCCATTCAGGGTTTCAAAGCGTTTCAGCAACGATTTCCCGATGCATCGTTGGCCGTTGATTCACAGTACCTTGTGGGGACCTCGTATTTCAGAACGCGTGACTGCGTGAAGGCGATCGCCGCGTACGAGAAGATGGTCAATACCTTTCCCCACCACCGGAACAACGTACTAGGCCTATTGAAGCTGTCGTACCTCTATGACGCGATGGGAAATGCGGCGCAGGCGCGGTCAGTGTTGATTCGGCTCATCGAGCGTCATCCGCGGTCGAAGGAGGCCAAGCTGGCGAGGCAGAGATTGCCCAATGTCAGTCAGTGAGCACCCGATGTTAGCAGAGTCTGCGAATACCATTGGCATTTTGAGTGAGGAGACAATTAATCAGATTGCTGCGGGAGAACTCATCGATCGACCGTGCTCGGTGGTCAAGGAACTCATCGAGAATGCAATTGATGCCGGCAGCACTGTGGTAATGATCGATGTTGTGGATGGTGGAAAACAGTTGATTCGTGTGTCGGATGACGGTGAAGGGATTCCCCCGGAAGACATTCGGTTGGCATTCGAGCGGCATGCGACAAGTAAACTCCGCACCGTTGATGATTTGTGGCATGTACGGACCATGGGATTTCGTGGAGAGGCGCTTCCCAGCATCTCCGCGGTGTCGAAGGTGAAGATACGAACTATGCGTGAAGGGCGGAAGACGGGGGCGGAGCTGACGTTGTCGAATGGGCTTCCAGGGGTACTGGAAGAAACCGCCTTGAGTTCCGGGACCATCGTGGAAGCCTCTGATATCTTTTTCAATGCTCCGGTGCGGAGAAAGTTTCTGAAGACGACACCGACCGAGTTTGGTCACATTTGCCGCACGGTTCAGAATCAAGCTCTGAGTGCTCCCGCTATTCATGTGGGGCTGACTCATAACGGCAAGCGGGTCTCGGATTTTCCTGCAATGTCCAACATGCGCGATCGGGTATTGCAGCTGTTCGGAGCACCCTTTGTAAACCGATGTATTGAAATCTCGAAAACGCTTGATGGTATAGCGATGTGGGGAATGTTTGCTCGACCTGAGCAGGTCAAGACGTCACGTACGCCACAAGAGATCGTCTTGAATGGTCGATGGATCAAGAGTGCCATGATCGTACACGCGATCTATGAGGCCTACCGCATGCGAATTCCCAAAGACCGGTACCCGACGTTTGCCATGACCTTAGATATCGATCCCACACGTGTTGATGTCAATGTACATCCCACCAAGCGGGAAGTCCGTTTTTTAGATCAGGAAGCGATCCATCACGCCATCTTTCATGCGCTCAAAGCCGGCCTCGGGATCGTAACGAATGCCCCTCAGGTCTTTTCGTCATCCGCCAACGTGACGGCATCGTTTTCACGTGGATATGGCTGGGGAGGATCTGTCGGTCGCACTGGGATAGATGAACACGACGCAGCACGAGGCACATTTCACACAACGACTGAAACGACCGAGAACGACGTGGATCCCTCTGTCATCGCAGAGTCAGTTTCCCAAGCGTCCCCGAGTCTGGATCGTGATTCCTGTGACATCCGGCCACTGGGACAGCTGAATCAGACCTATATTGTTGCCAACGTCGATATCGGCACGTGGCACGGGTTGAAGGTGCTTGACCAACACACTGCGCACGAACGTGTTCTCTTCGATCGTCTGCTCAAGCAGACACGAACGCGTTCCGTCGCAACGCAAGGCCTCTTGTTTTCACCGGTCGTCGAACTCCAACCATCACAAGCCGTGGTGTTGAATCAGCATCTTGAAGAACTTCGCACGTTAGGGCTGGAGATCGAACAGTTTGGCAAACACGCGTTTCGTATTCGTGCGGTTCCATCCTTCCTCACTCGCACGGATGTGTATGTCCTTCTTGGGGAGATTGCTGATGAGCTTATCGATGGAGCTGAATACGAAGGATCCAGTTCTCGGGACGCGTTGGATAAGAAAACCCACAAGGTACTCGCGACTATGGCGTGCCATGGCGCTATCAAAGCGAATCAGACTTTGGGGCTTGGGGAAATGAAACACCTAATTCACGATTGGGTCCAAACGGGGATGCCCACGACATGCCCACACGGCAGACGGATTGTGATGCGATTGTCAGTTGCCGAACTGGACCGAATTTTCGGACGTGCATGATGAGACCGAACAGTGAGTGAGGGCATGCCGTCAGTATTGTGTCTTGTCGGCCCGACTGCGGTAGGCAAGAGTCATGTGGCGGTGGCGCTTGCACAGCGATTGAATGCTGAAATTATCAATGCCGACTCGCGACAGGTGTTTCGCGGCCTGGATATCGCGACGTGTAAGCTGAGTGCCGAGGAACGTGCGGGCGTTCCGCATCATCTCCTTGACATCGTTGATCCAGGCGAGAGGTTTAGTGTTGGTCAATATCGGCGACTCGCGATGGAGCGCATTGCTCGGATTCATGCGAAAGGGAAACTCCCATTAGTGGTCGGAGGGACAGGGCTGTACGTCAAAGCGCTTGTGCATGGCTTGTGGGATGGGCCTCAGCCCGACTGGCCGTTTCGTGATCATCTGCTAACGCTGGAACGTGAACATGAGGGAACATTACACCAGGAGTTAGCGCGAAAGGATCCACGTCTTGCCGCCCGCATCCATCCCCGCGACGAGGTAAGAACTATTCGGGCGCTTGAGGTGATGCACGTGTGTCATCAACCGCTTTCCACTATCCATGAGCAACACGGATTTCGAGAAGTGCCGTTCCAGGCTACGATGATCGGCCTCACCCGCGAGCGGAGTGCCTTATACCGTCGAATTGAAAACCGTGTTGATCGTCAGATGGCACAGGGATTGGTCGAGGAAGTGCGGGGCCTAATGCAGCGGAACTATCCTGCCGATCTTCCAGCGATGACGGGATTAGGATATCGACAGTTGGCGGGCTACCTGACAGGACAGGAGAGTATTACTGAGGGTGTGCGGCGGCTAAAGCGTGATACCCGGCGATATGCCAAACGCCAAATGACATGGTTTCGAAAAGATCCAACGATCGTCTGGAAGTCAATCGACGCACATGAGACTGCAGATGCCGTCGCGGACGACATCATGAATACCGTCCACTGAGGGAAGCAGAGTGATGAAGAAGGGATCAATGCACACGACTGTTGGGATTATAGGGGGAAGTGGGCTATACGAGATCGATGGGTTATCAAATATCAGGGAGTACCATCCCACGACGCCCTATGGTCGGCCGTCCGGTCCTTTGGTGCTTGGCACACTCGAGGGCATGCAAGTCGCGTTCCTTTCACGTCATGGGCAAGGGCATCGCATTGCACCTAGCGATATCAACTATCGTGCCAATATTTTTGCGTTGAAGCAGTTGGGTGTGGAATGGATTCTCTCTGTGAGCGCGGTGGGAAGTATGAGGGAAGACATCCAGCCTGGCCAGATTGTCATCCCGGATCAATTTTTTGATCAGACACGGCATCGAATCAATACTTTTTTTGGAGGACCGGTTGCACCGGGTGTTGTTGCCCACGTTGGCTTCGCCGACCCGGTGTGCCCCGATCTTGCGAGACTCTTGGCCGATGCATGTAGACAGCAGGATGTGGTGGTTCACCGTGGTGGAACCTATGTGTGTATCGAAGGCCCACAATTCTCGTCCAAAGGAGAGTCTCGTATATATCGCCAATGGGGAGTCGATGTGATCGGGATGACCAATGTCCCCGAGGCGAAGCTTGCCCGTGAAGCAGAGATATGCTATTCCACCATTGCGATGGTCACGGACTATGATTGCTGGCATGAGACTCACGAATCAGTCACCGTTGAGGCGATTCTTGAGACCTTGCATCGCAATGTTGAATGTGCCAAGCAGATCATTCGTACGGCGTTGACATCGCTGCCGATTGAACGAAACTGTCCCTGTGAATCAGCGCTCAAGATGGCGCTTGTGACTCCCCAGCACCTGATCCCGTTGACCACGAGGCGGCGGTTAGCTCCGCTGTTGGCACGGTACATTGAGTCGTCTCCACCTCGGCCGAACCGGGTCAAGCGGCCCTCCAAGCGTCCTCAGCGCCGTTTGGCGCTGGTTCCAAAATCGCAAGGAAGAAAATAATGGGGAAGCTGCTTGTGGTGGGGTCTGTCGCGTTAGACTCTGTAAAAACACCGTTTGGAGAAGTCGTCGAGGCTGTCGGAGGATCAGCCACATTTTTTTGCATCGCGGCAAGTTATTTTACGGATGTGCAGTTGGTTGCGGTTGTTGGGGAAGATTTTTCTCCGGAACATCTCACTGCCTTGCAACGAGATCGTGTCGATCTGAATGGACTTGAACGCAGTTCTGGTCGGACGTTTCGATGGCGTGGGGAGTATTCACACAAGCTGAATGAAGCTAAGACCCTCGATACCCAATTAAACGTGTTGGAGACGTTTTCTCCCACGATCCCAGAATCATACCGCGCTCCATCGCAGCTGTTTCTTGCGAACATTGATCCAGATTTGCAGTTGAGGGTGCTCGGGCAAGTGAAGCGTCCTTCTGTTGTCGCGTTGGATACCATGAATTTTTGGATTGAAGGCAAGATTGAAGCACTCCGCACCGTCTTGAAGGAGGCTGATATTCTCATCATTAACGATGGGGAAGCACAGGCGTTGGGTGACAATCGGAATCTTGTACAGGTCTCGCGAATTATCCGGAGTTTGGGACCCAAGACCCTCATTATCAAACGGGGTGAATATGGGGTTGTCATGTTTCATGGTGATGCCGTGTTTGCATTACCCGCGTATCCTCTGGAGCATCTTAAAGATCCGACTGGAGCGGGGGATTCATTCGCCGGCGGCTTCATGGGCTTTCTGGCATCCGCTTCTGCATTGGACGACCAGTCTCTTCGTCAAGCCGTGGTATATGGATCCGTGATGGCATCGTTCGCGGTTCAATCCTTCAGCGTCGATCGACTTGCGTCATTAACCGATGAGGACGTCAAGAAACGGTACATGGATTTTAGTCGACTCACCACGTTTCAGGTGTGATGCGGTTGCGTAGGACAGTTCGATATGTGTGCTGGAAGAGTTTTATTGGGACCTGCGTGTTGATGAGTCTGGTCGGCTGTGTGACGGAGGCGGCACTCAAACGACAAAGTGAGGCAGAAGGGCAGTTCAAGTTAGGTCTATCGTATGTGCACACCGATCTTCAGAATGCCATTGTGTTGTTTGAGCGGGCCATCGACATTGATCCAAACCACCACGATGCGCACTTGGAGCTCGGCATCGTGTATGGCTCGCGTGGTCGCCTGGATGCAGCTGAAGAACATTACAAACAGGCCATCCGCATTGATTCAGACTCTTCCGAAGCCCACAACAATCTTGGGACGGTGTATGCCCGCCAAGCACAATGGGATAGGGCGATCGAGGAGTATCGGAAAGCCCTAGAAAATCCGATGTATCCATGGCCTGATACTGCATATTACAACCTTGCGCGTTCTTTGAGTAAGATCGGCGAACATGACGAAGCGTTGATCGCGTTGCGTAATGCCCGTTCTATTGTGCCCCTCTCAATTCCTGCCATGCTCATCCATAAAGAGTTTGGGCGTATCTATGAAAAGATTGGAAAAATAGAATGGGCTCGTGCGTCGTACCAGGAAGCGATTGAGGCGATTGAGGCAGATGATCAAGGGACCTACCGAGATCAACTGGAGGAGTATCTTCGAAATCTCGAAACGACGTCTGACGGGGAGAAACATCATCAACCATGACCGAGCCAAAGGATTCACGTGACGTGCCATGCGAAACAGATGTCTCGTCAAATGCGTTCTTCCTCTCGTTCTTCTGAGCCTGCTGATTGTTGGGGTTTTCGGTTCCGGCGCTGCGGAGCAGGATCCTCTGCGCCCACGTGTTCCGCCAGAACTGCTTGAAGAAGTCAAAGCCATCACCAATCCTATTTCCTCGACTCCTGAGAATATTCAGTTCGGGAAGGAGTTGTTTGAAGGCGTTGCGATCTGCAGTCAATGTCATGGTGTGGGAGGAAAAGGTGATGGGGCCGTCGCGGTGAACCGCGGCCTGGATCCGTCGCCGCGCGACTTTACCAATCCTGAATTTCATACCGCGCGAACTGATGGGGAGTTGTTTTGGGTGGTCAACAATGGTTCACCGGGAACAGCCATGCCGAAGATGACTGGGCTAGGAATGATCACCGAGGAACAGGCCTGGTATGTCCTTACCTACATCCGAACGTTCCCTCAGAGGGCAGCCGAGGCGGCACCATGAAAGCACCAGTGTGGACAACCAATCAACCCCCCAAGCACTCCAGCAAAACATCGAACGGGTCATTAAAGGCAAAGCTCAGGCTGTTGAACTGAGTGTTGTCTGCCTGCTTGCCAACGGCCATCTCCTGATTAGTGTATTTCCCATCATCAGGATGGGTGACCTTTGATCCCACGCCTAGCGCTGCTGGGCCTTCTGCTTCCTCAGGGTTAGTGAAGCGCGTGCTGAGCATCATCGCAGCATAGTTGGGATCGATATGTCATCTCCTATAGTTTGCGAGATCAAGTCCGCGCGGCAATGACCGCAACCCAGATGGGGCGAAAATCGCTCGCGGATATGAGGGGAATCGTCACGCACTGGAAGAAGGAACTGTATGCAATGATGCTTCATGCAACGCAGAGCGTGCAAACGTTTAGCCAATTGATCCCGGGGATATCATCGAGTCCTCTTACGCTGTTGACCCTTCTGGCATTCATCATCATGGGTCTGGTCGGATTCGTGATCTGGAAATGGTCTCCGGTCGGCCGATCTCGTTCCGCCGACCCGGCAGTGGCAGCCTATGAGCGGATGTTGCGAATTTTAAAGAAGCAGGGACTCACAAAGAAACCGCAGTGGACGGCGTTCGAGTTCATGCAGTTCGTCGAGGAACAAGCGAAACACATCGCACCAATTGTCAAAGACATTACGCAAACCTATTGTCGTGCTCGCTTTGGACAACAGCAATGGTCGAAGGACTATTCCGACAAGATGCAATATCAGTTGGCAATGCTGAAACCTACTTAAGCGAGTTCTTTCGTAATCACTCTCAATGTAGCCGTGTCATCCGCGTTCGTGAGTCATCCTTTGCAGCATAGGGGCGAGCAGCAGCAGGAGCAGTCCGGCAGCAACCGAGCTTACGACGAAGATAGAGAAAAACACGGTGAGGGAGCCGACATCATCCGTCATGGCTGCCAGGACGCCTGCAAGTTTATTTGCAGCTGCATTGGCTAAAAACCACGTCCCCATGAGTAATGAGGCGAATTTGAGCGGCGCGAGTTTGGTGACGAGTGACAGTCCGACCGGCGAAAAGCAGAGTTCTCCCCACGTGATGACCAGATACGCCGTTGTCAGATAGAGTGGACTCACCAAAACCCCCGCATCTGCGCTTCGTCCGCCAAGAGCCATCAGGCCGAATCCGCATCCAAGTAGAATCAACCCGAGTCCCATCTTCACGATGGTATGGGGTTCTTTTCCCTTTGCGCCGAGTTTGAGCCAAATCGAGGCAAACAACGGAGCAAAGATGATGATCACCGCAGGGTTGATCGACAGAAACCATGAAGCTGGTACTTCGAACGTTCCAATCATGCGATCGGTATGACGGAGCGCGAAGACGTTCATGGAACTGCCGGCCTGCTCAAAAGCGGCCCAGAACAGGATCACAAAAAACGCGGCGATGAAGAGGACGGTGATACGTTGACGTTCCTCGTACGTCAGCGGTTGAGCATGTGATGCGATATCTGTGGCTGTTCGGGATGGTGGTGCGCCGATTTCTGCGAGATATCGAGACCGGAATGTCATGAAGACAATCATGCCGCATGCCATGCCGATACCGGCGCTTCCGAAACCCCAGTGCCACCCGACACGTTCTCCTAAGTATCCGCAGATCAATGTGCCGAGCAACGCACCGAGATTGATCCCCATATAGAAGGTGGTAAACCCGGCATCTCGGCGTAGGTCATTCGCTCCGTAAAGTTGGCCCACGATGGTCGAGACGTTGGGTTTAAAAAACCCTGTCCCAATAATGATGAGGGCTAGCCCCAGATAAAACGTCTCCATCCCCAGTCCAGAAAAGGCCAGCGAAAAGTGCCCCAGCGCGATGATCAGCCCCCCGATGACAAGCGAGCGTTGTGTGCCGAGGAGACGATCGGCCAACCAACCGCCGATGAGTGGGGTCACATACACAAGACTGGTGTAAGTTCCGTAGAGCGAGAAGGCGCGATCATCAGCCCATCCCTGATCGCTGATTAGGTAGAGAACAAGCAAGGAACGCATCCCGTAATATGAGAAGCGTTCCCACATTTCGACAAAAAACAGAAGGTAGAGCCCTTGGGGATGTGTAGTGTGGGATGTTGGCATGAAGCGGCAGTGTAGCAAGAAATTGACTCAGGCTCACTGGCAATGCTAGCCTTTTTATTGTTGTTTTTCAGCGGAAAATTTTTTCAAAGAGAGAGGTGCCACCATGGTCATGAGATCCTTCAGAGCGCTGTCCTTCGTGTTGATCTGTGCTTTTTTCGTCGTGATC